>Ga0316196_10000187_pt1 | contig 21425 bp, 18 predicted proteins | sample Eddsed2cm_MG_FD_204938 | JGI IMG/M metagenome (GOLD analysis project Ga0316196, IMG submission 204938) | Coastal sediment microbial communities from Maine, United States - Eddy sediment 2 cm | ecosystem: Environmental > Aquatic > Marine > Coastal > Sediment | place: USA: Maine | collected... | reverse complement strand
AGTGTCCATCCATAGGTAACCTGGCAATGGTTGGCTGTTGAGAGGGAAGGCGCGCGGAAGCGCGCTAGGCCCTCCCGAGTAAGGTTAGTCAGCCGCTCGGTAGTGTAAAGGTCCGGCAGTGGAAACTGCATGGACATAATAAGCGAGAGCAGCGAGGTGAAGGGTGTAGCCCTGAATCTGACACCTAGCCCCGAGAAGAACGAATTTTGGGAACGTGCCGATCCTCTTATGGAGGGCGCAGGCCATGCGGCGAGCGCGTTAGAGACGAGTGCAAAGCCGACACCCCGGGGTCTAAGACGGCATCGAGCTGCCCAACGACAGGCAAGTAACCAGGCGAGCGACGAACAAGGTGCTCTTGGGGAATCAGCCGCATTGGCCAGTACCCGAGTACCACGGCCAATGTAAAAAGAGGCCGTGGGATGGCCGCGTCGCGAGTGATGGGGACCGGAGAGCCGCAATGGCCTAGCGATGAAGCGACTAATTCCCGCTGAGCGAAGGTCCCCACGGTACATCGACCGTGAAAGGAGAAACACTGACACTATGCAAGGAGTGGGATTGCAGTGGCAACGGATCTGACACGGATAGGTGAAAAGGCACGCAAGGAGCCGGGTCTGGTGTTTACCAGTCTGTACCACCACATCAGTGATGGGGATAACCTGCGGGCCTGCTACGACACGCTGGAAGCCGGAAAGGCGACCGGAGTGGATGGCGTAACCAAGCGGGAATACGGCAAGAACCTCGAAGAGAACCTTCGGGAACTCTCGGAGAGGCTCAGGCGGATGGGATACAAGCCGGGGCCGAAACGGCGCAGCTACGTCCCGAAGCCGGGCAGTGCCAAGGGTCGGCCGCTTGGCATCAGCAATTTTGAGGATAAGATTGTTGAGCTTGCGGCCAAACGCACCCTGGAGCCGATCTACGAGGCCGTATTTGAGGACAGCAGCCATGGATACCGTCCGGAGCGCAGCCAGCACCAGTGCTTGGAGGCCCTCGGACGCACGATCCAGCAGAAGAAGGTCAGCCACGTGGTGGAAGCCGATGTCAGAAGTTTCTTTGACAGGGTCAACCACGAGTGGATGATCAAGTTTCTGCGGCACCGCATCGCAGATGAGCGGGTCATCAGACTGATCATCCGGATGCTTAAAAGCGGTATCATGGAAGATGGCCTGGTGCGGGCTACGGAAGAAGGCACGCCCCAGGGATCCATTGTATCGCCGCTGCTCTCGAACATCTACCTGCATTACGTGCTGGACCTGTGGTTCAGCAGACGGGTGAGCAGGCAGTGTCGCGGTGAGGCGCATTATTTTCGTTTCGCCGATGACTTTCTGGCCTGTTTTGAGCACCAGAGCGATGCAGAGGATTTTAAGCGCCGCCTGAAGGACCGGCTGGAAGGCTTTGGTCTGGAGCTGGCGCAGGAGAAAACGCGCTGCATCGAGTTTGGCCGCTTTGCACGTGAAAACGCCTATAAGCGCGGCGAGAAACCGGAGGAGTTCACCTTTCTGGGTTTTACGCATTATTGCGGCAAGACCAAGCGGGGATACTTCAAGGTCAAACGTCGCACCAGTCGCAAGAAGCTGGGCATAAGTCTGCGCAACTTCACAGAGTGGGCGAAAGAGGCCAGAAGGGTGCTCAGAAAAGGGGAGATGCTCCGGCAGGCCAGAGCCCGGGTGATCGGGCATCTGAATTATTACGCCATAACGGATAACGCGGAGAGGTGTGGCTACTATGTCTATCGCGTAAAACATATCTTGTTTAAATGGCTCAACCGCAAGAGCCAGCGCAAGGCGTACACCTGGCAGAGCTTTACCCAGGCACTGATTTGGGTGAAGTGGCCTGACCTGCGAATCCGCAAAGACCTGAACCCGTGTCGTAGGGCGGAGGCGCACTGAAAGGTGAACCGAGGAGCCGGATGTATGGGAAAGCCGCTTGTCCGGTTCTGTGAGGGACAGGAGTTCAACTGCGATATGGACAAAATATTGTGGCACCGCCGCGAAAGCAGGCGGCAACAGAGAAAACAAATATTGCCCTGTAGTCACGGAAGTCTCCTGTCTACTCGAAAATGGCCCTTTTCCGCAATTTCGGCGTCAATCGGCGGAATCGCTTGTGCGGCATACAGAAGTATGCCTCCGCGCAATTCCTTGATTTCCTTGAACTTGCGAAAAATTGCACATTTCTGGATCGGAAACTTATCAGTGCTCTTTATGAAACCGCGGATGGACACTATCTACCGCAGCATGGCAAAAAAAACATGCGGGCTGCTGACGCGTGGTGCCGGCTCATCAATCGGCGCAGGCAAAGCCACCGTCACTGCAGTGGCTCTGAGGTCGGCCGTATGTCGTCCTTTGTTCCAAATAGAAGATCATTGCCTGGTGGGCGGTTTCTTTCAAGACGGGATCCTGAATGCCGAGCAGCCAGGATCTTCTCCTCTCGATAAGGACCCACAAAAGCCCGATGACTGTCAAACCGGTGTATAAGATGACGTGGAGTGCCGTTTCCAGCCGAATCGGCAGCAGGATGCTGAGCAACAGTACGACCGACACGACCGACATCAGTTGGGTTCGAATGGTGGCCGAGATATGATTTTGACGCCGAATCGTCCACAGATAGAATTCGGCCCTTTTTCTGCTCCAGTATGTTTCACCAAGACTCAGGTTTTGCATGACATTCCCCCTTGGATAGCACTGTTCGGAACTATTAAATTTAACTTAACTATGCATTGGATTCTGTCAATCACTTTGACTGAAAGCCAACCGGGAGTAAGTGAATCGACGTGGCACGCATCGAGTTGAACCTGCCCAAGACCTTTGCTTTCTCTACCGATGTTCGCGTGCGTATCAGCGACATCAATTACGGCAACCATCTCGGCAATGACGCCCTTCTTTCGTTGGTCCACGAGGCCCGATTGCAGTTCTTGCAAAGTCGGGGATTCTCGGAATTGGACATCGACGGCTGCGGATTGATCCTGACCGATGCCGTCATCGTGTATAAATCGCAGGGATTTCACGGCGACCTGTTGACCATACTTGCGGCCGTGGGTGACTTCAACAAATACGGCTGTGATTTTTTTTACAAAGTCATTCGAAAAAACGGGGGCAAGGAAGTGGCCCGTGCCAAAACAGGTATCGTTTTTTTTGACTACAACCGTCAAAAGATGGTGCCCGTGCCGGCGGCATTCTTCAAAGCATGCGGGACTCAACTGGCATAACCGCTTAGTACGTAGATAGACTTTTCAAGCCTCCGTTATGGCTCGAGCTGCCATGAGCGAATAACATTTAGCTGAACCTCCGGGTGCCACCATGCCCGCTATTTTTTAACCAAAGGAGGATAAAATGACCGTAAAACTAACCTGGTATAGCCACGCCTGTTTCCTGATCGACACGGGAGATGAAAAACTGCTGACCGATCCATTTCTGACCGGAAATCCGCTGGCCCCGGTCACGGCCGATAGTGTTGTCGCGGATTACATCCTGGTGTCTCACGGCCACGGCGACCACGTCGGCGACACCGTCGCAATCGCCCAGCGAACGGGTGCCACCGTGATTGCCAACTTTGAAATACAGAACTGGCTTGCGGGGCAGGGGGTGGATAACGGGCATCCCCAGCACATCGGCGGTGGTTTCGACTATCCCTGGGGGCGTGTCAAGCTGACGATGGCCCAGCACGGATCGGCGCTGCCTGACGGGAGCTACGGCGGCAACCCGTGCGGATTTCTTTTTTACATTCAGGGCAAAAAAATATATCACGCCTGTGACACCGGCCTGTTTTACGACATGAAACTCATCGGAGAAGAGGGGATCGATCTGGCCATTCTGCCCATTGGTGATAACTTTACCATGGGCCCGGTCGACGCCTTGAGGGCCGTCAAGTTGATCGAACCAGCCCGGGTGGTGCCGATACATTACAACACCTTCGACATCATCAAACAAGACCCGGACGACTGGGCTGAAAAGGTGCGCGGAGAAACGAAAGCCGCTGTGACAGTTATGAAGCCCGGCGACACGATTGAGCTCTGACCGCAGATGTGATCTGGAGGGCTGATACACCAGGAGACAAACGCCATGGATTTGACGGCTGAAGACCGGCGCCTTGACGATCATCGCCGACGCCGTGCAAACTGGAAAAAATGGGGACCTTACCTGAGCGAGAGAGGGTGGGGAACGGTACGGGAAGACTACAGCGCTGACGGCAGTGCCTGGGAGTATTTCCCCCATGAGCATGCGGCGAGCAGAGCGTACCGTTGGGGAGAAGACGGCCTGGCCGGGATTTCCGACCGGCACCAGTACCTCTGCTTTGCCCTGGCGCTCTGGAACGGAAACGACCCGATATTGAAGGAGCGTCTGTTCGGTCTGACCGGTGCCGAAGGCAATCACGGCGAAGACGTCAAAGAATATTACTTTTACCTGGACAACACCCCCACCCACAGCTACATGAAAATGCTCTACAAATACCCGCAGGCGCGATTCCCATACACGGACCTGGTGGAAGAAAGCAGGCGTCGCGGGTTTCTCGACTTCGAATACGAACTCTTGGATACGGGGGCCTTTGGCGAAAACCGCTATTTTGATGTGGGGGTCGAATACGCCAAGGGCGGACAGGAGGATATCCTCGTTCTGATTACCGTGGCCAACCGCGGACCGGAATCCGCCGTTTGTCATGTCTTGCCGACACTGTGGTTCCGGAACACTTGGAGTTGGGGTTACGACGGCGGCCCCATGGGGGACGTGCCCGAAAAACCGATTCTAAACAAGATCGAAGGACCTGTGGCGGTATCGACGATTGAAGCAGTCCATCCTGCCATCGAATCCTATCATCTCTATGCCGACGGTGCCCCGGGGCTTCTGTTTACCGAAAACGAAACCAACACCGAAGGACTCTATCAGAAGCCTAATGGCTCGCCATATGTCAAAGATGCTTTTCATCGCTTCGTTGTCGCCGGCGAGGCCCGAGCGGTCAATCCAGCCCAGAACGGGACCAAGGCTGCCGCCCATTATGTCATTGATCTGCGGCCCGGAGACATCCGTCGTTTTCGGCTTCGCTTGACTGCCAATCCGCAGCCGCTGCCATTTGAAGACTTCGATGAAACGGTCGCGCGCCGCCGGCAGGAGGCAGACGCGTTTTACGCGACGGTCCAAAAGACGGGGCTGAGTCGTGAGGAAAAGCGTATTCAACGACAGGCCTTGGCCGGGATGCTCTGGTCGAAGCAATTCTATTACTACAATGTCGAGCAGTGGCTGCATGGCGATCCGGCCCTTCCGGTCGTCGATCCTGATATTTATCGGCGCAACAATAAATGGGACCACCTCAACAACTTCGATATTATCTCTATGCCCGACAAATGGGAGTATCCCTGGTATGCCAGTTGGGATTTGGCATTTCACTGCATTCCCTTTGCGCTTATCGACACCGATTTCGCCAAACGACAACTGGTGCTGATGGCCCGCGAATGGTACATGCACCCCAACGGGCAGTTGCCGGCTTACGAGTGGAGCTTCGGTGACGTGAATCCCCCGGTTCATGCTTGGGCGGCCTGGCGGGTATACAAGATAGAGGCCAAACAGAGGGGCACGGCCGACCGCCGATTTCTGGAAAGCATCTTTCACAAGCTGCTGCTCAACTTCACCTGGTGGGTTAACAAGAAAGACGAGGAGGGCAAGAACGTTTTTCAGGGAGGATTTCTCGGTCTGGACAATATCAGCATCTTCGACCGCAGCAAGCCGTTGCCGACTGGCGGTCACCTCGACCAGTCCGATGGCACTTCCTGGATGGGATTCTACTGCCTTGAAATGTTGAAAATTGCCCTGGAGCTCGCAAGGGAGGATCCGGTTTATCAGGACACGGCCTCCAAGTTCTTCGAGCACTTCCTGCGGATCGCCAACGCCATGACGGGTAACTACCGGCACGGTTTGAGCCTCTGGAACGAGGAAGACGGTTTCTTCTACGATGCCCTGCATCTGCCCGACGGCCGTGTCATTCCTTTGAAAGTTCGGTCCCTGGTCGGACTGATGCCGCTTTTGGCCGTAGAAACGTTGGAACATGATCTTGTGGAGAGTCAGCCCGTCTTCAAGCGCCGGATGAATTGGTTTTTCAGAAACCGCAGCTATCTTAGAGATCGAGGCCACGTCGCCTGCGTTCAGGCGCCGGGTGCGCATGCACGGCGGCTGCTGTCGATCGTCAATCGCGAACACCTGCTTCGGTTACTTGGACCCATGCTGGATGAAAATGAGTTTCTCTCCGAATTTGGTATCCGCTCCCTTTCCAAGATCCATCGGGACCACCCATACACCTTTCGCGTCGATGGCCAGGATCACACCATCAGCTACCAACCGGCCGAATCGGAAAGCGGTCTTTTCGGCGGCAATTCAAACTGGCGCGGACCGGTTTGGTTCCCCATCAATTACCTGCTCATCGAAGCCCTGCAGCGGTTCAACCACTACTATGGCGACTCGTTAAAGGTGGAATGCCCCACCGGCTCGGGCCGGCTGATGACACTTGGCGAAGTGGCCGCAGATCTGTCACGGCGCCTCATCCGGCTGTTTTTGCGTGACGCTGACGGTTTGCGGCCGATTTATGGCGGGGTAGAGGTATTGCAAAATGATCCTCATTGGCGGGATCTGATTCTTTTCAACGAATACTTTCATGGCGACAATGGCGCCGGCCTGGGGGCCGGTCACCAGACAGGCTGGACCGGTCTGGTGGCCAAGCTCATACAGCAGTCCGGAGCGGGATGACCCTTTATCCCGGGTTTGCCGAAAGGGGATAACGACGGATATTCTGAGCAATTTTACGGTTGAGCCGCTCCTGGGGGGTAGAGAAAAAGCAGCTGATTCCTTTCGCGGTCTGCCTGCGGGATTCCTCTACAAAGTAGTCGAGCAACAGCAGATCCGTCGCCACTTCTCGACCGACGCGGCGGGCGGCTTCTATGCGGGCGAGAACGGCCATAATACCGTAAAGGTGAAGACTGAGTGTGGCGATTCGGCGCAGCAGAAACTCTTTTGCATAGATTTTCTTGCCGTAGATAAGCGTGGCGGCATGAACCATCACGCGTATCCATCGGGCGTTCGAAGCGGCTTCGCGCAAGGCTCGGTCCATTTCTTTCTGGTTGAAGTGCAACCGCCAGCGGGGGCGAGAGAAAAGGCTTTTGAACAGAAAAGAGATTTGGGCGCCTTTCGAATGGGACACAGCTTGCAAGCGTTTGGCCAATCGGCGAATCATATAGAGCGCCGGATAAATGGAATGTATTTCGGTCGTTCCTTCGAAGATGGTGGTGACCCTGAAGTCCCGCATCCGCATCTCGTATGGCTGAGTGGCCAGATAGCCAGCTCCGCCGGCTACTTGGAGTGCGTCATAGAGGGTGTCCCAGGCCCGGGTGGTGCCGAAGAGTTTGCAGTGGGAACTTTCGATGGCCACCGGGGCAAGCGGATCATCATTCAGCATGTCGGCGGTGAAAGACGTCATGGCCGACGCCACATACCCGTTGACGCTTGCCTTGACCATTTTTTCCTGGATCAGCTCAAAGTTGTCGATCGGGACGCCGAACTGCTTCCGGGTGGCGGATCTTTTTTTCATGTCCTTAAGTGACTGCCTGATCGTTCCGGCGGACCCGGCCCCTAATGCAATCCGTCCATGATTGAGGATCGTCATGGCGATCTTGAACCCGTCGCCCGGCTTTCCCAGAAGATTTTCGCGCGGCACGTGCACGTTTTTGAACTGAATGGTGGCGGTGGAGCTGGCTTTCAGACCCATTTTGGGCATATCCTTGCCGATGGTGACACCCTGCCAGCCGGTTTCGACGATAAAAGCCCCCATGAAGCCGGGCGCTGAAGGATCCATCTGCGCAAATACAGTCAACCCACCGGCATAATTGGCGTTTGTGATGTAGGATTTCTGTCCGTTGAGGATGTAGTGCCGACCATCGGGAGAGAGAACGGCGGTGGTTTCAATGCTTTTGGCATCCGAACCGTGCCGCGGTTCGGTCAGTGCATACGAGAATATCATTTCTCCGGATGCAGCCGGTTTGAGATATTTTTCTTTTTGGGCCTCGGTTCCGAAGAGTAAAATGCCCTTGGTGCCGATCGACAGGTGCGCCAGGGACGTGAAACCGAGCGATATATTCAGTGCAACGATTTCCTCGGTTACTCTCAGGTAGCGTTGCAGGCTGAGTCCCATCCCGCCATACGCCGCCGGAATGTTGAGACCGAAAAAACCGATCTGCTTCAGCCGTTTCATTGCCGCTTCCGGTATGACACCCATTTTGTCCAGCTGGGCTGCCGGGAATTCCGCATGGATTTCCTGAAATCGGCGGATCAGCTCGAGTGTTTTTTCGTCCGCAGCAATATCACTATAGTTTCGCACCCGTCCGATATCGAGAACACCGAAGATCGCATTGATCAAAAAGGTATCATCCTGCATACTACACTCCTGTCATCTTGCCGCTTGTTATCGTTTAGGGTTCACCAGAAAATGTGAGAAAATGTAAATCATAACAAAATGTGCCGTTCGTAAATGACCTTTAAAATAATCCGTTGGGACACGGCTGTAAACAGCCCCCTGTGGAAAGAAGATTGCGGGGAGTCCGTTCCGGTGATATAAAATTTAAAAACCTGATGTATCCGACAATGGTGCCACCACCCCAAGAGATTCGGTCTTTAGACGAAGGCCTTCCTGCTGCGGGGGACAGGCACACGGCAGTGACCGTGAACGACAGCGACCGCACGACATCACTTTGCGGCCGTCAAAGAGGAGGTTTTATGCCAAGGAAAAAACCAGACAAACTGGAACCGGTCGGGAAGCGAATAAAAAAAGCACGGATAGCCAAAAAAGTCACCTTCGACCGGCTGGCAAACGAAACCGGCTTCTCAGTCGACTATCTGAAACAGATCGAATCCGGCAAAGAGATTCCGCCGGTCGGTGCGCTGCTGCAGATATCGCGCGCACTCGAACTCGACGCCGGTTTTCTGTTGCGGGAAGAGGAAGCCAATCTGAAAAAGCGTATCAAGGCATTCACCAAACGAACCGAGAACTATGCCTATACGACGTTGACGCCCGGGGCGGAAAACAAACACCTGAAGGCTTTCAAAGTCACTGTCGACGCCCAGCAGGACCACAAGGGCGTCGGCTACCAGCACGAGGGTGAGGAGTTTGTCTACGTGTTGAAAGGCGTTATGGAGATCATCGTCGGCGATCACGTCAACCGGCTGAAAACCGGCGATTCCCTGCATTTCAACTCGGGGATCCGGCACAAGATGCGCAATGTCGGTAAAGAAAATGCCGAACTCATTGTCGTCGTTTACGGCCACTGAAGCCGGACGATCGCCAGGAGATTCTCTGATGAGAGCTTTTTAAGTAAAGCGTATGAACCTTAAGGGAGTTCCACCGACAGGGGAGGGTCTGGTCTATGTCGATACAGCTCACCGATGAGCAGTTGATGATTCAGTCGATGGTCAGGGATTTTGCTCGGGAAGTCATTGCCCCCACAGCCGCCGAAAGAGACAAAAACAAGGCTTTCCCGGCCGAAAACCTGAAACGGCTGGCCGAGCTTGGTTTCATGGGTATGATGGTGCCGCCGGAATACAACGGTTCGGGCGCCGACACCGTGAGCTATGTTCTGGCACTTGCCGAGGTGGCCTATGCGTGTGCCGCCACCGCTGTGGTCATGTCGGTGCACAACTCAATCGTCTGCGAGAGTATTCTGCGTTACGGCAGTGAGGCGCAGAAACAGCAGTGGCTCAAGCGCCTGGCCGTTGGCGAGCTCCTGGGGGCTTTTGCATTGACCGAACCCCATGCCGGATCCGACCCCCTGCGCCAGAGTACCAAGGCCGTCCGCGACGGTAATGATTACGTGTTGAACGGGACCAAACGCTTTATCACCACCGCAAAGAACGCCGGTCTGATCATCGTTACCGCCAAGACCGACGAGGTTGCCCGGCATCGCGGGATCAGCGCCTTCATCATACCGCAGGGCGCGGCCGGTCTCGCCGTCGGTCATCTGGAGGACAAGATGGGCCTGCGCGCCTCGGACACCGCCGACTTGATCTTCGAGGATTGCCGGGTCCCGGCCGAAAACCTTCTGGGAAGCGAAGGCGAGGGATTCAAAATCGCCATGACGGCGCTTGACGGCGGTCGTATCGGCATCGCGGCCCAGTCCGTCGGGGTGGCCCAGGCGGCACTGGATGCGGCCGTTCAATACGCCAAGGAGCGTGAACAGTTCGGTCAGAGTATTTCCAAGTTTCAGGGGCTGCGCTGGATAGTCGCCGATATGGCTACCGAGATCGAGGCCGGCCGGCAGTTGATGCTCTCAGCGGCGGCCATGAAAGATCGCGGCGTTAATTTCAGCATGCAGGCCTCGATGGCCAAGCTCTACGCCTCCGAAATGGTCAACCGCGTGACGGCCCGGGCAGTCCAAATGCACGGCGGATATGGATTCATCCGCGAGTACCCGGTTGAGCGGTTTTACCGAGACGCACGGGTTTTCACGATCTACGAGGGCACCTCGGAAATTCAGCGCATCGTCATCTCCAACCACATTTTCCAGGACAAGCGCACCCCTTGACAGCACGGGGTGCGGTTTCCTGCGTCACTCACTCTTCCATCCGAGGCCGGTTCGCCGATCAGGCGACCTCGAATGCGCCGGGGTAAAATGATTCGGATTCGGTCAACAGCAGCCAGCGTTGCTGCAAGGACACGTCCGCAAAACCGATGGACAGGTATTCGGCGGCATGTGGGAGGAATAAATCCTGCCAAGCCTTCAGTTGCGTTGCCGGGCAAGGGGAATCGACGAGAATGCCGTCCAGTTCCGCAAGCCGTTGAAGATCGGAGAGTTCCGGCAGGTTCGGATGGTCCCACCAGAAGACCTGCCGCTGCATATCACCGGTGAAACGCGGCGACTGCCGTCGCGTGACGAGTGTGAAGAGGGCGCAGCGGTTGCCGGGTGCCGGAAGTAGATAGCGGTAATCCAGATCGAGAAAATGCGGGCGTTTCAATTGAACGGCCTCGAGCAGCTTGTCGGTGTTTGGCACGTCTCGCGGTTCGATGAAGACAACCTCTAATGGCGTGAACGGGTTAGCGGTGGTCAGAATTTCGAGTGCTCGGGCCGTGAAGGCCGCATCGTTCAGGTTCGGGCCGATAAAGACCTGATAGGGGTGGGTCAGTTTTTGGGCCAACTCCTGGAGGTCGGATATCGAGCGGACCGATTCCAGGATCAGCTTCGAGAGGCCGAGGCGTTTTCCCGGGCGAACATAATGGTCCGGGCTCAACCATTTGCCGGCCTTGTGGGGATTGCGCCAGGCAATGTCCAGCCCCGGCATTGGATACAGATTGACGTCGAGGCGGGCTTCGGCGTAATCGAATGCCTCCAGCAGATTTTCGCCGGAAAAGGACGGCGTGGCCATCACGGGATAGGGCGGTTCTGGTTCGAAAATCAGGCCGAGCGCCCGGCTCCGCGTTCGGAAGTCGGTACCCGGTAAAACAGCCAGAGGAAAGACCTGCACGTCTTGCTGCAGGCCATTTTCAACGATGAAATCGACCGAGCGTTTGAACCCGTCCAGGTTGTCGCCCGGCAGGCCGGCAATCAAGTCGATAGTGGCGGAGATGCCGCGCTCATTGAGCAGCGATACGCCCGCCAGGAAGCGTGCGGGATCGGTGGAGCGGTTCATCAGGTCAAGAGCCTGCGGGTTGATCGTCTGCAAGCCGACTTCAAACCAACTGAATCCGGCGGCCGCAAATCGGTCGGCCAGACAAGCGTCCAGCCGATCGGCCCTGATTTCGCTGATCAGGGCCAGGTTTCTACGGTGGTTGATGGTCATGATTTTTTCGAGCAACGTCTCGATCCCGGGCCGGGTGTTGAGGGTCGGGTCCAGAAAATAGAGCTCGGAGTGCTTATGGACCGCCGCCCATTCGACGGCTTCAAGGAGCAGGGGGGCAGACTTGAACGTCAGGTGCTGGCGGGACTTGCCATAGCTGCAGTAGCCGCAACGGAAGGGGCAGCCGCGTTGGGTCTCCAACAGCACCATATCTTCGATTTCCGGCTCCAGCAGCCCCGCCGGATAGGGGCTGGGGTTTGACTGGAACAGCTTGTCGGCGCAAGCTGCGGCTGTTTTTTTCTGCCAGAACGTGTCGTCCTGCAGCAAGTGTCGGAACACGGCTTCGCCTTCGCCGTACACGAGAAAATCGACGGATTCGGATCGTACCAACCGATTATCGGGGGTGATTTCCGGACCACCGAACACGATGCGGCAATTACCGGCTTCTTTAATCTTTTCTGCGAGATGCAACGATCGCCGCAAGTTCCAGCTGTAGACCGAAAAACCGACAATAGCCGGTTCCCTGGACAGGATCTCATACAACAGGGCGGCATCGCCGAGATACGAGACGATGCTCTCAGGCACAATCTCCACCACCGTGCCGGGAATGTCGACCGCCGCCTGTTTGAGGCAAGCAGCGGCCAGCGGAATGTTTCCGGTCTGTTTTCCGTAGTTCAGCTGTGGAATCGGAAGCTGCAGCAGCAACGCGCGAATCATGAGGATATCCTGTCAAACCGGCGGATATTTCGGGAGGTCAACCGGTGACGGCGGTAAGAACGCGTCGGAGCCATTTCGATGAATCGCGCCAAAGGCGCCTCAAACTGAGGCGCTTGTTTAAATCGATCAGCCGGAGGGTCGGCAGGCCGTTTTCGAATCGAAGCCACCCGAACCCTTGGGGATGCCGTTGGCCCGGAAGCAACCGGCGGACATCAATTTTTCGACATCCGGACACGCGCACTGGGGACACACCGGTGCGGTATCATCGGCCGACAAGGACAGGTATTCGAAACAGTGGCAGCAGCTTTTGCACTGGTATTCATAAATCGGCATTGGGCACTTCCTCACTTTCAACTGGGTTCAGTTTTATTTTTAGTGCTTTATGAGAAGATCGAGGCCAGAGCGTTACATTTTTTTTGCGGATCAGGGTTTCCAACGCACGGGCAGACCGGGAACATCGACCCCCGATGGCTCATGGTGTCTTTTTCCGCTTTCAATTGCATCTGTTTTCGACCGCCACCGATAAAGCGCTTCCCAAATCTGGTAATAGGCATCCTTCCGTAAGCGGTCTTCCACGGGCACGATGGCTTCTTTTACAGACGGATAGTCGATCTGGAGGGCGCAGTCAGCCAGATAAGCCGACCATGCTTGTTTGGCGATTTTGACGCTGTAGCGGTAGGCGGTGCCGAAATTTTCCGTGATTTGCCCCTCATCGCAATAACCGCTCAACCGCTTGACCAAGCGGCAGATATCCTCTTTGGACTGGGATCTCACCGCCAGTTCGTCCGCGCGGCAGGTTTTATCCCAGACCACCGAGAAAAATCCTTCTCGGGTGAAAACCCACATGATGTAAACTCCTTTGCACATTCCTGGATCGGAAGTTGATCCATGCTCTCAATAAAACCCTGGATCGGCATTTTACAGTTCTGTTCGATGTATTATTGTAAAATTTATATTTTGAGCTTATGGTATACCACAAACCAGCCCTTCACAACAATTATGGGATTAAAATTAAGCGCAGCGCTCTGTTCTGCAGAACAGAGCGCAGAATACTTTACCGGCCCCGTAAACGGGCATTTTTTATTGAAAGGAAATTATCATGAAGACCAAAAACCGATTTTATGTCGCGGCGACCTCGCTCGCGATGATTGTGTTCGTTGCCACCGCTCCGGCAGGTGCCCAGAAAGCCTCGCCTGAAAAGACCTCGCCGGATAAAGCGGCGACCGTCAATGGAACCGTCATTCCCAAACAGACGCTCGAGCGCGAGGTAAAACTGTTTACCGATCGCATGGTACGTCAGGGGCGGCAGGTGCCGGACGTTCAGGTGCCGGTCCTCAGAAATGAGATTCTGGACAGTTTGATCGACCAGGAACTGCTTTACCAGGACAGCCAGAAACAACACATGCAGGTCGACAAGAAGGCTGTCGACGAAAAATATGACGAAATCAAGAAGCGGTTCAAAACCGAGCAGGAATTCAAGGATGCCATTGCGAAAATGGATGTTACAGAGGCAGAGATCCGGTCACAGCTGAAGAAAGGCCTGGCCATCGACGAACTGCTGAAAACCAAAGTCGTCAAAGACATCCAGGTGACAGAAGCGGAGGCCAAAAAGTATTATGACGAGCACACCGATCAGTTCAAGCAGGCCGAGCAGGTCAAGGCCAGCCATATCCTGATCCAGGTAGCACCGGATGCCGACGACGAAAAGAAAACCGAGGCCAAGAAAAAAATCACGGTCGTTCAGGAGAAACTGAAAAAAGGCGAGGACTTTGCGGTGGTGGCCAAGGAGTCCTCCGAGGGGCCGAGCAAGAGTCGCGGCGGTGACCTGGGATTCTTTCAGCGCGGCCAGATGGACAAATCCTTTGAGGAAGCGGCTTTCGCACTCGAGCCCGGCAAGGTCAGTGACGTGGTGGAGACCCGATTCGGTTATCACATCATCAAGGTCGACGAAAAAAAGCCGGAAGCGACCCTTGCCTTCAGCGATGAGAAAGACAAAATTGAGCAGTTTTTGAAGCAGCAAAAAACGCGTGAAAAGATCGAAAGCTACCTGGAAGGCCTGCGCAAGAATGCCAAGATAGACAAGTTCATCTAAAGACGACTGACAGACCCTCTCCTGATGCCCCTTGCGCCAATCACAGGACGGTGCGCGAGCGGGCACCCGCTTTGCGAGCGCCTTCCCGTGTGCCTCGACGAAGAGTGGTTTTTCCCAGGAGTGTTGGCGCCGCGCTTGGACAAAAAAGTGAAGATACTGAACGATGTCGAAGGTTTGTCGAAATATGTGGAGCATAAACTCCAAGAACACGCCGGCGGGTCTGTGGTGTTTAATGACGACATCCTTTATTCCCCGCGCGCATCCGCCGTTCTCTTTCTTCTCGGGCGACGATGCCCCCGTGATCATGGTGATGATACCGGACCGTTCCTCATTTTAAACAAACGCTCGGCAAAGGTGAAACAGCCGGGAGACCTTTGTTGCCCGGGTGGCAGCATCGTTCCGCGACTGGATGTGACATTGGCCAGGTTGCTCCGGCTGCGGGGTTCGCCGCTGGCGCGCTGGGCCGGTTGGTCCGAGTGGCGCAACCGGCGTCCGCAGGAGGCTTTCAGCCTGTCCCTGCTGTTGGCGACCGGGTTGCGCGAGAGTTTCGAGGAGATGCGGCTGAATCCCCTCGGTGTCCGGTTCCTGGGATTCCTGCCTCCTGCGCGGCTGGTGATGTTTCAGCGGGTCATCTACCCCATGGTGTGCTGGATTTCAGGTCAGGTGCGGTTCTTTCCTAACTGGGAGGTTGAAAAGGTTGTCGCCGTGCCGCTGAGCCGTCTGTTGGAACCGACCAACTACGCCCGCTGCGTTATGAACATCGCCGTTTCCAACGACAACCGACACGCTCAAGACATCAAGGAATTCCCCTGTTTTCTGCACAGTCGCGATGGCCAAACCGAACGGCTCTGGGGAGCCACTTTTCGCATCACCATGAGTTTTCTCGATTTGGTGTTCGGGTTCACGGCACCGTCCATCGAAAACCTTCAGGCTGTTAAGGGAACACTCGGCCGTCATTATTTAACCGGCCGACCGGCCATAAGGATTAACGGCGAGCCTTCATGAATGCGATGCCACCAAAGACAACGGTCTCCGCGCACGCAGCCGTCGACGACCGCCCGGTGAAAAGCTTTCAGACCGGTCAGGTCGTCTCCTTGTCCATCTGCCACTTCATCCACGACGTGTACTCCAGTTTTCTGGCACCGCTGCTGCCGCTGCTGATAAAAAAACTTTCACTTTCTCTGACCGAAGCCGGATTTCTTACCACCGTCATGCAGTTGCCGGCCTTGCTGAACCCCTACCTCGGCACTCTGGCCGACCGCATCAGCGTTCGTTATTTCATCATATTGGCGCCTGGAATAACAGCCGTCAGCATGAGCCTGATCGGGATGGCACCCAGTTACGGAGTCCTGTTGATCCTGCTGTTGATCGCCGGTTTCAGCGTTGCCATTTTTCACGTCCCGGCACCGGTCATGGTGGCACGCCTGTCCGGGTCGAAAAAGGGGCGCGGAATGAGCTTTTTCATGACGGGTGGCGAACTGGCGCGCTCGTTGGGGCCGCTCGCAGCCGTCGGTGCAGTGTCTCTATTGGGTTTGGAGGGGTTTTATCCGGTGATGCTGGTGGGCATCCTGGCCTCGTTATGGCTTTTTCTGCGATTCAAAGACATTCCGATTCGGACCGACACCGGACAGCGCACATCCGTCCTCGGCACATGGCGGGAAATGCGGCACGTCTTGAGACCCCTTAGCGTCATTTTGTTTTTCCGCGGATTCATGCACGCATCCATCACGGCCTTTCTGCCGACCTTCATCAACCAGCAAACCGGTAACCTCTGGCTGGCCGGAATCGGTCTGACCGTTTTTGAAGCCGCCGGAGTGGCCGGGGTGCTCACAGCCGGTTTTCTGAGCGACATGTTCGGCCGCCGCCGGATTCTGCTGATTTCATTGCTCGGTGCACCGGCCAGCCTGTTTCTTTTTACGGCTACCGGCGGCTGGATTGGGTTGGCGGCCCTGATTTTGGTGGGATTTACTCTCCTGTCAACCACTCCGGTCATGCTGGCTTTGGTCCAGGAGCATGCCGGAAGCAGCCCATCGGCCGCCAACGGCTTTTTCTTCATGATCTCTTTCATCGCCCGGTCGGCCGTCGTTGTGGTGGTCGGATTCGTCGGCGATCAGATCGGACTGAAGTCGACCTATTTTGTCAGCGCTTTTTTGGGTCTGGCGGCCGTTCCATTCGTATTGAAATTGCCTCGGGAGTAAACGATTGCCGGATTGCAAGACTGTGAAAAACCGAGAGGAGAGTGCGGGCGATAAGGTTAGAACATCCAAACAATCATGGCATAAATGAACCCCCAGGCGGTAAGTGAGAGGATAACGCCATTTGCGAGACGATAACCTTGGCGGGGATCAGACCGGTTGCGCTGGCCGAAACGATGTTGCCGGCCACCCCCGGACCATCTCCAGCCACGTACATTCCCTTGATCTTGGTTTCCAGGTTGCCCGTGGTTTCGAGTTGGGTGGCAAAAAACTTTATCTCGGGCGCATAGAGCAGGGTCTCGTCATTGGAAACGCCTGGAATGACGAGGTTGAGCTTGTCGAGACCCTCGAAGATGTTGGTCAGGATCCTCTCGGGCAGGGCCATGGCGATGTCGCCACAGACCACGTCGATGAGACTGGGTTCTATATAGCTTTTCTTGATGCGGTTCCAGGTGCTGCGCCGGCCGCGCTTGAGGTCGCCGAAGCGCTGCAGAATCGGTTTGCCGCCGCCGATCAGCGATGCCAAACTGCCGATGGCTTCCCCGTAGGCCTGGTTGTCGGTCACCGGCTCGGTCAGGACCACCTTCGAGAGAAAGGCGAAATTGGTATTTTCGGACTTTCGGTGGCGGAAGGCGTGGCCGTTGACACACACGAAACGGCTATAGTTTTCCTGGGTAACAAAGCCGCCTTGGTTGGTGCAGAAAGTGCGCGTCTGGTCGTCGTACTTGCTGGTCTGGATGAAAAACGTCGGGTCGTAGATGACGTTGCAAAGATCCTGCATGATGTCGTTGTGCACCTCGACCCTCACGCCGACCTCGATGCCGCGCTGTTTGAGACCGATGTCGTATTTTTGCGCCAGCGACCCGATCCAGTTGGCGCCCACCCGGCCAGGTGCCAGTATGACCTTTCCGGCACGGTATGACCCGCGGTTGGTCACGACGCCGGTCACCTGGAATTTTTCTACAATGACATCCTTGACCTCCTCGGAGGTGTGAAACACCACCCCTTTCGATTTGATGTAATCACGCATGGCAATGATATGCTCCGGCAGGCAGTCGCTTCCGAGGTGTTTTTGCCGAATGATCAACAGGTCGATACCGTATCGCTTGGCCTTCTGGCGGATTTTGCGGGCTTCGGCCATGTCCGTCGGATAGACCGGGCTGTCCATTCCGAAACGATTGAAAATCGTTTCGGTCTCATCGATCAGGGCTTCTGCCTGGGGACGCGGCATGAACTGGGTCAGGTCGCTTTTGCCCAACTTGTGAATATAGTTGAGCTTTCCGTCCGAAAAAAGGCCCGCACCGCCGATCCCGGATAGAATGTGACAGGGTTTGCACCCGAGACACTCCTGGTTGTCAGTCATTGGGCATTTTCTTTTCAGGGGCTCTTTGCCCATTTCGATCAACAGCACGCGCAAGTCCGAATGCTCGCAGAGGTAATAGGCTGCGAACATTCCGGCCGGGCCGCCGCCCACGATGATGACGTCGTATTTCCGCTCCGTGCTGGTGCCACTCGAATCGGACATGCTTTCTCCTTTACATCGACGGATACGCATTGTGTATCGAGTATAGCACCGAGACCCTTTTGGCGGCAAGGTTGAATCCGTCCGGTAGGCGCGCGGTTTTATGCTTGTTTCGCAGCCGGGTTTGTTTTACCTTAACCGCAAAAACAAGAAAACCGCTTTTGAGCGGGGAGTGTCGATTCACATGACGACCAGCGACTATTACCGCCTTCTGGGTGTTGATGAAAACGCCACCACACGGCAAATAAAGGATGCCTACCGCAAATTGGCCTACCGGTTCCATCCGGACCGCAACCCGGACAATCCCGAGGCGGCGGAACAGATGAAAAGAATCAACGAAGCCTATGCCGTGCTGGCGGACGCGAACAAGCGGCGTGATTACGACGGCCTGCGACAACGGTTCGGCGACACTGCCCACAGCCGTTTTCGGCAGAATTACAGCGACCAGGATATTTTCAGAGGTTCGGACATTCACCAGGTCTTCGAAGAGATGGCCCGTGCCTTCGGCGTCAGGGGGGTGGAAGACATCTTCAGGGAGTTTTATGGTCCGGGGTATCGGAGTTTCGAGTTCAGACGTCCCGGAATGTTTGCCAGGGGGTTTGTCTTCACCGGTTCCGGACGCACCAACACCCGGCAAGGTCCCGTGTTGCCGCAAGGCGGGGTGCTCGGTAAACTCGCCCGCCGGTTTTTGAAAAACATCAGTGGCGTTGAACTGCCGCAAAAGGGTGTGGACGTCCGCGATACGATTCACATCAGTCCGCAACTGGCAGAGACCGGCGGGCCGTACGCTTATTTTCTGCGTGAGAAATCGAAAAAGCTGCTGGTGAAGATACCGCCGGGCATCCGCCAGGGACAGAGGATCCGCCTGACCGGTATGGGGCATGACGGCAAGGGCGGGGAGTCGCCCGGTGATCTTTACCTTAACGTGCAGATTCGCAAACCGCTTCTGGATACCCTGAAAAACAGGCTGTCACGGTTTTTCGACCCGGCGGGGCGCGCAAAGTAGACCGACTGTAAGAGCCCGCCTATGAGCCTGCATATCCAAAACTTGACCCTCAAATATCCGGGTTCATCGAACTTTGTCTTCCAAGATCTATCATTTGAACTAAAAGAACCGGGCTTCAACTCCCTTTTCGGACCATCGGGCGTCGGTAAAACGTCGTTGGCCAAAATTCTGACCGGCGACATCCGACATTTTTCCGGAGAGGTCGACCACGAGGGGATGAAGACGTCTCTTTATTCTTACAATACGGAGCGCCTGCCCGGCTGGTCAGGTGTCGGAAAACACCTCGAGAAGATCACTCCGGCCGGAAGACAGGAACGCCGGGAAGAACTGATTTCGATTTTCGGGCTGGAAGACAGTTTGCGGCAACGGTTTTCGCAACTGTCCTTGGGGCAGCAGAACAGAGTCAATCTCCTGCGCTATCTCTTCCAGGATTTCGATCTGCTGATAATGGACGAAAGCCTTGCCAACGTCGATGAACCGACCCGCGAGAAGATCATTCTGCGGATCAAAACGCTTTATCCGCAGCGCCATTTTCTCTACATCTCCCACAATGTCGTCGAAGTGTCGAAATTCTGTCGTGAAATTGTCGTCTTGAGAGGCGCGGAACGTCACCCACAGACGATTGTCATCCGCGGGCAGGACGCTCGAATCGATCGCGAAATCAATAAGGGCAGGCTCGATCAGACCATGCTGGAGATCGTCAATGCTTCTTCATAGACGGATATACCAGTTTCTGATCATCTATGCGATCGGCCTCGCCATCTTGCTGCTGATCAAGTATGGTCTGGATCTGTCCGATTACGTGATTCCAGGCCCGGTCGACATCTGGCATACCGGTACCGAGGAATTCGAACGCTATTTTTTCGATGTCCTGAACACCCTGGCTGTGGCGGTCGTCGGGCAGGTCATATCGATATTCATCGCCTTGCTGGTGGGGATCGCCGGCCGGCAGGCCACCTGGTTTGGATCGTTCATCAAGGTTGCGGCCTACAACGTTCAGGCCTATCCGATCGTGGCCATCGCACCGATTATTTTCATTCTTCTGGGGGACGGACTGCTGACCCGGTTGCTGATTGCGGCCATGATCTGCTATTTTCCGGTGCTGCTATCTGTTATCGGTATCATGGCCGAACCGGTTGTGGACATCGAGCATTTTTACAGGGTAACCGGCCGCATGCGCTGGCAATTGGAAGTCAAGATCCGTGCCTTTGAAAATCTGAACAAGCTGACCACGGTGATTGTCGGAAGCGCCACCCTGGCGATGGCCGGCACCATTGTGGCCGAGTTCATTGCCGCCAATGCCGGTATCGGCTACAGCATTCGGGTCGCCCTCTACCAGAGCAATTTGGCCAAAATCCTGGTGGCGCTCTTTCTCATCGGCATTACCCTCTCGGTGTATCAGGGATTGCTGGAGTTGACCGGGTATTCGGTGAGGAAATGGTGGGCCGAAAAGTAAAAAGCGGCCGCTTGGTGTTTCATTCCCTTTACGGCCGTCCGATTTGTGGAGCGGGCCTGTAGGCGGGCTCGCTATGATTGGTGGATATGCACTATGGGGCAGGAAAAATGAAAGTCGTCAATCGCCGCGAAAGTTGGCGTACCAAGAAGGTGTTCACCCTGCTGCTGGCCACGATTTTTTGGATCGGCCTCACCCAATCGGGTGCGGCCGACGAGCAGATAACCTACCGGTTGAAATGGCTGTTCAATACCAGCGTCGTGGGGGACCTGTTTGCCGACAGCCACCATCTTTTCACCCAAGAGGGGTTGACCGTTACCATCAAGGAGGGCGGGCCGGAACGGGATGCCATCCGGGAGCTGGAATTGGGGCGGGCGCAGTTCGGAGTAGCCTCGGCCGATCAAGTGATCCGGGCCTTGTCCAAGGGTGCCGAAGTAGTGGTGATCGCCCAGTTCTTTCAGGTCAACCCGTTGCAGTGGATGTACCGTCCGGACAAAATCAAGATCAACCGCCTGGCTGATTTGGAAGGCCAGGTTCTCGGCGTGACGTTTGGCGGCAACGACGAAACCATTTTGAGGAGCCTGCTGGCCAAAGCGAGACTCACCGAGGCCGATGTGAAACTATACAGCGTCCGCTACGACTACA
>Ga0316196_10000184_pt1 | contig 21511 bp, 21 predicted proteins | sample Eddsed2cm_MG_FD_204938 | JGI IMG/M metagenome (GOLD analysis project Ga0316196, IMG submission 204938) | Coastal sediment microbial communities from Maine, United States - Eddy sediment 2 cm | ecosystem: Environmental > Aquatic > Marine > Coastal > Sediment | place: USA: Maine | collected... | reverse complement strand
GCAGCGCCATAGTCATTCTATGGCCAAGCCGGGAAACGCGGCAGATGTGCCCTTGTGGGCGAAACCCCAGCGGGGCCGGGCCTTTGCGCCCCTCGTACCACGTTGCACCTCGCTCATTGGCAGCAAGCCAACTTCGCTCGGTGCGCCTTGTACGAGGGAGCGCAAAGACGCCGGCGCGGTCGCAGCAATTGTTCAGACCTTCCTTAAACATCGCGCTTGCTCCGCTTTGACATCCATTCAGCAATTTGCGCGTAACCCATGACGGTGATGATTGGAAAAAGGCTGGCGAATGCGATGAGTCCAAACCCGTCCAGCAGCGGACTTCTACCAGGCACACTGGATGCCAGTCCAAGTCCCAGTGCCGCGACCAGCGGCACCGTCACCGTAGAGGTGGTCACACCGCCCGAATCATAGGCCAGCGCGATGATGCTGCGTGGCGCAAACAGAGTTTGAATCATAACGACGATATAGCCTGCGATGATGTACCAGTGCAGCGGCGTGCCGGTGACGATGCGGAACGTCCCCAGTGCAATGCCAAAGGCGACACCAACCGCAACCGCCACCCGCAATCCCCAGGTGCCCACGCCACCGGCTGAAACCTGATTGGCCTTGATCGCCACCGCGATCAGGGACGGCTCGGCAATGGTGGTGGCGAAACCGATGGAAGCAGCGAACAGATAGACCCAGCCGTAGTGTCGCCAATCCGTTGCCTGACTGGCCGAAATGCCCAGAAACTCGATGTTGGTGAGTTGCTCAGCCATCAGCTTACCGATGGGGAACAACGCCTGCTCAAGACCCTGAAGAAAGAACGCAAGCCCCAGCAGCACGGCGATGAACCCCGACGCCACGGCACCCGGATTGGGCAACGGGCGGCGCAAAACCAGAAAACGGAACCCAAACAGAATCACCACGATCGGCAGTACATCCCACACGGTGGACAGCAGCGTGTCGAGAAACGAATGCACAGCGTTCAAACCAGCATGCCGTAGCCCATGACGAAAATCATCGGGGTGAGGGAGGCGAATGCGATCAGACCAAAGCCATCGACCATCGGATTGCGCCCGGCGATGCTGCTGGCGAGGCCAACACCCAGCGCCGTCACCAAAGGCACGGTTATGGTCGAGGTGGTCACACCGCCGGAATCATAAGCGATGCCGATGATCTCGGGTGGCGCAAACCCGGTCATGATCACCACACCGACATAGCCCCCAATGATTAAATACTGGACCGGCCAGCCCTTGATGATGCGGATCACGCCAAGCACGATGGCAAACCCGACGGATAAGGCCACCGTGTAACGGAGCCCGGTTGCGTAGCGCTCCTCCGCGTCGGTGGAGTCCTGGATGATACCGCCGGCCCGTGCGATCTCGCCAGCTTCCGCGGCCACTGCGATCAGCGCCGGCTCGGCCACGGTGGTGCCAAAACCGAGGCAGAAGGCAAACAGCAATAGCCACACGACATTGCCCTTGCGGGCAAAATCGTAGGCCATGGCCTCACCGATGGGAAACAGACCGACTTTCAGGCCGTAGACAAACAAACTGAGCCCGATCACCACCATCAGGGTGCCGGTCAGGAGGTCGACGAGATCCGGCAACGGCTGGCGCAGAACCGCGAGTTGAAAGAAGGCGATGACGGCAATGATGGGCAACAGATCGCGGAAGCTGTCAAACAGCGAGATGCCGAGATGGCGTAGCACGGCGCTCACAGGCGATGCCGGCGACGGGACAGACTATCGGCCGCACTATGGTCGGCCCAAGGCCTTTGCGCCAGCCCCTCGCCAAGAACCCAATGACGTCTCGCCGAACCGCCAAAGCGACCCATTAGTCGATGCCCCACAACCATCCGCATCGCGCAAGTATGCGTGTTGAGCGGCCCGGAAAAAACCATTTCCCGGAAAAAGCTCCAACGGCCGCGCAGGCCGGTATGGCTTTGGACGCCAGGTCTGAGGAGCCTCTGATCTATTCGTGAACGTGCATCTTGGAACTGAAATGCACAGCTTCATCGTTGCAAATCTTGGCAATAGAACAACTATTAGCCGTGATCTGCGCCTTGAATCCGCGCATTTCACCCTCCAATCTGCTTCATCCAGAATAAATCAGAGCCTCCCTAATATGATTCCCCGCGGCTCAGGTGCGTTGCGCACCGTAGAACAGGTTGACCACATGACGTGCCTCGGCGAAGAAAAGCCAGCGCTCAACAGCCAGACCCGCCAATATCGAAAATACCGTCATCAGCGCCAGGACGCCCATTCCGTTCTGCAGCAGCAGAACCATCAACGCCATGGGAATCACGAAGGCCAGGGCATACACCACCAGGCGTAGACGATGGACCAGGGATATCGGTGCCTGGTAACCGAACTCCTTGTTCAGGAAGGCGCCGCTACTTTGACCCGACTCGAACAAGCGCACACCGGCCCGGGTAAATCCGGTGGCAGTATTGATGGTTGAGCCCTGGGGCTTACCGATCCAGAAGTAGTAAATCAACTTACCAATGCCGGCCGCAACCAGGAGCGTAAGCGTGGTGGTGGCCACCGTGACAAGGGCCGGGCCCTTGGTATAGGCCAGAACCGTGGTCAGCAGAACCCCGCCGCTGGCAAGCCCCATCAGCAGGTAGTTGGCCGGCACCAAGGAAGTGTTCCACTGACGGATGGTGCGTAAACAAGCGTAGATCATGCCGGTGGAAAACACCACCGCGACGGCAAGTAGGATGGTGAGCACCGCCATACCCTGAAGCGCCCCGGTCATGGCCCCGTCCAGAAACCACAGCCCGCCGAAGTAAAGGATGGCAACCGGGTAAAACAGGACCGCAAACACCCCCTCGCGTGACAGCCAGGACGTTCGGAAGCGGTTAAATGCGCGCCACGCGTTTCGCGGATTGGCCAAATGGAACGTGGACGAGAGTAATCCGACGGTGGCCAACACCAGACCGAGTCCGCCCGCGGTCATGGTCTCCCCCAGGCTGAGGCCGCCACCAATGCCGAAGGCACTGAATAGCGCGGCCAGAATCACCAGTCCGAATCCGGCGCCGGAGGCGACGGTAAATACAATCACTGAAATTGCGGGATGCATGGCGTCTGGTCCGTTTGGGGTGGTTTCGGCTGCGTTCCGTTCAACAACTCAACTTAGCGGCACATACCTCGCGATCTGCCGGGCTTACTTGGCAATCGCTTTGGCCATCCACTCCTTCAGCTTGTCCTGCAGGCTGACGAGGGGGTTTTCCGCCTGTTGCGCCGGCGGTTGGACACGGGGAGGCAGGTAGTGATTGGTCGGGTTGTAGCCCAGTTCGGGCATGGACTGAAAGCCGCCCCGTTCGCGCACCACGGTGCTGACCGCGGAGTCAGGATCGTCCAGGTCACCGAAGTAGCGTGCGCGGGTCGGGCAGGTCAATACACAGGCCGGCTGCCGCTCCGCCTCGGGCAATACCTCGTCGTATATGCGGTCCACACATAGAGTGCACTTCTTCATGGTGCCGGAGGCCTGATCCAACTCCCGCGCACCATAGGGGCAGGCCCAGGCGCAGTAGTTGCACCCCATACATTTGTCCTGGTCAACCAGAACGATGCCGTCCTCGGGACGCTTGTAGGACGCCCCGGTGGGGCACACCGTGACGCATTCCGCAGTCTCGCAATGCATGCAGGACATGGGGAAGTTGACGGTTTTGCTTTGCGGATACTCCCCCACCTCAAAGCTGCGGATACGATTGAACCAGACGCCGCTGGGATCGGCGCCGTAGGGATCATAATCGGTGAGCGGCCCGGTAGTGCCCGAACTGTTCCACTGCTTGCAGGCCACGGCGCAGGCGTGACACCCCACACACACGTCCAAATCGATGACTAAGCCCAGACGCACGGATCAGCTCCTTGTCAGAATGTCTTTCAGGGAGCGGCGCAGATTGACCGCTTTGTGAGTCTGGTACCGCAGCTCGTCGGGGGACTCGCTCTGACCCGGTAGCGGTTTGATGGTGTCGAACTCGGGCCAGGAACATTCCGCCCCGTCGGTGGCGGGCGTGATTTTGACCTTTAGATCGTACCAGGCGGCCTGCCCGGTGACCGGGTCAGAGTTGGTGATTCGGCGGTCGCCGCTGCCCGGCGGCAGCAACTCCGAGATCAGGTGATTCATCAGGAAACCGCGCCGGGATTCCGGGGCGTCCGCCGACAGGCCCCAGGCGCCGGATTGTTTGCCGATGGCGTTCCAGGTCCAGACGGTGTCTTCCTGACACCCTTCCATCAGCTTCACCTGAACCCGAATCCGGCCGTTGTGAGACTCCACCCAAACCCAACTTTCGTCGGCAATCCCCATCCGCTGGGCGCGCCCGCGGTTCATGTACAGATAGTTCTGGGCGGTGATCTGGCGCAGCCAGGCGTTCTGGGAATCCCAGGAGTGGTACATGTGCATGGGCCGCTGATTGACGGCGTGAAACGGATACTCCTGCTCCGACACCGCCGCTTCTTCCAGCGACAGGTACCAGATGGGCAACGGGTCGAAGTAGTCCACCAGGCGTTGCTTGTCCTGAGCATCGGTGGGCATGGGACCGTCGTACAGGCCCTGCCCCGCCAGGCGAAATCGCTGCAAGGTCTCTGAATACAGTTCCATCAAGATGGGCTCGGCGGTGGCATTGAAACCAACCTCCTTGGCCCAATTCAGATAGTCGCGATTGGCGAATCGATAGAAGCGCTGGTTTTCCGGCAGGTGGTGCTGGAAAAAACACTGATTCTCGCGATACCGCTCCCATTGATCCGGGTTCGGTTCGCCACGCATGGACTTCTCACCCTGCTCGCCTCGCCAACCGGCAAGAAAGCCAATGCCTGGCGCTTTTTCCCAGCGGCTGATGAAGTCAGTGTAGCCCGCGTACTTAGGCTGCCCCTGATCATCAGTGAAGGCGGGGAATCCCAACCGTCCAGCCAGATCCACCAGCACCTCCTGCCAGGGCCTGACGTTGCGATCCGGCTCGATCACCGGGTAGCGGATTGAATCGCAGGGCGAGTCCGGGTCCGAAATCGGGCGGTCCAACATGGAGATGGCGTCGAAGCGCTCCAGGTAGGTTGTGTCCGGCAACACCAGGTCGGCGAAATTCACCGTCTCTGAGTGGAAACTGTCCACCACCACCAGGAACGGAATTTTGTAGCCGCCGTCATCATTCTTGGCCCTCAGCATGTCCTGGATGTCTCCCGTATTCATGGTGGAGTTCCAGGCCATGTTGGCCATAAAGAAAATCAGGGTGTCGATGGGATACGGGTCGCCGTTGACCGCATTGGTGATCACCATGTGCATGAGGCCATGGTTGGCAATCGGCGCCTCCCAGGAATAGGCCTTGTCAATGCGCAGCGGTCGACCCTGGTCGTCGATGACCAGATCCTCGGGCATGGTTGGGAAACCCAACGGCGGAGACGACAGAGGCGTACTGGGCGCGGTGTGTTTGGCCGGCTTGATGGGCGGCGGCACATGGCGCGGGAACGGCGCCTTGGCGCGATGCCCTCCGGGTACATCGACAGTGCCCAGCAGAATCTGCAGCAAGTGCAGGGCGCGGCACGTCTGAAAGCCATTGGAGTGCGCGGATATCCCACGCATGGCGTGCATGGAAACCGGTCGGCCGACAAATTTGTCGTGTTTGCGACCTGCCCAGTCGGTCCACTCGCATTCGATCTCGATGGTTTCCTTGAAGGCCACGTGGGCCATTTCCAGGGCCAATCGTTCGATTTGCTCCGCCGGCACCCCGCATACCTTGGCGGCGTGCTCAGGCGCATACTGAGAATCGAGATACTTTTCGGCAATCAGTTGCATCACCGGCTTGACCGGTCGGCCGTCGGGCGCCACGTACTCACCGAACAGGGCCGGTGTGATGTCCGGTTCCATGCCGTTCACGAAGCCGCCGTTTACGTTGTCCCAGGCCAGTGGCTGTCCATCGGCATCGCGCAGTATCATGCCGTCCCCGCGTTCGCCCGGGGTCTGCACCACCAGGAACGGCGCGTTGGTGTAGCGCACCAGAAAGTCCCAGTCAAACTGCTCGCGGGACAAGAGCACATGGACCATGGACAGTGCCAGGGCGCCATCGGTGCCGGGTTTGATCGGCACCCATTCGTCGGCCACAGCCTGATATCCGGTTCGGACCGGATTGATGGACACAAACTTGCCGCCCCGGCGCTTGAGTTTTTCGATGCCCAGTTTGATCGGATTCGAGGCGTGGTCTTCGGCCACCCCCCAGAGCATGAAGTATTTGGTTCGATCCCAATCCGGATCGCCGAACTCCCAGAAGGCGTGGCCCATCATGTAGAGGCCGGCGGCCGCCATGTTGACCGAGCAGAAACCGCCGTGGGCCGCCCAGTTGATGGTGCCGAACTGCTGTGCCCACAAGCCGGTGAGGGCCTGCATCTGGTCCCGCCCGGTAAAAAAAGCGAGTCTCTTAGGGTCGGTCTCCCGGATGTTGCGGAGCCGGGCCGTAAGTTCGTCCAGGGCTTCGTCCCAGGAAATCTCCTCGAACACGCCGGCACCCCGCTCGGTGCCGGGCTTGCGCCGCATCGGGTTGCGCAACTTGGCCGGCGAAATCTGTTTCATGATGCCGGCGTTGCCCTTGGCGCAGAGCACACCCTGATTCACTGGATGCGCACGATTGCCGCGGATGAAGCGCACCTGGTTGTTCTCAACCGTGACTTCAATGCCACAGCGGCAGGCGCACATGTAGCAGGTGGTGTATTTCTTTTCCTGCTTACTGTGATCTTCGAATTGGGGAAGCGCGGTCAAGAGTCCCTCTCCGGGCATCGGATTGCGGAGCAAGTCTGCGCCGCAGCACTGCAACAGGACAACCGAATATTATGAATTTCGCCATAAGCCGGCCTTATCCGGGCGCCGCGGTCTGATATGGCCGGCCCGGCACACAGGCCAAGACGCTTGACGCAGGTCAGCCCATAAACCGATGAATCATGGCAGGGTGGGGGTAACGCCGGAAGGCTTTCGGGGGCAGAAGGAGGTGATATGAACACAGAGATCATTGGCCAGGTCTGGGACGCGGCCGCCGGCAAACGCATCGACATCATAGAGACTTTCTACGGGCGTTTTTTTGAACGCCATCCCCAGTACAAGCGCCATTTTCCGGAAACCATGGACCATCAGATGGAGAAGATGGTGGACGCCATCAGCACGCTGGCGCGCTGTGCTGAGAACCCGGCCGTTCTCCATCCTCATTTGCTCAAAATCGGCCGGGCCCATAAAGCCTATGGCCTGAACAGTACGGATCTGCACAATTTCAAGGCGATCTTTGTCGAAGCGGTTGCAGACGCCTGCCCGGATATCTGGAATCCTCAGTGTGAGCGCGCCTGGAACGACGCCTTCAACGAAGTGATCATCCCGGCCGTGGAGGAGGGCTTGCGGGCCTGAGCCGTTCAGTGCCCCCGAATCCCCCCCGGGTGAAACGGCTTGGCAAGACCCGACGCCGACGCCTCTGACGGGACTCAATTTCGCGCGGGCATGGTATGGTACCGCGCGGTGTATGAGCGGCACGGAGCCCCTTCAGGCTCAACTGTCGCTACCCGCACAGGCATGAGGGATGATCGTCTATGAAGATCGAACGCGTCTGCATTCTCGGAGGCACCGGGTTCGTAGGTCACCACCTGGTCACCGCGATGGCCAACAGCGGTCGCCAGGTTCGGGTGCTCAGCCGTCGCAGAGAGCGTCATCGCGAGAATCTGGTGCATCCCACGGTGGAAATCGTCACCGCCAGGGTTCGCGACATCGAGGCGCTGACCAGCCGTTTTGAAGACATTGACTGCGTGGTGTACCTGCCGGGAATCCTCAACCAATCCAAGCAAGCTCAGTTTCGCGATGTTCACGTGGATTTTCCGCGAGAGGTGAGCGAGGCGTGTATCAAGGCGGGCGTAAAGCGCATTCTGCACATGAGTGCGCTGAATGCCGACACCGCAAACGGCGCCAGCGAGTACCTGCGCACCAAGGGCGAGGGCGAGGACATCATGCATCTGGCGGCCGGTGCCGGGATTCAGGTCACCAGTTTCCGCCCGTCGGTGATATTCGGGCACGACGACAGCTTTTTTAATCGATTTGCGGATTTACTGCGCATCAGTCCGGTGATGCCCCTGGCCTGCCCCGACGCGCGCTTCGCCCCGGTGTACGTGGGTGACGTGAGCGAGGCGTTCGTCAACGCACTCGAGAACGCCGCCAGTTTCGGCAAACGCCTTGAGCTGTGCGGGCCGGACATCTACACGTTGAAGCAGCTGGTGGAGTACACCGCCCGGATGCTGGGCACCAAACGGCTGGTGCTGCCGTTGTCCCAAGGTCTATCCGAGGCCATGGCCAAGGTCATGCAATACGCGCCCGGCACACCGCTGACGCCAGACAACGTCAAATCCATGCAGTTGGACAGCGTATGCACCGAAAACGGCTTTGCCGTATTCGACATGACGCCGCAATCGGTCCAGTGCATCATGCCCGCCGCATTGCAAAATAGAACCAGCCGGGGCCAGTACGGGCGTTATCGCAAATCCGCCAACAGGGACTGAGCGTCGCCTGACAGCGCTTTGAGTCGGGCGTCCCGGGCGAGCTGATCAAGCTCACTCAGCGCCTGCACCTGTTCGTAGAATCGGGGGAGCGACTCGCCGCTGAGTTCAAACAGGCGCCTGAAGGCGGGCACCCACCGATGATATGCGGACAGCGCCACGAACCAGGCGTTGTTGGGACCCGTCGCCATGACCGGATCGAAGCCGTCAAAGTCGTCCCATCGCCGTTTCCAGTCCGCATAGGCGGACTGGGCCTGAGACAGCGCGGCTTGCTTGCGGGCACGCTTCTCGTCGTCATCGATCGCTGCGGCATAGGTTGTTTCCAGAACCTGCCGGGTTCCGCTCATGAGCTCGATAAACGCCTCCCGGCGGGCCCGCTCACGCCGGTAGGCCAAACCCTCGTCCGAACGCCCGAACATGGCCAGCCAGCGCTCCGCACCGAGCTGGCCCACCGCGGTGGCGAAGGATTCGTTGAAGGCCGTGTCGTCGGCGATGTAAAGCCTTTGATGGGCCAACTCATGGAACATCAACTCAGCTACCCGACCCCGGGACCAATGCACGAACGTATTCAGCAGCGGATCATCGAACCACCCCAGAGTCGAGTAGGCCGGCACGCCACCAGCCCAGGTTTCGTAGCCTTCGGTGCCCAGGGCCGCCACCATCCGATTTGCATCGGCTTGATTGAAATAACCCCGGTAGGTGACGCAGCCCACCACCAAAAAGCACCATTCCTTGGGCTGCAACGACAATTCAGGCGCGGCGAACACGTTCCAAACCAGATAGGGCCGCTCAACATCGGCATACAGCCGATAGCTGCCATTATCGGGCAGGCCCAAATCGGAGACGGCGAAATCGCGCATGCTGGCCAGGTCACCCAAGCGCGCGCGGAGTTCCGGCGGGGTGTCCTCGGCGGCCATGACCTGCCCCAACTCGCGGCGTTTGGACATCAGGTCCAGGTGCCCGGATACCGCCTGCCCGTAGTAGGACAGGGAGGTGCACGCGGATGCGCCCAGCACACCCGCCAGCAGTGCAATCCAGGCGGCGATGCCACAGCGTCTTTTCGTCAAGCCAGGCCACATGGCGCTATGCTACTCCAGCCGGGGCTGAAGCAACGAGCGCGAATGGAAATCTATCTGGTGGGCGGTGCGGTGCGCGACCGACTGTTGGGCCTGGAGCCCAAGGAACGGGATTGGGTCGTGGTGGGCGCCCAGCCGCGAACGCTGAGCGAACAAGGCTATCGTCAGGTGGGTAAGGACTTCCCGGTGTTTCTGCATCCCGAGACCGGTGAGGAATACGCCCTGGCGCGAACCGAGCGCAAGACCGCTCCGGGTTACCACGGCTTCCACTTCCACGCCGCACCGGACGTCACCTTGGAACAGGACCTGTTGCGTCGCGATTTGACCATCAATGCCATAGCGCAAACCGAAGACGGGGAGCTGATCGATCCGTTCGATGGCCGCATCGACCTGGACCGCCGCATTTTGCGGCATGTTTCGCCGGCATTCGTCGAAGACCCGGTCCGTATACTGCGGGTGGCGCGCTTTGCCGCCCGATTTGGATCCATGGGTTTCAGCGTTGCGCCGGAGACCTTGGCCCTGATGCGGGATGTGGTGTCCGCGGGTGAGGTCGATCACCTGGTGCCGGAACGAATATGGGCCGAAACCGCACGCGCATTGAGCGAAGCCAACCCGGAACGTTTCATCGAGGTGCTGCGAAGCTGCGGCGCGCTGGCCCGAGTTTTCCCGGAGATCGACCGACTTTTCGGGGTACCGCAGGCTGCCCGATACCATCCGGAGATCGACTGCGGCGCCCATGTACTGATGTGCCTGGCCCGGGCCGCGGGAATGGGCGCATCCGTCCCGGTCCGATTCGCGGTCCTGGTGCACGACCTGGGCAAAGCCGACACGCCGGTGGCGCAATTGCCCTGTCACCGAGGACACGAGGCGCGCAGCATCCTGTTGGTGAACGCGCTGTGCGATCGACTGAGGGTACCCAACGATCATCGCGATCTCGCCCTGCTGGTGGCGGCATGTCATAGCCAGTGTCATCGCGCCTTGACCTTGTCACCGGTCGCCATGCTGGCACTGCTGGACGCGGCGGATGCCTTTCGCCGCCCGGAACGTCTGGATGCCCTGCTGCAGGCCTGCGAGGCAGACGCCCGGGGCCGTACCGGGCTGGAAAGCCACCCTTACCCTCAGGCGGAACGCATAAGTCAGGCACGCAAGGCCGCAGCCCAGATCCAGGCCGGGCCTTTCGTCCGCAAGGGATTGACGGGGCCGGCCGTAGGGGCAGCCATACAACACGCCCGCATCGAGGCAATCCGTGTCCAGCAAGGGAAGGTCTGAACAATTGCTGCAATCGCGCCGGCGTCTTTGCGCTCCCTCGTACAAGGCGCACCGAGCGAAGTTGGCCCAAGGCAAATACGTGAGCTGCCAATGAGCGAGATGCAACGCGGTACGAGGGGCGCAAAGACCCGGCCCCGCTGGGGTTTCGCCCACAAGGGGCGCAGGGCTTGGAATCGTTGGATTGAAACGCAGCTGCGGCATCTACCGCACACTCAACGCATGCCGTAAAGATTCAAAGGCTGCCTATAAAAACACCATCAGCAGTATCAGGCCCAGAGCGAGCCGGTAAACGATGAACGGCATCATACCGATGCGCTGTATCAGCCTCAGGAACCAGTCGATGCAGACATAGGCGCTGAGGGCCGACAAGACGCTTCCGAGCACCAGGGTCTGCCAATCCACCGGATCGGCCTGCTCAAGCAAACTCAAGAGTTTGAAACCACCCGCCAGCACAATCACGGGTATGGACAGCAGAAACGAAAACCGGGCCGCGCCGGATCGGTCCAGCCCAAGCGCCAGCGCTGCGGTGATGGTGATGCCAGACCGCGAAGTGCCGGGCACCAGCGCCAGGGCCTGCGCGCAGCCTATGATCAGCACATCACGCCAGTTCAGGCTATGTTCAGTGCGGCTCTTGGCGCCGGCTGCGTCCGCCCACCAGAGGGCCAGACCGAAACCGATGGTGGTGGCAGCGATGACCAGCGGTGAGCGGAGATGGGCCTCGATCTGATCTCCCATCAACAAACCGGCCAGGCCCACCGGGATGGTGCCCAGGATGACACCCCAGGCGAGCCGACTGTCGCCAATCGTCTTACGATGCGCCACCGACGCCACCCAGTCTCCCGTCATGCTGAGCAAATCCCGGCGAAAGTACCAGACCACGGCGCTGAGCGTGCCCACATGAACCGCCACGTCGAAGGCCAGCCCCTGATCCGGCCAGCCGAACAGTCGTGGCACCAGAATCAGATGCGCCGAACTGGATATGGGCAGGAACTCGGTAAAACCCTGCACCACTGCCAATACAATGGCTTGTATAAGATCCAAATCAGTCTCCGGGCGGACACCGGTGGCCCGCATTCAGTTTACCGGCCCGCAAAACAAGTGGACTGGGGGCAAGCCAAGCACCCGGAGAAGGTTCTCAGGCCAGTGCCCCGTACCATAAGCACGTTGCATTTCAGCGGGGCGAGGAGCGCCCAGGCGCCAGGCGAGCGGCGGGCGGGCGCAGGACTAGAGCCGGTGACGTTGATCCTGCGCAGCGAATCCGCACAACGGTCCCGTCAGTCCGCGACCAAGCGCCATGACCTTGAATCGCTCGCCCATTTCACCGGGCATGATCAGGGTCTGGGCATGACGTGCCCGCTGAACCTGGCTAAACGGGTCGTCCGACGCGTCAACCGCGAGACGCCCATCAAGCCCCGTGTTGAGCAGAAACCATGCCTGGGTGGTATAGCCCAGCAGATCTAAACCCGATGCCAGGGCCGCGTCGGCCACCGCAGTGAAATCCACGCTGGCGCTGACGTCCTGGATGCCCGGGTAAATCAGCGGATCGCCGTGGGCCCGTTGCCGGTAGTGACACATCACGGTGCCGGCACGGCGCTGAGCATGGTAGTACTCTGCACGGGGATAGCCATAGTCAATCAGCAACACCAATCCTTGGCCAAGGGTGTCGGACACGCTTCGGACCCATGGCTCCAACGCGGGATTGAACTCAGACTCGTAGCCCTGGGGCAGCGACACAGACAGCCGGTTCTGGATGGCATGGACGGCGTGGGTCAAATCGGGATCGGGGGGCATTAACTGCCAAACGAAACCCTGTTCCCGCCAACACACACCGACCGGCCGGGCCGCCCCGGATTCGGTCACCCGAAATCGACGGACTGGCATCGCGTCCAGCACCTCGTTGGCCAGAATGACACCATCGGTCGGTTCAGCCGGCAGCGCAGACAACCAGGTCACCCTCTGCAACAACCGAGGCGTGCGGGTTTCCAGGGTCTGCCGCTGACGGGCCCGCAACTCGGGGCTGGGCTCCAGGATCGAATAGCGCCTGGGCAGACAATCCAATCGGGCCAACTCCGCCAGGAGATCGGCGGCCATTGCGCCCGAGCCCGCACCCAGTTCCAGCACGGTGTCACCGCTTTGCCGCAAAACCTCCGCCACCTGCTGCGCCAGGCATTGGGAAAACAGCGGAGTCAACTCGGGTGCGGTCACAAAATCACCACCCGGACCAAACTTGCGGGCCCCCGCCACGTAATACCCAAGACCCGGCGTGTACAGCACCGCATCCATGTACTGATCGAAACCAATCACACCGCCCGCGGCGCGTATTGCGTTTCGGACCACAGTTTCGAGTTGCACGCTAAGCCGGGCAGCCTCGGCATCGGGTGCGGGCAGGCCGCCGCTGGCGGTCATGGTCCTGTGCCCTCGATCAAGCGAGAATACCTAAGCCATCCGCGCATTCGCGTACCAGAGGATGGCGACATGGGTAGACGCCAGCCGGGAACTTAGGCGGTGATTTCATATCAAGTTAGAGTGCCGGAACACAGAGCTTGAGGGACAGGACGTTGGAGCATAAACCAGGAGACCTTGCGGGCAAAACCGCCCTGATCACAGGGTCTGCACGCCGCATTGGCGCCTGCATAGCGGATCATCTGCACCGGGCCGGCATGAACCTGGTGTTGCACCACAGGGCGTCGTCCGCCGAAGCCGAGGCCCTGTGCGCCGATTTCAATCAGCGACGACCCGGCTCCGCCAGCACTGTGGGGGCCGACCTGATGAGGACGGCGGCGCTGCCGAAACTGGTGGATCACACCGTATCCTGTTTTGGCGGCCTGGATGCGCTTATAAACAACGCCTCGACGTTCTATCCGACCCCGGTTGGCGCCGTAACGGAGCATCAGTGGGAGGATTTGATGGGCGCCAATCTGAAAGCGCCGTTTTTTCTGAGCCAGGCCGCGGCGCCGGCGCTTGGCCTCCGCAACGGAACAATCGTGAACATCGTCGATATTTATGCCGACCGGCCGCTGGATGAGCACCCCGTGTATTCAGCCGCCAAGGCTGGATTGGCCATGCTGACCCGTTCTCTGGCCCGGGAACTCGGCCCGGAGATTCGGGTGAACGGGGTCTCACCGGGTGCGATACTGTGGCCCGAGCAGGCCCAATCTTCGGACGATCAGACCCGAATCCTGAACCGAACCCCACTGGCCCGCTGCGGCGAACCGGCTGACATCGCCCGGGCTGTGCACTTCCTGTTGGCCCAAGCGCCTTACATCACCGGGCAGATTATTGCCGTGGATGGCGGGCGATCCACGTCGATGTGACAGGCCAGTCGACACAGGACTTGCACAATCCCGGGCGGGATCTTCTAAACTGTGGCGCGTCCCAGACAGCTTTCACCGAATCGATATTCATGCAAAAAACTCTGTTGTTGTTTCTTCTTGCCCTGCTCAGCGCAACCGCGCCGGCGCAGACGACCCGGTACGTTACCGATCAGCTCAGGCTTGAGGTGCGCTCCGGCCCGAGTACCGGCCATCGGATCGTGCGCTATCTGGAAAGCGGGACTCCGGTCACCATCCTGGAGACATCCGAAGGCTACAGCCGGGTCCAGGTGGAGGGCGCCGGCGAGGGGTGGATACTCGCCCGGTACCTGATGGACGAACCGGCGGCGCGCACTCAGCTCGATGCCGCGCTGTCCGCAGTGGAGCGGATCAGGACGGAGAATGAAACCCTCAGCAGCGAGTTGACGGAGGTCCGCAGCGCAGGTCAGAGCGTGACTTCGGCCCGCAACGAACTGGAGCAGCAGAACCAGCAGCTCAGTACCGAGTTGGCTGATATCCGCCGGACCGCCGCGGCAACGCTTGCCATCGAAGAGCAAAATCAGGAGCTTCAAGTCAAAGTGGTGGAGATGGAACGCGAGATGCAACTCGCGCTTCAAGAGAACGCCACCTTGGGCGATCGACGGGATAGAGATTGGTTCGTAGCCGGCGCCGGCGTGTTGCTCGGCGGCATGATTCTGGGCTTGGTGTTACCAAGAATGCGCTGGAAAAAACGGCGTGGCTGGGGCGAGATCTGAGTCTCGGGCTCTCACTTAGAGCCTGAGATTGACCGGCTCCAGCGCACTGTCGGCGCCATCAAAACCGCGCCACAGCTCGGAGAACGTTGTTCCCAACACCGGGTGTTTTCGGCTTCCGGCCAACTCGGCCAGCGGTCCCAACACAAATGCATACTCGGTAATTTCATCCCGCGGAATGGCCAGAGGCGCTTCCTCCAGAACCAAATCGTCATACAGCAGCAGGTCCAGGTCGAGGGTTCTGGGTCCCCACTTGTTGCCGCTTCGCACCCGTCCATGACGATCCTCGACTGTGCGCAGGGCCTCCGCCACCACATGGGCATCCTCATTGGTGTCCAAAGCGGCGACCAGATTGTAGAAATCATCGCCCTCGAACCCCACCGGCGCGGTACGGTACACCTTGGACAGCTGTATACGCCCGAAGCGCGCCCTCAGCATGGTGACTGCGCTCTTCACATTGTCCGCGGGGTCGACGTTGCTGCCGACACTGACGAAGACTCTGGCCATATTCAGTTCGTTGCGCTCCGCTCTATCAGAATACCCACGTCGCGGGAGCCCCGCACCGCACCCGGTTTGCTCAATCGGACTTTGACCCAGGGTACATGGAATTCGTTCAAGACAATCTCGGCCACCTTTTCCGCCAGGGTCTCCACCAGCTGGAACTCGCTTTCACCCACGAACTGTATCAGGCGCTTGGCGATGGCTTTATAGTTCAGCGTGTCGTCGATGGAATCGGTCGCCGCGGCACGACGTATGTCAGTCGCCATTTCCAGGTCAATGGCGACGGTTTGCTTTATCTTGCGCTCCCAGTCGTAGATGCCGATGACAGTCTCTATCCTCAGGTCGCTCAGAAAGATGATATCCATAGGGACTCCGAAGGAAAGGATTCGGCGGCACTATAGCGGCTGGCGTGCAAGGGACCAACGGGGCCGCTTGACCGGGCGCCCCCTGGTGGATCAAATACGAGCATGCTCATAGACGTCCTCGCCATCATCGGCGCCTACCTGATCGGATCGGTGTCGACCGCCATCCTCACCTGCCGAGCGATGGGATTGCCGGACCCGAGAATTGGCGGGTCGGGTAACCCCGGCGCCACCAACGTGCTGCGCATCGGGGGCAAGAAAGCGGCCATCATTACCTTGATCGGGGATTTACTGAAGGGCTTGATTCCGGTTCTGCTCGCCCACCGCATCGGTGTGTCCGGTCTGCCGCTGGGCCTGGTGGGCCTGGCCGCGTTCCTGGGGCATCTGTACCCAGTGTACTTCGGCTTCCAGGGGGGCAAAGGCGTGGCGACCGCGGGCGGCGCGATCTTGGGCTTGTCACCCGCAACCGCCGGAGCCGCGCTGATCACCTGGGCGGCAGTGGCCGGATCAACTCGCTACTCATCCTTGGCGGCGCTGGTTGCTGCCGTGCTGAGTCCCGTTTTCATGTGGCTGCTCGGGGCCCCCGCAGCGTACCAGCCCTCGGTGCTGATCATCGTGGCGCTGCTGATTTGGCGACACCGGGAGAACATTCAGCGTTTGCGTGAGGGGCGCGAGAGCCGCATCGGCGGCAAGAGTTGAAACATCTCTGCTCTATTGGTGAACGGGCATCTTGGGACTCGAATACACAGCTGCATCGACGCAATCTACTTCGTCCAGAATCATTGTAGAGTCTCCCTAAACGGGACTCAGGCTCTCCAGGGTCCAACGGGCCCGGGCCTGTATCAGAAGCGGTTCATGCTGGCCGGCCTGCAACCGAAGGCAACCTGCGTAGGCGATCATCGCCCCGTTGTCGGTACAAAAATCCGGGCGCGGGAAGTAGACCTGACCATCCAGTTCATCGACCAGGTCTCGCAATCGTGACCGCAGCCTCTGGTTGGCACCGACACCGCCGGCAACCACCATTGTCCGCAGTCCGGTTTCGAGCAGTGCGCGACGACATTTTATAAAAAGCGTGTCGGCTACCGCCTCCTCAAACGCACGGGCCAGATCCGCCTTATCCTGTTCGCTGCCGCTGCTGGCGGACCAGGCGGTCACGACCGCTGTCTTGAGCCCACTGAAGCTGAAATCCAGTCCCGGCCGGTCAGTCATTGGCCTGGGCAGACGAAACCGCGTGGGCTCACCCTGCTCGGCCAGGCGCGCCAGGGCCGGCCCCCCCGGATAGCCCAGGCCCAGTAGTTTGGCGGTTTTGTCAAACGCCTCTCCCGCCGCATCATCCAAGGTATCCCCAAGGATTCGGTATCGCCCCACGCCCTCCACTTGCACCAGCATGCTATGGCCACCCGAGACCAGCAGGGCGATGAAGGGGAAATCGGGCCGTTCGTCTTCCAACATCGGGGCAAGCAAGTGCCCCTCCATGTGATGAACGCCAACCGCCGGAATCCCCAGCCCCCAGGCGAAACTGCGTCCGAACGCAACCCCAACCAGCAACGCGCCCACCAATCCGGGGCCTGCCGTGTAGGCGATGCCGCCCAGGTCGGCTGGGGACAGGTCAGCGGCCGCGAGCAGCCCCTCGATCAACGGTACCAGCTTGCGTACGTGATCGCGTGACGCCAGTTCCGGCACCACGCCGCCATAGTCTTTATGCAGAGCAACCTGGGAATAAAGATCGTGGGCCAACAGACCCCGGCGTTCGTCATACAACGCAACGCCGGTTTCGTCGCAGGAGGTTTCGATACCCAATACAAGCATGGTCCCATTCTCGGCGGCATCCGATCTATCGCGCAACTTGCTTTGCATTTGCCATACTCAAAGTCTAAAATCCGCGGCTCACTTAATTCGGGCCACCGAGAATCGAGGTTTAGACTGAATGCCTTCTGTGAAAGTCAAGGAAAACGAGCCGTTTGACATTGCGTTGCGGCGCTTCAAGCGCTCCTGCGAGAAAGCGGGCGTGCTGTCGGAGATTCGACGCCGTGAGTTCTACGAAAAACCGACCCAAGAGCGCAAACGCAAAAAAGCGGCCGCTGTGAAGCGCCACATGAAGAAGCTCTCGCGCGAACAGCAAAGACGCCAGCGCCTGTACTAAACCCGTCTCCACATCCCAAGCCCGTGCCCCTAAAGGACCGCATTCAGGACGACATGAAGGCCGCCATGCGGGCGCGCGACAAGCCGCGCCTGGGCGCCATCCGACTGATCATGGCCGCCATCAAACAGCGGGAAGTGGATGACCGGATCGAGGCGGATGACGAGCTGATTGTCGGCCTGCTCGAGAAAATGGCCAAGCAACGCAGGGAATCCATCAGTCAGTTCGAGGCGGCTGGCCGGGAAGACCTGATCGCCACCGAGCAGTCTGAATTGGCGGTGATCGCCGAATACCAGCCGGAACCCCTGGACGCCGAGAGCTTGACGGCACTGGTGGAGCAGGCCGTGGCCGAGACCGGCGCCAGCGGAATGCGGGACATGGGCCGCGTCATGGGCATCGTCAAGGCGAAAGCGCAAGGACGGGCCGACATGGCGGAAGTCAGCAAACAGGTCAAAGCGCGTCTGGCCGTCTGAGTCCCGCGACCCACCCTGTTGATGCAGGGGTATAGCGAGGACCGTGATGAGCGGACTGATTCCCCAATCGTTTATCGACGATCTGCTGGGCCGCGTCGATCTAGTCGACCTGGTCAACGGGCGCGTGCCCCTGAAAAAGTCAGGGCGCGAATTCTCCGCCTGCTGCCCGTTCCACAGCGAGAAGTCCCCCTCCTTCACCGTCAGTCCCAACAAACAATTTTACCACTGCTTCGGGTGCGGCGCCCACGGCAACGCCATTGGCTTTCTGATGGAGTACGACCACCTTGAGTTCGTAGAGGCCATCGAGGAATTGGCGCGTACCGCAGGGGTCGAGATTCCGCGTCAGTCCACCCCCACAAAACCCCGCACCGATCCCAACCTCTATGAGATTCTGGATGCCTCCAATGACATCTTCCGGCAACAGCTGCGCAGCCATCCGGAGCGTGCCCGGGCGGTGGAATATCTGAAAAGCCGCGGCCTAACCAGCCAGGCGGTGACCGACGCGGGCATCGGCTTCGCACCGTCGGGTTGGGACAACCTTGGTAACGCGCTGCGCGGGCGGGGCGTGTCGGACGAACAGATGACTGCAGCGGGTCTGGTGATCGAGCGAGACAATGGCGGGGTCTATGACCGGTTTCGCAACCGGCTCATGTTCCCGATTCGTGACCGTCGTGGCCGGGTCATTGCGTTCGGCGGGCGCGTGCTGGGCGACGACACGCCTAAGTATTTGAACTCGCCGGAAACGGCCGCGTTTCAGAAAGGTCGCGAACTGTATGGCTTCTTTGAGGCCAGAAATCGCGAGCGGGCACTTGAGCGCATGCTGGTGGTCGAAGGCTATATGGACGTGGTGGCACTCAGACAGTTCGGCATCGGCTACGCGGTTGCCACGCTGGGCACGTCCACCAGCCGTGAGCATGTTGAAACCCTGTTTCGTACGGTACCGACCGTCGTGTTCTGTTTCGACGGCGACCGTGCCGGCCGCGATGCCGCCTGGCGCGCCCTGGAAAATGCGCTGCCCGTCATGCGCGGCGGTCGCCAGGCCCATTTTCTGTTCCTGCCGGATGGCGAAGACCCGGACAGCCTGGTACGAAAGGAAGGGCGCGAGGGCTTCGAGGCGCGATTGGACAAGGCTCGACCGCTGTCGGATTTCATGCTGCAAACCCTGGGCGACGGGATTGAAGTGGCCACCCCGGATGGCCGTGCGCGCATGTTGGAGCGTGCGCGGCCTCTGCTGAAACAGGTGCCCGGAGGCCCTTTCTGGGAACTGATGGTGGAACGCCTCGCGACCCTCACCCATATGTCAGCCGACCGGGTGCGCCGACTGCTGACGGACAAACACGCTGGATCGGTTGGGAAACATACCCCGAGCGCGAATGCAAACCGGACACCCGTCCGCCATGCAATCGCTTTGCTGCTCTACAAACCCGAACTCGCGGCTGAAGCGCCTGACCCGGAGCTGCTGCGAACGGTCCCGGAACGCGGCATCCCTCTGCTGTTGGAACTGCTTGAAATGTTGCGGTCCAACCCCCACATACACACCGGGGCCATTCTGGAGCGGTATCGCGATACGCCACAGGAGCAGGCTCTGGTGAAGCTTGCGCAGTGGTCGCCACAGATTCCCGACGAGCACCTGGCCGAGGAACTGCACGATACCCTGTCGAGATTGACTGCTCGCCACACCAGCCGGCATACGCTGCTGGATAAGCTGGCACGAGGCGAAACGCTGACCGCAGAGGAGCGCGACGCGTTGAAACAGATGCCAAGGCATTCCACAGAGTCGGGCGACTCTGCGGATTGATGCTATGTTCAGTAATATGTCATCATTGCAGATTCCCTTCGCCCCGCGAATCTGTTTCGAGGTCGACCCATAACATGAGTGAACAAAAAGCCTCGCAGCTCAAAAGTCTCATTGCGCGCGGGAAAGAGCAAGGCTATCTGACCTACGCCGAAGTCAACGACCATCTTCCCGATGACATTGTTGATCCCGATCAGATCGAAGAGATCATCGGGATGATTAACGACATGGGCATCGAGGTGATGGAGTCCGCGCCGGATGCGGACGCGCTGCTGCTCAGCGACGCGTCGGTCAGCGACGACGACGACGCGGCCGAGGAGGCCGCCGCCGCTCTGGCCGCAGTCGATGCGGAGTTTGGTCGCACCACGGATCCTGTGCGCATGTACATGCGCGAGATGGGGACGGTGGAGTTGCTGACCCGCGAGGGTGAAATCGCCATCGCCAAGCGCATCGAAGAGGGCATGAATCAGGTCCTGGCCGGCATTTCCGAGTTTCCCCGCGCGCTGGAAATTCTGTTGGCGGAGTACAGTGCCGTGCAAGCAGGCGAAGCTCGGCTGACTGACGTCATCACCGGTTTCACCGATGAGATCGACATCGTCCCACCACCGCCGAAGCCTGCACCGGAACCAGGCAGTGCCGAAGACACCTCCGACGACGACGAAGAGGAAGAGGTGGTCGACACCGGCCCGGATCCGGACAAAGCGGCCGGGATATTCAGCGATTTAGTCAAGGTCTATGGCCAATACCAAAGCCTGAAAGCATCCGGCAAGGCCAACTCGAAAAAGGCCACGGAACTCCGTAAGAAAGCCGGCGAAGTATTCCAAAGTCTTCGTCTGGTCAGCAAACTCGTGGACCGCATGACCGGGGGGCTGCGGGGCGTGGTCGAGCAGATCCGCTTGCAGGAGCGCAGCGCGCTGCGCCTGTGCGTGGAACATGTGGGGATGACCCGCAAGCAATTCATCACCAGCTTTCCCGGCAACGAGTCCGATCCCAAGTGGATCGATGGGCGAATCAAGGATATTCCCGCTCTGGCCGAGCGACTTGAGGCGGTTCGAGGCGACATCAGCCGCATGCAGAAGCGTCTGGCCGCCATTGAAGAAAGCGAAGGTCTTCACGTGGCCACCATCAAAGACATCCACAGGGGGATGTCCATCGGCGAGGCCAAGGCCCGCCGCGCCAAGAAGGAAATGGTCGAAGCCAACCTTCGGCTGGTGATTTCCATCGCCAAGAAATACACCAATCGAGGTTTGCAGTTCTTGGATCTGATCCAGGAGGGCAACATCGGCCTGATGAAGGCGGTGGACAAGTTCGAGTACCGGAGGGGCTATA
>Ga0316196_10000182_pt1 | contig 21570 bp, 15 predicted proteins | sample Eddsed2cm_MG_FD_204938 | JGI IMG/M metagenome (GOLD analysis project Ga0316196, IMG submission 204938) | Coastal sediment microbial communities from Maine, United States - Eddy sediment 2 cm | ecosystem: Environmental > Aquatic > Marine > Coastal > Sediment | place: USA: Maine | collected... | reverse complement strand
GTCTATGCGGATTTCACTCCGGAGCAAGGCGAACTGTCTCTGTGAAGTCGGCAGTTCTTCTACTCTCGATACTGTTTACATGGCCTGCGATGGCGCAGCCCTGTGTCGGGAAAGAATCCGATGAATTGTTTGAGCAGGCCATCGCTCTTGTTATAGCCAATCATCCTGTTCTGGTGGCAAAACATGAAGAATTCAAAGAACAGGCAAGGCAAAAGAGCTGGGATGCCTACGTTACAACCGGATTTTCGGTTACCGACACCTTTGAATCCGGAGAAGCCGGCCCAAATGCCGCATTTCGTGTGAAGATCCCGTTATTCGACCGTGCCCATCAGCTAAATGTAACAAGGGCCCGTACTGAGTTGAATCGCGTCGTGACTACGATAACCAAAGAATTTCTGACTGAGCTTGAAATGGTGTGTGCCCTGGCAACTAAATCACAGGAACTCGATACCATGCGCCATTTCTACCGGGACCGGATGAAATACCGTCAGCAGCGTGTCGATGAAGGGCTGGATGAGGCTGACACACTATGGAAAGAAACAGAAAAGGTACAGTTAGTTGAGCATGACTGGAGCCGTGAGAGCGGCAAGTTGTCAGCTATGCGACTGATGATAACGCGTGAATACGGAGGCAGTGAATGGAAGCGGTTACGGGATTTGTTGGCAGAGATCTCGAACTAGAACAGTCTGTTTCAGCACTACGATCCGGCGCTAGTATCGTCGTAAAGGGCAGGGCGGGTATTGGCAAATCCACTTTTTTACGCCAGGTGTTCAAGCGACTCTCTGCAGAAAAACCCTGCATCTGGGTGCCGGACAAGAACCTCAAAGCCATGACCTTTGAAATAGCCGAGCAGGTTCATAAGCGGGTGTCGCTCCAAGTCCCTGAGCGCTACATCCCGCAGCGTTACCGTGCCCATGCCTATCAGACGGGACAGGTGTCCTGGGAAGTTATCAAGCGCACTGTTTCTCGTGCGCCATCAATAGATGTCATGCAGCTTGTTTTCGATTCATTGCGTGGCAAGGATGTCATCGTCTTTATCGATGCCCTCGAAGTGCCTCCCTCCCAGGCTGAAATTTTTCAGCAATTGGCTGATGTCGCACAGATTGCTGCGGGTTTGTCTGATGATAATCGGCGCGTCAGGATCCAGAAACTGCTGTGGAAGTTTCAGCAAACTATCGAGCTTGCACCGTTAAGAAAAGACCAGGTGCAGTTAGTGGTTGAGTCGTGGTTGAGTAATAAGGATATCTATTTCAATACCAACAGTGTTCGCACATCGTTTATCCGGGCAGTAGTACAGGACAGCGGAGGAATTCCTGCGGCAATCGAAGGAATGCTTACCTCTGCAACCAATGATGGTGAGGTTACACGTACTAGTGTAAGGAATTATAGGCACGAGGCAGGTACCCGTTATTTTGACATGATGCCAGTTGTCATTATCGGTGCGCTGGGGTTTATGGCGATGCGATATGTGTCACGGGGAATGGGTGTGGTGGAGCTTTATGTGCTGTCCGGTGTGGCGACGGTGGTGTTTTATGGATTGACGTATATGTTACGCAGGCTTGGGAAGTAAAATGCTTGATTAACCTGATAGAACTCTATGCTAAAGGTCTGCTATCGAGACATGGCGGACAAAAACGAAGAATTAGTAATCACTTCAGAACACTCAAAAGCAGTCATTTTCAGATCAAATATTATATCTCAGTTCTCAAGCTGGATATTTAGTGTTTCAGATGGTAATTCACCAAAATGACCGCGGTAGTCCTTTGCGAATTGACTCATATGCTTGAAGCCAAATCGACTTGCTACTTCATATACGTTTATCTCTTCCGGGTGACTTCTCACCAATGCTTTATAAACATTGCTGAGTTGGTGAGCCTTTGCATAGGATTTTGGGGATATACCGTACTGGTCAAGAAAAGCCCTTTGTAAGGTGCGTTCATTAATGCCCGTTTCCTGGTGGAATTTATAATAATTAGCGAATTTTAGTGGTGTTTTTCTAATGTATTTGAGTGCTTCTCTGAGCGCATGCCTACGCCTCTCCGGTAGCGATATTGTTGGTATGTCTTCAGAAAACAGTAAGGTTTGTGCAAGTAGAGAAGGTACATGATGTTTTATAGTATTTTGTAGCTCCAGGTTTTGCTTTAACAAACCTGGATTGGCATCAAGTGTAGCGCATACGGAATGAAGCATAGACTGTAGCTGTTTAAATCTTACAGGGTGGCAGGAGACCATTTCTCTTTGGTTGATGATTTCATCAAGTTCAGGAAGATTCCAGCCTTGCAATAAAACATTAAAATCCTCTTCCCTGATTGAAATATCAATCGCCTCGAAAAACGGATCTGTAATCATTTCAAGTTCGGTGCCTGGACTATATATTTGTATGGTATTACCAGTGCTGTATTTATGACGCCATGTAAATGGCAGGGTCCTCTTTGTCGGCACACCAAATGTTCTTAAATCTTGTGGCGGATTTCCATAAACTTCAAAGCGGCGGCTTGTGGTAATGCGATTGATAAAGACATTGCCACATTGAATTTGCTGCAAATTACCAGTGAATGAACCATGATCCAGCTGCTGTAAATCCAGGGCATATCCACCCAGCACATTCGAGAATATTTCGAAATTAGAAAATCTCTGCTGAAATACCTCCATTGTTTCGATATTGCGATTCATCTGTTATGGGTATAAGCCAGCTGTCGTATTTTCGATATTTCAAAAATGTTAAGGTTGAGTAAAATAGTGTGTTATTGAAGCTGTATACTTTCCGCAGAAAATATCACAATTGAGTATTCAGTACTATTTAATGGAGTAATTCAATGATTAGAAAGAGTTTAATATTAGCCGGAGCATCAGCGTTAATGCTTTTACTAAGCGGCTATGCAATGGCGAACAACTCAATTGTCTATGATGCCGAGTACTACATACTCGAAGCTCAGAATGGCAAAAAATGGGCCGCAGAAGATAGCGAGTTAGACAAAAAACTTGCCCAGCTAAAAGAGAAATTTGGTCAGCCGCCGAACATCATCCATATCATGTGGGATGATACTGCCTATGGCGATGTTGGTATACCTGCGGTGCAGAAAATTAGAGGATTTGAAACACCGAATATTAATAAAATGGCAGAAGAGGGCATCTTGTTTACACGCATGTACACCGAAGTTGGCTGTACTCCTAGCCGTGCCGCTGTATCCACCGGCCGCCTGGCAGTACGCAGTGGTATGTATAACATCGGCATGCTGCTCGAAAGTCACGGCATGAGCGGTAAAGAGGAAACCATCGCAGAAGTTCTTTCTAAAGCGGGTTATGCCACCGCCTTCCACGGCAAGTGGCACCTGGGTGATATTGAAGAGAGCTACCCTCACAACAATGGCTTCGACGAGGCGTTCTTTACCGGTTACAACCAGATCCTCTCGCTCAACACGGTTGAAGCAGAGCAGGGAAATGGATCTATCGGCCTGCATGAAAAAATGCTTGCCAATGACCCCTACAAGCTCGATGACTCCTTCATTACCAAGGGCTGGGTACAAGTAGCGGAAGGCACTAAAGGCGGTGAGACAAGACAGTGGCGTGATAACACACTGGAGACTTACGAAGCCATCGACCCCGAAGCACAGAAACGCACCCTGGCGTTCATAGAGCAGAACGCCAAAGCGGGAAAACCGTTTTATATTGCTAACTGGCCAATGATGTCGAGTTTCCTGCCCATTCGCCCCAAAGATTGCTCCGTATCACGCAGTATGCTGATGGATGGCCTGCAGTGTAACGTGGACATTTTCATCGGCCAGGTGATGGACAAACTCAAGGAACTGGGCATAGCAGAAAACACACTGGTGATTGCCATGGCTGACAATGGCCCTATGGCCCATAACGCACCTCCCGGCACGGGTTTTGCTGAAACCATTTTCCGCGGTGGTAAAGGTGATTTTCTTGAAGGCGGTGTGCGTGTTCCTGCCCAGGCCTGGTGGCCGGGTGTTATAGGCAAAGGGCAGGTCGTAGGAGACATGATACATGAGACCGATTTGTTCACTACCTTCGCCCGGCTCGGCGGTGCAATGGATAATATTCCAACCGACCGAATTATCGATGGTATAGACCAGACCTCGCTGTTATTAAATGGTGATACACATAGCCGCCGCGACTACACCTTCACCTATGCAGGGCCAACGCTTGGCGCAATCGTTAAGGGTAACTATAAACGTCACATGATCTCACCGGACCCAGTCGGTGAAGCCAGCGGCATTCCGGCGGCATTTTATTTTCTACCAAGCGATCCGCGTGAAAAGATGCCGGTGCTGACACAGTTAATTCACCTCAAGCGCCCATTCAATCGAATGAAGTTGCGTCATGAGCTGTGGAAAAAGAAATACCCTGATTCACACGAGGTGTACGGCATACCGTGGACGGGCATCGCCAATGCCACACCGGAAGTGAAAGCGCTGGCTAAGCCGCAAATGGACACGAGCAAGTTGCCATTTGATCCACTGGAATATATCGAGCACCTTGATCAGCTTCCATTTGATCGTGATATGGATGCAGGCCTTGGAAATTAGTAGCCGTGACTTGAAATAGCGTGAACCGTAAAGAAGAGCAGCCAATGATGGCGCAGTTCCTGTGGGCATGGGAACCGTTTGACTCGATGAAGGCAAGGCACCAGGAGCTGATGAAGGAGTATCCTAACAAGCCGGTTACTCGCGGCAAACCATTCGAGGGTATCGAGCTCTTGCCTAACCAGGAAAGAGAGGTCATTTCGCCTTACCCTAATTAACACAGGGCGATAGTGTCGAAAGCCACCAGTCTGTGCGCTATTCTGGCTGGTGGCTTTTTTTGCATTACTTGTATCGGAGAAAATATCATGACAAAAAATCGAATACCATTTATTGCTGCTATGTTCAGGAGTCTTCTCGGTTGCCTAATATTTGTCAGTGTCATGGCAGTTGCGGATGTATCCCATGCGGCCAAGGATCCACGCCATGTGCCCCTGGATGGCCAGACAAACTTCCGCGACCTCGGAGGCTACGAGACTACCGACGGTCGGGTGGTGAAGTGGGGTGAAATCTACCGTTCCGGTGAGCTGCCGCGGCTGAGCGACAAGGATCTGGATCGTATCGAATCGCTAGGCTTGCGCACAGTGGTTAATTTCCTGACGCCCGAGGAAACAGAAGCCCGGGGCAAAGATCGATTACCAGGCGGGATCCGTGAAATCGCTGCTCCCCTTTCCGGCGGCATTGATAATGATCTTGCTCAGGTTGTGCTCGAGGCGCGGAAAACAGGCGATTTCTCCAGCGTGCCACCTGAATTTAACGCGGACATCCATCGCGTCCTGATAAAAGAAGCAACGGCCGAGTACGCGGCACTTTTGCGTGCGGCAGCGGATCCGGTGAATCGCCCCCTGGTCTTCCATTGCTCACATGGCGTTCACCGCACGGGTACGGCAGCGGCAGTCTTGCTCTCGGCTCTGGGTGTTCCGTGGGAGACAGTACGTGAAGACTATCTCCTCTCCAACAAATATAGGGCTGAAGAAATCGACCGCCGTCTCGAAGAATTGAAGACGCTTGCCGCAGAAAAACAAGGCGTGCCTCCTGAGACCGTGGACACCACCAACATGGAAGCGTTCTATCGACTGCAGGGGTCGTACATTGACGCCTCTCTGGATGAGGCCATTCAGGAGCATGGATCTATGGAGGCCTATATCCGAAACGTTCTTGGACTAACGGATGAAGAGATCAAAAAGTTACGTGATCAGCTTCTTATCTCGTCACACAGGTAGATCGCGCCGAGATCTACATTAAAATATCAGGAGGATTACATGAACAAATCACGCCGCGAATTTTTCCGACTGGGTGGACTGGCCGGCAGCACCATTATGTTGGGCGGAGCTTCATTGACACAGTTGGCTTCCGCGGAGCCAACAAAGCGCAACAAGCCCTCCGGGGCGCTGGACATTACCATCGCGGGCTACTCGCTGGATCATGTACGAGCTCTCGCTGATGGGCGAGTGCAGGTGGAAGGCTGTAATGCAACCTTTGAGCCCGGCAAGATAGGCGACCTCAATACCCACGTATTCGATGGGCCCCAGGAGCTTGAGGTGACGGAGATTGGCCTGTCGCCGTTTATGCTGGCCTATGCCAATCAGGGCTTCCGGGATTACTCGCTTATCCCCGTGTTCCCCGTGCGCCAGTTCCGCCACAAGAGCGTGTTTGTTAATACGGATCGAGGCATCAAGGAGCCCGGGGATCTAAAGGGCCGAAAAATTGGTACGCCCGGTTACTCCTCTACTTCGCTGACCTGGATTCGAGGTTTCATGCAGCATGAATACGGGGTGAAACCGGAAGATATAGAGTGGGTTGTATCGGCAGCCGACTCGTCGGCCAAGGACGTCGGCAAGGTGTCTGAGCAGGAAAATATCCTACCAAAGGGCATTTCAGTAAGCACGGGTCCGGAGGGGAAGGACGAATCGGATATGCTGATCGATGGTGATGTGGACGCATTGTTTCACGCGGCGGAACCCAGGGCTTTTAGCGCAGGGCATCCAAAGATCAAGCGACTGTTTTCTGATTCTCGTGCAACCGAGCGCGATTATTATAGCCGAACCGGGATCTTTCCCATTATGCACACGGTGGCAATGCGTAACGATATCATCGAAGTGCACCCCTGGTTGCCCGAGGCAGTGTTCAATGCATATTCCCAGGCCAAGCAGATGCAGTACGAGGCAATGCGCATGCAATGGATATACGGCATGTTGCCCTGGTATGGCCAGGAACTCGAAGAAACCCGTACATTGATGGGTGCAAATTTCTGGCCTTATGGTGTTGAAGCGAACCGCAAAACCCTGGAAGCATTATTCCAGTATTCTTACGAACAGGGGCTTGCAAAGAAAAACCTCAAGATAGAAGATGTGTTTCATCCGTCAACATTAAACTTTAAGGAAGTATGAACACTGATATTTTTAATGACAGCTTATGGCTGCCGACAGCGGCGGTTGAAATTTTCCATGAAAATGTCCGCTTAGGCGAAATCTAAGCGAACTGGGATTCTTCCTGTTACGTCGGCCATGTCTCGTCAGCAGACCTTTTGAACTTTTGCCTGGACGAGTCCACCATCATGATTAGCTCTACCTGACTCCGGTGGCAGCTGATACCCCTTACCTGACGCACGGTTACTAATTTACTATATTTATCTTGATGCTGGACTCATGACTAGTGTTTCTAGCTATCATGAAACTTGATTGCAATCAATTTCAATAAAACCGCAAACCTTACTTAGATTGCGTTTTATTAGATGAATAAATAATCACAGCATAGTTTTCAAGGCACTACCTGAGGCACTACGAAATACACAGGCAATAAAAAAGGCCACAAACGTTAGTATGTACTACGCTTGCGGCCCCTCTCATGTTTGGCGCGCCCGGAGCGATTCGAACGCCCGACCGCCTGGTTCGTAGCCAGGTACTCTATCCAGCTGAGCTACGGGCGCTGTGAGGTTGCGTATTATCGTGTTTGTGATGAGATGAATCAACCACTTTTATCTGTTTTTTTCGTACAATTATAAGAAAAAACTTTTCCACAAAACCTGTGGATAAGTTTGTGAATATCCTGTCATATTTTGCTCTAAAGCCAACATACCTGAGACATTACATTAAACTGCCTAATTTTTAATCAACCCCTTATCAGTATTAATTATCAATAGGTTAAGATTTATAGTTAATGTAATATAGTAGGTTTTAAGTGCATATTGTCATATCAGATTTTTTTTCTAGTTTTTGTGAACAATTTACTTTTTACTGAAAATGAAGGCTTCATTAATGCCCAACTACGCCAGATCAGAAAATGCTGCAAAGCACCAATATAAAAAACTCAGCGCATGCTTAGTTAGTTATTGAAAGAGAGCTAATCTAGAACTGATGAACCACGATGAAGTTCATCACGCCGCAATTTTTATCTGGTGGCAGACGATTTAGTCTTGCCCTGCCCGTTGCAATTAACCATGTGCTGGCAGCGATGATAAAGACACCCAAGGGGTGTTGGCTACAACGATGGTGTTGATATATTTGCAACAATCATCATCACGCTGTGTGATCAACGTCCAGCTAACGGCCCGCTCGAGGTGATATCCTCTTCAACAATATCGGTGTAGCTGGCAAAGTTTTCATGGAAAAGTTCGGCCAGTCTGTTGGCCTGTCGATTGTATTCAGCACCGTCACTCCAAGTCGAACGCGGGTCCAGAATCTCATCCGGCACACCCGGGCAGTGTTTCGGTATACTGAGCCCAAATATCGGGTCAATAATCATTTCTGTGTCATCCAGTGCTCCCGTCAGCACGGCATCAAGCATGGCGCGTGTATGGTGTATATCAACACGTTCACCGGTGCCATAAGGCCCACCGGACCAACCAGTGTTTATCAACCAGCAATCCGAATTATGCTCAATAAGGTGCTCTCCCAGCAGTTTGGCGTATGTGCTCGGGTGCAGTGACATGAAGGGCGCACCGAAACAGGTGCTGAACACCGCCTGCGGTTCAGTAACCCCTTTCTCTGTACCCGCCACCTTGGCGGTATAACCGGAAATGAAATGATACATAGCCTGATTTATCGATAGGCGGGAAACCGGCGGCATGACACCAAAGGCATCACAGGTTAGCATAATCACATGCTCCGGGTGCCCGGCAATTCCAGGGTAAATCGCATTGGGAATGTGCGTAATGGGATAGGCAGCACGTGTATTCTCAGTAAGTTCATCGTCATCCAGGTCGAGATCCCGGTTCCTGAAGTCCATCCCGACATTCTCAAGGATAGTGCCAAACATTCTCGTCGTGGCGTATATCAGGGGTTCACGCTCTTCCGAAAGTCGGATCACTTTTGCATAACAGCCGCCCTCCAGATTGAAAATGCCATGGCTGCCCCAGGCATGTTCATCGTCACCGATCAATTTGCGTTTTGGGTCCGCTGAAAGTGTTGTTTTTCCAGTACCAGACAGACCGAAGAAAACAGCTACGGAGCCGGAATCATCAACATTAGCAGAGGCATGCATCGACATGACACCCTGCTGCGGCAACAGGTAGTTCATGACAGAGAAGATAGACTTTTTAATCTCACCTGCATATTGAGTACCGCCAATCAGCACAATTCCCTTGCCGAAATTGATAATCACAAAAGCTTCGGAGTTTGTGCTATCCATGGACGGCATCGCATGCAAATGAGGCACATGCAGAACAGTGAATTTTGGTTCTTCAACTGCTAATGTTCGATCAAAATTTTCCGGCCTTATAAACATAGTCCGGGCAAACAGTGAATGCCAGGCATGCTCTGTGATGACGCGGATTGGCAGTTCGTAGCTGGTATCTGCACCGGCAAGGCAATCTTGAATAAACACTTCCTGACCTTCGAGATAGTGGCAGGCACGCTTGAACAAGGCATCAAAGTTCTCTTCGCTGATCGGCCGGTTTATCTTCCCCCACCAGACTTTGTCCCGGCTGCTCGGCTCATCGACGATAAACTTATCATTCGGCGCACGCCCGGTGAAACTGCCAGTACGTGTCACCAGTGGGCCGAGATGTGCGAGGTGCCCTTCCCTGCGGCGTATTGCCGCTTCATAAAGCTGTGCTGTGCTGTAGTTCCAGTGATAGTGTTCGATATTTTTCAGCCCGAATTCAGCGAGCGTTTTTTCCAGCTGATCATAGCTCATGCGAATACCTCGTTATAAACATAAATAAAATTACTCATCAGACATTGAATCTCCCAGGTAAAGGATTCCGCAGTGAAGGCTGAGTCACTGATAGATTATCAATGCAAAGTTTGCGCCATAGCAGTAATTGGTCATAGAAGTAATACAAGGGTGGCTCTAACCCATTGATTTTTTGTTATTTACGCTGAACAGTAGAGAATATGCACCGATTGGTCCGGTAATAAAGGGATATCAAACAAGCTCCATCTTAGTGCTTAAGGGCACCAGAATGATTTATTTGAGCTACAAAGAATCGGAGAGCTTCTCTTTAGTGGAAAAGATTTACTACGAGTTTATTAGGGCAGATAAAAATATAAAATGATAGAGATGCCCATACTAATTTACCCCTGATGAATTTCGTCAGCACAAAAAAAACCGCAGATATACTTCTGCGAGCCAGGCATGGTAGATCTGGAGCACAAAGACTATATCAACTTCAACCAGCAACCGAGTGGCGTGGCGCTTCTTGCATGATAAATTGGTAATCCTGCAGAGGGATATCCTACTAGATAGCTAGAAAAACAAAATTCAGAATATACGATAGCCCGCTGCTGGCCGTGAGCAGGCACTCGTCAACTCCTGCCCCACTCATTCTTCTCAACCAGAACGAGTGCCGATAATTCACTTGGTGGAGAATATCAAAGCATGATTAATCAGGCTGGAACTAGTCAGTTAGGCATACGGGTGTCTTATGCAAAAACAGGTGATATTTGATACATCAGAGTATAAGAAATATAGGCCTCAGCTTTAATGCCACTGTATCCCGCTTAATAAGGCCAGATCTACATTCTTTATTAAATCTTATGGTTCGGAATTGTTGAGTTGCTATATAGGTAAGTTTAAGTATTTGGAAAGTGGTGTTGAAAGCACGGTTTGGGGTATTTTATATTGAAGATAAAGATGCCCTTTTTCATCGTACTCAAGCGAATTCAGATTCAAAAGGTAACAAGTAGGTAACAAATTACCATAAAAAAAGACCTAGCCGAAGCTAAGTCTTTGTTTTAAATGGCGTCCCCAGGGGGGTTCGAACCCCCGTTACCGCCGTGAAAGGGCGGTGTCCTAGGCCTCTAGACGATGGGGACTTAGGAACTTTTCTACGATCTATTCACATCAATCTGGTGGAGCCAGGGAGGATCGAACTCCCGACCTCAACACTGCCAGTGTTGCGCTCTCCCAGCTGAGCTATGGCCCCTAAAAATGAGGGCGAGATAGTAGTGAAAGAAGGGGTGTTTGTCCAGTACTTTTGCTAATTTTGAGAAAAAAATGGGGCCACAGGACTAATCTTGGCGCAATGCAAGGTCTATACAGCATTTCCAAGCATTTTTAGATAGAATGCATGCTCTCACAATATGCCAATTTTCACTGATACACAGATATCCACAGCCCATGCTAGAAAAACCTTCAAACTACCTGCAGGTAAGTTTTTCCGAACTGCGCTATCTGGTTTCAGCACACCGAGTTGCCCTTATACTCTTCCCATTGCTGGCGGCTTTATTTTTAAATGACGTGTTGTTCTCAAACAAAAGTCTTTCTGCATTCGATATTCAGCTTGCCCAGTCCAGCTTTAATACCGAGTTTGAACACAAAGGGGTCCACGAACCTGTTCTGGGCGATTCGCCGTATGCCCACTACCCGGAAAGAAAACAGAACTGGGAGCACTTCAAACAGGGCCATAATTTCGACTTCAGCCCATACATCTTTAGCGGCGCATCCTATACGGGTAAGAAGACAGGAGCATTTATCACCAGCTTACCCCAGTTGATGACAGACATACCCAATGCCGTGGACTGGACAACGTGGCTGAGATTAGCCCTTGCCGGTCTGTTTATGTATTCCCTGCTTACCTACCTGGGGGTCAATCGCTTTGGTGCCATTCTGGCAGGGGTGTTATGGACCTATAACCTGCACCAGATTGTTTGGCTGGAATTTCCGCAACATCTTGCCACCCAGTTATGGATGCCATTATTACTGCTGCTCAACATTCAACTGATAAAAAGCAGGGACTACTTTCCACCCACCCTGATCATTGGCTTTATACTGGCTAACCTGTTGTTCAAGACCAGTGGCTACACGCAAATTGTCCTCTATTTCTACTTCTTCATTGGACTTTTTAATACCCTCTATATCGGTCTCGACCAATCCATTTCGGCCAGGAAACGGCTCACCAAATGGGTCATCGTCAATGGCGTTTACATCGTCGCTGTCATGATCATGGCTGCTGATCTATTATCCGAGCTCAACGACCTTAAAACGGGCTTACGTGGTATGCAGGGATTCAGGGAGCGTCACACAGAAATTCAGCTCGCCTTTTCCACCGTCTATGAATTATTCAAAAACATTACTCCGGACATCAATGAGCTGAAGCGTTTCTTCTCTGCCGATCATCTTGGCGGAATCTGGGGTAGAGGTTATAGCCGACAGCTCTCAGGTAATATAGTAGAGGGTGGTGTTTATTACGGCGTCATTGGCCTATTCCTGTCATTCTATTCAATCACTGGCCACAGACTGCTGAAAGACAGGCGCCTCTACTACGTACTGCTGTTTCTGTTTTTCTTTTTGACAGGATTCTATTACGGCGACCCGTTAGTAATGGGCATCTACAATCTCATACCCTTTGGCGGATCTGGCACCTACAGTCGAATACTGACCATCCTGATATTTCTGCTGTGTATTTTTGCTGCCTTCGGTCTTACTGCATTAATGCGGGATCTGGCAGAAAAAAAATATCTGAAGATCGCGTTAGCCCTGGCTGTCTTTTGTTCACTGCCGATCATTGCGAGGATTCTGGACAGTGAGTTCATGCTCAGAAAATTTTCTTACGCATATATCTTGCTCGCTGTTTTCATTGCCAGTTTGCTTTTAGGTGTACTGACGAAACGCAAACAGTATATTCCCTATGTAATTGTGCTCGTTTCAATTATAGACCTGTTCGCCGTCTCTTATGACTTCAACACGCGCATGAGAAATAGCCGCATCTTCCCTGAAAATCAAACCATAAAATATCTGCTTAGTGACCCTGATACGTTCAGGGTGGCCGTATTTGCAAACTCGCCCATTTACCATCCGAATATCCTTACCTACTATTCATTGCCGACAATTGGCGGCTACCTGACCGTGGCATCGACCGACTACATCAAATTCATACAGGAAGTTTACGGTAAATCCAGGAAAACATTGAACGGGATACTGTACCTGTTTAAGGATGGCAATCTAGACCTCCTGAGACAGATGAATGTGAAATATATTCTCAGCGATGAGGAACTGGATAGTGACAAGGCTGAACTGGTTAAATTTGTAAATAATAATTATATCTATCGGATGCTTGACAGCCTGCCTCGTGCCTACTGTGCATCTGATTACATAAATGTTGTGCCTGGAAGCAATATTTTTCCGGCCTATATTGATGCCCTTGATAGATTTGACCGGCCTGTTATAGGAAATGACCTGCCTGTTTCTGCCGGTCCTTTGCCGACAAGCTGCACGGTGAAAACGCTGAAGACCTATATCAATAAACTCGATTTTCAGGTCAGCACTGCAGAGAAATCAATTGTGCTTATCCCTTACAGCTTCAATAAATTCTGGCGGACCCAGATTAATGGACAAAAGGCCGAAGTCTATCGCGTCAATCAACAGCTAATGGCCATTGTTGTACCGGCAGGAGACAGCCAGGTTGAGTTTCTATATCAAAATAACTACGAAGTCGCCTCCTCTGCAATAAAGATCCTGTTTGCTTTATTTGCCATCGCGTTCATTTTGATCAGAAGCCGACCCGGTATTGCGTCTTCCGCACTGGTGCTGGCCTTATCTATTATGGTATGGAAGAACAGTTACACAATACCCGGCATTAAAAACTCTGAGATACCAGAGCGGCCGCCTGGACATGAAATTGTACAACAGGAGATCAATCAGACCCGGCTGATTGGTGATGATCCTCGGCTAGATGTCTCACTAAACACCAGGTTTAACTAAGCAATCACCAGGAAATATAGCAAGACGATGCAATACCACGTAGACACACATGTTCATGTCTATCATTGCTATGAAGCCAATGCCTTTCTTTCCCGGGCAGTCAGCAATAGCAGGATGATGAATCCGGGTGCAACCCTGATCCTGTGTTTGACGGAAAGCCGCGGATTTGATTTTTTTCAGGAACTGAAGACAAGGGCAGTAGATAATAATCCAATCTCCGGCTGGTCGGCATCAATGATTGAGGGACAGCCTGCTGTTGCGCTCAATCAAGCAGACCAGAATCTCATCATTATTGCCGGCAGACAGGTTATTACAAAACAGGGGCTTGAAGTTCTTGCCCTGTTCAACGATCTGCATTATGACGATGGACTGGACATCCAGGTCGTCATTGATAAGATTAATGAGAATAAAGGCGTCGCTGTTTTGCCCTGGGGTGTTGGAAAATGGCTGGGGAAAAGGGGGGCAGTGATAACGGGCTTGCTTAGCGCCAATAAGCCTGACAGACTCGCTATCGCAGACATCTCTACCCGACCTGCCCTGTGGCCTGAACCAGCACAGTTCAGGCTGGCAAGGCATGCAGGCTATGCCTGCCTTTATGGGACCGACCCGTTACCGCTTCATAATGACCAGTACAGGATTGCAAGTGCGGGTATGCGTCTGGAGCTTCCGACAGACCCTTCACAGGCCGTTGCCGAGCTTAAAACAAGACTTTACAGGATAACATCGAAAGATAAACGTGGTAATAATGATGAAAATTATTTCGGTAGCCGAGTTTCAGTACTGCACTTTTTTAAAGACCAGCTAATGCTCAGATTCAACCGGCAATCCTGCTTAACTGAACAAGTTAAAGCAGACGAATAGATAATATTTACGATAGCATGAAAATCCTGTTACTTGCACCACAGCCCTTTTATACTCAGCGCGGCACCCCTATCGCCATTCGTAACCTGGCCTCGGTACTAGGTGACGCCGGCCATCAAATTGACATGCTGACATATCCCGGCGGTATTGATGTTTCGCTACCCAACACACAGATCACTCGCCTATGGAAGATTCCATTTATCGACGAAGTGCCTGTTGGGTTTTCCTTCAAAAAAATACTGTACAATTTTCTGATGTTTTTTTCCGTATTCTGGAAAGTATTGATCCGTCGTTATGATGTCATCCATGCGGTAGAGGAGTCGGTCTATATCGCGCTTGTTTTTGCACCAGTAAAAGGATCGCGTGTAATCTATGATATGGACTCATCTATGGCCGATCAGTTGCTTGAAAAATGGTTATGGCTGAACCGGATAAAAGGAATTCTCAACTGGTTTGAAGGCCTTGCTATCAGGTATTCAACACGTGTTATTGCCGTCTGTCAGGCCCTCATCGATAAGGCAAATTCATACGGCTCAGATACCCCGATCGACCTGCTGACAGATACCGTGCTGGAGATTGAGAATGAGAGTGGGGAGCAGGTTGAGGACCTGAGATCGCTGATCCCGCAGGATCAGCAGCTTATACTTTATATTGGCAACCTTGAGCATTACCAGGGCGTCGACATGGTGATCGAGGCAATGGGTCAGGTGGCCGATAAAATAACCTTTCTCGTTATCGGCGGAATTCCTGATGACATTCAGCGCTGCCGAGCTCTGGCTGAAAGACTCGGCGTTGATCAGCGGATTGTGTTTGTGGGACCGCGCCCGGTTCAATTACTGCAGGATTACCTGCAGCAGGCAGACTACCTCGTATCGCCGAGGACAAAGGGTGTCAACACACCAATGAAAATATACTCCTACCTCGGTGCCGGGGTACCTGTGATCGCAACCAATATTGCCTCTCACACACAGGTACTGAATGAAAATAATGCCTGCCTGGTAGAACCCGACCCATCAAGTATCGCCGCTGGAATAAATAAAATTGCCAGTGACCGGAGCTATGCAAGAAAACTGGCAGTGCAGGCTAAACAGGATGCCGATGAACTGTATTCCTACGAGGCCTATAAACACCACCTGGTAGATATATACCTGTCGCTTGAGGACGATGATGAGAAATTCAACTGATCTCGAGAGTGGACGCCCTGTCTGATAATCTCGCCAATCTAAAGGACTCTCAGTTCGATATCATCATCGTAGGTGGCGGCGTATATGGAGCCGTCATTGCTCGCGAATCTGCCCTTTGCGGCTATCGTACTGCGCTGGTTGAAAAAGACGAGTTTTGCGGCAGCACTTCGGCTCACAGCCTCAATGTGCTGCATGGCGGATTACGTTACCTGCAGCATTTCAACATCAGTAGAATGCGCCGCTCCATCTACTCCAGACGGTATTTCCAACAGATATCTCCAGACAACATTGAATACCTGCCTTTCCTTACACCCCTGGATAGATGGGGCATCAACAGCCCGTTTATTATGCGAAGTGCACTGCTTATCAATGACCTGATCAGCATCGACAGGAACAAAGGCATTAGTAAACAGCAATACATAAAAGGAGGCTGCGTACTCAGCAGAAAATCCCTGCTCAGGGAATTGCCAGAGTTCAGTGATAAACCTGTGAGTGGTGCAGCTATATGGTATGAGGCAGTGATGAATAACGTGAAACAACTGGTCAATGATATATTGGACTCAGCGAAAAATAATGGTGCAGTCATTGCGAACAATACTGAAGCGATTGAACTACTGCACCATGAAGGCAAATTGACTGGACTGAGCTGCAGAAACCGCCAGGGAAATGAAATAAGAATCAATGGCAAAATAGTTATAGACACCAGTGGCAGAACTTCAGTAAAACTGGGTAGCAGCTTACCCGGCTACCAGGCGATCAGGCAGCACTGGGCCCGTGCGGTAAATATGCTGATAGACAGACGATTATTCAAAGACTACTCAGTGGGTCTGAAATACAGCGATAATGTCACGGACAAAGAAGCGAAATTCAATAGCGGGAACCGCTATCTCTTTTTTGTACCCATAAAAGACGGCAATGCCATTGGAACATTTTACGAATCAGAGAATGCTGTCGCAGGAAAACTGGAGATCAACTTGTCAGACCAGCAGAAATATCTCGATGCGGTAAATTCTGTACTGCCAGAAGGAAGCATAAGTAGTGATAATATCACTGGCTGGCAAAGTGGCTGGTTACCCGTTGATAATGACGATGATCAACAGCTCAATATTGCAAAGGCCAGCAGGATAAGAAGCATAGATTCAAACGGAGAATTCTCTGGCCTGATTGAAGTTCGCAGCGTGAAATTTACTACCGCTCCTGCTGTGGCAAGGGATGTGATTGAGGTCCTGAGAAGCAACTTCGGATAATTTTCAGGCAGGACTATTCCTCCCGGCAATTTTCGAACTCATTGACCAATATCGACCGAGAAAAAGCTGCCAGCCAATGTTCAATCATAACTATTGTGTTTTTACCGACTGATTCACTATTACTGTGATTCAGCCGGCAAAAGTCTGCTTTAATTTACCGGTGTAAAAGTAATGCTGTGCCATTTTGCATAAGCGCCATGTTTACCACATGGGTAAACTTCTTTTCCGTAGAATTGAACAATATCACCAGTTCTAATGACATGAACACCCGCATCAACATTAACATTCCTGTCCGGACAGTTTTTCCGCCAGTTGTCACATACACATTGGACGCTTTTTGTCGAAGTAGGATAAGTACCTTCCTTAATTGTATTGCCGTTGATAGAGACTCTGTAAATAGGATTACCATCAAATTCAGTCTGGATCTTAACCGTTACCTGGTATTTTCCCGAGCCCCCCGGAAAAGCAAGATCACAGGTTCCACTGCCTGCTCCCGCAGTCAGGCCCAATGCCCCGTCTCTGTTTGACCAGCCACCCGAGCAATTGAAGTCAGAGAATGCGCTGTATGTTGCCCTAGTATTGTTTGTACTAAATGATTCAGTACCTCCTCCACTAGATGCTTCGCCAGAAGCGGATTTCTGACATGACACCACCAGAGAACAAACAGCGATCCCAAGCAGCACCTTGATCAAACGAGATTTGAAATTGAATGAACTGAAATTATGCATCTAGAAAAACCTTCCTTTGAGTGATTTAGAAGTCAGGCATTATAGAGATGAAAGAGCGTAGACTACAGTAAATAATTTGTTAAACCGACTATCCGTAGGTGAATCTGCAGCAACTGAATTAACAGGCTGAAATGCCTGCTTTATTCGAGTTAATAATGCCCTCTTTGCAGTTAGAAATCATAATCCTTAAAGAACACTGGATTACGCTACAAAAAGGCAAAATTATTTTTATAATTTCTAAAAACTTTGGCAGATTCACTTAGCCGCTAGCCATTAACCCTTCGTCTTTAATCCTTTACCCCTGCCCTTCAATCTTTGCCCACGAATCTCGCAGGGTCACAATGCGATTAAACACCAGCCCACCGTCTTTTGATGCAGGGGTTTCTACACAGAAATAGCCTTCACGTTCGAACTGAAAACGTTCTCCCTTTGCTGCTTCAAGCAATGACCGTTCCAGCATCGCCCCTTCAATCACCTGCAGTGAATCCGGGTTGATAAAGTCGAGAAAATTCTTATCCTTATTGGCATCCGGTGACGGCTCGGTGAATAATCGGTCGTATAAACGCACCTCGGTTTTAACTGCGTGAGAGACCGCAACCCAATGAATTACACCCCTTACTTTACGGCCTACCGGGTTGGCACCAAGAGTGTCCTTGTCATAGGTGCAACGCAATTCAATAATTTCGTCTTCATCATTCTTGATCACTTTCTCACATTTGATGACATAGGCATTTCGTAGCCGGACTTCCCCATCCGTAACCAGACGCTTATATTTTTTGTTGGCCGATTCGCGAAAATCTTCCTGGTCGATATAGATCTCTCGAGAAAACGGCAGGCTTCTGCTGCCCATGCTTTCGTTTTTAGGGTGGTTAGCAGCATTCAGTTCTTCAGTTTCCCCCTCGGGATAGTTTTCAAGCACAATTTTCAGCGGCTTTAATACCGCCAGCCTTCGTGGCGCACTGGCTTCAAGGTCTTCACGTATACAGGCTTCAAGCACCCCCATCTCGATCGAGTTTTCAGCTTTAGTCACACCAATGCGTTCAGAGAATTCACGAATCGATGACGGGGTATATCCACGACGTCGTAAACCGGCGATAGTTGGCATACGTGGATCGTCCCAGCCATCTACTATTCGTTGATCGACCAGTTGTGTCAGCTTGCGTTTGCTGACCACCGTGTATTGCAGATTGAGACGGGAAAATTCGATTTGCTGAGGATGGCAGCCGATAGAAATATTATCCAGGGTCCAGTCATAGAGCGGGCGATGGTCCTCGAACTCAAGCGTACATAATGAGTGTGTCACTCCTTCCAGCGCATCTGAAATCGGGTGGGTGTAGTCATACATGGGATAGATGCACCATTCTTCACCAGTCTGGTGATGAATCACACCATGACGTATACGATAAAGCGTAGGATCACGCATATTCATGTTCGGTGAAGCCATGTCGATTTTAGCTCTTAACACGCGAGCGCCGTCTTCAAATTCCCCGGCCTTCATCGCTGCAAACAAACTAAGGTTTTCTTCAACGCTGCGGTTTCGGTACGGGCTCTCCTTGCCCGGCTCTGTCAAGGTACCACGATACTGCCTGGTTTCCTCCGCTGACAGGTCACACACATAGGCCTTGTCATTGTTTATCAATTCAATCGCAAAAGAGTAGAGCTGATCAAAATAATCAGAGGCATAGAACAGCCGATCATCCCAGTCGAATCCAAGCCACCTTACGTCTTCCTGGATAGAGCGGACAAATTCAACATTCTCTTTATGCGGATTGGTGTCATCAAAACGAAGATTACACAGGCCGCCATAGTCACGCGCAATACCGAAGTTCAGGCATATTGATTTGGCATGCCCGATATGCAGGTAGCCATTAGGCTCAGGCGGGAAGCGGGTATGAACTTTTTTCCCAAACTTTCCTGTTTCCTGATCATGGTCAATGATCTGGCGAATGAAATTTGTCGGCGCAGTCTTTTGCTGTTCGTTCATGATCAGGCCTGCTCCTCACGTTTGCTGATATATTCAAGTGCCTTGTCTATACGTCGCAAACAGGCTTCCCTACCAACCAGAAACAGAGTGACATCGATGCCAGGAGAAGCGGCACGGCCGACGACAGCGACACGTAGTGGCTGAGCAACTTTTCCCATTTTAAGTTCCAGTGATTCAGACACCTGTTCCACGCACTGATGCAGACTCGCTTCATCCCATTGATCGAGTTCTGCCAGCGCCTGCTTCATTTTTTCCAGCGGCACCCTGGCAACCGGCCGCAGATTCTTTTTAGCTGCATTTTCATCAAAGTCGTCAAAGTCACGATAGATAAACTCGCTGATTTCTGCCATTTCAACCAGCGTTTTCGAGCGCTCCTGCTGAGCAATAACAACTTTCACAAGTTCAGGCCCGTCTGTTGGATCTATCCCCATGCGTCCCAGGTGAGGACTCAACAGGTGGGCAATATGCAGTGGATCGGCTTCCTTAATGTAGTGCTGATTTAGCCATAACAGTTTCTCAGTATTAAAGCTGGAGGCGGACTTATTGACTGCATCGATATCAAACAGCTGAATCAGTTCATCCTGCGAAAACACCTCCTGATCACCGTGCGACCAGCCCAGCCTAACGAGATAATTCAGCAGTGCTTCAGGCAGTATTCCCTGCTCCATGTATTGCATCACGCTGACCGCACCGTGCCGTTTGGACAGACGCGCACCATCATCACCGAGAATCATCGGCAAATGAGCATAACGGGGAATCTCTTTGTTGAGGGCTTTAAGAATGTTGATCTGCCTGGGTGTGTTGTTCAGGTGGTCATCGCCTCGAATGACATCGGTAATATTCATATCACTGTCATCGACCACCACTGTCAGGTTGTATGTCGGTGAACCATCAGTGCGGCGGATGATCAGGTCATCAAGCTCGGCATTATCAAATGTCACCCTGCCTCGCACCATGTCGTCAACGACGACGATGCCGTCCTGCGGATTAAGGAAGCGAACAACATGCGGGGTATCGGGATTAACATCGAGGTCACGGCAGTGGCCATCGTAACGGGGCTTTTGCTTATTCGCCATTGCCTCTTCACGTAATTTATCGAGACGCTCTCGCGAGCAGCCACAGCGATAGGCAAGACCCTTCTCCATCAATTCATCGATGACTTCGTTGTAACGGTCAAAACGTTTTGTCTGGTAAAACGGCCCTTCATCATATTCCAGCCCCAGCCAGGTCATGCCTTCAAGGATTGCATTGACAGATTCTGCCGTTGATCTCTCAAGGTCAGTATCTTCAATACGCAGGACAAACGCACCGCCATGCTTGCGGGCATGCAGCCAGGAAAACAGTGCGGTGCGAGCGCCGCCGACATGGAGATATCCGGTTGGACTGGGAGCAAATCGTGTTCGTTTTGTCATTTTCAGCAGGGTTACTTGGTAAGGTTATTGGTGAAAATAGTAAGTGCAGCGTATTCTAACAGCGCCGTGTATAAAACCCAGACTTTAATTAGTAATTTTTTGAATTCAGGGCATTGTTTGCTGTTTTTTTCCATTCATCGAGAAATTTTCGTCGATACTCGAATTCCACGCGATATCAGATAATGGCCGAGCCGGCTCATTAAACAGTGAAACACTCTCTGTATAAAAAAGAACTTAGAGGTAAATATTTTCCACTTGTGCTTTTTCCACACGATACCTTCACCTTCATCAGCACACTGCGGGACAAATAGCATATCTATATTGTTAAAAATATTATCATGGAAAATCAGCGCAAACTGGGTTGATAAAAAGGCCTGCATGGTGCTTGTATGCAGGAGTCAGTTGCGAACACTAATTCCAAGTGACCGGTGGCAATTATATATAGAACAATTATATATAGAATCAG
>Ga0316196_10000180_pt1 | contig 21813 bp, 20 predicted proteins | sample Eddsed2cm_MG_FD_204938 | JGI IMG/M metagenome (GOLD analysis project Ga0316196, IMG submission 204938) | Coastal sediment microbial communities from Maine, United States - Eddy sediment 2 cm | ecosystem: Environmental > Aquatic > Marine > Coastal > Sediment | place: USA: Maine | collected... | reverse complement strand
TGAGGCCAACGGCACTCTCGACACGGCAACCGCGCTGCTGATTCCGTACTTCAAGGACCTGTCGATTCCGCTCGGCATGGGGCAGATATTGGTCACCTTCGTGTTCATTGTCGGCTTCAGCAACGCCGTTAACCTGACCGATGGACTCGATGGCCTGGCGATTATGCCGACGGTTCTCGTGGGCGGTGCACTTGGGTTGTTTGCCTACGTCACCGGCAACGTCAACTTTTCGGAATACCTCGGTATCCCATACGTTGCGGGTACCGGAGAGATACTGGTCTTTTGTGCCGCACTGGCCGGAGCCGGCCTCGGCTTCCTGTGGTTCAACACTTACCCGGCACAGGTCTTCATGGGTGACATCGGTGCATTGTCGCTGGGCGCGGCGCTCGGCGTTGTCGCGGTCGTCGTCCGCCAGGAGATCGTACTCGCGATCATGGGGGGCGTCTTTGTCGTCGAGACACTGTCGGTGATCATCCAGGTTGCATCATTCAAACTTACTGGTAAGCGCGTGTTTCGCATGGCGCCGCTGCACCACCATTTTGAACTCAAGGGCTGGGCGGAACCGAAAGTCATCGTTCGCTTCTGGATTATTACGGTCATCCTCGTGTTGATTGGTCTTGCGAGCCTGAAAATCCGATGAACGCTGCGAAGAAAACAGCCTCCACCGGCAAAGATCTTGTCCTCGGCCTCGGCGCGACCGGACTGTCGATCGCACGTTATTTGCAGCGCAATGATGGTGACGCGACGTTCTACGATAGCCGTGATGAGCCACCGGGAATTGACGAGCTCAAGGATATCTTTCCCGATGCCAAGGTTGTCCTTGGTAGTAACAGACTGCCAGGCAAAATTAATCGCGTTATCACGTCACCGGGCATTCCGGACAACGACCCACTCCTGGTCAAGGCGCGTAAGAAAAAACTCGAGGTCGTCTCGGACATCGAGTTATTTGCGCGTGATGCAAAGGCACCGTTCGTTGCTATTACCGGGTCGAACGGCAAGAGCACAGTCACCACGCTCGTCTACCACATGTGCCGTGCCGACGGCCGCACGGTACTCGCCGGCGGCAACCTCGGCGAACCGGCGCTTGATCTTCTCGACGAGGAAACACCCGACATTTATGTACTGGAATTATCGAGCTTCCAGCTGCAACGCACGCAAACGCTGCCGGCTGAAGTAGCAGTGCTTCTGAATGTCTCGCCGGATCATTTGGACTGGCACGCCGATGAGGACGAGTACCGTCGCGCGAAGTATCGCGTGTATCGCGAAGCACGCGCAGCCGTCGTCAATCGTGCCGATGAGACGGCCGCAGAGGCGGCGCAACAGATCGACAAGGTCATCACATTCGGACTTGATGAGCCTGAGGACGGACAGTTTGGAATTCGTCGCGACGACGACGACGTCTATCTTGCTCGTGGCGAGACGCTTTTGATCGAAGTATCCGACATGCGCATGGTTGGCCTGCACAATCAGGCAAATGCGCTGGCGGCGCTGGCCGTAGGAGAACTCCTTGGCCTCAATATGGGGCCAATGTTGCAGGTCCTGACGGAGTTCCCGGGACTGTCACATCGCATGCAGTTTGTCGCACGCAAAGGTGCTGTGAATTACATCAATGACTCGAAGGCAACCAATGTTGCTGCCGCGGTTGCGTCAATTCAGTCTATTGATGGCACCGTGGTTCTCGTCGCCGGCGGAGAAGGTAAGGGCGGTGACTTCAGCGAACTGGCAGCAGCGCTCGAGGGCAAACTGCGGGCAGCAGTTCTGCTGGGCACGGACGCTGAAGCGATTGCCGACGCGATCGACACGGTAATGCCCGTGTACTTCGCACGCGACATGGACGATGCAGTTTGCCAGGCTGCCGCCTACGCCGAATCGGACGACACGGTATTGCTGGCGCCGGCCTGTGCGAGTTTCGATCAGTTTGCGAACTACGGTGCGCGTGGTGATGCATTCAGTTCCGCGGTGGAGGCGCTCTCACGATGACCGCGAGAAGCGCAATGATGCCTTTTCCGGCACGCCTCAAAACCGAACTCAAGCTGGATCCGGTCATGCTGGGTCTCGTCCTGGTGCTGTTGCTGGGCGGATTCGTGATCCTGGCGTCCGCGTCGATCACGATCTCCGACAACGCGACCGGCAACCCGTTCTTTTACCTCGAGCGTCAACTCATCGCTGCGGCAATCGGCCTGGCAGCCGGCTTTTTCTGCCTGTTCGTGCCAATGCATGTCTGGCAGACCCTGGGTCCGCTGCTTCTGCTCGTTGGCCTGGCGATGCTCGTCGTTGTGCTCGTGCCGGGTGTTGGCTACGAGGTCAACGGTGCAACGCGCTGGGTTCGCGTCGGCGTCATGAACCTGCAGGTTTCGGAGCCGGCGAGGCTGTGCCTGCTGATCTACCTTGCGGGCTACGTTGTGCGGCAACAAAAGGCGCTGCGCGAACAATTCGTCGGCTTTCTTCGGCCAATGCTAGTGCTGAGCCTGTGTTGCGCATTGCTGCTGGCAGAGCCTGATTTCGGCGCCGCAATTGTGCTGCTCTCGACGGCACTCGTCATGCTGTTCGTCGCAGGCGCGCGCATTCGTGACTTCATTCTGTTCTTTTCGGCCACTGTCATTGCGGTGGTCGGACTCACTCTGACATCGCCGTATCGACTGAACCGTCTGACCGGGTTCCTCGATCCGTGGGCGGATCCGTATAACTCGGGTTTCCAGTTGACCCAGTCACTGATTGCGATTGGCCGCGGTGAGTGGTTTGGCGTTGGTCTTGGTGACGGCGTACAAAAACTCTTTTATCTCCCTGAAGCGCACACGGATTTCGTCTTCGCCGTGTTCGCTGAAGAATTCGGGCTGCTCGGTTCGGTTGTACTCATCGCATTGTTTCTGGCACTACTCTGGCGCGTTTTCAAACTCGCGATGCGTGCGGCCGATTCCGAGCGGTTTTTTGAAGCTTTTCTCGCCATCGGTCTGGGTACCTGGCTCGGCCTGCAGGCCTTTATCAATGTCGGCGTGAATATGGGACTGCTGCCGACCAAGGGTCTGACATTGCCGCTGATCAGTTACGGCCGCAGCAGCCTTATCGTCACAATGATCGCGATCGGATTGTTGCTGAGAATTCATCACGAACTCGTGGTTGACGCGAAACCCGTCAACCGCAAGCGCAGGCGCAAATCATGAGCGGCCGGCCAATCCTTGTTATGGCGGGCGGTACGGGCGGACACATCTATCCCGCACTCGCTGTCGCGCGCGCCCTGCAGTCGCATTCCCAGGAAATCGTCTGGCTCGGCACGCACCGCGGTCTTGAGTCAACGGTGATTCCGGCTGCCGGTATTGATATTGAGTGGATTAGCGTGAAAGGCCTGCGCCGCAAAGGAATTGTCGCGCTGGTCATCGCGCCGTTCCAGCTTGCGTGGGCGTTGCTGCAATCACTGGTTGTCATCATGCGTCGTCGTCCTGCCGCGGTACTCGGTATGGGCGGCTTCGTTTCAGGGCCCGGCGGTCTCGCCGCCTGGCTAACCCGGCGGCCGCTCGTTATTCACGAGCAGAATGCTGCCGCTGGCCTCACAAATCGTCTTCTGGCGCGTCTTGCCCGGGTTGTGCTGCAAGCCTTCCCGGGCAGTTTTAATTCCCGTGTTCGCGCGGAAACCGTGGGAAATCCGGTTCGCGAGGACATCTCGGCGGTTGAAGTACCTGCCAAACGTTATCGCGATCGGACCGGACCACTGCGGTTACTCGTACTTGGTGGCAGCCAAGGCGCGTTGGCACTGAATACAACCGTTCCACAGGCATTGTCGAAACTGCCCGCGTCGGATCGCCCCCTCGTGCTCCACCAGTGTGGCGAGAGAACGATGGATGCGGCCGGCAAAGCCTACGAGGCGAGCGGCGTAGAGGTTGAACTCGTGCCATTCATCGACGACATGGCGTCAGCGTATGCCTGGGCCGACCTGGTCGTTTGTCGCGCAGGCGCACTCACTGTCGCGGAACTATGCGCGGTCGGATTGCCGGCGTTGTTCGTACCTTATCCGGGTGCTGTCGACGATCACCAGACAGCGAACGCGCGGCCGATGGCGGATGCGGGTGCGGCCGTGATCATTGATCAGAGCATGTTAAGTGCAGACGTTCTGGCCAGTCAGTTGCATGACTGGTTGAGCAACCGCGAAGACCTGCTCGAAAAGGCCGAAAAGGCGCATGGGCTCGACAAGCCTCTCGCCCTGAGCCGAATCACGGAGCTCTGTCTCGAACAAGCGGGGGTCGCAACATGATTAAGAAAATGCGACGGATTAACTGCGTACATTTCGTTGGTATCGGCGGGTCAGGCATGTCCGGCATCGCTGAGGTGATGTTGAGCCTGGGCTACAAGGTTCAGGGCTCCGACATCAAAGCCAACAAACAGACACGGCGCCTCGAGAATCAGGGCGCTACCGTATTCATCGGCCACGCTGAGGCAAACATCGAGCATTCCGACGCCGTTGTCGTCTCCAGCGCGGTCGATGAAACCAATCCGGAAGTTGCAGCTGCTCGTGAGCGTTTAATGCCCGTTGTGCAACGGGCCGAAATGCTGGCCGAGCTTATGCGGTTTCGATATTCGATCGCGGTGGCCGGAACGCATGGTAAGACGACGACGACAAGTCTCGTCGCCAGCGTTTTGGCCGAGGGAGGGTTGGATCCTACGTTCGTAATCGGCGGGCGACTGAAAAGTGCCGATGCGAACGCGCGGCTTGGGCAGGGCGATTACCTGGTCGCCGAGGCGGATGAGAGCGATGCCTCGTTTGTACACCTGAAGCCGATGCTCGCGATCGTGACGAATATCGATGCCGACCACATGTCGACCTACGATGGCGACATCGAAAAACTGCGCACGGGCTTTGTCGAATTCCTGCACAACCTGCCGTTTTACGGGGTCGCAGTTGTTTGCACGGATGATCCCGGGGTCAACGAAATCCTTAGCAACATCGGTCGTTCGCTCATTACCTACGGTACCAACGACGATGCGGATGTGCGCGCCGAGAATATCGAGTTTGAACAGGGGCACACACACTTCGATGTCGTTCGCCCTGGTGGTCGTGACCCACTTCGAATCGAACTGCATTTGCCAGGTATGCACAATGTCAGGAACGCGCTGGCAACGATTGCTGTCGCTGATGAACTGCAGATCGGCGATGACGCTGTAGTCAGGGCGCTCGCTGAGTTTGAAGGAATCGACAGACGCTTCCAGAACCTCGGTGAGGTGGAGACGGTAGCTGGTAAGGTCATGCTCGTCGATGACTACGGCCACCATCCGACAGAAATCGCCGCGACTCTGGCGGCCGCGCGCGCCGGTTGGCCAGAGCGACGTGTCGTACTTGTATTTCAGCCACACCGCTACACCCGCACGCGTGACCTGATGGACGATTTTGCGACGGTTGTGTCTGATGCCGACGTTGCGATCGTGCTCGAGGTCTATGCGGCCGGCGAAGATCCGATCGCGGGCGCCGACGGTCGGGCCATCGCGCGAGCTGTGCGTACTCGCGGCGCTGTGGAGCCCGTATTTGTGGAGTCGCTGGATGAGTTGCAGCCGGTACTCGAAAGTGTGCTGGCCGATGGCGACCTCGTGTTGCTGATGGGTGCGGGAGACATTGGCGCCTACGCGGCAGGCCTGGCAGACATGTTGGCCACGAAACCAAATCTGAAGGTGCACTCATGATGGCGGCCGAGCGGACAAGCCTGCGCGGCGATGTCAGGTTGAACGAGCCCATGAGCAAGCACACGTCCTGGCGCGTCGGTGGGCCGGCTGAGTCCTTCTTTGTGCCTGCCAGTCTTGAGGACTTGTCGGCATTTCTGCACGACCTGCACCCGGATATACCGGTCTTCTGGTTCGGCGTCGGTAGCAATCTGCTGGTCCGCGATGGCGGTATCCGCGGAGTTGTTATCTCGGCCTCGAAAATTCTCAAGGATCTCGAGCGTGTCGAGAACTATCGGGTCCGGGTCGGCAGTGGTCTGCCGTGCACGCAGCTCGCGCGCCAATGCATCCGCTGGGGGATCGGGCCATCCGAGTTCTTCGCCGGTATCCCGGGAACGGTCGGCGGTGCGCTTGCCATGAACGCTGGTGCGCACGGTGGCGAGACATGGGAGCGTGTCGAGTCGTTGCGCACGATAGATCGTGCCGGTGTCATCAATCAGCGTGCACCGAGTGAATACTCAGTTGCCTATCGCAGCGTAATCGGTCCGACGAATGAGTGGTTCATTGAGGCGACGTTGCGCTTCGACCCGAACGCAACGCCGAGCATGGATGCGATGAACGAAATGCTGGAGCGACGCAAACGGACACAGCCGCTTGGCCTGCCCAGTTGCGGATCGGTGTTTCGCAATCCGCCAGGTGATCATGCTGCCAGGTTGATCGAAGCCGCCGGGCTCAAGGGTTATTCGATCGGTGGCGCCGAGGTATCCGAGAAGCACGCCAATTTCATTATCAACAGCGATAACGCGACAGCGACCGACGTTGAGGAACTGATCGAGCACGTGCGCCAAGCCGTTATCGAAAAGCACGGTGTTGAACTGGTTCATGAGGTTCGGATCGTGGGCGAGGTGGCGCAATGAGTCGTATCGCGACGCTGCATGAAGAACGCTCGGCCATTACGAATGCAGCCGACTTCGGACGTGTTGCGGTGATGCTCGGCGGGTCATCACCGGAGCGCGAGGTATCACTTGATACCGGCGCTGCTGTCCTGCAGGCACTGCAGTCGCGCGGCGTGGATGCTCACGCCTGGGATCCAGCGGGGAAGAGCCTGGGGCAGTTCGCTGCGGCCGGCTTCGACCGCACCTGGATTGCATTGCACGGCACGGGCGGCGAAGACGGCGCCTTGCAGGGCGCGTTGCAGTGGCTGGATATGCCGTACACAGGCAGTGGCGTAATGGCGTCATCGCTGGCAATGGACAAGATTCGCAGCAAGCACTTGTTCGAGGCTTGCGGTATTCCGACACCTGACTATGCCGTTATCCGCCACGATGCCGATGCCGTGCTCGCCGCCGAGGAACTCGGCTTCCCGATGATATTGAAGCCGGCGGGACAGGGCTCGAGCGTTGGTATGTCGAAGGTATTCGAGCACAAGGATCTTGCCGAAGCCGTGCAGCTCGCACTCGGGTTTGGCGGCGTTGCGCTCGCCGAGCGCTGCATTGTCGGTGACGAGTTCACGGTCGGTGTACTACAGGGTCGTGCGCTGCCGAGCATTCGTATCGTCACGCCGCGCGTCTTCTATGACTACCGTGCGAAATACGAATCCGACAGGACCGAATACCACTGCCCCGGAACGACCGACGACGAGACCGAAGCCCTCTATGCCGGTTTTGCGATGGCTGCATTCAACGAAGTCGGATGCAGCGGGTGGGGCCGCGTCGACTTCATGACCGGCGAAGATGGCAATCCGCAGGTCCTCGAAGTCAATACGATCCCGGGCATGACGAGTCATAGCCTGGTTCCGATGGCGGCAAAGCAGGCAGGCATCGATTTCGAAGAGCTTTGCTGGCGCATTCTCGAGACGAGCGTCAGGGAAGGCAGTCATGCAAACGCGATCGAGGTGGCGGCCAATGACGCGTAAACAGGCACGACGCAAGAAGCAGAAGAAGGCAGCGCGCCTTTCTTTGCCGAGGATTCGCCTGGGACACGTCGTTGCACCTGCCGTTGCAGTTGCAGCGGTTATGGCGACGTATTTCCTGAGTGCCAGCATGCTTGACCGGCCGATCCGTTCAATAGAGATCAACGGCCCGTTTCAACGTGTGACGGCCTTGCAAATAGAGGAGGCCATCGGCAACGAACTGGAAGACGGTTTCGTTAGCGCCGATCTCGCCGGTATTCAACAGAGCATTGTTGAAATGCCCTGGATAGACCAGGCGACAGTTGCGAGACGGTGGCCGAGTCGTCTGCGCATCACGGTCACCGAGCAGGTACCGGCAGCCATCTGGGGTGAACGTGGATTGCTGAATGTGCGCGGTGAGTTGTTTGTTACCGATGCGCGTCACGTCCCGGCGGAGTTGCCGCGTCTGAGTGGCCCGGAAGACCGCTCCGCGGAAGTTGCCAAGCGATATCTGGATGTTCGCGAACGACTCATTCCGGTTGGCCTTGATCTGCGTCGCGTACACCTCGATGCGCGTGGAGCCTGGGACATGACCTTGCACAACGGTGTAGAGGTGAGGATTGGTCGGCGCGAGGTCGACGCCCGCACGGAACTGTTTCTCGACATTGTCGCGGACATCATTACCGGCCATGCAACGGAAATTAACTACGTCGATATGCGCTACAGCAATGGCTTCACGATTGGCTGGAACAACGGATCAAGAACGCCGGTTGATGACCCGGCAGAGGAAATGGATGAAATGCTGGCGCTACGAGGTGATCGCTGAATGTCCAAACGGGGAGACAAGAACCTGATCGTTGGACTCGACATTGGAACGTCGAAAGTTGTTGCGATTGTCGGGGAGATCAACGATGACGGCAGGATTGAAGTCGTCGGCATCGGTTCGCATCCGTCGCGCGGCTTGAAGAAAGGTGTCGTCGTTAACATCGAGTCAACGGTGCATTCCATTCAACGCGCGGTCGAGGAGGCCGAGCTGATGGCGGGTTGTGACATCCACTCGGTTTACACCGGTATCGCTGGCAGTCATGTGCGCAGCCTGAATTCGCATGGCATTGTCGCCATTCGTGACAAAGAGGTGAGCCCGGGCGATGTCGATCGTGTGATCGATGCGGCTCGCGCAGTCGCAATTCCGGCCGACCAGAAAATCCTGCATATCCTGCCGCAAGAATTTCTGATCGATAGTCAGGAAGGCATTCGCGAGCCGGTTGGCATGTCGGGTGTGCGTCTGGAAGCGAAAGTCCACATGGTGACCGGGGCGGAAAGCGCCGCGCAGAACATCGTCAAGTGTGTGCAACGCTGCGGGCTTGAAGTGGACGACATCGTTTTGGAACAACTCGCCTCGAGTTACTCCGTGCTCACGGACGACGAGAAGGAACTGGGTTCCTGCATCGTCGATATCGGCGGTGGCACGACAGATTTGGCCGTATTCATGGGCGGTGCGATACAGCACACAGCGGTCATCCCTATTGCGGGTGACCAGGTGACCAACGACATCGCTGTCTCGATGCGTACGCCTACGCAGTACGCCGAGGAAATCAAGATCAAGTACGCCTGCGCGTTGTCGCAGCTCGCGAACCCCGACGAGACCATCGAAGTACCCAGTGTCGGTGAGCGTCCGCCGCGGCGTCTGGCTCGCCAGACGCTCGCTGAGATCGTCGAACCGAGATACGAAGAACTCTTCGGCTTAATTCGCGATGAGTTACGCAGGAGTGGCTTCGAAGAGTTGATCGCCGCCGGCATCGTTATCACGGGCGGCAGCGCAAAGATGGAAGGCGCCGTCGAGCTGGCCGAAGAAGTGTTCCATATGCCAGTGCGTCTTGGTTCGCCGCAGTACGTCGAGGGTCTGATGGACGTCATTCGCAATCCCATACATGCAACTGGTGTTGGCTTGCTTTTGTACGGCTACGAAAACCTGACGCGCCGCAATACGCGTTCCACACCGATTAACCACAACCTCGGCGACGTATGGGGCCGTATGAAAGCGTGGTTTGGCGGACAGTTTTAAGAGTTCTGCAGATTTAATGCAGTGAAGTGAAAACGGGTAACGGAGTGTTACCCACTAGAATGTCTAAATAGCGGAGGAAGTAACAATGTTTGAATTAATGGATGCGCATAGTCAAAGCGCGGTCATCAAGGTCATCGGCGTCGGTGGTGGCGGCGGCAATGCCGTGGCACACATGGTCGACGCCGGCATCGAAGGCGTCGACTTCATTTGTGCCAACACGGACTCACAGGCGTTAAAAAGCGCTCGCGTGCGTACGGCGCTGCAAATTGGCTGCAATATTACGAAGGGACTCGGTGCCGGCGCCGATCCTGACATTGGCCGGCAGGCTGCGATGGAAGATCGCGACCGGATCAAGGAGGTCATCGAAGGCGCTGACATGCTGTTCATCACGGCAGGCATGGGTGGTGGCACCGGGACCGGCGCAACGCCTGTTGTCGCACAGGTTGCCAAGGAACTTGGCATCCTGACCGTCGCCGTCGTCACCAAACCGTTCCAGATGGAAGGTGGCAAGCGCATGTCGATCGCGGACCAGGGCATTGCCGAACTCGCCAAAAACGTCGACTCGCTGATCACGATCCCGAATGAGAAGTTGCTCAGTGTACTCGGTGGCGAAACCACGCTGCTTGACGCTTTTCGCTCGGCTAACGAGGTACTGCAGGGCGCCGTACAGGGTATCGCCGAGCTGATTACGCGACCTGGCCTGATCAACGTCGACTTCGCCGATGTACGGACCGTAATGGCTGAGATGGGTATGGCCATGATGGGATCCGGTGTTTCGTCCGGCGAAGGTCGTGCTCGCGAAGCGGCTGAGGCTGCAATTTCGAGCCCCTTGCTGGAAGACATCAACCTCGCCGGCGCCAACGGCATCCTCGCCAATGTAACGGCTGGCATGGACCTGTCGATCGGGGAGTTCCAGGAAGTTGGCAACACGATCAAGGAATTCGCATCGGATAATGCGACCGTCGTCGTCGGCACCGTCATCGATCCTGAGATGACCGACCAAATTCGCGTGACGGTTGTCGCCACGGGGCTCGGGCATGCCGCAACGAATGCCGAATCTCCGATGCGCATTGTGCGCCGCCCCGCAGCTGCAGCGGCGGCCGAGCCCAATTATCATGGTCTCGACAAACCGACCGTGCAACGTAAGCGCGCAGTTGGCGATGGCCTTGAAGATGCCGGGCTGCAGGAAGAGTTGCTGGATATTCCGGCTTTTCTGCGACGCCAGGCTGACTGACGACAAGGAAACCGTCAGAGTAAGACCTCCGCTTGCCGGCCCGGGATTTCCCGGGCCGGCTCTTCCTTTCCCGCCGGCACCAACACCTCCGATGTCACCTGACTCAGTCTCTCTAAGAGATTGAATTCTTGACGTTTTTCGGTGATGTGATAACCTTGCGCCGAACTCTGCGGAAGTGAAATCCCGTCCATGCTCAGACAAAGAACCCTGAAGACCGCCATCCGGGCAACCGGCGTCGGGCTGCACACCGGCGAAAAGGTCTACATGACGCTTCGGCCGGCAGCAGAGAACTCAGGAATTACCTTCAGACGCGTTGATCTCGACCCTCCGGTTGATATCCCGGCGGATCCCCGCCTGGTCGGCGAAACAATGCTCGGCACAACGCTCGTGCAGGATGGTGTCAAGGTCGCGACTGTGGAACACCTGATGTCGGCACTGGCCGGACTCGGTATCGATAACCTCCATGTGGACCTGTCAGCGCCGGAGGTGCCGATCATGGACGGTAGTGCGGGCCCGTTTATTTTCCTTTTGCAGTCGGCGGGCATCGAAGAGCAGCCGGCCGAGAAAAAATTCATCCGCATCAAGCGAAAAATTCGCGTCGAGGATGATGAGAAATGGGCTGAGTTTGTGCCTTTCAACGGTTTCAAAGTGAACTTCGAGGTGTATTTCAATCACCCGGTATTCAACAAGCTAAAGCAGGATGCGAGCATCGATTTTTCGTCGACATCGTTTCTCAAAGAGGTCAGTCGCGCACGTACTTTCTGTTTCCTGCGTGATGTTGAAGCGCTTCGGGAGCGCAACCTGACACTCGGTGGCAGCATGGACAATGCGATCGTTCTCGACGACTACCGCATTCTCAACGAAGACGGCCTGCGCTACGCGAATGAGTTCGTCATTCACAAGATTCTGGATGCGATCGGCGATATCTACCTTTTAGGTCACCAGGTCATTGGCGAGTTCCGTGCCTACAAATCAGGTCACGATCTCAACAACAAGCTGCTGCGTGCATTGCTTGAAGAAGAGTCAGCCTGGGACGAAGTGACATTCAAGGATTCGCGTAAGGCGCCGGTCTCCTATGCGACACCGTCCTACGCCTAGCCTACGCCTGGTACGCCTGGCGCCTGGGGTCAGAGCCCTTGGGCTCTGACCCCTAAATGCTCTGGTACGCCTGGGGTCAGAGCCCTTGGGCTCTGACCCCTAAATGCTCTGACCCCTAAATGCCCTGAAGCCTATGACCGAAGAACTCTTTCGCGAAGACTCCTACCTCAGGGATTGCGATGCGACTGTCGTTGCAACTGACGGCAACTCCGTGACTCTCGATCGTACCGTGTTCTATCCATTGGGTGGCGGCCAACCGGGCGACACCGGAACGTTGTCATGGGACAGCGGCTCTGCGGCAATTGTCGACACTCGCTACGGCGAAGACGGATCCATCGGGCATCATCTGGAGGAGGGTGCTGCAATACCGAGCGTCGGTGACACGGTACGCGCCGAACTCGACTGGGATCGGCGCTATCGCCACATGCGCATGCACACCGCCATGCACCTGCTGGGATCTGTTCTTCATTACGGTGTCACGGGCGGCAATATTTCCGCCGAGAAGAGTCGTCTCGACTTCGATATGGAGGAGTCGGTCGATAAGGAAGCCGTGGGCGCGGCCTTAACAGCGCTCGTCGACGCGAATCACCCCGTGAGTTGCCGCTGGATCAGCGAAGAAGAACTCGATGCGCAACCCGAACTGGTTCGCACCATGTCGGTCCAGCCGCCAAGAGGCAAAGGCAATATTCGTCTACTCGAAATTGAGGGTGTCGATCTGCAGCCGTGTGGCGGGACGCATCTGAAATCGACGGCTGAAGTAGGGGCAGTTCGTATCGGCAAGGTCGAGAACAAGGGCAAGCATAACCGCCGCGTCAACATTCACCTCGACGACTAGCCATCCCTGCTGTGGCCCGCCGCAGCGACTAGTCGTTTTTCTCACGCACAAATGACGATTGCAGCAAGGCTTCTACGTATAGACGAGTGATCACAGCCTGATGTTGAATGAGATGGCCTGATTTAACAGCGATCATCTCTGGCTAATGCCATGAGATTTGGAGGGCCAAGCATGGTGACGTGGCAGGACGAATTTATACGGCTATCGGAATTGCACCGACATGAGGTGGAAAAATGGCTTGAAGGCGCGCGCAACGCTAACCTGGTAATCGATGCGGGTGAAGCAGAGAAGGCATTCCTGCTGCAATGGATGTCCGCCGGTAAGCCAGGCTTGAATGAGCGAATGCCAGACTGACTCAGGGTTTGCGAAACAGTAGCGTAAACCGGTCTGTGTTGCCGCTCACCGAGCGTCGCCCGACCTCGTACAGCAGTTCGTCATCGGCGCGGTAGTGCAGGTCGGTGTAGTCCACGAACTCAAAACCCAGATCCAGCAATTCCTTGATAACCAAGACGGGATCAATGCGACGACGGTTCTCGTTGTTGGCCGGTTCCATATGACGTGCGGTGTGGTCGATGACCCCATACAGGCCGCCCGATTTCAGTGAGGCAAATACCTGGCGGTTCATCTTATTCCGCGTGTCTGCGTCAAAATTGTGGAGGTTACGAAACGTCACCACCATGTCGAGGTCGGAAACGCCAAACTCGAAGTCATCCACAACGTAATGGCGACTGCCTTCAGGCCGACGAAGATTGTCCGTTGTAGCCAGCAGCTCTACCTGCTCGAATCCCGGCAAGGTCAGGACATTCCTGCTGACTGTGTTCGTGCCGAGCGCAACATAGAGTTTGCCGTTGTCGGCCAGCACGGGCGCCAGCACGCGTGTGTACCATCCGCCCCCGGGGAGCAGTTCCAGGACGCGCATGTTGTCCTTCATCCCGAAGAACTTCAGGGTATCGAGCGGGCGACGATTTCGATCGCGCTCGCGGTCTTCTGCCGGGCGTGATTCATCGGCCAGGGCAGCCTGTACTTTTGCATCAATTTCATTCTCGGCGTGCGCGACACCAACCAGGCTCAACAAAATCACGGCCAACAATACTTTCATGGATAATCTCCTTTTCAGTTTCGATTCACTCGAACAATACACGACGTTACATCCGCGCCAGCCCGTCGCGCGATGTCCATTAGACGCTCTGCCTCGAAACGCAACTTGGCTGCCCAGGCCGGCGACGAAGCCAGAATAACGAGTTCTCCATCACCGCGGATGTTCGCCGATTGGATGCTCGCACCTATATCATCGGGTAATGCCTGCTGCAGCTCGTGCACAAGCTCACCCATCTCTTTGGCGTGCCGGATAATGTCGCCTAAGCCCCCGTCATTATTGGGATTTAGCAGATTTTCGAGGCGTTTGATGGACATAAAAATGTGACACAGTTAGCGATTCTGGCCGATTTCCGGGGACCTGAGTCACCGTTCGGGAGGCCTTATCTTGTATTAAAAACCGACATTATGCATATTGTTGCTACCGATAATGGCAAACCCGCTGAAAGGCGGGGTCGCAGAACCACCGGTCTAAGGGCAAATCGCCTATGACAGCGGGGCTACCGAAGTGAATATTGAATACACGCGTATAATAAATAATAGCGGCCGCGAAAGGTCGGAATTCTGCCGTTCGGTGCTGAGAGGCTCGACCAACAGCGGATCGATTCGGGCGCAATTGAGGCGTACTTGATGAATGTAGTTATCTTCGGCAAGGGCTTTGGCAAGCCCCGGCAAATTAACCTGTCCGGCATTTCCGTCTGGGGGGTTGCAGTCATCTGCGCCGGTATTGTCTCAGCGTTCGGTTTTGCCGGCGGTTACTGGTTATCAACGGCGACGGGTTCGGGTGTGAGCCTGACCGAGGTTGCGCAGCTCAGCGATGAGCTCCAGGTGCAACGCGATAGCATCCAGACTATCCGCCAGGGTAATGAAGATACGCTCGACGCCCTCGCCATTCGGATGGCACAGATGAATGCCCGGATTATTCGCCTCGACGCCCTGGGGCGTCGCCTGACCGACATGGCAGATCTCGATGATGGCGAGTTCGACTTCAACACTGCACCGGCCCTGGGCGGTCCTGAAGAGCCTGTCGCCACCGGTTCCAACGTTGCCATCCCTGAACTTGTAGAGTCCATGACTGCATTCGATCACCAGCTTGATAATCGCGAGGCTCAGCTCGGCGTACTCGAGAGCGTACTCATGGGTCAGAACCTCAAAGACCGCGTGTACCCGCAAGGCCGCCCGGTTGGATCTGGCTGGATCTCATCCTACTTTGGCAAACGTACTGACCCGTTTACGGGCAAGCCGGCGAATCATACGGGCATCGATTTCGCGGGCAAACTCGGTGATCCGGTCGCGGCAGTCGCTGATGGTGTCGTAACCTGGTCGGCTGATCGCTACGGCTACGGCATCATGGTAGAGATAAACCACGGTAACGGGTATTCGACCCGCTACGCGCATAACGCGGAAAACCTGGTCGCTGTCGGCGACGAGGTCAAGAAAGGACAGGCCGTTGCTCACATGGGCGAAACCGGCCGCGCGACAGGGCCGAACCTGCACTTCGAAGTGCTCAAAGACGGCCGGCGCGTCAATCCGGTCAATTTTATCCGCGAAGCCTCCAAGTAGGACCTCCCCGGCAGGCGTCCGACCGGGTCACTTGTTATCCGGAAAATAGCCCTTATTTCGCGAGTTTAGTTAGAATACCCGGCTTTGTGCGCCCGGTTTTTTCGGGCCAGACAAGTTTCTTTTGCAGGAGCCCCCGTGGCCAAGTTTTTCACCAAGATTTTCGGCAGCCGCAACCAGCGACTGCTGCGCCAATACAGCCGAACCGTCAACAAGATTAATGCTCTCGAGGAAGGTCTGAAGACCCTCGACGATGCGGCGCTGGGCGCCAAGACCGAAGAGTTTCGGAAGCGCTACGCTGATGGTGAGACCCTGGATGCACTCCTGCCCGAGGCATTCGCTGTTGCGCGTGAGGCAGCCTGGCGCGCCCTGGGCTTGCGCCCATTTGACGTACAGCTGATTGGTGGCATGGTGCTGAACGACGGCAACATCGCCGAGATGCGCACGGGCGAAGGCAAGACTCTCGTTGCAACCCTGCCGGCCTATTTAAATGCGATCAGCGGCAACAGCGTACATATCGTGACGGTCAACGAGTACCTCGCGCAGCGCGATGCTGACTGGATGCGCCCGGTCTACGAATTTCTGGGCCTGACGGTTGGCGTAACCAGGAGTGGCCAGACGCAGGACGAAAAGCGCGAGGCCTACAACAGCGATATTACCTACGCGACAAACAACGAGCTCGGCTTCGACTATCTGCGCGACAACCTGGCTTTTGCGCTGGAGGACAAAGCGCAGCGTGACCTGAGTTTCGCGATTGTCGATGAGGTCGACTCGATCCTGATCGACGAGGCACGCACGCCGTTGATCATCTCGGGTCCGGCTGAGGCGAGCACGGATCTGTACGCGCAGATCAACAAGCTGGTGCCCAAGTTGCGCCAGCACACTGAAACCGAAGAACCCACCAATTACGACATCTTCGCGAAGAAGATCACGCTGACAGGGCTGAACAACAAACCCGTCACGGTCACCGGCGCGAACGGCGAAGCGTCAGACGTCATGACAGTTGATGAAGCGGTCGATATCGGCAACGCCGAGCAAGCCGACGTGGTGCTCGTCGATGACAGCAACAAGGTCGTTGCCTGCAAGCTGGTGAAACGCGGCGACTTCACGATCGACGAAAAAGCCAAACAGGCTTACGTGACTGAGGACGGCCACCAGAAGGTCGAGTCATTGATGACGCGCGCCGGCCTGTTGCAGGAAGGTGAAAGCCTGTACGACGCTGGCAACATCCGCTTGTTACATCATCTCAATGCGGCGTTGCGGGCACACGTGGTTTTCCAGAAGGACGTCGAGTACATCGTCAAGGACGGCGAAGTCATCATAGTCGATGAGTTCACGGGTCGAACCATGCCGGGCCGGCGCTGGTCCGACGGCCTGCACCAGGCCATCGAGGCCAAGGAAGGCGTGTCGATCAAGCAGGAAAACCAGACCGTTGCTTCAATCACATTCCAGAACTTCTTCCGCCTGTACAGCAACCTGTCGGGAATGACAGGTACGGCTGATACGGAGGCGTTCGAATTCCAGCAAATTTACGGGCTCGAGGTCGTCGTAATTCCGACGAACGTGGACATGATCCGCAAGGACCACGCCGACCTCGTCTACCTGACGGAGAAGGATAAGTTCGATGCAATCGTCGAGGACATTACCGATTGCCGTGAACGTGGCCAGCCGGTGCTGGTCGGTACGACCTCGATTGAAACCTCGGAATTGCTGTCCTCCTTCCTGCAGAAGCAGAAGATCGATCACGAAGTGCTCAATGCGAAGCAGCATGAGCGCGAAGCCATCGTCGTGCAGCAAGCGGGGCGCCCCGGTGCGATTACGATCGCCACGAATATGGCGGGCCGCGGTACCGATATCGTGCTCGGCGGCAATCTCGACGCTGAGCTGGCCGCCGCAGGCGAAGACGCTGACCATGAGGCAGTTCGCGAGGACTGGCAGGCGCGTCACACGGCCGTCGTCGAGGCCGGCGGGCTGCATATCGTCGGTACCGAGCGGCATGAGTCGCGCCGAATCGACAACCAGCTCAGGGGTCGCTCAGGCCGTCAGGGCGACCCGGGATCGTCCAGATTCTATCTCTCCATGGAAGACACGCTGATGCGCATTTTCGGCGACCCGGATCGCACCAAGTCGTTGTTGTCGCGTGCCGGCATGCGCGAAGGTGAGGCGATCGAGAGCCGCTTGTTGTCACGCCAGATCGAGCGCGCACAGCGTAAGGTCGAAGCGCATAACTTCGACATTCGCAAGAACCTGCTCGAATACGATGACGTCGCCAACGACCAGCGCAAGGTTGTATATCACCAGCGCTCCGAGCTGATGGAAGCCGACGAGATTGAGGATTCGGTCTCGGCCATTCGCGAAGAGGTCGTTGCGAACGCGGTGCAAACCTACATTCCGCCGGGCAGTCTTGAAGAGCAGTGGGATACCGAGGGGCTGAGCAACGCCCTTGAGTCAGACTTCGGTTTGCGGCTCGATATTGACCAATGGATTCGCCAGGACAAGACCCTGAACGAAGATGGCATACTCGAACGCTGTCTCAGGGAGAGCGACGAGGTTTATCGGGCCCGGGCGGCTTCGATTGGCAGCGACCTGATGCGCAATGTCGAAAAACAGGTCATGTTGCGGCAGCTCGACCAGCACTGGAAAGAACATCTCGCGTCGATGGATCATTTGCGCCAGGGCATTGGACTGCGTTCCTACGCGCAGAAAAACCCGAAGCAGGAATACAAGCGGGAGGCCTTCGAAATGTTTGGCACGATGCTCGAGCAAGTGAAGCACGACACGATCAGCATTCTGACGCGTATCCGTATCCAGGGTGAGCAAGACCTCGACGATACCGAGGAACGACGTCGTGCGGCAGAAGCGATGCGTTTTCAGCATGCCCAGGCATCTGCATTGGGGGATGCTCCGTCGGGTGGTCAGCCACCGGCTGGCGCCGCGCCCGCGGCCCCGCCACCGGAGCCGTTCAAGCGCGAAACACGGAAAGTTGGTCGTAACGAGCCGTGCCCATGCGGATCTGGCAAAAAATTCAAGCAGTGCCACGGCAAGCTGAGCTAGACAAGCGCTCCTCGTGAACCACTTTCATGTCGCAGCCGGCATTCTGCGCGATACGGCAGGACGTGTCCTGATTTCTGAACGCCTGTGCGATGGACCCTTCAATGGCCTGTGGGAATTTCCGGGTGGCAAGATCGGTGCCGGGGAATCGGCGGTGGATGCGTTGCACCGGGAGCTCGCCGAAGAGCTTGGCGTCACCGTTACGGCCGCGCAGCCGTTTATTCAGCTACACCACGAATACCCGGATCGCACGGTGGATCTCGAGTTCTTCCTGGTGACCGGGTGGCAGGGTAAGCCCGCGGGCCTTGAAGGGCAGGGTATCCGCTGGCTGGCGCTGAACGAGGTGCAGCCAGGTGAGCTGTTGCCGGCAGATGCGCCCGTCATCGAGGCGCTTCAGCAGATGCTGAGCTGAAACGGAACGTCGTGCCCGGTTTGAACGGCGCGGCTATCCACCGTTGACCATTCCAGGAAGCGCACCGTGAAACGGTGCTGACTGCCGCTGATTTCCGGATAAAGCGTGCTGTTGTCAGGCAGGTTGATACGCAACAGGCGGCAATGCGCGTCTTTTTGCATGCTGTGCTGGTACATGCCATTGATGGCAAGCTTGTCGGTCGGTTGTGCACTCTCGCGGATCAGCCAGAGCGCCTCGAGAACGGCGTCGCACAGAGGACGAATGGTGCCAACCCAGATCGAAAGGTCTTCCTGCCGCCGGGCATGCGGTTGGCGCAACCAGTGGCTGTATTCGGGCAGGTCAAATTCGCAGGTACCGCCCGGAATAGCACTGCGATTCTTGATCGCATTCAGGAAATCAGATTCCTTGAGCGGCTGCAGGTATGACGTGCCGATTGCGTCGACCGCGGTACGGCTGTCAATCAGGTTATGAACAAGTGTATCGAGCCGGCCCGAATCGACGCCCGGTTGGCTCTGGTAGCGCCGTAAAACGTCCAGCTGGTGATCGAGCTCCTTGTGAACCTCACTGCGCACATCACCGCGCGACAGGATAGCCAGGATTTCGAGCAGGCCATTGATTGTGGCGCGTGTTGCCCAGTTGGTCTCCAGCTCGCTGTTATAAAGCATCTGCTGATAGAGGAACTCGAGCCGCATGAACGTGCGCATACGCTCGGAAACAGGCTGTTCATAATGAGCCTGGGCCGCCTGGGACGCGATATTGCTTGCGGGCTTCGCCATCGACGTAGTTTACGTCAGAGATCGGTAGATTTCATGAAGGGCGACGACCTGATCGCGAGTGCTGGCCAGGTTGCCGTCGTTCCGAATGACATCGTCAGCGATCGCCAGACGTTCCTCACGGCTTGATTGGGCCGCAAGCATACGGCGTGCCTGGTCTTCAGATTCGGCGTCACGGGCCGTGAGACGGCGGATCTGCGTCTCTTCGTCGCAATCGACGACCAAGACACGATCTACGAGTTCTTTCAGGCTGGAATCGACCAACAATGGCACCACGATGATCTGATATGTGGCAGGGGGATGATTAGCTAGGCCTTGATTAGGCTCGGTAATGCGCACCTGGCGAATCGCGGCAGCGTGAGATTGGCGGCGAGTTTCGTCCTGAATGCGCGGGTGCACTATGGCCTCGAGCCGTTTGCGTGCCTCGTCATCGGCAAACACAAGTTTGCGCAGGGCAGCGCGATCCAGGTGTCCATCGTCGTCAATGAGCGATTCGCCGAACGCCGCGACGATTTCATCAAGTGCGGGCTGGCCTGGCGCTACGACTTCACGCGCGATGATGTCGGTATCGATGATCGTCGCGCCGAGCTCGGCAAACAGGTCCGCGACGGTGGACTTGCCACTCGCGATACCGCCCGTCAGGCCGATGCGCAGGGGCGCAGACACTTACAGAAATTTATCCGCGTAGGTATTCCAGATCGTCTCACCATAGAGCATGGTGATCCAGCCGGCGGCCGCAAGATACGGGCCAAAGGGAATCGGCAACTGGCGATCACGGCCACGCAACAGGATCATTGCGATGCCGACCACGGCGCCAACAACCGCCGACATCAGGATAATGATGTGCAGCGTCTGCCACCCCAGCCAGGCACCAAGCGCGGCAAGCAGCTTGAAATCGCCGTATCCCATGCCTTCCTTTCCGGTGACCAGTTTGAACAACTGGTAGACGCTCCAGAGGCTCAGGTAACCGGCGAGGGCGCCAATGATGGCGTCTCTCGGGGACACGAACAGCGTTTCGGCACCTGCCAGCGGGTGAAACAGGCTCATGATGAGCCCGACCCACATCAGGGGCAGGGCAATCGAATCCGGGATGATCTGGTGATCGATATCGATCAGGCTAATGGCGACCAGGGCACAGGTAAGGCCGATGGCCATCAGGGCTTCCCAGCCGAAGCCGAAATGCCAGGCACACACCGCGGCCAGCACGGCGGTCAACATTTCGACCAGCGGATAACGTACGGAAATCGACTTACGGCAGTTGCCGCATTGAGCTCCGAGCAACAGGTAGCTCAGTACCGGGATGTTTTGCCAGGCCTTGATGGTTTTGCCGCACGCTGGACAGCGCGAGCGTGGTACGACGAGGTTGAACGGGCCTTCCGGCAGGTCCGTCGGCAATGTGTCTTTGAGTTCTTCGCACTGATCGCGCCATTCCCGCTGCATCATAATCGGCAGGCGGTAAATGACGACATTCAGGAAGCTGCCGATCATCAAGGCAAAGGCAAAGGCGACTGCGATGAATATGGCAGGCGCCTCGGTGAACATTTCAGCCACTCAATTTCTCCGTCCGGACACAGGCAAATGAAAACGGCGTCAGGAGTTTCCTCCGAACGCCGTTTCAATGCAAACGTGTTGCCGGGTCTTTAAATAACAGAACCCATCTTGAAGATCGGCAGGTACATGGCGACAACGAGGCCACCAACCAGCACGCCGAGAATGGCCATGATCATCGGCTCGAGCAGGCTCGAGAGGTTGTCCACGGCATTGTCGACGTCTTCTTCGTAGAAGTCTGCGACCTTGGACGACATGTCATCGAGAGAACCGGATTCTTCACCAACCGCGATCATCTGGATCACCATGTTCGGGAACAGGTCCGTGTTTTCCATGGCCTGCTGCAGACGCTGGCCGGTCGCAACCTCATCACGCATTTCCAGCACACCGATCTCGTAAACGATGTTGCCCGTGGCACCAGCAACCGACTCGAGCGCTTCGACAAGCGGCACACCGGCTGCAAACATCGTTGACAATGTACGCGCATAGCGTGCAATGGCTGCTTTCTGCAGGATGCCGCCGATGATGGGCATCTTCAGCGACAGGCGATCGAGCCAATGGCGCATCGCCCGCGAGCGCTTCTTGAAGTAGAAAAACGTCCCGACGCC
>Ga0316196_10000177_pt1 | contig 21885 bp, 16 predicted proteins | sample Eddsed2cm_MG_FD_204938 | JGI IMG/M metagenome (GOLD analysis project Ga0316196, IMG submission 204938) | Coastal sediment microbial communities from Maine, United States - Eddy sediment 2 cm | ecosystem: Environmental > Aquatic > Marine > Coastal > Sediment | place: USA: Maine | collected... | reverse complement strand
GCTACTGCCGACATGACGCGTTTCTGTAATAGCAGTGGGTCTAGCCTGATTGATACCATTGACAATACAGATCACGGGGACTTCTTATGGTTATATCCTCCGTCACAGGAATAATATGGGATAATCCTTTTTAATATATAAGAGTGCAGTTCACTGCACTGCACGCTGTTCAACCGCTTATTTGAGGAAAGTATAATGATCAATATTTTAGTAATGCTACATGTTCTTGCTGTAATTGTCTGGGTTGGCGGGATGTTGTTTGCTCACATGCAGTTACGCCCAGTCGCTGCGGATCAACTGGAGCCCCCGTTACGTTTAAAACTCTGGGTCGGGGTGTTTGGTAGATTCTTCCCCTGGGTATGGGCATCAATTATCGTTATCCTTGTCACCGGGTTCTGGATCATCAGTATGATTGGCGGTTTCAAGGGCCTGGGTATGCATATCAACATCATGATGACACTGGGCATTATAATGATGTTTATTTTCTTCCATGTATTTTTTGCTCCTTATAAAAGGTTAAAGCTGGCAGTCGCTGCCGAAGACTGGTCAGTAGCTGGCGCGAAGCTGGCACAGATACGAAAGCTGATCGGCATCAATATGCTACTTGGTGTGCTGACGGTAGCAATTCGCTATGTTCTGTAGCTGTTTTGAATAAACGGTTAAATAACAGGCAGCAGGTTCTGTTTTTCTATGAAATAAATACAGAGGATAAAAAAAGAGGTTAGGAAAAAATGAAAATAGCGGCAGAACAAATCGATGTCAGCTGTCCTGAGTTCGACGTATACAATCGACTATTATCGCTGGATGGAAAACATATTCTGGAGTTGGGCTGTGGCAGTGCCGATCACACCCGTGATATTGCGACATCGGGGGCTGATCGAAAAGTAACCGCATTAGAAGTTGACCAGGTTGCCCATGAAAAAAATCTGCAGATAACGGGCCTGGCCAATGTGATATTCGAGCTTGCTGGCGCGCAGGACATTCCATTGGAAGATGAATCAGTCGACGTGGTGTTTATGTTCAAATCGCTGCATCACGTCCCACTGGAATTAATGGAACCAGCAATGCACGAAATCAGTCGTGTGTTGAAGCCGGGTGGTCTTGCGTACGTATCAGAGCCGGTATTTGCCGGTGAATTTAACGAGGTGCTGCGTTTATTCCATGATGAACAAAAGGTCCGCCTGGCCGCGTTCAACACGGTTAAAAAAGCGGTCGATGATGGCCTGTTTAGCCTGGTCGAAGAAACGTTTTTTAATTCGCCGATGAAATTTGCAGGCTTTGCTGAGTTTGAAGAAAAAGTTATAAAAGCAACACATAGCGATCACTCGCTGGACGAGGAACTGTTTGACCTGGTCAAGCAGCGTTTTGAACAGCATATCGGTGATGATGGTGCACACTTCTTAGCGCCTATCCGTGTCGATTTATTACAGAAGGTAAACTGAGGATAAGGTTTCGTGGACTCTGAGCCGATCGATCTGCTATTGAGCTAACTGCCTTATCGACTGATTCCCGGCATATGGTGAAAGTTATCATAATCAGGTGCTCATAAAGAGACAGTCATGAAAGCTAGTGTATTAACGAAATACGGATTACCTGATTTTATTGAACTTAAAGAAGAAGAAAAACCCACACCCGGGGACAATGAAGTCCTGGTAGAGGTTCGTGCTTCATCTATCAATTCATGGGACTGGGAAATATTAATAGGTAAGCCGTTTGTGAACCGCTTAATGGCCGGGCTCCTAAAACCAAAAAGAATCAAGATTCTTGGGTGTGACATAGCAGGACGCGTTGAAGCGGTTGGTAAAGACGTAAAGCAGTTTCGGGCCGGTGATGAGGTGTTCGGGGATCTAAGCGGGTGTGGTTGGGGCGGTTTTGCCGAATATGTATGTGCTCGTGATAATGCACTGTCGTTGAAACCGGCCGGTATGACATTCGAGCAAGCAGCGGCCATTCCACAGGCAGGACTCCTTGCTCTGCAGAGCCTTCTCTATAATGGAAAGATTCAGTTAAATAAAATAAATCGAGAAAAAAAGATATTAATTAATGGTGCAGGTGGCGGTGCAGGGTCGTTTGCGGTGCAGATGGCAAAATCAGTTGGGGCTGAAGTCACTGGCGTCGATAGCACGGAGAAATTGGACATTATGCATTCATTAGGTGCAGACCATCTGATTGATTACACGCAAGAAGATTTCACCAAAAATGGCCAGTGTTATGATCTGATTATTGATATGGCGGCGCATCATTCGATTTTTGATTACAAGCGCTCATTAAGTTCAGGTGGAATATTTGTGATGGTTGGAGGTTCAACTCTTCGAGTGAACCAACTGCTGCTCCTGGGTCCATTTTTTTCAATCATCGGGAGCAAGAAAATGGGCCTGCTGCTGCATAAAGCAAACAAGGGTTTGGATTTAATGAAAGAGCTTCTTGAGTCCGGCAGAGTCTTCCCTGTAATAGACAAATGTTACCAGTTAAGTGAGGTCGCCGAAGCACTCCGGTATTTTGGAGAAGGACACGCCAAAGGAAAAGTAGTCATATCTGTGGGGCATAATGACAGAACCTAAAGATCAAGTACTCTGAACCCATTGATCTGCGAGCGAAACGCGAAATTCTCCTTGTAATGACAAGCAGATAACGGTGTACTGAAGACAAATATTCAAACAGAAGGAGAACCCGATGAAAACTCTTCATTCCGTATTTTTATTACTAGCCGCTAATCTGCTAAGCAGCGCAGTTGCCGCAGATGAAAAGCCTTACGTGCAGTCGCGTGCACTGTCACCGGTAATGGTGAATGAAGCAGTCACCGCTGCCGCTGCGGAGTGCGCTAAATCAGGCTACCAGGTTGCTGTTGCGCTGGTTGATCGGGCAGGTATTCTGCAGGGGTTTATGCGCAACCCTCATGCCGGATCACATACAGTGGATGTATCGATTGCCAAGGCAAAAACCGCGGCCTCATTCAAGACAGCCACTATCGACATGATGACTAATCAAAGGCTGCAGCATCTGAAATCAGCCCCGGGTGTGCTGCTGCTGGGCGGTGGTGTGCCAATACAGGTCGGCGGCCATTTCTATGGCGGCATCGGTGTTTCTGGCGCCCCCGCCGAAAAGACCTCCGGCGATACTGATGATCGCTGTGCAAGAGCAGGTATCGAAGCTATTACTGAAGCGCTGGACTTTGCAGAGTGATTATGTGGAAATATGTCTGACAGCGCTATAAGGCGGCTGCCAGCATATCACGATAAAAATTAACCAGACCAAAGGAGTCAAGCAAAATGGACGAAGAACAGAGAAAGAAACTGTCAGAATGGATGGTTGACAGAAGTGTGGATACCGATATCGACAGCCAGGCACGGACCCATCGCAAGGCATTGCTGGATGAGCTCAGCGAAGTTAATGCGCGCGAAATGGCAGGCAAGGAGGGTATCGAGCTCACCGATGAACACCTCGGCGTGGTCGAGTGTCTGCGTGACTATTACCTGGAGCTTGGAGAAGCGGAAAATGGTCGCGACCTTGAAGAGATGCTCAATGAAGTATTTGCCGGCCACGGCGGTCGCAAATACTTGTGGCGTCTGTTCCCCGGTGGGCCGGTGACCCAGGGATTACGTATCGCCGGGTTGCCGCTGCCGCCGCACAGCGGGGATAAGGGTTTCGGTACCGTACGCTAGCAGGAGATATCAATAGGGCAGTGCGCTTTTTCCTTACAAACGGCGTAGTTGAATAATTCGATTTCTTTGATATGTTCAAAACATGTCTATTAAGAAACTCACTATTCGCTCTATTTTGCTGTTATGCGTCGTCAAAATGTCAGCGGTGGGTGCTGCACAGCTAGAGAGCGAAACTAATCCACTACCGATTTTCGACGCACATATTCATTACAGTGATGATGCCAGGGAGGCTTTTTCACCTGCTGATGCTATTCGGCGGCTGCGTGGGGCAGGGATAAAACGGGCCCTGGTATCCAGCACCAGTGATGAGGGCACACAACTGCTTTACCAGGCAGATCCTGATTTTGTAGTGCCATCGCTGAGGCCTTATCGAAAACGGGGTACGCTGGACACCTGGATGCATGATGAAAGCGTAATTCCCTATATCAGGGAGCGCTTGCAGAAGTATCGCTATGCGGCCATTGGTGAATTACACATCGATGGTGAAGAGGCTAATACACCGGTGATGCGAGAAATTATACGCCTGGCGAGGAAATACAGGCTGATGCTGCATGTGCACAGTGATGCCCAGGCCATCAAGTTGATATTTGAACAGGATCCGGATGCAAGGATTTTGTGGGCCCATGCCGGTTTTGAATTCGCCGAGACGGTTCGTGACCTCATGTTCAAGCACGATAACTTATGGGCGGACCTTTCATTTCGTTACGATGCGTTCCCTAACGGAACCATCCTGCCCGAATGGCAAGACTTGCTCGTTGATCATGCCGATCGTTTCCTCCTGGGCATCGACACATTTACGCCGCAACGCTGGTTACAAATAAACGAAGTCATGCAGTGGCAACGTCAGTTGCTGGCTAGCTTGCCTGGTGATGTGGCGAGGAAAATTGCCTATCAGAATGGCGAGCATATTACCGGGCAATTTGATGGCGAGTGAAGGTCAAAATGGATCAAAGGCTCAGAGTAGTTGAAACTTCATTTTATAACACCTCACAAGGTGTGCGAGATGGCAAGACTGCCAGGGATTGTGGCTCCAGATCTTCATCTGCATATTATCCAGGATATCGATTATAGCCATGATGTCTGTGGGTGTGGTTTGTTGACATCAGGGTGTACAGTTAAAGCCCAGAAGGTGAAATCTCAACGAACATTGTGCGCACCTGTTCACACCGGAACTGCTTGAACTAGTTGCTTACCCGGCAGTCTCACTAGAGACACCTTTAGCCTATATGAGAGGTCTTTAATGATGAATCTTAACCGGATATTGATCCGACTGAGTCTGCTTGGTACAGGGTTGTCGATGGTCATCACCGTCGCTCAAGCCCGGGCCTTTGAGCTTACCTATGAGGCGCATTCAGCACAGACATTATCTCAACCACACGACATCACTTTGTCATCGGACCAACGCTATCTTTATGTGGCAGACAACAGCAACCATCGTATCGCGGTGCTGGATCCCTCAACGCTCGCCTTACTGGGCAGCTTCGCAGAAGGCGAAGTCAGTGAACCACACGATGTGGTGTTTGACGCAGACGGCAGGTTGCTGGTGGCAGACACGGGTAATAGCCGGATTGCGGTCTATCAAGTTTCGGGTATAACAGGGCAATTAATCGGTGAATACAAGGGCGACTTTTCACGCCCGGAGGGAGTGGCCGCTCACCCGAACGGTCATGTTTATGTGACTGGCGCCAGCTCCAATAATATTGTATCTATCAAAGATGACAGGACAATTGCCCGTGCCGGTGGTTTATCTTCCCCGCATGATGTGGTGGTCGCGGCGGATGGTTCGGTCTGGATAGCCGATGCCGGTAATAATCGATTAGTGCGTATGAGTGCAGACTTAGAAACACTCACCATTGTCAAAGGCAACCCATTTGACTTCAATGGCCCACGTTATCTGGATTTTGATAGCACAGGGCGTTTGTATGTTGCAGACAAATATGCACACAGGATCAAGGTTATTTCACCGGGCAATAAACTATTCTACAGCCTGGGACAGGATCGTTCAGGTAAAGGACCTGGTTTGTTTGACCGACCCGAAGGTGTCGTGATTCATAACGACCAGGTCTGGTTCTCTGACACGTACAACAATCGAATTGTCCGCTATCGCATCAGTGAATAAGGAGTCATTGAGATGAAACATAATATTTTTTCCTGGTTGTTATTTGTTGTAGGTGTGTTTTCTGTACCAATCTCGGCGGCGTCTGAAAACGAGCTGGTATTGCAAATGCAGTCTGGTAATGCCGTGCTGATGATCCGTCATGCCCTGGCTCCGGGTATTGGTGATCCAGAAGAGTTTGATATCAATGATTGTAGTACACAGCGCAACCTCGATAACGCCGGCCGTGAACAGGCGCAGGCTATTGGCCAGTGGTTACGTGGCCATGGCATTAAAAATGTGAAACTATTTTCCAGCCAATGGTGCCGTTGCATGGACACGGCACGTTTAATGGGTATGGGGGAGGTAACTCCGTTGCCGGCATTGAATTCGTTTTTTGAAAGCCCACAAGATCGTGAGCCGAACTTATCTGCGTTAAGAAAGTTTATCCAGAACAAAAGCAAACCGGGTGAGTTGATTATCATGGTCACCCACCAGGTGACCATCTCAGGTATTACCGGTAATTGGACCGATTCTGGGCACGGTAAATTAGTTCGACCGGGTAATGATGGTAAAATTAAATTGTTAGGTGAACTGGATTTTAATGATTAGTCATTACGTGCGGAAAATGTCTTTGACTGACCTTATTATTAATAACAGGAGAATGAAATGTTTAATCCAATAAGTATCCCATTTGGCTGCGTTATGCTATTCAATGTCGTTGATCTGAAAGATGGTGTTACCGTCAGTGATGTTGAGCTTGCGCTGGGTGAAATGTGTAATGTCGTTAAGAACAATTATGGTGATGACAACGGCGGTTTTATAGGCGGACAGGTATATAAAAATGCCGGGTTTATTTCTGAGGAAGGTTCCGTCATGCCGGATGCCGAAGACAAGCGGATTCAACAGAATATGGGTGATCTGGTCATTGTGACTTACTGGAACTCTTTTGAGCAGCATGAAAAATCCCATGCCGATGAGTTATTCAAGGCGCACTTTTCACATCTTGCCAGTTTTTGTGATTCAACTTTTGAAGTCGGTTATGAAATGTTATGGCAAGGTGTTCCCGAGGACGAATAAGAATAACCTGGCAGACAAGTCAAAGGTCGATCAAGGGGTCCGTGTACTTGAAATCTGTGCGTTTAATGACCGTCTGTTTTTTGATAACTGTCAAAGCTGGTTTGCAGGTATAGATTGCCGTCCGGGGCTTTGACGAATGCTATGGATGCATGTGTCTCTCCATCAAGCCGAAACAGGGCCTCTGTGACGGGCAATATTTTTATGCATTTATCTGTTGTTGTTGAAATGCACCGGAATAGATCGTTGCCGTCATTGTTGATGTGTAATATTTCAGCCGGCGAATTGTTCTGAAATGGAAATCGTTGTGTGACTTCGCGGTATTCTCCGGCTAATGCCAGCCGCTGGTTTCCGGGTAAGGGATTATCGGCAGCGGACTGGATGACTTCTTCCATCGCGGGCAGTTGCTCGATCAGCCAGTTATTCAGCGGTGTTGTGAAATCTTCCAGCAGGTCGTGCCTGAAGGCGTTGATCACAACGAAGTAGGCGCGCTGACTTTCCTTGCTATAGGCAAATTCCGCCAGGTAACCGTCGCCATCGCCGCCATGCCCATATATCTTGTGGCCGTTAATATAAGAGTTACGAATCCCGAGGCCGTAGCCTGTCTTTAGACCGGCCTTTGCTGCCAGTGATGTCTCGGGCGTTTCCATCCTTTGAATGGCGAGTGCACTGACAATATTTTTATTGGTGTCCGGTGCAGCCGTAAACAACAATAAAAACTTCGCCATGTCATTAGCATTTGTATTAAGTCCACCAAACGGGCGAAACAACGTGTGCCAGTAGGGTATTTTTGTTTTTAGATCCGCGTCATAGCCGGTGACCAGGTTTTGTTCCAGTTCTTTTGTCCACTGCAACCGCGAGTTCTGCATGTTTAAGGTGGCGAGAATTTCGCGCTCAAACCAGTCGTCATAATCTTCCCTGGTGACGATTTCAATAACGCGGCCGACATAACCGGCGCCGAGGTTTGAGTAGGATGAGTGATATCCAGGCGGCCAGTGCAATTGTCTCGTTTCAGATTTTAAGTCCAGCGCAGCCTGCAGGCTAAGCGGGTGCGGATAATCGAATTCCTCGCGTGACATATCCTGCAATCCTGCTGTGTGCTCCAGCAACATCGCCAGTGTTACCGGTGTTGCAGGCCACGGATTGTGCAGTGGCAGGTCAGGGGCAAGCGTTTTTATCGGGTCATCAAGCTGCAACTTACCCTGCTCGACCAGGTGCATAACCGCCAGTGAAGTAAATGTCTTGGTGACTGACCCTACCCTGAACAGGCTGGTCTCGGTGACGGGGCGGGCGCTATTATGACCGTATGTTCCTATGCCGCCTGTAGAAACGACCTTGTTGTTCTCAACCAGAGCGTAGGCAACAGCCCCAATGCCTGTTTGTTGTTGAATGCGCGCGAGTTGCTGCGTGAGAGAGTTTGCTTCAGCGGCAACTGTATTTGTGTAGAGCAGTAAGCAAGCGGCGATAAAAGAGTAAAAAGTGTTGCTAGCCATCGCCCTTGTAAATGCTTTTTCTGATCTCGGCATAGGGGGCATTGGCTGTCAGTAAGACATCTGTTTCGTGGGACTGCGATTGAAAGATCACACCAAGGCTGGTCAATGTCGGTTGATAGTCCGGCATGGCATGGCTGGCTCTGTATTCAAGAAACAGTGGCGTGAAAATATCCGTACCCGCCAGATCGTCAAGTTGTTCCACGATATTTATGGCCGACATGGATTGGTGCTGGCAGCAGGCCTTAAGTCGTTGCAGCAGCTTATCGAGCGTGAGCATATTGCTGCTCTGTTGCCTGAGTGCAATATCGGTGGCCAACCAGTAGTGTACGCCGCTCCAGTGCACGCGCATAAAACTGCGATACTTGCCCATATTGTTGCTGATCTCAGTCAGGTCTTTCTGCGACCACTGCTTCTCTCTACGGCCACGTTCAAAACCAGACGCCAGTTTGTTCCACAGGCCGGTTTCACTCAGCCCACCGGAGCGTGCCTGAATAATATTCTGATAATAGGTGGCAAGTCCTTCTGACAACCAGCCATCGCCGGAACCACGATAGGGGATGAGTAAATGGCTGAGCTCGTGAAATGCAGTCCAGTCAGCAGTGATCTCCTTGATGCTTGATTCAGGATTGACAACCAATAGCACCTCGTCCGGGTTGCCGCGTGTCACCTGCCCCCAGGGCACCGGGCTATCACTGCCTGCAGCGTATTCGATGGTGATATCGAACCTGTCTTTTGGCCATGCACCGTATACCGTCAGCAAGGCATCGGCAACGTGTTTTAACCAGCCGTATAGCTGTTGCTGTTTCGTACTATCCAGGGGAGATGGATAGGCAATAGCGATACGTTGATTGGCGTTTGACAACGAATCTGAGTGCGCCTGTGTACTTGCTGTTAACAGGGTTACCAACAGCGCAATACTTGTTAATAGTTGTCTAGCGTGACAGCGGTGCCTCATTAATCAACCCTCCTGGCGATCAAGGGTTTAGAGTACTTGAAACCTCATTTTTTAACACCTTACAAGAAGTGTGAGATGGCAAGATTGCCTGATCAAGGGATCGGAGTGTTTGAATTCGCCGGCGCGAGTTCAAGGCCGATATCGGTGGGGCAGAACTGGCCGGTCGCAGAAACATGATTGATGCATTGCGTCGGCTGCAGGAGTCATCGAACCCTCAGCCGATGCCTGACGAAATGTCGGCCTTTGGCATAAGCGGTGCAGTGGTAGTTAAAGAACTGTACAGTACCCATCCACCACTGGAAGTACGCATCAAGGCACTGGAAGAAGCCGGCTAATGGCTTACAAAGAAAGGAATACAGCCTTTGGTTTTACTGAAAACCGAACACTGCAAACCGAAAACTATGTTATTAAAACTTCCTCTCCTCTTTCACGCACCCTGTAGGAGCGACGCCCCCGCCGCGATAAAGAAGTTATAACGTATTACGATTTAGGTGTTACGTAAAACATAAAACGTAAATCGTAAATCATTTCCTTTCCCCCTTAACCTGTCCCCGCTACGCTGAATTCATCACCCGCTATTCTTTACATAATGCTCGATACCCGGAATTAGTTTACTGATATGTGTTAAGATGGCTAGTATCTACCGTCTTTGCCAACATTGGCATTTCTCTCGCCAGAGCTGGGTTGTTCCATAATCCCTCAAGCACAGATCACTCTGCCTCGATACCGACACTGCCGGGTAACGCAATATTAATCATCATTGATCACCACTGATCAGGAGCAAACCATGGGTAAGGCACAAAAAAGCAATAAAGAGAATAAGAAGCAACCAAGCATGACGCCGCAGGAGAAGAAGGCGTTGAAGAAATTAAAGAAGAATTCAAAAAAAGTAGTGCACGGGTCTTTTTGACCTTGAGATGTAGCTTTAATTTTGATCAGGATTATTCAAGCCGAAGATAATAACCGGCCATTGTGAAGCGGATCGCATCCTGTGAACCGCTATGTTATTTACTCAAGTTCTTAATTTTTCCGTCTTGAGTTACATAAATTGACATTCTACGATATCCCCATCTATTCCATATCAACCCAATTTCTGCAAAAGTGTAGGAAAACCAAACATGAGCACAAACTTGTATATAACTGGAGGCTATCCTGATGCCATCGAATAACAATAACGGCGGCAGTCCCTGGAATAGCAGTTCCAGGCCTGGTACCAATATCGAGGACCTCGTCCGCCATGGACAGGGTCAGCTCAGGCAGATCATGCCGGGCGGTGGCTCACGCGGACTCATTATCATTGTCATACTCGCCCTTATCGGGTTGGGTGCATGGACGGCCTATTACACGGTGCCAAGCGACTCGGTCGCTGTCGTGCAGCGTTTTGGAAAATACCTCAAAGAGGTTCCACCGGGGCTGCATTTCAAGCTGCCACTGGGCATTGATAAGGCAACCATTGTTCCTGTGAAGCGGCAATTGAAGCAGGAGTTCGGGTTCAGTACCCCGGGTGCCACCGATCCATACCAGAGCCCTCGTGACGGCAAGCGGGAAACAGAGATGGTGACAGGCGACCTGAATGCTGCACTGGTGGAATGGGTGGTCCAGTATCGCATCTCGGATCCCGTTAAATATCTTTTCGAAGTACGGGAACCGAGTGAAACGCTTCGCTATGTATCAGAATCCGTTATGCGCGAAGTGGTCGGCGACCGCACTGTGGACGAGGTGATTACCATAGGCCGACAGGAAATCGAAACGGAAGCGCTGGCCAAGATGCAGACGCTCTCAACCAAATATACAATGGGTATCAGCATCGACCAGGTGCAATTGAAGAACATCAATCCGCCACTGCCGGTGCAGGCATCTTTCAACGAGGTCAACCAGGCGCAGCAGGAGAAGGAGAAGCTGATCAACGAAGCCCGTCGCGATTACAACAAGGTGATCCCGTTGGCTGAAGGTGAGAAGGATCAGCGGATTCGCGAGGCCGATGGCTATCGGCTGAAGAGAATAAATGAAGCAGAGGGTGATGCCGCCCGCTTCAGTGCCCTGCTGGCCGAATACAGCAAGGCCCCTGAGGTCACCCGCCGTCGCATCTATATCGAGACCTTGCAGGACGTTATGCCTGGGATACGCTCCAAGATCATTGTCGATGAACAATCGCATGGTATCCTGCCTCTGCTGAATCTCAATGCCCAGAAGGAGGTGCTGCCATGAAGACCAGGCAAATAGTAATCATGGTGATTCTGGGACTCGGCGTGTACGTCGCGATGAGTGCACTATATACAGTGAGCGAAGTCGAGCAGGTGATTATTACCCAGTTCGGCAAGCCGGTTGGCGCTCCTGTGACAACAGCAGGCTTAAAGGTCAAGATACCCTTCATCCAGGAGGTCAATCCGATCGACAAGCGGGTTCTCGAATGGGACGGCAGCCCGTCGGATATGCCCACCAAGGACAAGCTATACATCTCGGTCGACCTCTTCGCCCGCTGGCGGATTGTAGATCCTCTGCAGTATTTCCTGCGGCTACGTGATGAACGCAGTGCGCAGTCACGCCTGGATGATATTCTCGGCAGTGAGACGCGAAATGCGGTCGCCAAGCATGAACTGATTGAGATTATCCGCACCACCAAAGATCGCATGCCTTTGCGCGATGCCCTGTTGACTGAGGCGGAACGGAGGCTGGACATGGGAACATTGGTACCGATCCAGAAGGGACGCAAACTGGTTGAACAGGAAATATTTACAGCTGCCGCCGAAAAGGTCGAAGTGTTTGGGATTGAGTTGCTCGATATCCGTTTCAAGCGTATCAACTACAATGAAAGTGTGCGCCCGAAAATATATGACCGGATGATCAGTGAACGCCGGCAGATTGCGGAACGCTTCCTGTCGGAAGGTAATGGTGAGGCTGCCAGAATTCGTGGCAATCGTGTCCGCGACCTGAACAAGATTCAGTCTGAAGCCTACCGCCAGGTCGAGGAAATCCGTGGCGTCGCAGATGCCAAGGCCACCGAAATTTATGCCAGGGCTTACAACCAGAGTCCTGAAGCGGTGGCATTCTATGAATTTACCCGGACCATGCAGTCTTACCAGTCCATCATCGGCAACAACACTACTCTAGTCCTGTCCACAGATAGTGATCTGTTCAAATTTCTGAAGGGGATGAATCCCAATGGCGATGTTGCTCCGGCGCCAGTGGTTGGTGACAACTGAGGACAGCGTGCGCAGGAGATACAGATCACAGATCAAGGGGCCAGCGTGCGTGAAAGCTGTCCAATATATCTATCGAGTAAGAATCTCTACCTATAACATCTTACAGGGACCTGAGATGGCAAGATTGCCAGGGATTCTGGTACCGGGACTGGTTCTGCATATTATTCAGCGTGGTAACAGATAGTTACCTGTCTTCATAGTGGTAGCGGGCAGCCGCTAATATCTTAAGGTACTGACAGGTGTAGCTCATTGATGCGGATGCGTGGATTATGCGTATGCATCCATGACAACCCATGTTGATTTCAAGAACACTGACTCCTTGATTCGACCCCTTGTTACCCGAGTTCGAGTTAGGAGAATATCATGGCCATCAAAGACTTCGGATTTTCGGCACGCACACGGAATTCGCTGCGTAACGATTGGGATGAGGGGTTGCTGCGCTCGGAGCTGTTCAGTATCGAACAACTCAAGCGCCACGCGGTAACACTGGCCGGCCAGCACAATATCGATCCGCATCCGGGACCGGACAGGTTGCTGCCCCGTTTGGCAGATAATGCGCGTGTTCTGCTAGCGGCGTATGACGTCGTCACAGCTACCGCCACGCCGGGGCAACGGATTGTCCCGGCTGAGGCATGGTTGCTCGACAACTATTATCTCATCGAGCAGCAGATCGGACTGGCGCGTCGGCATTTGCCGCGTGGCTACAGTCGGCAGTTGCCGCGACTGGCTGATGGTCCATCAGTCGGTTTACCGCGTATCTATGACCTGGCGTTGGAGCTGATCTCTCACATGGACGGTCGGGTCGACAGCGACAACGCCACCCAGTTCGTGGCCGCCTACCAGACTGTTGAACCATTAAGACTGGGCGAATTGTGGGCATTCCCGATTATGCTGCAGTTGGCGTTGCTGGAAAACCTTCGCCGCGTAGGGTCGCGTATCGCCCGTCGGCGCGAGGAGCGTGATGTAGCCATTAGCTGGGCTGACCGTATGCTCGCAGCGGCCGAAAGGGAGCCGAACCAGCTTATTCAATTATTGGCCGAGTTTGCCTACGCCGATGTGCCGCTGACCGCGCCGTTTGTGGAGGAGTTTTACGCCAGACTCCAGGCGCAGGGCCCGGCCATGGCATTCGTACAGGCCTGGGTCGAGCATAAACTGCTTGAACAAGGTGTAACTGCAACGCAGTTATCTGCGGCGGCCGGCCGTACGGCCGCGACCAACCAGATCTCGATCGCCAATAGTATCGGCAGTCTTCGGTTCATCGGCGCAATGGACTGGAAGAAGTACGTCGAGTCGCTCAGTGTTGTCGAACAGACATTACGTGAAGACCCGGCAGGGTCGCATGCCAGCCAGGATTTCGCCACCCGCGATCGCTACCGGCATGAAATCGAAGACGTGGCCCGAGGTTGTGCGCACGGTTCGTGCAGCGAACCGGCAGTGGCACGCGAAGCCATTATCCTCGCGCAGGCAGCTGCAAAACGATTGGGCACCGACGACCGCAGCGCGCATGTTGGCTACTACTTGATCGATCACGGACGGAAAAGTCTGGAGCATGCAGTCGGCTGCCGTTTGTCGCGCAAATTACAGTTCAGCCGGGAGAGCCGTTATTTCCGCCTGTTCCTTTATCTTGGCCCAATCCTGTTAGTCACACTATTTGCGACAGGGGTCGTGCTTTTTCCCTTTGGGGCATTTGTGCCGGGAGACTGGCGTTACTGGTTTTATACGATCACCGGATTAATCAGCTCCTCTGCGCTGGCCGTCCCGCTGGTGAACCTGGTGGTCACGCTCATCCTGCCGCCCCGCGCGTTACCGCGACTGGATTTTTCGACAGGAATTCCATCCGCTCACCGCACGATGGTGGTGGTCCCCACATTATTGACCAGGCCCGAGGAGGTTGATGATCTTCTCGAAACCCTGGAGATCCGCTATCTCGGTAATCGTGATCCCAATCTGTTCTTTGCCCTGCTGACCGATTTCCGAGATGCACCCGAGCGTACCCAGCCAGGCGATGATGCGTTGCTCGCCCACGCGCGGGCCGCTGTCCAGGCACTTAATGAGACCTACCGAGAAGACCGTCCGTGTGTTTTCTATCTGTTTCACCGGCCCCGGGTGTGGAATTCTTATGAGCGGGTGTGGATGGGTTATGAGCGCAAGCGGGGCAAGCTGGAGCAATTCAATGCGCTGCTGCGGGGAGGGGAGCAAGCTGTGTTCCCGGATAGTGTCGGTGATATGTCAATCCTCACTTCAATCAGGTACGTCATCACCCTGGATACCGACACGCAATTGCCCCGTGACGCGGCCCGCACACTTATAGGCAACATAGCACATCCTCTCAACAGGCCGGTGTATGATGCCAATAAGAGACGTATTGTCGAAGGCTACGCGATCCTGCAACCGCGCGCTTCGATCAGCCTGACCAGCGCAAATCAGTCACGGTTTACGAAACTGTTCGCGGGCGAGTCAGGCATCGATCCTTATACACGCCAGGTGTCCGATGTCTACCAGGATCTTTTCGCGGAAGGGTCGTTCATCGGCAAGGGCATCTATGACGTGGATGCGTTTCGACAGGCCGTCGACGGACGCTTTCCGGAGAATCTGATTCTCAGTCACGATTTGCTGGAAAGCGGCTATGCGCGCTCAGCACTGGTGAGTGATGTCGATTTCATAGAAGAGCATCCGGCCAGTTATGCCATGGAGGCCAGCCGGCGGCATCGCTGGATACGCGGCGACTGGCAGCTCGCAAGCTGGCTGCTTCCGCGCGTGCCCGGCGCGCCCGGCTCAAATGCCGCGGCAAAGCGGCAACCGAATCCGCTTACCGCCTTGTCAGTGTGGAAACTTTTCGACAACCTTCGCCGCAGCCTTGTAGCGCCGTCGCTGCTCGCCTTGCTGGCAGGAGGTTGGCTGTTTGGTCCGGGACCGGCGTGGTTCTGGACCCTGCTGGTTGCAGCGGTGGTGTTCATCCCCACTTTGCTTGGAGCTGCGATCGAGCTCATCCGTAAGCCTGAAGAACGTGATTGGCTGGTGCACCTGATCCTGACCGGCAAGTCCGCGTCGCGTCCGATCATGCTCGCACTGCTGACCCTGGTCTTTTTGCCTTATGACAGCCTGATTTGCCTGGATGCGATCCTGCGCTCAGGTGTTCGGATGCTGTTCACTCGCCGCGGATTGTTGCTCTGGCAACTACCCTCCTATGCAAACCGCAATGCCCGCAGCACGCTGGCTGATTTTATTATGGAGATGTGGATCGCGCCTGTTGTGGCGGTAGCATTGGGCTTCGCGCTGTGGCAAACCGACTTGGCGGAGTGGTTTTTCTGGACACCCATCTTGTTGCTCTGGCTGTTATCGCCTGCCGTCGGCTGGTGGATCAGCAAACCACTTTTGCTACCTGTACCGAACCTGAGCGTTGATCAACGTGCGTTCCTGCGGCTGGCAGCACGGCGAACCTGGCGCTTCTTCGCAGATTTCGTCGGGCCGCAGGACAACTGGCTGCCACCGGATAACTTCCAGGAATATCCAGCGCCAGTCGTTGCTTCGCGCACCTCGCCCACGAACATTGGCATGTCGCTGCTGGCAGACCTGGCAGCCTGCGATTTCGGTTACATATGTGCCGGAGAATTCCTGCTACTTACCGGAAACACGCTGGCTACGATGGAAAAGCTGGAACGCTACCGTGGTCATTTTTACAACTGGTACGACACGCGTACCCTGGAACCGCTTTGCCCGCAATACGTCTCGTCGGTGGACAGCGGCAACCTCGCCGGCAGTCTGCTCACGCTGCAAGCGGGACTGACAGAATTGAAAGATCAGCCCGTGCTTTCATCAAACGCATTTCAGGGGTTGCAGGATACCTTGCAGATACTTGCCGAACACCTGTCCGAGTTAGCCACCCCGGAACTTGTGAAACAGGTGAAATTTGTGCGAGACACGCTGCGCTCGCTGACACTGGATGGGCCGCCACAGACACTCGCTGCCGCTAATTCATTGCTGGATGAGATCCACCATACGGCCGGAGGGATGGTTGCATGGCTGCCGGAGAATATTGATAACGAAGGCGAACTGTATTACTGGGCGCAGGCATTCGACCAGCAATCCCGCGCACTTCAGGACGACCTTGCATTACTGTTAACCGGGTCGCAACATTTCAGCAATATTCCGACGCTGATGGAATTGGCCAGGGCAAGTGCAGTTGACACAGCAGCGCCGTCGTCAGGCGCGGTGGCGGGTTCACTTTATAAGGGTGCGGCGGAGCGGCTCAGGATCATCGACGATCTGGTGGATCGCTGCCGCGAACTTGCAGTTATGGATTTTGAATTTCTTTATGATGCTTCGCGCGGTCTTTTGAGCATCGGTTACGATGTAGGTGAACGGCGTCGCGATCCGTCCTGCTACGACATGCTGGCATCCGAAGCCCGGCTTGCCAGTTTTCTGCTCATTGCGCAGGGACAGGTTCCCCAGAAGCACTGGTTTGCGCTCGGCCGCCTGTTGACCAGTCATGGCGGCGATGTCAGCCTGATTTCGTGGAGTGGTTCGATGTTCGAGTACCTCATGCCGCACCTGATAATGCCGAGTTATGAGAACACTTTACTGGAGCAGACCTGCAAGGCCGCGGTGTCACGCCAGATTGAGTACGGCCGGCAACGCGCTGTGCCCTGGGGAATTTCCGAATCCTGTTATAACGCTACCGATATGCACCAGGTCTATCAATACCGGGCGTTCGGCGTGCCTGGGCTGGGTCTCAAGCGTGGGCTGGGAGAGGATCTGGTTATTGCGCCTTACGCCAGCGCACTGGCGCTGACGGTGTTGCCGAAGGAATCCTGCCACAACCTGCAGACGCTGGCCGCCGATGGATTCCTTGGTAATTATGGGTTCTATGAGGCGGTAGATTACACGCCATCACGGGTACCGCGGGGTAAGCATCATGCCATAGTGCGAACCTTCATGGCGCATCATCAGGGCATGAGCCTGTTGGCCTTTGAACATGTTTTACTGAACCGGCCGATGCAACGCCGCTTCATGTCCGATCCGCTCGCTCAAGCAACGCAATTGTTGCTGCAGGAGCGTGTGCCAAAGCAGGGCGCTACCTTGCATCCGCATGCTGCTGAAGTGAGTGCGGCCGCGCGACCTCCAGCGGCGGAAGCAGGCGCGATCATGCGTGTGTTTACCGACCCGAACACACCAATACCTGAAGTTCACCTGTTGTCAAACGGCAGCTACCACGTCATGGCGACCCACGCCGGTGGTGGTTACAGCCGCTGGCGCGACCTGGCCGTCACCCGTTGGCGCGAGGACGCCACTTCAGATTGCTGGGGTACATTCATTTACTTGCGCGACAACGACACAGGACGCTATTGGTCAACCGCGTATCAGCCGACACTGCAAAAGGCCGATCACTACGAGGCGATCTTCGTGCAGGCGCGCGCTGAATACCGGCGGCGCGATGAGGCGATCGATACACACACTGAGATCTGCGTTTCACCTGAAGATGACGTCGAGATCCGCCGCGTCACGCTCACTAACCAGTCATCCGCTACCCGCCATATCGAGGTGACGAGTTACGCGGAGGTGGTATTGGCACCGTTGAATGCTGATCTGGCCCATCGCAGTTTCAGCAACCTGTTCGTACAAACCGAAATCCTGCCCGACCGCCAGGCGATCCTGTGCACGCGGCGCAGGCGAGTACCGGGTGAGCAGGCGCCATGGATGTTTCACCTGTTGGCAGCACCAGGTGCTACTGCCGGTAAGCCGTCTTACGAAACCGACCGCGCTAATTTCATCGGCCGGGGTCGATCTGCGGCCAACCCAGTGGTGCTGGATAGCAGTGACAGCCCACGGATGTTGTCGAACACGGAGGGCTCGGTGCTCGATCCGATCGTGGCGATCCGTCGCGTCATTAGCTTGTCACAGGACGAATCCGCGACCGTGCAGATCATTTCTGGTGTCGCGGACACGCGCGAAGCTGCATTGGCTGTGCTTGAGAAATATTGTGACCGGCACTTCGTTGAGCGTGCCTTTGAAATGGCATGGTTCCAGAGTCAGGAGGTACTGCACCAGCTCAACGCAACCGAAGCCGATGCACAAGTCTATAGCCGCCTGGCCAGCTCCGTCATTTACGCCAATGCTCTGCGTCGCGCCGCACCCAGCATCATTGCCCGCAACCAGCTGGGACAGTCCGGCCTCTGGCGCTTTGCCGTCTCGGGCGATCTGCCGATCGTGCTGGTACGCATCGGTGACATGAACCGCATCGACCTGGTCAAACAGGTGCTGCAGGCCCATGCCTATTGGCGGATGAAGGGTCTGGTTTCGGATCTGATGATCCTGAATGAGGATTTTTCGGGCTACCGTGCAGTTCTGCAAGACCAGATCATGGGGCTGATCAATGCGGGCCCCGAAGCGCAAATACTCGACAAACCGGGCGGAGTCTTCGTGCGGCGCGCGGAAGAACTTTCGGAGGAGGACCGGGTGTTGTTCCAGACAGTCGCCCGAGTCGTGCTAACCGATAGTGCCGAGACATTGGGCGAGCAGGTGCAGCGCCTCATCGCGGCAGAGCACTTTCCGAGTCGCCTGGTCCCGGTACTGCAAGCGGCCACACATGAAATAGCCTTTCCGCTGGAAGCGCACGAACGCATTTTCTGCAACGGCCTGGGCGGCTTCACGCCCGACGGGCACGAATACGTCATTACTCTCGAGCCGGGTCAGAGCACGCCGGCGCCGTGGGCCAATGTTATCGCCAGCCCCTACATTGGCACAGTCATCAGTGAGAGTGGTAGCGCGTACACCTGGGTGGAAAACGCGCATGAGTTCCGGCTTACCCCCTGGCACAATGACCCGCTTAGCGACACTAGCGGTGAAGCACTCTACATCCGCGACGAGGAATCCGGCGCGTTCTGGTCGCCGACGCCGTTGCCCGCCCGCGGTCTGTCCGGCTATGTCTGCCGGCATGGGTTTGGCTACAGCGTGTTCGAGCATTACGAAGCCGGCATCTCCTCGAAACTGTACACCTATGTCGCCATGGACGCACCGGTGAAGTTTGTCGTGGTAAAACTGCGCAACAATTCGCGGCGACAGCGGCGCTTGTCGCTGACAGGGTACTGGGAGCTGGTACTCGGCGAGTGGCGGCATGACAATCTGATGCACATTGTTACCGAAACTGATCCGCACAGCGGGGCAGTATTTGCCCGTAACGCTTACGGCCGCGAATGCGCCAGTCGGGTTGTCTTCGCGCAGGTCAGCGAACTGGAGCGTAAGGTGACCGGAAATCGTACCGAGTTTATCGGCCGCAACGGCTCGCTGGCCAACCCGGCTGCCATGCGCCGCAAACGTTTGTCGGGCAGGACCGGTGCAGGTCTTGATCCGTGCGCCGCGATACAGGCTACAATCGAACTCGCCGTCGGGCAGGAGCGCGAGATAGTATTCATATTCGGCGCGGCCAGCAACAGTGAAGAAGCACAACATTTCATCCAGCGCTTCAGTGGACCTGCTGGCGCACGGCAGGCATTGGAAGCAGTGTGGGAGCACTGGAACCGCACACTGGGCGCGGTGCAGGTGGAGACGCCGGATCCAGCCCTGGACGTGCTGGCTAACGGCTGGCTTGTTTATCAGACACTGTCATGCAGGCTGTGGGGCCGGAGTGGCTATTATCAATCCGGCGGTGCTTACGGCTTCCGCGATCAATTGCAGGACACGACGGCGCTGCTGCATACGACACCCTGGCTTGCCCGTGAGCAGTTGATCCGTTGCGCCGGGCGCCAGTTCCTCCTCGGTGATGTGCAACACTGGTGGCATCCACCCCACGGCCAGGGCGTACGCACCCATTTCTCCGATGACTATCTATGGTTACCATATGCCACCTGTCGCTATGTGCTGGCAACCGGCGACACAGGTGTGCTCGACGAGCAAGTTCATTTCCTGGAAGGCCGCGAGTTGAATCCGGAAGAGGAGGCATACTTCGACCATCCGCAACGATCAACTGAAGTGGCTAGCCTCTATGAGCATTGTGTGCGTGCCCTCAAACACGGTCAGCGTTTTGGTGAACATCAATTACCGTTGATGGGCAGCGGTGACTGGAATGACGGCATGAATCTCGTCGGTCGTGACGGCAAGGGAGAGAGCGTCTGGCTGGCATGGTTCCTGTACGAAAATCTACAACAGTTTGCCAACTTGGCACGTGATCGGGGCGACGAGAACTTTGCCGGCGTTTGTATCGAACAGGCGTCGCAGCTACTCACCAAGATTGAGGCCAACGGCTGGGATGGCGGCTGGTATAGGCGTGCCTATTTCGATGATGGCACTCCGTTGGGTTCGGCCGACAGTGAGGAATGCCAGATCGATTCGATCAGCCAGAGTTGGGCGGTGATTTCAGGCGGCGGCGATCCAATACGTGCTCGCCAGGCGATGGGCGCAGTAAACGAACGCCTGGTGCGCCGTGATGCACAGTTGATCCAGTTGCTTGACCCCCCCTTCGATAAATCAGACCTTGAGCCCGGTTATATCAAGGGTTATGTGCCCGGCGTGCGCGAAAATGGCGGCCAATATACCCATGCTGCAATATGGACCACGATGGCGTTTGCCATGATGGGTGACACGGAACGCGCATGGGAACTGTTTGCCATGCTCAATCCCATAAATCACGGTACTGAGCCTGCGGACATCGAGCGCTACAAGGTCGAGCCCTACGTCATGTGCGCAGATATTTACGGTGCGTCGCCACATATAAGTCGGGGCGGTTGGACCTGGTACACGGGGGCGGCGGGCTGGATGTATCGGCTGACTGTGGAAACACTGCTGGGCCTGAAGCTAGAGGTAGATCATCTGCGTATTGCGCCGCGTATCCCGGCTCATTGGGATTCGTTCAAAATCCACTACCGCTATCGCGAGACCGTTTACCACATCACTATCCGACGTGTCGATGAAAAGTCAGGGCCCGTAATCCGCGTGATACTGGACGGTACTGTGGTGAATGGCGCTAGCGTAGATGGGGCAGGGCGACCGCAAGGAATCATCCCCCTGGTGGACGATCATAGAGAGCACCACGTCAAGGTGAATCTAGATGAAGTGGTCAGAGCCCTTTAGTCTCTTTGAATGTATATCCTGAATTCAGCTGCTCAATCGACAATAATGCAGCAATCAGGCATAGCTCGACTACTAACCTCGGCCTAGATCCTTTTTTTATAACTGCCGAAGCTGGTTTGCAGGTATAGATTGCCTCCCGAGGGGATGACGAATGCTATGGATGCGTGTGTATCTCCTTCAAGCCGAAACGCGGCCTCGCCTCTGTGACGGGCAATAATTTTATGCATTTATCTGTTGTTGATATGTCCGCTATAAATCTTTGCTGTCATTACTGATGTGTAATATTTCAGCCGGCGTATTGTTCTGGAATGGAAATCGTTGTGCGACTTCGCTT
>Ga0316196_10000174_pt1 | contig 22005 bp, 18 predicted proteins | sample Eddsed2cm_MG_FD_204938 | JGI IMG/M metagenome (GOLD analysis project Ga0316196, IMG submission 204938) | Coastal sediment microbial communities from Maine, United States - Eddy sediment 2 cm | ecosystem: Environmental > Aquatic > Marine > Coastal > Sediment | place: USA: Maine | collected... | reverse complement strand
GGGCATTCAGCCGCGTGTTTTTCGAGTGCAAAACGCCGCATGTTCCGGATCACCATCAGGATGTGCTCATCGACGGTATAGACATGGAAAAGGTCAAACTGCATCAGACCGGTAACGGCATGGAAGGCAGGTAGATAGCGCGACAGAATACCGTAACGGTGCATGCGGCGGGTCGCATGCGTAAGGCCGCTGTGTTCCCGGAATATCTCGATGAACAGGGCGCGCGCGCGGATGTCGTTGCGAAAGCGTTCGTCGATAAGATGCCGGTGGGCGCGTATCAGCCGAATGGTGCTGGCACGTACGCCGTGCAGCTGCGGATTTTGTTGCAGGATCAGAAAGAGCTCGAGCATGGCCAGCGGATAACGCGCAAAAATTCCCGAGTTGGTAACTTCCAGGTAACCGTTCCGGGCCTGGTAGCGGCGATTTATCGGCACCGGTTCGCCCAGCTGGTTGTTCAGCAGAATCGCCTCTTCGAACAGCTGCAGCAGCATCTCGTTGAGCCGCTGCATCTCGACCACGCGGCGATAATAATCCTGCATGAACTGTTCGACTGCCAGATTGGTGTCGGCATCGGTGTAACCGAACTGATTGGCCAGAACGCGTTGGTGTTCGAACAGCAGGCGGTCCTCATGGCGGCCGGTCAGCAGGTGTAGTGCATAACGCACACGCCACAGATGCTCCTCGCCGCTCTTGAGCTGCTGATACTCATGGTCATTGAGAAAACCGTGTTCGACCAGGGCCCGCATGGTGCTTACGCCGAAGTGGCGCTTGGCCACCCAGCCGATCGTCTGAATATCGCGCAGCCCGCCCGGACTCTCTTTGATGTTGGGTTCGAGATTGCTTCCGCTGTCATCGAACTTTGCGTGGCGATTGATCTGCTCTGTGAGCTTGGCGGAAAAGAACTCGGTGCTGGGCCATATTTGCTCCGGGCCGGTTGCCTCGATCAGCCGCTCGAAGAGCGGGCCGTCGCCCGCCAGCAGGCGCGACTCGATCAGGTTGGTGACGACCGTGATATCCGCTGTAGCTTCTTCGACGCATTGCTCTACGCTACGCACACTGTGGCCGATCTCGAGGCCGATATCCCACAAGAACATGATCAGGGGTTCGAGGTGCTCGGCCAGCTTCTGCGGGTTTTCAGCCGTCAGGATGAGAACGTCGACGTCGGACGCCGGATGCAGCTCGCCGCGGCCGTAACCACCGACGGCGATCAGGCTGGCATGGGTGCCTTCAGGCAGAAAACGTGACCACACGCGCTGCAGGATGGCGTCAGTGAAGCTCGCTGCGGCCCTGACCAGAAGTTTTGCGCTGATACCATGCTCGAATCGTTCCCCCAACAGATTTTTGGCTTCTCGCAGCGTCTCTTTATACACGGACAGGGCGGGCTCGCCGGTGGCAAGCCGCCGATCGAGGTTTTCCAGGAGTGCGTCGGTCATTTACTGTCCTGTTGCTGCGGCGGGTGATACGCCATTGCCATTTGAAGTCAAAAATGCGGACACGTTCGCGGAAGATGGCCTACTTTTCGCGAAAGAAGCCTAGCCGGTCGCGGCCTGGAGTTCTTCCTTGCGGAGGGTCAGAACCTCGTAACCGTCGGCCGTGACCAGGAGCGTGTGTTCCCACTGCGCCGAGGGCTTTCGGTCCTTGGTGACCACGGTCCAGCCATCGGGTAGGAGTTTCACGTTGCGCTTGCCGGCATTCACCATCGGTTCGATCGTAAAGGTCATGCCGGCCTGAAGGGTCACCCCCGTATCGGGAGTTCCGTAGTGCAGGACCTGGGGGTCTTCATGGAAGCCACGGCCGATTCCGTGACCGCAGTATTCCTGAACCACCGAATATCCGTTCGACTCTACGAATTTCTGGATGGCATGGCCTATATCGCCCAGATGTATCCCGGGTCTGACCAGTTCAATCCCTTTCCACATGGCTTTTTGGGTGATGTCGACCAGGCGCTGGCTCAGGACCGAGGGTTTGCCGACGAAGAACATCTTGCTGGTGTCACCGTGAAAACCGTCTTTGATCACCGTGATGTCGATATTGACGATATCGCCGCCTTTCAGAATCTTGTTCCCGGGAATTCCGTGACAGACCTGGTGGTTGACCGATGTGCAGATCGATTTTGGAAAGCCGCGGTAGTTGAGCGGGGCGGGAATGGCCTGTTGCTCGTTGACAATGTAGTCGTGGCAGATGCGGTCCAGTTTGTCGGTGCTCACGCCCGGTTTCACGTGTTCGCCAATCATTTCGAGAACCTCGGCGGCCAGACGGCCTGCCACCCGCATTTTCTCGATTTCGTCCGGCGTTTTTATGATGACGGCCATTTCTGCCCTTTCGGTGGGAATTGGGTTAAAAAATCAAGATCTTGGCGTGAAATCCGGATTGAGACCCGAGGCGCCTTATGGTATAAAACGCGCCGCTTGGCGGCAATGACTGCTTAGCTGCCCTGTTTGCAGGGTTTATACAAATACACACACGTACCGCAACTCGGCGCCTGGGTGCCCCGCGAGAGCAGGGTCGGTCGTCAGGGTACGTGGAGGCCCAACCCAACTTAAACAACGGAGCAATCCATGAGTAACGTTTCCATGCGCCAGATGCTAGAGGCTGGCGTGCATTTTGGTCACCAGACCCGCTACTGGAACCCGAAGATGAGTCCTTACATCTTCGGTCATCGCAACAAGATCCACATCGTCAATCTCGAAAAGACGCTGCCGCTGTACAACGACGCAATGAATTTCGTCGGCAAGCTGGCATCGAACGGGGGCAAGCTGATGTTTGTCGGCACCAAACGTTCGGCCCGCGACGTCGTTCGCGAAGAGGCGGAGCGTTGCAACATGCCTTACGTCAACCACCGTTGGCTGGGCGGCATGCTGACCAATTTCAAGACCATCAAGCAGTCGATCAAGCGCCTGAAAGAGCTTGAGGGTATGGAGGCCGATGGTTCGATGGCGGCCCGATTCAACAAGAAAGAGGCGCTGACCCTGCGCCGCGAAAAAGAGAAGCTCGATCGCAGCCTCGGCGGTATCAAGGAGATGAATGGTCTGCCGCACGCCCTGTTCGTGGTCGATACCGGGCACGAAAAGATCGCCATCGCTGAGGCCAAAAAGCTCGGTATTCCGGTTATTGGCGTGGTGGACACGAATAACGACCCGGGAGATATCGATTACGTCATTCCTGGCAATGACGATGCGATACGCGCTGTCCAGCTGTACGTGCAGGGCGCCTCGGCTGCGATCCTCGAGGGTCGTGCGGCGGCGGCGACTTCAGCGGCTGCCGGCCGCAGTGAGACCGCGGATCCGGCTGCAGGCTGAGTCGCTCGCGGAATAATGTATCGACGATGCGCCCCTGTCCGGCTTCCCGGCCGGGGGCCGTTTGTTATCAGCGAAATTCTGGAATTTTGAGGTGAAATAATCATGGCGATCACTGCATCCATGGTGAAGGAACTGCGCGAGCGCACCGGCGCTGGCATGATGGAGTGTAAGAAGGCGTTGACCGAGGCAGGCGGCGATATCGAAACCGCCATCGAGAATATGCGCAAGTCGGGACAGGCGAAAGCGGCCAAGAAGGCCGGCCGCACCGCGGCTGATGGCGTTATCGTCATGGCCCAGGATGGCGGGCGCGCTGTGATGGTGGAAGTGAACTGCGAGACCGATTTCGTCGCCAAGGATGAGAACTTCAAGTCTTTTGCCGACGCGGTCGCCGGGCGTGCGCTCGGCAGCGAAGCTGCCGATGTTGATGCACTGATGGCGCTGCCTTTGCATGAAGGCGAAGACACAACCATCGAGGAGGCACGTCAGGCGCTGGTGTCCAAGATCGGCGAGAACATGAACGTCCGTCGCTTCATCCGTGTCGAGGCTCAGGGCACCATCGCCAGCTACAGCCACGGAGTGCGTATCGGCGTCCTGGTCGATGTCAGCGGCGGTGACGAGACCCTCGGTCGCGACCTGGCCATGCACATCGCGGCCAGCAACCCTGTTTGTGTCGATGAGTCCCAGGTTCCAGCAGACATGCTGGCCAAGGAACGCGAGATCACCGAAGCGCAGGCGCGAGACAGCGGCAAGCCGGACAACATCATTGAGAAGATGATTGAGGGCCGCATGCGCAAGTATCTGGGTGAGATCACCCTGGTCGGCCAGCCTTTTGTCAAGGATCCGGATACCAAGGTGGGTAAGTTGTTGCAGGCCAATGGTGCGACAGTGAATTCGTTCACCCGTTTCGAGGTGGGCGAGGGCATCGAGAAGAAGGTCGAGGATTTCCGTGACGAAGTGATGGCCCAGGCCGCGGCGGCTCGCGGCGAGTGAGATCAAGCGACGGCCCGCAACTGCGGGCCGTTTGCTGACAACTCCGGATTAGAGGTGGAATCAGTCCCAAAATGCCAGATGCCAAGATCCCGCACCGTATACTGCTAAAGCTCAGCGGCGAGGCGCTGATGGGCTCCGGCGATTTTGGTATCGACCCCGATGTTATGGGGCGGGTGGCCGGTGAGATCGCCGAGCTGGTGGCCGGTGGCATCCAGATTGGGCTGGTGATCGGTGGCGGTAACATCTTTCGTGGCGCGGGCCTTGCCGGTGGCGGCTTCGACCGGGTTACCGGTGACCACATCGGGATGCTGGCGACGGTGATGAATTCCCTGGCGATGCAGGATGCACTGCGAAAAAAGGGTGTCGATGCGCGGACCATGTCTGCATTTCGCATCGATCAGGTCTGCGAGTATTACAGTCGCGACCAGGCTGTTCGCCATCTCGAGGCCGGTCGGGTGGTGATACTCTCTGCCGGTACCGGCAACCCCTATTTCACAACCGATTCGGCAGCCAGCCTGCGCGCGATCGAGATCGGCGCCGATCTGATGATCAAGGCAACCAAGGTCGACGGTGTCTATTCCGCGGACCCGGTCAAGCATCCGGATGCCCATTTTTATGCCAGTCTGAGCTACGATCGTGTTCTGCGCGAGGGCCTTGCGGTGATGGATGCCACGGCCGTTGTTTTGTGCAAGGAGCAGGATATGCCCCTGCGGGTAATGAATATCAATGTGGAAGGCGCATTACAGCGCGTCGTACGGGGTGAAGCGGTAGGTACCCTGGTAACCAGTGGAGACGAGTCATGATCGACGACATCAAGAAAGATGCTGCCAGCCGTATGGGCAAGAGCGTCGAGTCCTTGGGTGAGAACCTCGCAAAGGTACGTACCGGGCGCGCCCATGCCAGCCTGCTGGACCACCTGACCGTGTCTTATTATGGTTCCGAGGTGCCCCTCAAGCAGGTCGCCAATATCGGTGTCGAGGATGCACGAACCATCACGGTGCAGCCATACGAGCAGCAGATGGTAAGCGTTGTTGAAAAGGCGATCATGGAATCTGATCTCGGCCTGAATCCGAACAGCGCGGGTACCCTGATCCGTGTGCCGATGCCGCAGCTTACAGAAGAGCGCCGGCGTGACATGACCAAGATCGTGCGCCACGAGGCCGAACAGGCGAGGGTTGCAGTGCGCAATATCAGGCGTGATTGCAACAATGACCTCAAGGCCCTGGTCAAGGACAAGCTGATCTCCGAGGACGATGAACACCGCGGCCAGGAACTGGTTCAGAAGCTAACCGATCAGTACGTCAAGGAGATCGACGAACTGCTGGAGAAAAAAGAAAAAGATCTCATGTCTGTCTGAGGCCACAGAGGCTTTCATGGCAGCTGATAAAGATATCGGCGAGATTCCTTCGGTTTCCGGACCGGTGCCGGAGCATATTGCGATCATCATGGACGGTAACGGTCGCTGGGCGGAGGCTCGCGGACGGGCGCGCCATGCCGGACATAAGGCGGGCGTGGCCAGCGTCCGCAGCACCATCGAGGAATGTATAAGGCACGGGGTGAGGGTGTTGACCCTGTTCGCCTTCAGCAGCGAGAACTGGCGGCGTCCGAAGACCGAGGTCAACCTGCTGATGGAGTTGTTTCTGAGCGCGCTGCAACGGGAAGTGAAGCGCATGCAGACCAACGACATCCAGCTGCGGGTGATCGGTGACGTTTCGGCCTTTCCGGACAAGCTGCAACAGCGCATCCGTGAATCCGAAATGGCTACCCGGGACAACAAACGTCTGATCCTGCAGATTGCCGCAAACTATGGCGGGCGCTGGGATATTACGCAGACTGCTCGCAGGCTGGCGAACGCCGTGCGAGACGGCGACCTGGACCCAGGTGACATCGATGAGAAGCTGTTCGCCCGGACAACCACACAAGATGATCTGCCAGATCCTGATCTGTTCATCCGAACCGGCGGCGATCAGCGAATCAGCAATTTCCTCCTCTGGCACTGTGCGTACACCGAACTCTATTTCACCCCAGTATTGTGGCCGGATTTCGGGGTCGAGGCGTTTCGCGAGGCGGTGGCCGAATTTGCTACCAGGCAACGCCGGTTCGGCCAGACCGGCGCACAGTTAAAGGGCGCTGACTGATGCTCTGGCAGCGCCTGATCACAGCGCTGGTGCTGGTACCCCTGGTTGTGGCCGGTATTCTCTACCTGGATACCGGGGTACTTGCCGCCGTAATCGGTGTTATCGTTTTGATCGGTGCCTACGAGATGGCGCGCCTTGCCAATCTGCACAATCGTATTGCCCAGGGAGGTTTCATCCTGGCGGTGGCACTGGCCCAGTGGCTTGCCTGGCAATATCTACAGCCGGATCATCTGGTTTATCTTCAGTGGACCATGGCGGTGTGGTGGGTGTTTACGACCCTGGCGCTGGTAAGCCGGCGTAACGAACTGCCACGGGTACATGGCAGCCGCCCAGGCACATTGATTTTGGGCGGCCTGGTTCTGGTTACTGCCTGGTCGTCCATCATGGCTCTGCATGCCTCAGGGGAGCGCGGCCCGATTTTGATGCTGTTCTTGTTTGTTCTTATCTGGGTGGCCGATTCGGGCGCCTATTTCGCTGGCCGGGCCTTTGGCCGACGCAAGCTCTCACCCTTCGTCAGCCCGGGGAAGACCTGGGCGGGTGCCGGTGGTGCAGCGGCCGGCGCGGTCGTCAGCGCGATGTTGCTGGAAGCCGGAGGGGCTGCCGGCGCTGCGTCTTTGGCCGGTCTGATTGGGTTGAGCCTGCTGGTTACCGCGGTCTCGATCGGGGGTGACCTGTGGGAGAGTCGTTTGAAACGCGAGGCAGGGGTCAAAGACAGCGGCAATCTGTTACCCGGTCACGGCGGCTTACTCGATCGTATCGACAGTCTGCTTGCAGCGGCACCCGTGTTCGCCCTGGGTGCGGGCCTTGTTGGGTTGCTGGCGTGAAAGGGATCGCTGTCCTCGGTTCGACCGGCTCGATAGGGGTAAGCACCCTCGACGTGGCCGGGCGTCATCCGGACAGATACCGGGTTGTCGCGCTGAGTGCCAACAGGGATGTGCAGGGAATCCTGGCTCAATGCCGCGAGTTCCGGCCACAGTTGGCCGCGATGGCCGATCCGGACAGCGCCCGGGAACTCGAGCGGGCACTGGCAGCGGAAGGCATCTCCACCGAGGTCTTGGCCGGCGCTGCAGGTCTGGAGGCGGTGGCTACCCACCCTGATGCCGCATATCTGATGGCCGCCATCGTGGGTGCAGCGGGGGTGCTGCCTACACTCGCTGCAGTCAGGCTTGGCCGACGTATCCTGCTGGCGAATAAGGAGGCGCTGGTTGTGTCGGGCGCCCTGTTTATGGCCGCAGCCAGGGCGAGTGGGGCCGAGATCCTGCCGATCGACAGTGAACACAATGCGGTGTTTCAGTGTCTGCCCGTGGATTTCGCCGATGGCCTGAAACAGGCGGGTGTGGAGCGCATCCTGTTGACGGCATCGGGGGGGCCTTTTCGACGCCACTCACTCAAAGAGTTGAGCCATGTAACCCCGGAACAGGCCTGTTCCCACCCCAACTGGGACATGGGCCGTAAGATATCGGTGGACTCCGCCACCATGATGAACAAGGGGCTGGAGGTCATCGAGGCACGCTGGTTGTTCGATGCGCGGCCGGAACAGATTCAGGTGGTCGTACATCCGCAGAGCATCATCCACTCCATGGTGCAGTACGTCGATGGCAGTGTGCTGGCCCAGCTGGGTAATCCCGATATGCGGACCCCGATTGCACATGCTCTGGCCTGGCCGGATCGCCACAGCTCCGGGGTCGCGTCCCTCGATCTGTTCGAGATCGCGCGTCTGGATTTCGAGCCACCCGATTTGCAGCGTTTCCCCTGTTTGCGCCTCGCGTTTGAGGCAATTGCCGCCGGCGGCACCGCCCCTGCTGTCCTGAATGCGGCCAACGAGGTAGCGGTGGCTCGTTTTCTCAGAGGCGGACTGGCGTTCCCGGACATTGCCGATGTGGTGGAAAGAACGGTGGCCGAATACCCGCACGGGACCGCAGACGATCTGGACCAACTGTTGGCTACCGATGCGCAGGCCCGCGTTTTGGCGGAACAACAGGCGCTGAGCCTGGTCTGATAAGCGCATGGAAGGCATCCTTTTCAAAATTCTGGCTTTTGTGGTGGCGGTGGGGCTCCTGGTCGCGGTCCACGAATTCGGCCACTTCTGGGTGGCGAGGCGTCTGGGCGTCAAGGTGCTGCGCTTCTCTATCGGCTTTGGGCGCGCTTTGTGGCGTCGCCAGTCGTCGCCGGATGAGCCGGAGTATGTCGTTGCGGCGATACCGCTCGGCGGTTACGTAAAGATGCTCGACGAGCGCGAAGGCCCGGTGCCTGCCGAAGAGCTGGACAGGGCTTTCAATCGCCAGTCGCTGTGGGTCCGCTCGGCGGTCGTCGTGGCCGGTCCATTGGCCAATTTCCTGTTTGCCATCGCGGCTTTCTGGCTAGTCCTGACCCTGGGCGAAACCGGCATCCGTCCGCTGATCGGTGAGGTGGAGCCGGGGAAGGCTGCCGCAAGAGCCGAGATGCAGGTCGGCGATGAAATCATCTCGATCAATGGTCGCCTGACCCCGACCTGGTCTCTGGCGCTGCAGGAATTGGCCACGGCCTCTGTCGGCGAGCCGGAGCTGCGCATCTCGGTACGTGACAGGGGGGGCGCAACAAAGGTCCGGGTGATGCCCTCGGGCGATGTTGGCGATCTGGCCGAGACCCGAGACCTTCTGGGCCACCTGGGCATGGCGCCTGAGCGGCCCGCGATACCTCCGGTGTTTGGGACGATCCTCGCCGGCGAGCCGGCAGAAAGCGCCGGCCTTCGCGAAGGTGACCGTATCGTGTCGGTCGACGGAAATCGCATGCAGGAGTGGGGCCACTGGGTCAAATACGTCCAGGCCCGTCCTGGCGTCGAAATCGATCTGATCGTCGAACGCGACGGCGAGTCGCGGCAGATCAAGCTTACGCCGGCGCCGCACGCCCGCGATAATGAGGTTATCGGGCGCATCGGCGCATCGAATCGACCGGCGCCCGAGCTGCTCGAGCGCTATCAGGTCAAATACCGCATGGGGTTGGGCGAAGCCTTGCCCTCCGCGGTTGCAAGAACCTGGGAGTACTCCGTTCTCACCCTGAAGGTGATATGGCGGGTACTTACCGGACAGGCCTCGATCCAAAACCTCAGCGGACCCCTGACCATTGCCGATGCGGCAGGCAAAACGGCCAGTATCGGCTTTGTTTACTTCTTGAAGTTTCTGGCGGTAGTCAGTATCAGCCTGGGAGTGCTGAATCTGTTGCCCGTACCTGTGCTGGACGGTGGCCACCTGTTGTATTTTGCCATCGAGGCGGTGAAGGGCAGCCCGCTGTCGGAAGAGGCCATGGCGCAGGGGCAGAAGATCGGCCTCGTGATGCTGCTGGGTCTGATGACTCTGGCGTTCTATGTCGATATTTTGCGCATTCTGGAGTAACAGAGCGCCCGCCAAGCCTACCTGCGGCCGCGCCGATACCCTATAATCGCGAGTCTTCTGGCGGTCTGCACGTGGTCGTGTGCGAGACCCGACATCAGGCAAGGCTTTACGAGAGATTGCAAATGCGGGTGAGACTCTGGTGCGTTGTGTTGTTGCTGGTCTTTGCCAGCCAGGCCATGGCCGAGAGTTTTCGCGTGAGCGATGTCCGTGTCGAGGGTCTGCAAAGAATCACGGCGGGTACCGTGTTCAACTACCTGCCGATCAAACCGGGGGATGTGGTTAATTTCGACCGCACCGGGGATATCGTCCGCGAGCTCTACAAGACCGGATTTTTCAAGGACATAAGGCTTGAAAAATCCGGTGATGTGCTGGTCGTGGTGGTGACTGAACGCCCGGCGATTTCGGAAATCAACTTCTCGGGCAACAAGTCGATCGACAGCGATGCCTTGAAAGAGGGTCTGAAAGATATCGGTCTGGCCGAAGGGCGCACCTTTGAACGTTCTGTGCTCGATCGTATCGAGCAGGAGCTCGAGCGCCAGTATTACAACCAGGGCAAGTACGCAGTCGAGCTGACCTCGACCGTAACGCCTCTCGAACGCAACCGGGTATCGATCGATATCAATGTGGTCGAGGGTGAAACGGCGCTGATCAAGAAGGTCAACATTGTCGGCAACAACGCTTTCGATGATGACGATCTTCTGGATGAGTTCGAGTTGTCGGCCGGCGGCTGGCTGTCCTGGTTCACCAAAGATAACCAGTACTCGCGCCCAAAACTTGCCGGTGATCTGGAGACCTTGCGTTCGTACTATCTCGACCGTGGCTATGTCAATTTCAAAATTGAATCGACCCAGGTAACCATTACCCCGGACAAGCAGGATATCTATGTCACGATCAATGTGGCCGAGGGCGCAATCTACACCATCAGTGATATTCGCCTGGCGGGGGAACTGGTCGGTGATCCTGAAGAGTATTTTCCTCTGATTCACATGCGTCGTGGCGAGCCTTTTGCGCGCAAGGTGATTGTCGAGAGCAGCGACCGCGTCTCAGCGAGGCTCTCGGACCTCGGGCATGCATTTGCGAACGTAAACAGCATTCCTGAGATCGACGAGGAGAACAAGACGGTCTCAATTACCTTTTTCGTCGATCCCGGAAAACGTGTTTACGTGAGGCGCGTCAACATACGCGGCAACTCGCGTACTCGCGACGAGGTCGTGCGCCGGGAGTTTCGGCAAATGGAATCCGCGTGGTTCTCGGGTGAGAAACTCAAGCTTTCCCGGGAGCGTGCTCAACGAACGGGCTACTTCGACGGTGTCACCGTTGAAACACCCTCTGTCCCCGGATCGGGCGATGAAGTGGACATCAATGTGGCGGTGACTGAAAAGCCGTCCGGCTCGTTTTTGGCCGGTCTCGGGTATTCGCAGTCGGATGGTATCGTGTTGAACGCGTCCATCAACCAGGACAACTTCGTCGGGACCGGCAAAAAGGTATCGTTGGCAGCAACGACCAGCTCGGCCAATGAACGCTACGAGATCTCGTATACGAATCCCTATTACACCGTAGACGGCATCAGCAGGGGTTTCACGCTGTTGTACAGGACGACCGACTTTTCCGAGCTCGATTCGGCGGATTACAGTACTGACGATATCATCGCGGGCGTAAACTTCGGAATCCCATTGAACGAATTCAATCGCTTCAATTTCGGTTTTAATGTGCACCAAATCGATTTTAAGACCGGTGCCTTTCCGTCTGACGAGGTGAGGGAATTCGAAGAAGCGGAGGGCGACAGCTTTCTGGATTTCGAGGTGACCCTTAACTGGAGACACGATTCGCGCGACAGTGCAATCTTTCCCAAAACGGGCGCCGTACAGTCGCTCTACGGTGAGGCCACAGTCCCGGGCAGTGATCTGAGTTATTACAAGATTTCATATGATCACCGCAGGTACTGGCAGTTGACGAAGGATCTCGTCGTCTCGGTCAATGGCGAGATCGGTTACGGGGATGCCTACGGCGGTACCTACCAGCTGCCGTTTTTCGAGAACTTCTTCGGTGGTGGGCCGGGCAGTGTCCGTGGCTATGCCGCCCGATCGATAGGTCCCCGGGATTCCTTCGGTGATGCGCTGGGCGGCAACGCCATGTATGTGGGCAATCTCGAGCTGCTGTTTCCTCCACCGTTTTTGAAAGACAACGACACGGTCCGAATTGCGACGTTTTTCGATTTCGGTACTGTGGTCGATACGAGTGAAACGGACCTGTTTGACCCCGACGAACTTCGTTATTCCGTGGGTATTGGCGCATCCTGGCTTTCTCCTGTCGGTGCGCTGACAGTCAGTTATGCTTATCCGCTGAAAACGGACGACCAGGATGAGAAAGAAGAATTCCAGTTTTCCTTTGGCCAGACTTTCTGACCCAGCGGGGTAGTGTGATGTTGAAGCGATGCTTGACCATGATTGCGCTGACTGCCGCCATTCTGCCGCCAGTTTCGCTGGCCGGCGAGGTCACTGTGGCGGTGGTCAACGTTGTCAGGCTGCAGACCGAGGCCCCCCAGGTCGCCAAGGTGAGGGAAAAGATCAAGGCTGAGTTTGTTGCGCGCGAGGCGAAAATATCGACCCAACAGGAACAGATAAATCAGCTGGAGCAGAAACTGCTGCGTGACAGGGAGGATATGAGCGCCGCCGAGGCCAAGAGCCTTCAGCGCGACATACGTTCGCGGAAATTGCGTGTGGAAAACGCCAAAGAGGAACTCGAGAGCGATCGCCGACTACGACTCAACGAGGAAATGGACCACTTGCGTCGGGTCTTGTCCGAGGTCATAGCAGAGGTGGCTAATGCAGAAAAGCTGGACATCGTTCTGGAAAGCGGTGTGACCTGGGCGTCGGAACGCGCCAATATCACGGACAAGGTTTTGGCTCGCATGCGAGAACTCAGCGCCGCGGAAAGATGATCGGGATTACGCGATGAGCCTGACCCTTCAGGAGCTATCTCGGATCGCGGGTACTGAACTTCGCGGCGACCTCGATCGCGTGATCACTCATGCGGCGGGCCTGAAGGATGCGGACGAGGGTTCGATTAGTTTCCTCGCCAATCGCCGCTACGCGCCGTTTCTTGCAGATACCCGTGCATCGGCGGTCATTCTCTCTGCCGGGGACGCAGAGGCTTGTCCGGTCGACTGCCTGATTGCTGAGGACCCCTATCTCGCCCACGCAAGGGTGATGACGGCCCTTTACCCCGATGAATCGGTTAGCCCCGGGGTTCACGCCAGCGCTCATGTCGATCCGACGGCACGGGTGGCTGCCACTGCCGAGATCGCTGCGAATGCCTTCGTGGGCGCCGGCGCGACCATTGCCGAAGACGTATTCATCGGACCCGGCTGCGTCCTGCTCGACAACGTTTTCGTCGGTGCCGGCTCGCGCCTGGTCGCATCGGTCACACTTTGCTCCGGCACCCGTCTCGGCCAGCGTTGTGTGATTCATCCGGGCGTAGTCATCGGCGGAGACGGTTTCGGTATGGCCAACGATGACGGCGCCTGGGTCAAGGTGCCGCAGGTCGGACGCGCCCTGTTGGGGAACGATGTCGAGGTGGGGTCCTGTACGTCGATCGACTGCGGGGCGATTGCCGATACGGTGATAGCCGACGGGGTCAAGATTGACAGTCAGGTGCATGTTGCGCACAACGTGCAGATCGGCAAGCATACCGCGATCGCCGGATGCGCTGCCGTCGCAGGATCCTCTCGAATCGGTGCCTACTGTACCATCGCCGGCGCGGCCGGCATCACCGGGCATGTCGAATTGACGGACCATGTCCACGTTTCGGGCATGACAGCGATTACCCGTTCGATCAAAAAACCGGGTATCTACACTGGCACCGTGCCACCGATGGATCATGCAAGCTGGCTGAAGAACTTTGCCCGGCTGCGACACCTGGATGATATGGTGCGCCGGGTCCGAGCGCTGGAAAAGGAACTGGCGGCATTGCGGGGACGAGACGAGGCGCACGGGTAAAACTCTTTACTGGCGTAAACTGCGTAACCTGAAGTTAAGATTACAGATACTGGAGATTGTGTTAGACGCCATGGACATTCAGAAAATTCAAAGCCTGCTGCCGCACCGCTATCCGTTCCTGCTGGTCGACCGGGTAGTCGAGTGTGAGCCGGGCAGGCGTCTGGTCGCGATCAAGAACGTGACGGTCAATGAGCCCTTTTTCCAGGGTCATTTTCCGAGCAAGCCTGTCATGCCCGGCGTGCTCCTGATTGAGGCCATGGCGCAGGCGACGGGGTTGCTGGCGATGGAGAGTGCGGATGTGCCGAAAGAGGCAATCTACTACCTGGTCGGAGTCGATAAGGCGAGGTTCAAGCAACCGGTGGTTCCAGGTGACCAGGTGAGGTTGGAGGTAGAGGTCCTGAAGCATCGGCGCGATATCTGGGTTTTCACAGCGGAAGCCAAGGTCGGCGACAATATAGCCGCCTCCGCAGAGATCATGTGTACTGCACGAAATCTCTGACCATGATCGATCCACGCGCGGCTGTCGATCCCGGCGCCGAGCTGGAAGAGGGAGTCGTGGTCGGCCCGTTTGCCGTAATCGGTGCCGACGTGCGGATCGGCAAGGGCACCAAGGTCGGGTCCCATGTTGTCATCCGCGGTCCCTGCCGGATTGGCCGCGACAACCGTATCTACCAGTTTGCGTCGATCGGTGAAGACCCGCAGGACAAGAAATACGCCGGCGAGGAAACGCGCCTGGAGATCGGCGACCGCAACAAGATCCGCGAGTTCACCACGATCCACCGAGGCACGGTGCAGGACGAGTCATTGACCGCCATCGGCAGTGATAACCTGCTGATGGCCTATACGCACGTGGCGCACGACTGTCGAATTGGCAATCATGTGGTAATGGCCAATGCAGCCTCCCTGGGCGGGCATGTTCATATGAGCGATTGGGCAATTCTGGGGGGCTTCAGTATCGTCCACCAGTACTGCCGTATCGGGGCGCATTGTTTTGCCGCGATGGGCAGCGGGATAGGCAAGGATGTCCCGCCTTATTTAATGGTCGGCGGCCATCCGGCCAAACCTCGTGGGATCAACAGCGAGGGGCTGCGTCGCCGCGAATTCAGCGCCGAACAGATTGCAGCCATCAAGCGTGCCTACAAGATCCTGTATACATCCGGTTTACCGTTGGCAGCTGCGCGCGAACAGATCGATACAGCGGCAGCCGAACATGAGGAGCTGCGCCTGATGGTCGATTTCCTGGCGGCCAGCGAACGCAGTATCGTTCGCTGACGGGATTCGATGTGGCCCCACAAAGAATCGGAATAGTTGTCGCCGAACCCTCGGGTGATTTGCTCGCTGCGGGCCTGATGGACGCACTGCGAGAGCTGTTGCCGGCAGTCCAGTTTGAGGGCGTGGCCGGGCCCCTGATGCGCGAGAGTGGCATTGATGAATGGGAACCGATGGACAATCTGTCGGTCATGGGCCTGTTCGAGGTACTGCAGCACCTGCCTCGCCTGCTGCGCCTGCGTTCGCGGCTGCTGGCGCGCTGGCGCGGCACCCCCCCGCTGGCCTTCATCGGAGTCGATGCGCCGGACTTCAACCTGACGCTGGAGAGCCGGCTACGAGAGGCCGGCGTGCCAACCGTGCACTATGTCAGTCCAACCGTCTGGGCATGGCGGACCGGTCGGGTGAAAAAGATCCGCCGCGCGGTCGATCTGCTCTTGACCATTTTTCCGTTTGAGACCGAATTTCTTGCGCAACGCCAGGTCCCGGCGCACTACGTCGGTCATCCGCTCGCGTTTGATATGACCATGGAGCCGGATCGCAAGGGGGCACGGGATGCTCTGGGATTGGCTGCCGATGCACCGGTGCTGGCGCTGCTCCCCGGCAGCCGTGGCGGCGAGGTCAGTCGGATTGCGCGTCCATTCCTTGAAACAGCATTGGCCCTGAAACAGCAGCTACCAGATCTGCAGGTCATCGTGCCTCTGGTCAATGAAAAAACGCGTCTGATCTTCGAGGAGCAGCTCGGCGAGACGGCACCGCAGCTGGATCCTGTGATCGCGCTGGACCAAACCCGGGTGGCACTGGCTGCCGCTGATGTTGTGCTGGTGGCATCCGGTACGGCGACCCTCGAAGGCCTCCTTAGCAAGCGTCCGATGGTTGTTGGTTACAAGGCCAACGCGGCCACGTATACGCTGGTGCAGATGCTGGGGCTGGTCAAGGTCAAGCATGTTGCGATGGCCAATCTGCTGGCGGACGAGCGGCTTGCGCCCGAATTGATCCAGGCCGCGTGTGAACCAGCGCAGCTGCTGCCCCCGCTACTGGAGTTCTTCCGCAATACCGGTCTGCGGGGTCAGATCGCGCAGCGTTATGCAGATATCCACCGGCAGCTGCGTACCGATACCAACCGCGCGGCAGCCGAGGCGGTGGTGGCTCTGTTGAGGGAACGCGGCCTTGTCTGAGATCCTGATCTGCGGTGTCGACGAGGCCGGGCGTGGTCCGCTGGCCGGGCCGGTCGTCGCGGCGGCCGTGATTCTCGATCCGGCACGTCCCATTGATGGCCTTGCCGACTCGAAAAAACTGTCGGAAAAGCGCCGCGAGGCCTTGAACGAGCAGATATGCCGCCATGCGCTGGCCTGGTCGCTGGGGCGCGCGGAGGTGGCCGAGATCGATGCAATCAATATTCTGCAGGCGAGCCTGCTGGCCATGCAGCGTGCGGTCGCGGGTCTGACTGTCGTGCCGGAGCATGCGCTGGTGGACGGCAACAGGCTCCCCCGACTCTTGTGCAGTGCCCGGGCGATCGTCGGTGGTGATGCCTGCGAGCCCTGCATTTCCGCCGCCTCCATCATCGCCAAGGTCGCGCGCGACCGCGAAATGGTCGCGCTGGACGCCGAGTTTCCCGGTTATGGCCTGGCGCGCCACAAAGGTTACCCGACCAAGGGTCACCTCGCTGCCTTGCGAGCGCTGGGAATATCTGGCATTCACAGGCGCTCCTTTGCCCCCGTGCGCCGGCTTATGGCCCACTAGTGGGCGCCTTGCGGTGAAGCGGCCGGGCCGTTTGCCGGCCCAACGGGCTCTCGCAGATCGTTCTGGAAGCACGCTGGCAGACCTCAGCTTTGCACGGTATTCTCTGTCCATCTTTTCTCCCCCGAGTCACAGCGATCCGCTCAATGGCAGCCGAATTCGTCCACCTGCATGTGCATTCCGAGTATTCACTGGTGGACGGCGTTGCACGGATCAAACCCCTGGTAAAACGGGCGGCCGAGCTGGACATGCCGGCGGTCGCGCTGACCGATCAGTCGAACATGTTCGCCCTGGTGCGATTCTACAAGGCCGCGATTGCCGCCGGCGTGAAGCCGATCGCCGGTGTCGACGTCTGGTTGCGCAACCCGGAGGATGCCAACAAGCCCGACCGGCTGGTTCTGCTGGTGCAGAACAATATTGGTTACCGCAATCTCACCGAGCTGGTCTCGCGCAGTTACCGCGAGGGCCAGCATCTCGGGCGCGCGATGATGGAATCCAGCTGGTTTACGTCAGAGTCGACCAAGGGGCTGATCGCACTGTCGGGAGGACGCGAGGGCGATGTCGGGCGCGCCCTGATTGCGGGCAATATGGGCCTCGCGCAACAGCGACTGGATAGTTGGCTGGCACTGTTTGGCGACCGCTACTACCTGCAACTGGTACGTACCGGCCGCGAGAACGAGGAAGACTGCCTGCACGCCAGCGTTGCCCTGGCGGCGGCCGCGGGTGTGCCGGTGGTGGCGACCAATGGTGCCTGCTTTCTGCACAGCGACGAATTCGCAGCGCACGAGGTTCGGGTGTGCATTCAGGAGGGCCGCACCCTGGATGACCCGCGTCGCGCCAAGCTGCACTCAGAACAACAGTACCTGAGGTCGCCGGCCGAGATGGCCGAGCTGTTTGCCGATTTGCCGGAAGCGCTGGAGAACAGCGTCGAGATTGCCAGACGCTGCAATCTCGAGATAAGCCTGGGCAAGAATTTCCTGCCCGATTTCCCGACCCCGGACGGGATGACCATGGACGAATTCTTTGGTGCGGAGTCCCGCAAGGGACTGGAGTGGCGGCTGCAACGCATTCTCGATCCTGCGGCCGGGGATTTTGTTGAACGACGCAAGCCCTATGATGAGCGTCTGCAGGTCGAACTCGATGTCATCACCAAGATGGGGTTCCCCGGGTACTTCCTGATCGTGGCTGACTTCATCCAGTGGGCGAAGGACAACGATGTGCCAGTGGGCCCCGGACGTGGGTCGGGTGCCGGCTCGCTGGTTGCCTATGCACTCAAGATCACGGATCTGGACCCGCTCGAACACGATCTGCTGTTTGAGCGTTTTCTCAACCCGGAACGCGTATCCATGCCAGATTTTGACGTCGATTTCTGCATGGACAAACGTGATCAGGTAATCGACTACGTGGCGCGCCGCTACGGTCGTGATTCGGTGTCACAGATCATCACCTACGGATCCATGGCGGCCAAGGCTGTGGTGCGCGACGTTGGTCGGGTGCTCGGGCATCCCTACGGTTTCACCGACCGGGTGGCCAAGATGGTGCCGTTCGAGATCGGGATGACCCTGGACAAGGCCCTGGTCGAGAGTGAAGACCTGAAGCAAGCCTACGAGCAGGATGAAGAAGTCACCCAGCTGATCGATATGGCCAAGCGGCTCGAGGGTTTGGCGCGTAATGCGGGCAAGCATGCCGGCGGCGTTGTGATCGCACCGGGCAAGCTGACCGATTTCAGCCCGCTTTACTGTGAACCCGACGGCACCAATCTGGTCACCCAATACGACAAGGACGATGTAGAGGCGGCGGGGCTGGTCAAGTTTGACTTTCTCGGCCTGCGAACCCTGACGATCATCGACTGGGCGCTGAAGACGGTCAACGCGCAACGGGCCCAACAGGACCTGGACCCGATCGATATCGCAGATATCCCGGTCGACGACCCGGACGCCTTCACCCTGTTGAAAAGTGCCGAGACGACGGCGGTCTTTCAGCTGGAATCGGCCGGTATGAAGCAGTTGATCAGCAAGCTGCAGCCTGACTGCTTCGATGACATCACCGCCCTGGTGGCCCTGTTCCGCCCCGGACCCCTGCAGTCAGGTATGGTGGATGACTTCATCGCGCGAAAGCATGGTATCCAGGAGGTGGTCTATCCGCATCCTGAGCTGGCCCCGATCCTCGCGTCGACCTACGGCGTCATTCTGTACCAGGAGCAGGTCATGCAGATCGCCCAGGTGCTCGCCGGTTACACGCTTGGTGGCGCGGACCTGTTGCGACGGGCGATGGGTAAGAAGAAACCCGAAGAGATGGCCAAGCAGGGAGAGATCTTCCGTAAGGGTGCGGTGGCAAGGGGGGTGGACGAGGATACCGCGACCTATATTTTCGACCTGATGGAGAAGTTCGCCGGATACGGTTTCAACAAGTCGCATTCGGCCGCTTACGCGCTGGTCTCCTATCAGACCCTGTGGATGAAGACGCATTACCCGGCCGCTTTCATGGCAGCCGTATTGTCCTCGGACATGGATAACACCGACAAGGTGGTGACCTTCATCGAGGAGTGCAGGGCAATGAAACTCAAGGTCGAGTCGCCGGATGTGAATCGTTCCAGCTATATGTTCACGGTCGACGGCGACGATACCGTGGTCTATGGACTGGGCGCGATCAAGGGTGTGGGTGAAGGCGCCATAGAGGGTATTGTCGAATCGCGCAATCAGGACGGGCCCTTTCGTGATCTGTTTGAATTTTGCCGCCGAATTGATCTGAAGAAGGCCAACCGGCGGGTGTTGGAGTCGCTGATACGCGCGGGTGCGCTCGATCACCTCGGTGTCAACCGTGCCACCTTGATGATCCAGTTGCCGTTGGCCCTGAAAATGGCCGAACAGCAATCGGCGATGCAGGCCGCCGGCCAGGATGACCTGTTCGGGATGTCAGCGCCGGAGCCCGCAGCGCCGGCGGCCGGGGTGGTGCCGGATGAGGTTGCCGAGTGGGAAGACGATCAGCGTCTGGCCGGCGAGAAAGAGACCCTGGGGCTTTTTCTGACCGGTCATCCGATCGATTTTTACGAGCCCGATCTGAAGGCGCTGATCAGCAGCCGGATTGCACGCCTGAGCCTGGATGACGTGCGCGAGACGCGGGGTCGACGCGGCGGCGGCAAGAAGGTTACCGTCGCAGGCATGGTCGTCGCAGTGAATCGCCGCAACACGCAGCGTGGCACCATGGCCTCGGTTTTGTTGGATGACAAGACCGGGCGGATCGAGGCGGCCCTGTTCAGCGAGACCTACGAGCGCTATCGCGATGAGATCGCTAATGACCGGATTCTGGTTGTCGAGGGAACCCTGGTGCACGACGAATACCGTGGTGGTCTGAGCATTCGGGCAGACGGGGTGAGCGGCCTGGAGGATGTGCGCCTGGCCCGGGCGGCCTGTGTCGAGATCCGGCTGCGTGAGACCTGGTTGAGCCAGCTCGGAATCACGTCGGTGGAGGCGATCGCTGAGCTGAAATCACTGCTGGAACCCGCTGCGGGCGGTAATTGTGAGGTGCGATTGCGTTACCAGCGGCGGGATGCAGAGGTTCTTCTCCGCCTGGGCGGCGGCTGGCGAATCAAGCCCACCGACGGGTTTCTGCGCCAGGCCCAGCGTCTGCTCGGGGCGGACTCCCTGAGTATCCGTTTCCATCCCTCCGCGGCTGAGGCATCCGGCAGGGCGGTCGGTTATGCCCAATCGGGTTGAATTTTGCCCAATCGGGCTTTGCAGGGGAAGCTGCGAGTGTGTCCCATGGGTTATGATTAAGCATCGCGGAGCGTGCCTTGACTGATAACGACGATGAATCTTGATTTTCTCGAATTTGAGCAGCCGATCGCCGAACTCCAGGCAAAGATCGAAGAGCTGCGGCTCGTTGGCAATGACAACGAGATCAATATCCAGGAAGAGATCGAGCGCCTGGAGGGCAAGAGCCGCTCACTGACCGAGTCGATTTTCTCCAATCTGACTCCGTGGCAGATTTCCCAGCTCGCGCGCCATCCCCTGCGGCCGTACACGCTCGATTATATTTCCCGCATCGTGGACGATTTCGAGGAACTGCACGGAGACCGTGCTTACGGGGACGATCATGCGATTGTTGCCGGTCTGGGTCGTATTGAAGGGCGTCCGGTCATGCTGATCGGTCACCAGAAGGGCCGGGATACCAAGGAGAAGATCAGTCGCAATTTCGGAATGCCGCGACCTGAGGGTTATCGGAAGGCCCTGCGCCTGATGAAATTGGCCGAGCGTTTTGAATTGCCGGTGCTGACCTTTATCGACACACCGGGCGCCTACCCGGGCGTCGGCGCCGAAGAGCGCGGCCAGAGTGAAGCCATCGCACGCAACCTTTTTGAGATGTCCGGACTGCGTACTCCGATCATTGCGACGGTGATCGGCGAGGGCGGTTCCGGTGGCGCCCTCGCGATCGGGGTGGCCGATCGAGTCTTGATGATGCAGTACAGCACCTATTCCGTCATCTCGCCCGAGGGTTGCGCATCGATTCTGTGGAAGGATGCCGAAAAGGCACCCCTGGCTGCAGAGGCGATGGCAATTACATCAAAACACCTCAAGGATCAGGAACTGATCGATGAGATTGTGCCCGAGCCACTTGGTGGCGGGCATCGCGATCCGGACGCCGTCGCGCGTAATCTCAAGGATGCGCTGGTAAAGAAACTCGATGATATCAGTGGCGTGCCCATTGACCGTCTGCTTGAGGCACGTTACGAGCGCCTGATGTCCGTCGGTGTCGTCTCAGGCTGAATCGCCGCTTGCAGCGCTCGAGCCCGATGCGTTGCTCGAGCATTTCGATCACCGTTTTCCGCGACCGGAACACTACTGGGTGGGCTTTAGCGGCGGGCTCGACTCCAGCGTTTTGTTGAATGCCCTCGCGGCGCTGCGGCCGAAGCTGCCGGCGCCCCTTTCGGCCATACATATCGATCACAACTTACAGTCCGGATCGGCGCGCTGGGCCACCCATTGCCGCGCAGAATGTGAGCGCCTGGGAATCTCGCTGAGGTCCCTGACAGTCGATGCGTCGGCAGGTCCAGGCGAGAGCCCGGAGGCCGCAGCGCGTGCGGCGCGCTATGCCGCAATCGCCGCGGCATTGGGTCCGGGGGCCATGTTGTTGACTGCGCATCATCGTGACGACCAGGCTGAGACCCTCCTGCTGCAACTGCTGCGGGGTGCGGGCGTCGAGG
>Ga0316196_10000172_pt1 | contig 22075 bp, 18 predicted proteins | sample Eddsed2cm_MG_FD_204938 | JGI IMG/M metagenome (GOLD analysis project Ga0316196, IMG submission 204938) | Coastal sediment microbial communities from Maine, United States - Eddy sediment 2 cm | ecosystem: Environmental > Aquatic > Marine > Coastal > Sediment | place: USA: Maine | collected... | reverse complement strand
CGCTCACCGAGAATGCGCTGCTGACGGCCCACCGGGCCGATATGCTGCGCCATGGCATGATCCAGTTCGAGCGGATTGCGGCATTCGCGCGCAAGTGTATTGCCGATTTCAACGTCAAGTGTGGTGGCGAAGAACACGCTGCGAACTCGCTGTCGGGCGGGAACCTGCAGAAGTTCATCATGGGGCGTGAAATACTGCTGGCGCCGAAACTGCTGGTAGTTGCGCAACCCACCTGGGGTGTCGATGTCGGCGCGGCCGCGTTTATACGCCAGCGCTTGATCGATTTGCGCGACGAGGGTACGGCGATCCTGGTGATTTCGGAAGAGCTCGAGGAGTTATTTGAAATCTCCGATCGCATCGCTGTCATTGCCAACGGTCAGCTGTCGCCGGCGAAGCGACTGGCGGATACCAGTATCGATGAAATCGGTATCTGGATGAGTGGTATGTGGGAAGCGCCTGCCACCGCGGAGGCACATGCACATGGTTAAACTCGAACGTCGTCCGGAAGCCTCGCAGCTGATGTCTTATGCATCGCCGTTGATCGCCATCGCGTTGATGCTGATCGGCGGGCTGCTGTTGTTTACCGCGCTGGGTAAGGATCCGATCGAAGGGTTCAAGGTCTTCTTCATCAATCCAATCAGCGATTCCTACGGCATCTCCGAGCTTTTCCTCAAGGCAACGCCCCTGATGCTATGCGCCATCGGGCTCGCGGTCGGGTTTCGCGCTAACGTGTGGAACATCGGCGCCGAGGGCCAGCTGATCGTGGGTGCGGTCGCGGCCAGTGCCGTCGCGCTCTACTTTTATGAGACCGAAAGCTCCCAATTCCTGGTGCTGAGCCTGATGGTTATCACCGGCGCCACCGGCGGCATGCTGTGGGCGGCGATTCCGGCGTTTCTTAAAACCCGCTTCGATACCAACGAGATCCTGGTGTCGCTGATGCTGGTGTATGTCGCGCAACTACTGGTGTCGTGGCTGGTGCACGGGCCGATGATGGATCCGGACGGCTTCAATTTTCCGCAGTCGCGCCTGTTCGAGGATTCGGCGCTGTTGCCGATCCTGTTCGAGGGGACGCGTTTGAACCTGGCTTTCGGCTTTGCTGTCAGCGCCTTGCTGGTCGGTTACATCTTTATGTTTCGCAGCTTCGCCGGCTTTCAGATGCAGGTTGCAGGTTACGCCAAAGATGCCGCGCGCTATGCCGGATTCTCGGCGAAGCGCATGATCTGGATCGGTATGTTGAGCGGTGGTGCGATGGCCGGGCTTGCCGGAATGTCCGAGGTCGCCGGACCGATGGGGCAGATTACCGACCACGTTTCCAACAATTACGGCTTTGCCGCCATCATTGTCGCCTTTGTCGCGCGCCTGAACCCGGTCGGTATTTTCTTTGCCAGTCTGCTGATGGCGTTGTTGTATCTGGGCGGTGAACAGGCACAACAGTACCTCGCCCTGCCGTCGTCGATCTCCAATGTGTTCCAGGGGATGCTGTTGATGTTCCTGCTCGGTTCGGATGTCTTAATCAACTATCGCGTACGCTGGAAGGAGGCTGTAGCCTGATGGAAACCTCGATCCTGAGCTCGATACTGTTTGCCACTATCGTCGCTGGTACGCCATTGATTATCGTCGCGCTCGGCCAGCTCATCGCGGAAAAGGCCGGCGTCCTCAACCTCGGTGCGGAAGGCATGATGGCGATGGGAGCCATTGCCGGCTTTGCGGTAACGCTGCACAGCGGTAATCCCTGGCTGGGTGTCCTCGCCGGCATGTTTGCCGGTGCCGCGATGTCTTTCATCTTCGCCGTGGTGGTGCTGACGCTGATGGGGAACCAGGTAGCGAGCGGACTGGCTTTATCTATTCTGGGTGTTGGCCTGTCGGCGTTCATCGGTAAGCCTTACGAGTCGGAAATTCTGCCCACGGTGGGCGCGCTGCGTATTCCGTTACTCGCCGATCTGCCGATCATCGGCGAGGCATTTTTCAACCAGCAGGCGCTGGTGTATTTTTCCTGGGCACTTTTTGCCGGAATGGTCTGGTTTCTGTACCGTAGCCGGCCTGGACTGGTATTGCGCGCGATTGGTGAATCGCCATCGTCGGCGCATTCGATCGGCTATCCGGTTATTCGCATACGCTACCTGGCGACTCTCTTCGGTGGCGCCATGGCCGGTATCGGCGGGGCCTTCCTGTCGGTTTTCTATACGCCATTGTGGGTCGAGGGAATGGTCTCGGGGCGCGGCTGGATTGCCATTGCCCTGGTGGTGTTTGCAACCTGGCGTCCATTTCGCGTACTGGTCGGTGCCTATCTGTTCGGTGGCGTGATGGTAGCGCAACTGTTCGTGCAAGGATCGGATCTTGATATTAGTATACCGTCTCAGCTTTTGTCGGCGCTGCCTTACCTGGCGACGATCATCGTGCTGGTGATCATTTCGCGTGATCGCAACACGGTGCGTCTGAACGCGCCGGTATCGCTGGGTCAGCCTTATCGACCGGAGGGATGAGGCGAGACGGTTTGATACAGTGCCTGCTCAAACAGGTTGTAAACAATGAATTAATATAGTCGGGGTTTGTGAAATCCTCGATAAAACTGAAAACCCCGGGAGGGTTGTGATATGAGATTTACCAGGATAACGCTAAGAAAGCTGGCGCTGACGCTAATGATCGCCGCGTTCAGCAGTACCGGTTTCGCGGTCGACAATGTCGGCTTTGTTTACGTCAGTCCGATCGGTGATGCCGGCTGGACTTATCAGCATGATCTGGGCCGCCTGCAACTGGAAAAGGAAACCGGCGTGACCACCAGCTACGTTGAAAACGTAGCCGAAGGTGCCGATGCCGAACGCGTCATTCGTGAAATGGCCAAGCGCGGCGACAAGGTTGTCTTCGCCACCAGCTTTGGCTACATGAACTATGCGCTCAAGGTATCGAAGAGTTTTCGCGATACCGCTTTCGTGCACGTGACCGGCTACAAGATGGGCGAGAACATGGGGCTGGTGAATGCGCGTTTCTATGAAGGCCGCTATCTGACCGGTGTTATCGCCGGTGAAATGACCGAATCCAACGTGCTTGGTTACGTGGCGGCGTTTCCCATCCCTGAAGTGCTGCAAGGCATCAATGCGTTCATCAAGGGGGCTCGCAGCGTTAACCCGGAAGCCGAGTTACGCGTCATCTGGGTCAACTCATGGTATGACCCCGGCAAGGAGCGCCAGGCGGCAATGACACTGATATCGCAGGGTGCTGACATAATTACCCACCACACCGATTCTACTGCCGTAGTGCAGGCTGCTGAAGAAGAAGGTGTTTATGCTTTCGGTTACCACTCGGACATGTCGAAATACGGACCGAAGGCACACCTGACTGCAACCACGCATCACTGGGGTGACTACTACGTGAAGACGGTCCAGGAGGTTCAGGCGGGGAAATGGGCGCCGATCAGCGTCTGGGGTGGCTACCCTCGGGGCATGATCAAGCTGGCACCTCTGAATGACGCGATACCGACCGATTTGCAAGCTCGCATTCGCGATATGGAAGAGCAGCTTACGCAACGAAAGCTGCATCCATTTGCCGGGCCGGTGGTCGACCAGGCGGGAAGAATCATTGTACCCGAAGGCAAGAACATGACGGATGAGCAGCTCAACAAGATGAATTACTACTTGCAGGGTGTGGTCAGTAAGATTCCGAACAATTAAGCAGCTGGAAGGCAGGGCACTGATGGTCGCCCTGCCTCCCTGACACGAACCGACTTATGGAAGCTTATCTTCTCGACTGGGCTGCACTGCTGGTGCGTTGGCTGCACTTTATCGCCGGCGTGGCCTGGATCGGCGCCTCGTTCTATTTCGTCATGCTGGACAGTTCCCTGAGTTCTCCGGCGCGCGAACAGGATCGTGCGCGTGGCGTCACCGGTGAACTCTGGGCAGTGCATGGGGGTGGCGTTTACCAGAGTCAGAAATTCCTGCTCGGGCCGCTGGGAGAGCCTCTGGCAGAAAATCTGCACTGGTCAAAATGGGAGGCCTATACCACCTGGTTGTCGGGTATGGGATTGCTGGCGATCATTTACTGGTTTGGCGCCAGCACCTATCTTATCGACCAGCAGGTGATGGCTTTGACGCCAGCGATTGCGGTGACCATCAGCATTGGTTTTCTGCTCGGTGGCTGGCTGGTTTACAATGGACTGTGTCGGGTGCTGAAGGGTCAGGATAACCTGCTTGCCGGCATCATCTTCGTGCTGGTTTGCCTGTCGGCCTGGGGCTTGTTCCAGCTGTTCAGCGCGCGTGCGGCTTACCTGCACGTGGGCGCGATGATGGGCAGCATCATGGCGGCTAATGTTTTCTTTCACATTATTCCCGGGCAGAAAAAAGTAGTTGCGCAAATGCGTGCCGGGCAAACGCCGGATGCCGAACCCGGCATCGTCGGCAAGCAGCGCTCGGTGCACAACACCTATTTCACGCTGCCGGTGCTGTTCATTATGATCAGCAACCACTACCCGATGACCTATAGCCATCAGCACGGTTGGCTGGTGTTGATCTTTATTGCGCTGGCAGGGGTGTTGATCCGGCAGTATTTCGTAATGCGCCATAGCCACAGGGCCAGTCCGCTGCTCCCGGCACTGGCGGTAATGCTATTGCTGGCGATGGTCTGGTATCTGCGTCCGGTGGTATCCACCGATGCAAGCGTCGGACAGGTCAGCGAGGCGCAGATTGCCGAAATCATCAATAGTCGCTGTGTCGCCTGCCACGCCAGCAACCCAACCCAGCCGGGATTCGTGGAAGCGCCGCTCGGCATTGTGCTGGAATCGGCGCAACAAATTGTGCACCGTGCCGAACGCATCGCCGTCACGGTGCAGACCCGCTACATGCCGCTCGGTAACCTGACGGGAATGACCGATGCGGAGCGTGCAACGGTGGCGAGCTGGTATGCCCAAAGACAGTAATAGCTCGCTATGTCTGTAATCCCCACGCTGCTGGATCATGATGCCTGCGATACCGCGGTTCGCGCCAGCTTCCTGCATTTCAAGTCCGATCCGGATCTGTCCGACGATGCTTTCGAGTATGTTGAAGACGGGTTGCTGATTCTGAAGCAGGGGCGCGTGCGCCAGCTGGTCAACGCGCTCGAATGGATCGATCATTTGCCCGACGGTTCGGCGCTGTATGATTATTCCGGCTGCCTCATCATGCCCGGCTTCATCGATACGCACAGCCATTATCCGCAGACCGAAATGATCGCAAGCTATGGTCTGCAGTTGCTCGACTGGCTGAAGCAATACACCTTTCCAACCGAGGAAAAATTCGCCGAGCGGGCTCATGCCGACCAGGTCGCCGAGTTCTACTGTGAGCAGATGCTGCGTAACGGTACGACCACCAGCGCCGTCTTTGCCACCGTGCACAGTGAGTCGGTCGACGCTATCTTTGAGGCCGCCGCGCGCCGCGATCTGTGCCTGGTGGCCGGCAAGGTGATGATGGATCGCAACGCTCCTGCCAGTCTCTGCGACGATCCGCAGCAAAGTTACCAGCAAAGTGCCGAGCTGATTCACCGCTGGCACCTGCACGGACGTCTGCACTACGCGGTAACGCCGCGCTTTGCTCCTTGCTGCAGCCCCGAGCAACTCGAGCTCTGCGGGCAGTTGCTCAGTGAACATCCGGATCTATATCTGCAGTCGCATGTTGCCGAAAACCTCGATGAAGTGCGCTGGGTTGCGGAACTGTTTCCAGCTAGTCGCAGTTACCTGGACGTCTACGATCAATTCGGCCTGCTCGGGCCACGCGCGGTTTACGCGCATTGCATTTACCTCGACGAGGCTGACCGCGAACGCATGGCCGACAGCGGTGCTGCGATGGCCTTTTGTCCAACCTCCAACCTGTTTCTCGGCAGTGGCCTGTTCAGTCTCGATGCCGCGCGTGAGCACAACATCCGCGTGGGACTGGCGACCGATGTCGGTGCCGGTACCAGCTTCAGCCAGCTACAGACCTTGAACGAAGCGTATAAGGTCTGTCAGCTGTCCGGGCACAGTCTTACCCCGTTGAAAGCATTTCATCTGGCGACGCTGGGTGCGGCAGAGTCCCTTTATCTCGATCATCGTATCGGTAACTTCGCTGTTGGCAAGGAGGCTGATTTCGTGGTGCTCGATCTCGAGGCAACCCCGTTGATGCAAAGACGCATGCGACAAACCGCTTCGCTCGAGGACAGGTTGTTCGCGCTGATGATGCTCGGCGACGACCGCTGTGTTCAGGCTACCCACGTGATGGGTAAGCGCCAGTACCTGCGGGAACGCAAATGAGTCTGGCGTTGATCGACCATGCCGACGTGCTGGTGACCATGGACGCTGAGCGGCGCGAGATAAAGGATGGCGCGCTACTGATCCGCGATAACGTGATCGAAATGCTGGGCGCCAGTGCCGAGCTGCACCAGCGCCTGCAAACGGCGGGCCTGCAGGTAGATCGACATGTCGATGCCCGCGGTTGTATTGTCATTCCCGGGCTGGTCAATTGCCACCATCATCTTTACCAGACGCTGACACGCAGCATCGGCACTGCCGAGGGCAAGTCGCTGTTCGACTGGCTGACCACGCTATATCCGATCTGGGGGCAGATGAATGCCGAAGCGGTTTACATCAGCGCGCGCCTGGGGCTCGTCGAGTTGTTGCTGTCAGGTGCTACCACGGTCGCCGATCACCTTTACCTGTTCCCCAACGGTGCCCGCCTCGATGATGAAATTCGCGCTGCGCGCGAGCTTGGCGTGCGTTTTCATCCCACCCGCGGCAGCATGAGCCTGGGGCAGAGCAAGGGTGGCTTGCCACCAGACAGCGTTTGCGAAGATGAAGACAGTATTCTCGCTGACTGTGAACGTGTTATCGCCGAGTTTCACGATCCCGAACCGCTGTCGATGCTGCGTATCGGGTTGGCGCCCTGTTCGCCATTCAGTGTCAGCGCCGACCTGATGCGCAAAACCGCGGCACTCGCGCGCCGTCACGAGGGCGTCAGGCTGCATACCCATCTCGCCGAAACCATCGACGAAAATCGCTTCTGCGAAGAGCTGTTCGGCATGCGCCCATTGCCTTATCTGCAGAGTCTCGACTGGACCGGTGACGATGTCTGGTTCGCCCACATGGTGCATCCGAATGGTGATGAAATCGGTCTGCTGGCCGAGACGCGCAGCGCCGTATGTCACTGTCCGAGCAGTAACATGATCCTCGCATCGGGTATCGCGCCGGTGCGCGAGATGTGCGATCGCGGCGTGCGCGTCGGTCTTGGTGTCGATGGCTCGGCCAGCAATGACGCCAACCAGTTGCTTGGCGAAGCGCGCCAGGCGATGTTGCTGCAGCGCGTCGGCTGGCCCGGATTTGAATCTCGCGCGGATAGATTTTCCGCGCGCGAAGCGCTGGAGCTGGCAACCCGCGGCGGCGCGGCAGTGCTGGGGCGCGATGATATCGGCAGCCTCGAGCCGGGTAAGGCGGCCGATCTGGTGGCTTATCGCGTCGATGACATTCAACACGCCGGGGCCGGCGGTGATCCTGTCGCCGGACTGTTGACCTGCGCGCCGGTGAACGCCTGGTTTTCGATCATCAATGGGCGCATGGTCATCGAGCAGGGCGAAATAACCGGAGTGGATATAAAGGCACTCGTTAAACAACACAATGAACAGGCCGAGCGCCTTTTGCGCAAAGCTGCTGTTCAGGAAAACTAAAATGACTGAAACAACCCCCGAATTTACCAGGCAGTGGATCAACCTCGCACAGCCGCGCCTGGGCGCGGAGATTGTATCCTGCAGTGATGATTTTTTTGCCGAATGCAGCCGTATGCTTAACCCCGAGCCGCCGCAGTTCATTGTCGGCAAGTTCGATGACAACGGTAAGTGGATGGACGGCTGGGAAACGCGGCGGCGGCGTAACGGTGGTTATGATCATGCCATCGTCAAGCTGGGCCTGGCCGGGGAAATCAAGGGTGTCGATATCGATACCAGTCATTTCACCGGCAACTACGCACCGGCCGCCTCGCTCGAAGCCTGTTACAGCGCGACCGCGCCCGATGACGATAGCGACTGGCAAACGCTGATTCCATCCGCCAGCCTGCAGGGTGACAGCCATCATTATTTTGCCATCGATAACACGGCCTGTTTCACCCACATTCGCCTGAATCTTTATCCCGATGGCGGGGTGGCGCGCCTGCGCGTGCACGGACGGGTGGTCAGTGATGCTGCGGTGCTCGATAAAGACGCGCTGCATAATCTCGCTGCGGTCGAGCTTGGCGCGCGTGCCGTTGCCTGTAACGATGCGCATTTCGGCGCGGTCGAAAACCTGTTGAACCCGGGCAAGGGTATCAATATGGGCGACGGCTGGGAAACGCGCCGACGACGTGAACCCGGCTACGACTGGTGCATCATCGAGCTTGGTCACGCAGGATGCATCGAAGGCATTGTGCTCGATACCGCTTTCTTCAAGGGCAACTATCCCGATCGTTGCTCGATCCAGGCGGCGAAAGTCGGTGCCGGAACGACCGCATCGATCATTACGCAAAGCCAGTTCTGGGACGAATTATTGCCGCCGCAGAAACTGGAGATGGATTGCGAGCACGAATTTTCGGGCGAGCTGCAGGATGTCGGTTCGGTCACTCACCTGCGCATCAATATATTCCCCGACGGTGGTTTGAGCCGCGTGCGCATCCTCGGCAAGATCGATGCCTGAAGCAATGAAGATCCAGCCCTTGACGCGTGAGGCTTTCGCGCCTTTCGGTGATGTCGTCGAGTTCGAAGGTCGCGACTCGTTCCCGATCAACAACGGCATGGCGGATCGCTATCACGATCTCGCCGGGGTAGAGCTCGGTGGCGAACAATCGCGCGCGATTATCAGCCTGGTGGCCAGCCACCAGTTCGACATGCCGCGCCGGGTCGACCATCTGGAATACCACCCTTTCGGCAGCCAGGCTTTCCTGCCGCTCGATTCGAGCCCCTTCATCGTTGTGGTGGGTCCCGCAGCCGAGGAACCGGACCTCGGTCAACTGCGCGCCTTCGTCACCAACGGCAAACAGGGGATTAATTATCACCTCGGCACTTGGCACCACGTTTTACTGACGCCTTACGCAGCGATGCGCTTCATCTGCGTCGACCGCGCTGGCCCCGGTCACAACTGCGTCGACCACCACGTCCCCGAGGCTGATCAACCGCTGCTGCAACTGCCCTGATATTCGTTAAGCTTATCGATTGTCTGCCGCAATAGAATCTGCTGCTGCGGGGCATGGCGGGCCCGACTGGTCGGGTGTCGCCAGGGGTGTCTCAATTACGCTGCCGTTTTTTTCTGTGACAGCCGATGTCGGCGTTCTTTCATCCAGGCTTCTCCCTCTTCCGTACCGTTGTGATAGGTGTCCAACCACTGATCCCACGGAGTTTCGAAGGTGCCGTAGTTGCAGTCGCAATAGCGATGATGGAGTTGGTGAAAAAAATCGCCAAGGCGTAGCTTCATCCCTCTGCCCAGGGACAGGTGTTCATAGCCGGCATGTGAAGTCGCCGCCGAGATTACGTGGAATTGCAGGAGGAAGATGGCATGCAGCGGATGCGACGGCACTAGCAGCAATATGCATACGCTGCTCAACCAGACCAGGTGCTCGAGCGGGTGCATGGCGGCACCCGACCAGGGGCCGGTGTTGGAATTCCGGTGATGCCAGCTGTGTACGGTGGAATAGAGTCGCGGGGTATGCAACAGACGATGCTGAAGGTAAAAATGCAAACCGGCCCACCAGGGTGTCAGGAATATTAAAGCGATAAACCATGCCGGGTGTTCGCCGAACGATATCATCGGCGCGAACCCGTTGGCATAGGCATACATCATCAATGCTTCGTAGGCGCTCCAGATGCCCACTGCGCTGACCAGGGTCCAGAACATGTTGTCGTGTACCTGGTCATTGAAATGAAACAGACGGGAATTGCGCAGCAACGGGCGGGTATCGTAGTGCTCTTCGTCCTGTTGTCGGCGCAAGCTGTAAAAGTAGAAGTGCAATCCGCCCGCGACGACGATCATGGTGAGCAGGTTGCGCGCCCAGATCTGCGCTATCCAGTCCACGCGGAACTCGCGGCAATCCTGTAGTGCTGGCGCAAGGAAAAACCAGGTAATGATGGCAAATCCGAGTATCAGCGCGCGAACGCCGAACGGGCTCCAGCTCGCCAGAATGTAGCGCAGCGTTGGCACTATCTGCGGCGGCCAGTGATAGAAAGGGGCTAACTGCTCATCCAGGTTTGGACGAAAATTCCACTTGCGTCGGGAAGCGGCGTGATTCTGCGTCGGCATTACAGGATTCCCCTGGGTTGTCGGGAACATGGATTTTGCTCACTGTTGTTGCGCAAATACTGGCACGTCGTTAAGCTGGCATCAAATCCCAAATTATCATTACCTGGATAGTTTTTTTGCATGGCTTCGCAGTTTAAGTACATTTCTGGATCGTTAAATGCGCTACTGGTGCTGGAAGCAGTCGTACGTAACCGGGGATTTACCCGCGCTGCCGCTGAATTGCATCTCTCCCAGCCTACCGTAAGCCGCCATATAGCGACGCTGGAAAGTCGTCTAAAGCGCTCGCTATTCACTCGCAATGGCAACCAGGTGTTGCCGAGCGTCGAAGCCGAGCGCCTCGCCTCGGCAATTGCCCTTGGCTTTGGGCATGCGGAAAGTGCATGGGAAGAAGTCCTGGTCGAAAGCGATGACGACCAGTTGACGCTGGCCTGTTCCTTCGGCTTTGCGGAAAACTGGCTAATGCCTCGCTATGCCAGCCTGAAATCGGCCCTCGGCAATATTCGGCTGCGAATCGCGACCTTCGACAAGCTGGATTTACTCGACATGTCGCGTATCGATATCGCGGTGGTCTGGGATACCCGGATTACCCCGGAAAAACCCTGTTTTCCGCTATTCACCGAGGAGGCGTTTCCGATTTGCAGTCCCGCCTATCTACGCCGGTTCCCGCAACTGGACGGTGACATAGAGGCGCTGGCAGCTGCGCAGTTGATCCATTTCGACGTGGGTGATAGCGGCTTTCTCAACTGGCGCCTGTGGTTTGCTGCGCAGGGTGTCGATTATCGAATCCCTGACGAAACTCATCTCTACGACACGCTGCCCTTTGCAACACAGGCGATATTGGACGGTGAGGGTGTGGGCATTGGTTGGCGATACCTGGCCGATCAAATGGTCGAGGATGGGCGCGTGCTACGAATTGGCCCGGCCGTGGCCAATCGCAAGGCTGCCTACTATCTCCAATATCGTGAGGACGGCGCCAACGAGGCAGCTGTTACTACCGTCGCCGACTGGTTCAGGCAGGCAATCCGCACATAGCTGTGCCCGGTGCTGCGTCGGTAGAGCTTCGCGGATCGTCTGCAGCAGATATATCGGCGCCCGCAGCAGGTAATAAGCGAGATATGCGGGTTAACTCGAGTCAGTCGATCCTCGATTGCGAGCCGTTTATTGAAAACGATCTCCTGGCTGTGCCGCAGTGACTAGCGGAAAATGCCTTTTTGCGAGCAAGCCGTCTGTTTCTTGAAGCTGATAAAGACGCTGGTCATAGGCGTTAATACTCCAGGTCGAGTGTGCCAGTGCCTCATCTTTAAATGCTTCATCCTGTAGCTTCGCCGGGACCAGTTTCTGGTTTTCATAGCGGTATTCGCGAGCTGCCTTTCCCTTGCTCAAGATCACCACGCGGCTACCTTTCATATAGGCTTGCGAGCCGCCAAATTGCATGATCGCGCGTCCCGGATCAGTGGCCCTGTTCTCGATAATGTTTTTGGCCAGGTCATGTCCTATTGCCGGGTGTTCGCTGTCGACACCCATCAGCGACAGTAATGTTGGCAGTAAATCAATCTGGCTTGCAACGGGGTTGTATTGGGTTGGTTTGATGTCCGCGCCCAGTATCAACGCAGGAATCTGGAAGCGCTTAATGGGGACGGGTTCGGTGCCAAAGACCTTGTCACTGTGATCGGCCACAATAACAAATATCGTGTTCTCCCAGTATCTGGATTTACGCGCTTTTTCAATGAATTCGCCTACAGCGTAATCCGCGTATTTCACCGCGTTGTCGACGGTATTCTTTTCAGCTCCCTCTATGGCAATGCGGCCGTCAGGAAAGTCAAACGGCGAATGATTAGACGAGGTAAATACCAGGCTGAAAAAAGGCTGCTCCGGTTCATAGGCGTTGAAACTCTCGTGCGCCTTGTTGAATAAATCCTCGTCCGACGCCCCCCAGGAACCATAAAACACGGGATCGTCATAGTTGTTTTCATCGATGATTTTGTTGAAACCGTTATTCGCGAAGAAACGTCCCATGTTGTCAAAATGTGATTCTCCGCCATAAATGAAGCTGGTGTCATAGCCATGGGAAGATAGTAGTTGGGCGAGGGTAAAAAATCCTGTTTGCGACTTACCCAGTTTGACCACGCTGCGCGCCGATGTCGGGGTAAACCCGGTAATTACCGCTTCAATACCACGTGCCGACCGGGTCCCCGTGGCATACATGTTGTTAAACCAGATACCCTGATGGGCGAGGGCGTCCAGCTTCGGGGTAAGCGGCTTTCCACCCAGCGAACCGACATAATCCGAGCCCAGGCTCTCTTCCAGTATTATTACCAGGTTCATGGGCTTTTCCCGTCGCAGGTAGGCTTTCTGGGTGTGTAATGTCGATTGCGCGCTTGCGATAAAGCTGTCGGACGGGATGTATGTGCTCTGTTTAACCAGCTCGATTGCCCTGTCAGTTGACATTTCCCCGTAGGGTGATTTATCGGAGTTTTCGAGCCTTGTTTCGGCAATGGCGTAAAGGACGCAGTAGGCGGAACTTAGTGCGAATGTGTTGATAAGCGGGTCAGATGAAAATGCCACGGTACTGGGGTTAACAGCGCGGTGATCCAGCGTCGATCGAATCATGCCAAAGCAGATAATTACGAGCAAGGGTGTTGCCAGCAGTGCCTGCTGCCAGCTTAGAGGTCGGGTGTTTTTTTGAGTTTTCTTTATCCATCGATTGAGTGAAATGGCCGCACCGAGGGTTATCGATATCGACAGAAGTAACGGTAACTTATAGGCAGCCCACAGCGTGGCAAATATTTCTTCAGGATATTTCAGGTACTCGATAAACAGGTAGTTGGGACGCAGATCAAACTGATTCACGAACGTCGGGGTCGACAGCTCGATAAATAAAATGCTGGCAAAGCACAGCACCAGGTAAATTCTCAGTAAAGGGTTCCATAGGGGAAGGACGGGTCTTATCGACGCGGCCAATGGCGTAATAATGGCTGGTATGGCCAGCACCAGGCCGAGCAGGACAAGATCAAAGCGAATGCCCTGGAAAAGGATAAAAAGCACCCCATCGGCATCGAGCACCCTGTCAAATTTCCAGACCATCAGGAAGATCCTGGATAAACTCAAAGTGACCAGTGTGACCAGGCAGAATAGAACGAACGGCTTGAACGCTTTCAATGACGCACCATTTTTTTGGAAAAGAGACCCCTCGATATTTCCAGGAGCAAACTATTTCCTGAAAATTTCTTGCCGGTTTATAACTGATCAACCTTAAGGGGCGCTTAAATCCAGGCCTTAAAGCTGGCTGTATCCCGCAATTACCTCGTAGCTGTTCGTCCGCTTCCACGAGGAACAGGGACAGGCGACGGCCGGCGCCGAGCCAGGTTCACAGGGAGTTGGTCATGCGTTTTTGAGTCGCTAGCAGGAGGTTTTGAATGCCCGGTAATCGCGCTGGTAAACAAGGCGTCGCTGCGGGAAAAAACCACAGGGGAATAATCTGGCTGAGTTCAGGCGGTTATGACAGAATTGCCACTGGTTCGGGTTGGGGGAGTGTTGTGGACAAGATTTATATAACCGCGCAGGAGCTGCTGGAAGATTCGTTCCGGCTGGCACACAAGATATTCGAGGATGGGTTTCACCCGCAGTTTATCATTGGTATCTGGCGTGGTGGCACCCCGGTCGGGATCGCGGTGCAGGAGTACTTCGAATACCGCAAGCTCTCGACCGATCACATCTCGGTGCGCACCTCTTCTTATTACGGCATCAACCAGCAGTCCAAGGAAATTCGCGTTCACGGCCTGCACTACCTGATCGAAAACGCCAATGCGGACGACAAGCTGCTGATCGTCGACGACGTGTTCGATTCCGGACGCAGCGTGGACGCGCTGATCAAGGCCATTCGCAAACAGTCACGCCTGAACGCGCCGACCGAAATGCGGGTTGCCTGCCCCTGGTACAAGCCGTCCAAGAACAGCGTCGATTTTGAACCGGATTACTACCTGCACGAAAGCGAGGAGTGGCTGGTGTTTCCGCACGAACTGGACGGACTCGAATTGTCCGAAATCGGCGCGGGTAAGAAAGATCTGGCCAATATTCTGCACCTTTTCGAGTAGTCCTGAAAAAGCATCGACATGCAGTACTTTATCTGGAGTACGGACAACATCGGTGTTCCCGCCAGTAGCGAATTACTGGCGGCAGCAGACCGCGGCGTCAAGCTGGGCGTGCTGGTTGATGATCAGGCTGGCTGGGGAAAGCGGTAAAAGCTCTGGTTTTATAGCCTGCTGCCTGTGAACGCTATTTTGTAACAGGCCTGCTGGTGAAGCACTCGCCTGCAAAGGTAAATGCCCCTGGTCTGTTTACTGCCCTTTTGCGCTCTTATCTGAAATTCAATCATTACTCCATTTTCGCTGCTATATATAGTTAACAGTGGTCTCAAATAGTGTGAAAATTCAGAATGTCTGCATCAAAAGTGAAACGTAATATCTCTCCCGACGATCTGGAAGAAACTGCAGCGTCCGTTATGGATGATCAAAAGCAGGCCGAAAACAAGCGCAGGTTTGCAGACTCACTCAAACCGAAGGGCCGTAAACTAAAGCTGGACCGCAGGGTTGCTGACGAAGAGCGGCGAACCGCTGGATCGACTGGATACAAAGGTACCGCGCGCAGAGAGATCCTCGATCGAAGAGAAAGTCTAAATGACCGTAGAGATGAGGACTGATCGAAGTTCTCAGCTCATTCCCTGGCCCGGTCCTCCGCCAGGTCCCCAGTATGAACGTCGCTATACGAAGCAAAGAAAGCGTTTACTTTTTCCGCTAACTTCGCTGCGAAAGTAAACTATCTGCCTTTTCCCGGCCCGCTAGAGTGCGTCACCCGGGATGCGTACCCAGCCCTCCATCAATACGCGTGCGCTGCGGCTCATTACGACTTTTTCGACTACCCATTCGCCATCGCGTTGGCTGGCCTCGGCGCCGACCCTTAGTGTTCCCGATGGATGACCAAAGCGTACGGCGTTGCGTTCGCCACCACCGGCGGCGAGGTTGACCAGCGTACCCGGAATGACGGCGGCGGTCGCAATCGCGACCGCGGCCGTGCCCATCATCGCGTGATGCAGCTTGCCCATCGACATCGCGCGCACGTTGAGATCGATATCCGCGGTGGCGATCGGTTTGCCGCTGGAGGCGATGTAATCGGCGGGCGGCGCGACGATGGCGACCTTGGGTGTGTGCTGGCGGTCGGCGGCTTGCTCAAGCTTGTCGATCAGGCCCATGCGCAGCGCGCCGTGAGCGCGGATCTGCTCGAAACGCTCGAGTGCGGCCGGATCACTATTGATTACTTCCTGCAACTCGCAGCCACTGTAACCGAGGTCGGCGGCATTCAGGAAGATGGTCGGAATGCCGGCGTTGATCATTGTCGCCTGCAGGCTGCCCGCCGCGATCACGTCTGGCGGGAGTTCGAGTGTATCGACCAGTGCGCCTGTCGGGAACATCGCGCCCACGGCGTCGGCCGGGTCGAGAAACTCGATTTGTACTTCCGCCGCGGGGAAGGTCACGCCGTCGAGCTCGAAGTCGCCGGTCTCCTGTACCTCGCCGTCGGTCATCGGCACCTGGGCGATGATGGTCTTGTTGATATTGCATTGCCAGATACGTACCTCGGCGATGCCGTCGCGCGGAATTCGATCTGCGTCGACGAGTCCGCCGGAGATGGCGCATGCGCCGACCGCGGCGGTGAGGTTGCCGCAGTTGCCGCTCCAGTCGACGAACGCCCTGTCGATCGCGACCTGGCCGAACAGGTAGTCGACGTCGTGACCGGCTTGCGTGCTCTTCGACAGAATCACGGTTTTGCTGGTGCTCGAGGTTGCGCCGCCCATGCCGTCGGTCTGCTTACCGTAGGGGTCGGGGCTGCCGATGACGCGCAATAGCAGGTTGTCGCGTGCTGCACCTGGAGCTTGCGCCGCCGCGGGCAGGTCTTCGAGGCGGAAGAATACGCCCTTGCTGGTACCGCCACGCATATAGGTCGCCGGAATGCGGATCTGTGCTGGAGCGGTCATGCCGGCGCTCCGGCTTCGAGGAAATCCTGGGCGAAGCGCTGTAATACGCCGCCGGCCTCGTACACCGATAATTCGTCGGCGGTGTCGAGCCGGCATTTCACCGGAATCTCGACGCGCTCGCCATCGCGGCGCTGCATGATGACGGTAAGCGTAGCGCCGGGCGTGCGTTCGCCGACTACGTCGAAGGTTTCACTGCCGTCGATGGTGTAAGTTTTGCGGGTCTCGCCCGGCATGAATTCCAGCGGCAGCACACCCATGCCGACCAGGTTAGTGCGGTGGATGCGCTCGAAGCCTTCGGCGATTATGGCCTCGACGCCGGCGAGGCGCACGCCCTTGGCGGCCCAGTCGCGCGACGAACCCTGGCCGTAATCGGCGCCGGCAATAATAATCAACGGTTGCGCGCGTGCCATGTAGGTTTCGATCGCTTCCCACATGCGTGTGACCTCGCCTTCCGGCTCGATACGCGCCAGCGAACCCTGCTGCACCTCGCCGTTCTCGGTCACCATCTCGTTCAGCAGTTTGGGATTGGCAAAGGTCGCGCGTTGCGCGGTCAGGTGGTCGCCGCGGTGGGTCGCGTAGGAATTGAAGTCTTCCTCGGGCACGCCCATTTTGGCCAGGTACTCACCAGCCGCGCTCGACGCCATGATCGCGTTTGACGGCGACAGGTGATCGGTGGTGATGTTGTCGCCGAGCACCGCCAGCGGGCGCATGCCACTGAGCGCACGCTTCCCGGCCAGCGCGCCTTCCCAGTAGGGTGGGCGGCGAATATAGGTCGATTGCGGTTGCCAGTCATAAAGCGGACTTGTTCCGGCCTCGACCTGGCGCAGATCGAACATCGGGTTATAGACCTGGTTGAATTGCTCGGGGCGCACGTGTTTGGCGACGATGGCGTCGATTTCGGCGTCGCTCGGCCAGATGTCCTTGAGCTTGACCGGGTTGCCGTCGGCGTCGTGGCCAAGCGCGTCCTGCTCGATGTCGAAGCGTATGGTGCCGGCAATCGCGTAGGCCACGACCAGCGGCGGTGAGGCGAGGAAAGCCTGCTTCGCGTAGGGGTGAATGCGGCCATCGAAGTTGCGATTGCCGGACAGCACCGCCGTGGCGTACAGATCACGCTCGATGATTTCCTGCTGAATGTCTGGATCCAGCGCACCGCTCATGCCGTTACAGGTGGTGCAGGCATAGGCCACGATACCGAAGCCCAGTTTTTCCATCTCGGCCAGCAGCCCGGCTTCTTCCAGGTAGAGCTTTGCGACCTTCGAGCCCGGCGCAAATGACGACTTTACCCAGGGTTTGCGCGTAAGCCCCAGTGCATTGGCCTTCTGCGCGATTAACCCGGCGGCAACGACGTTGCGCGGATTGCTGGTATTGGTGCAACTGGTGATCGCGGCAATGATGACTGCACCGTCGGGCATTTCGCCCGGAGTTTCTTCCCACTCGCCGGAAACGCCGCGCGTGGCGAGTTCAGCGGTCGGCAGGCGCCGGTGCGGGTTGGAGGGACCGGCGAGGTTGCGCTCGACCTTGGACAGGTCGAACTCGAGCACGCGCTCGTACTCGGCCTGTTGCAAACTGTCGGCCCACAGGCCGGTGACACGGGCATAGTTTTCAACCAACGCCACCTGCTCGGCTTCACGGCCGGTCAGTTTCAGATACTCGATGGTTTGTTCGTCGATGTAGAACATCGCCGCCGAGGCGCCATACTCCGGCGCCATGTTGGAAATCGATGCGCGGTCGCCAATGGTCAGGCCGGTGGCACCGTCGCCGAAAAATTCCAGGTAGGCGGAGACCACGCGCGCTTCGCGCAGGAATTCGGTGAGCGCGAGCACGATATCGGTGGCGGTGATGCCGGGCTGGCGCTGACCGCTCAGGCGCACGCCGACGATGTCGGGCAGGCGCATCATCGACGGCCGGCCAAGCATGACGGTTTCGGCCTCGAGGCCGCCGACGCCGATGGCGATCACGCCGAGGCAATCGATGTGCGGCGTGTGACTGTCGGTGCCGACACAGGTGTCCGGAAAGGCCACGCCATCGCGCGTTTGAATTACCGGTGACATCTTCTCCAGGTTGATCTGGTGCATGATGCCGTTACCGGCCGGAATCACGTCGACGTTATCGAAGGCGCTGCGGGTCCAGTCGATGAAATCGAAGCGATCCGCGTTGCGGCGGTCCTCGATTGCGCGGTTCTTGTCGAAAGCGTCCGGGTCGAAACCGGCGTACTCGACGGCGAGCGAGTGATCGACGATGAGTTGGGTTGGTACCACCGGGTTGACGCGAGCCGGGTCGCCGCCCTGGTCTGCGATTGCGTCGCGCAGGCCGGCGAGATCGACCAGCGCGGTCTGGCCGAGAATGTCGTGACAGACCACGCGCGCCGGATACCAGGGAAAATCGAGGTCGCTGCGGCGCTCAACGATCTGCCCTAGCGCAGCCTTGAGATCAGCAGGGTCGCAACGGCGCACCAGGTTTTCGGCCAGCACGCGCGAGGTGTAGGGCAGGCGGTCGTATGCACCCGCCGAGATCGAGTCGATCGCGGCACGGGTATCGAAATAGTCCAGTTTGCTGCCGGGAAGGGGCTTGCGGTATTGCTCGTTCATATCTTCAACCTAATGTCATCCCCGCGCACGCGGGGATCCTGTAACAGTGGCTGCCAGAAATATCGTGGCCGACTGGATAGCCTTAGAACCGGCCGTCCAGCACGAATTGTTTGCGGGACCGCTGCAAGCACGTCCGTGTGCGCTTGCGGCGCGACACCCATGTCGCTCAGCATTCGAGGTGTCGGGCCACCGAAACCAACTCGCGCCGACCGACCCTCGAATTTTTCCCGAACGGCCATTCCTCTGCTCATATAACCGCCATCCCGCTTACACGGGTATGAGGGTTGCTCAGGCGCGTTCATCGATGGGCACGAAGTTGAGGTTCTCGGGGCCGGTGTAGTTGGCGGATGGGCGAATGATCTTGCCGTCGAGGCGTTGCTCGACCACGTGCGCACCCCAGCCGGAAGTACGTGCGATGACGAACAGCGGCGTGAACATGTCGGTGGGTACCCCCATCTGGTGATAGGAGACTGCCGAAAACCAGTCGAGGTTGGGGAACATCTTCTTCAATTCCCACATCGTGGTTTCCAGGCGTTCGGCGACGTCGTACATCAACATGTCGCCGTTTTCGGCTGAAAGTTGCTTGGCAACGCGCTTGATCACTTCGTTGCGTGGGTCGCTGACGGTGTAGACCGGGTGACCGAAACCGATGACGATTTCCTTGTTGGCAACGCGTTCGCGAATATCGGCTTCGGCCTCGTCTGCCGAACCGTAGCGCGACTGGATTTTGAAGGCTTCTTCGTTGGCACCACCGTGCTTGGGTCCGCGCAGCGCGCCGATCGCGGCAGTCATGCAGGAATACATATCGGAGCCGGTGCCAGCCACGACCCTACCGGTGAAAGTCGACGCGTTAAATTCGTGTTCGGCGTACAGAATCAGGGAAACATGCATCGCCTTTACCCAGGACTCGGGCGCGGGTTTGCCGTGCAGCAGGTGCAGGAAGTGTCCACCGATCGAATCGTCGTCGGTCACCAGGTCGATGCGTTTGCCGTGATGGCTGAAGTGATACCAGTAAACCAGGATGGAACCGAAGCAGGCCATCAGGCGGTCAATGATGTCGCGCGCTCCTTCGACACTGTGATCATCGGCTTCCGGCATCATGCAACCCAGCGCCGAACAGCCGCTGCGCATTACGTCCATCGGGTGGGTGCTCGAGGGCAATTGTTCGAGCACGACTTTCACTTCATGCGGGATATCACGTAACGCGCGCAGACGTGCCTTGTAGCCATCCAGTTCATCCTGGGTGGGTAATTTTTCATGCACGATGAGGTAAGCGATCTCCTCGAATTCGCACCGCTCGGCGATATCGAGAATGTCGTATCCGCGGTAGTGCAGATCGTTGCCGGTCTTGCCAACTGTACAGATGGCGGTATTGCCGGCTGTCGTTCCCGACAGCGCGACCGACTTTTTCGGTTTGAATGCGGGCGCTTCAGTCATGATGTTTCCTCGTTAAATAATTTATCCAGGGTTTGTTCGTAGTCGTGGTAGTCGAGAAAATCGTACAGCTCCATGCGGGTCTGCATGCTGTCGACCACGTTTTGCTGGGTACCGTCGTCGAGAATGTGGCGGTATACATTCAGCGCCGCCAGACTTGCCGCACGAAACGCGCTTAGCGGATAAAGCGCGAGTTTGACCCCGGCCGAAGCCAGTTGCTCGGTGGTGAACAGGGGCGTGGCACCAAATTCGGTGATGTTGGCCAGCACCGGGACCTGTACAGCCTCGACGAACTGGCGATACTGGTCAAGTTCGGTCATGGCTTCCGGGAAAATCATGTCAGCCCCCGCTTCGACACAGGCCTGCGCGCGTTCGATGGCGGCATTCATGCCTTCCACGGCGAGCGCATCGGTGCGCGCCATAATGACAAAACCCTCATCGCTGCGCGCGTCGACCGCGGCCTTCACTCGATCCACCATCTCCGCACTGGAAACAATGGCCTTGTTCGGGCGGTGGCCGCAACGCTTCTGCATGATCTGGTCTTCGATATGGATACCAGCGACGTCGGCACGGATCATTTCCCGTATGCAGCGCGCAATATTGAAGGCCCCGCCCCAGCCGACGTCGACGTCGACCAGTAACGGCAGATGGCTTGCATCGGTGATACGGCGTGCGTCTTCGAGCACGTCGGCAAGTGTGCTGATTCCGAGGTCAGGGGTGCCCAGCGAACAGGCGGCGACACCACCGCCGGAGAGGTAGAGTGCCTGGTGGCCGCTCTTCTGCGCCATGATGGCGTTGTAGGCGTTGACCGCGCCAACCACTTGCAATGGATTATTGGCGGCCACCGCTGCGCGCAGTTTGTTGCCGGGTGTTTGTGCTTCAGTCATTTTGATCCTCGAGTATTTTTTTAACGATTTCCCAGGCACCGCTGATGTGGCGCCGCATTAATAGCTCGGCGAGCTCTTCGTCGCGTCGCGCTATCGCGCTGGCAATCTGGCGGTGCTGGTCGAGCGCGGTTTTCGCGCGTGTTGGAAATTGCCCCGATTGATGCCGGCACATGCGAATCAGTTGATAGAGTTCGCCGTGCAGGTTTTGCTGTATCCAGCGATTCTGGCTGGCGAGCGCGATGCGATAGTGGAAATCGATGTCGCCCTCGTTCTGGAAGTAAGCCTTGCCCGCGGTTTCCTTGATGTTGTCGGCATGCTGATTGAGCAGCGTGGAAAGCGCCTCGATGTCTGCGTCCGGCATCAGCCGCGCCGCGAGTCGTGCGGCCATGCCTTCCAGTGCTTCACGCGCTGTGTATATGTCCTGCATCATCTTGATATCGAGCGTTACCACGCGCGAACCGGCGTGGGGCACACGCACGATCAGCTTGATCTGTTCGAGCCGATGAATCGCTTCGCGCAACGGCCCACGACTGATCCCGTATTTCAGCGCGAGGTCTGATTCGACGATTTTGGTGCCCTGCGCAAGCTGGCCGCTGATGATGTCAGACTTGATGCTATCGAAGCTGCGTCGTGCCAGTGTGGGCACTTCCAGGCTTTTATCGGGGATCGCGATTATCGGCGTGCTGTTCATTAATTGTCAACAATAATGGCTTTATTTAGCGAAAAGAGAGTGGAATATGCATATTGCCATTGATATTGTCAACAATGACTTTGGCGGTAAGCGGGTTACTTTTCCCGAAACGGCGTTCCGGGCCAGTGTTTTAGCGGGGGCGAAGAATTAATTTTCAGGATAAGTAAATTCAATAGTAGTTATCAGTGTTAGCGG
>Ga0316196_10000166_pt1 | contig 22223 bp, 22 predicted proteins | sample Eddsed2cm_MG_FD_204938 | JGI IMG/M metagenome (GOLD analysis project Ga0316196, IMG submission 204938) | Coastal sediment microbial communities from Maine, United States - Eddy sediment 2 cm | ecosystem: Environmental > Aquatic > Marine > Coastal > Sediment | place: USA: Maine | collected... | reverse complement strand
GCCTCGGACACGCCGGCGGTGGACCCAGACAGGTCCGCAATGTCGGCATTGAACCAGTCGGGCGAACTAACGAAAGTCCAGGCGGTGGTGTTGGTCTGGGCATTTGATTGAATAGGCGAGCCGAGCACGCCAAGCAAAGCGATGCAGAATATGGCGCGCCCCATACCCATCGCCGAGCAGCCTTTTTGCGAGTGCAGCATGTCACTTGCTCCAGCAATCCGGGATGACCTGGCAGTGGCAACCTGGATTGGAGGCAATGCCACCCGTGCGGTCGTGTGATTACCATTTAGCTCTTATGGTGATCACCCTAGCGCCGAAACCGGTGTCGCCATTTGATCTGAGACAGATTTCCAGCCGATTGGCGCAGACTCACCGGAACCTTTTGATACGCTGACCGCGGCTCGGAGCCCCGTTTATCCCGCGGCCACGAACCGGTGGTTTCGCGGACCATAGGGCCATAGGCGCCGGCTGCCATGTCGCCCCCGCGGCGAAGACTCATGGCCAAGACAGACGGGTGAGGCGAAATGGGTTGACGCATACGACGGTTTGAATCAAGTTTTCTGGCCAACCGAGAAAAATTGGAAGCCACATGATTGGGCGATGCGTCGAACCCGACCCGGTGGCGCGGTCGAACATCACCGGAGGAGTAGACGATGAACAGGTTCTTTGCTGTGACGGCGGCTGTTTTGCTCATGGCGGCACCGTTCGGTTTGGCGCTCGCTGAGGTAACGGTTGGCGTGTCCTGGTCAAATTTTCAGGAAGAGCGCTGGAAGACCGACGAGGCCGCCATCAAAGCCGCATTGGAAAAGCTCGATGCGAAATATATTTCGGCAGATGCCCAGTCTTCAGCCGCAAAACAACTCACCGATGTGGAAAGTCTGATCGCCAACGGCGCCAACGCCCTGATTATTCTCGCTCAGGATTCCGACGCCATCGGTCCGGCGGTGCAGAAAGCTGTGGACGAAGGCATTCCGGTCATTGGCTATGACCGACTGATCGAAAACCCGGATGCTTTCTATATTACCTTTGACAATAAAGAAGTCGGCCGAATGCAGGCCTCGGCTGTGTTTGCCGTCCAGCCCAAGGGCAATTATGTGTTCATCAAAGGTTCCGCCGCCGATCCCAACGCGGATTTTCTGCATGCCGGTCAGCTGGAGGTGCTGCAGGCCGCGCTGGATTCCGGTGATGTGAAAAACGTGGGTGACGCCTACACCGATGGTTGGTTGCCGGCCAATGCGCAACGGAATATGGAACAGTTCCTCACCGCCAACGACAACAAAGTGGATGCGGTAGTCGCGTCCAACGACGGCACCGCCGGCGGTGTGGTGGCGGCATTGGCCGCCCAGGGTCTGGAGGGTTTGGTGCCTGTTTCCGGACAGGACGGTGACCATGCCGCACTCAACCGGGTCGCCCTGGGCACCCAGACCGTATCGGTCTGGAAGGACGCGCGGGAGTTGGGCGGCGCTGCCGGCACCCTGGCAGTCCATCTGGCCGGCGGTATTGCCATGGGCGACATACCGGGGGCGGTGGTTTTCAACGGTGGGCCCAAGGGCGTGGAGATGACGTCGCTGTTCCTCAAGCCGGTTCCGATCACCCGGGACAACCTGAACCTGGTGATCGACGCCGGCTGGATTACGCAGGCCCAGGTCTGTCAGGGGGTGCCGTCGGGTACGGTGGCGGTTTGCAACTGAGCCCGTCCTGCGCACAGCGCCCATGATCGATTCCGGCCCGGCCCGGACCCACTGGTCGCGGCGGTTACTCGATGCCACTGAGCTGGATACCCGCATGTTGGGCATGGTGGGCGCTCTGGCGGTGATCTGGATCGGTTTCGATCTGGCCTCCGGGGGTGTGTTCCTGACCCCGCGCAATCTCTGGAACCTCAGCGTGCAGACCGCGTCCATCGCCGTCATGGCTACCGGTATGGTGCTGGTGATCGTCACCCGGCACATCGACCTGTCCGTGGGCTCGGTGCTTGGGTTCCTGGGCATGATCATGGGCGTGCTGCAGGCGGAGTTATTGCCCCAATGGCTGGGGTATGACCACGGGCTGACCTGGATACTCGCTCTATCCGCCGGGGTGCTGCTGGGCATCGCCATCGGCGGGCTCCAGGGTTACATCATTGCCTATCTGGGCGTACCGGCGTTTATCGTCACCCTTGGCGGACTGCTGGCCTGGCGCGGCGCGGCCTGGTGGGTGACATCTGGACGCACGGTCGCGCCCATGGACAGTACGTTTCGCCTGTTGGGGGGCGGCACCGCCGGCTCAATCGGTGCGATGGCGACCTGGCTGGTGGCGGGGGTGGTGTGTCTCATCGTGCTTGCCACGCTGGCCAACGGTCGGCGGCAGCGGCGGCGCTTCGGTTTTCCCCTGCGCCCGCTTTGGGCCGAATGGGTGTTGGCCATCCTCGGCTGTGGTTTGAGCATCGGCGTGGCAGCGGTCGCAAACGCCTATCCCTGGCCGAAACGGGTGGCAGAACGCTATGCCGAGGCTCAGGGGATGGCCGTTCCCGAGGGCGGTCTGGTCATTGCCCATGGCCTGGCGATTCCGGTGCTGGTGGCCCTGGCTGTGGGCGTGGCCATGACCTTTCTTGCAACCCGCACGCGCTTTGGGCGCTATGTGTTCGCCATCGGCGGCAATCCGGAAGCGGCGGATCTTGCGGGCATCGACACCCGTTGGGTGCGGATGCGTATATTCATGCTCATGGGGGTACTGTGTGGGATTGCGGCGGCCATATCCACGGCCCGGCTCAATGCCGCCACCAACGCCCAGGGTTCCCTGGATGAACTCTATGTGATCGCCGCCGCCGTGATCGGTGGCACCTCCCTGGCGGGTGGTGTGGGCACCATCGCCGGCGCCATGCTTGGGGCGCTGGTGATGCAGTCGCTGCAGTCCGGCATGGTGTTGATGGGTCTCGATACCCCGCTGCAGAACATTGTGGTCGGGGTGGTGCTCGTGCTTGCCGTTTGGCTGGACACGCTTTACCGGCGGCGGACCGGGTGAAGGGGGCAATATGACGGGCACGCCGTTGGTGGAGATGCGGGACGTGTCCATCGCCTTTGGCGGCATTCATGCCGTGGAGGGCGCCAGCGTCGACCTGTTTCCCGGCGAGGTGGTGGCCCTGGTGGGGCACAACGGCGCTGGCAAGTCGACCCTGATCAAGATCCTGTCCGGCGCCTACCGGCGCGACGCCGGTCAGATCCGGATAGACGGAGCGCCGGCCCGGATCGACAATCCGCGTCAGGCCAAGGATTATGGGATCGAAACCATCTACCAGACTCTGGCCCTGGCGGACAATGTCGATGCTGCCGCCAACCTGTTTCTCGGGCGTGAGCTCCGCACCCGCTGGGGCACCTTGGACGATGTAGCGATGGAGGCGGCCTGCCGCGAGGTCATGGGCCGCCTGAATCCGAATTTCAGGCGTTTCAAGGAGCCGGTTGTCTCCCTGTCCGGTGGCCAACGTCAATCGGTGGCCATCGCCCGGGCAATTCATTTCAATGCCCGCATCCTGATCATGGATGAGCCGACCGCGGCGTTGGGGCCGCAGGAAACCGCCCAGGTTGCCGATTTGATCAAACAGCTCAAGAACGAGGGCATCGGCATTTTCCTCATCAGCCACGATATCCACGATGTATTCGATTTGTCAGACCGGGTCAGTGTTATGAAAAACGGCAGAATCGTCGGTACCGGGCGCACCCGTGATCTGACGCCGGACGAAGTCTTGGGGATGATTATTCTGGGACGGTGCCCGCCGGCGGCGACACCCGGTCCCGGCGCACTCAGCGAGGCGGTCTGATGTATCTGGGTATCGATGTGGGCACGTCCTCGGTCAAGACCGTGCTGATGGACCAGGGGCAGCGGTTGCTGGCCAGCGCCAGCGAGCCTTTGACTGTAGATCGTCCTCAGCCCGGATGGTCAGAACAGAACCCGGATGACTGGTGGCGCGCGGCTCAATCGACCATCGACCGACTTGCAGCGGACCATGCCGGCCAGGTGTCTGCGGTGCGGGGCATCGGTTTGTCGGGTCAGATGCACGGTGCAACCCTGCTGGACAAAGCAGATCGTATTTTGCGCCCGGCCATACTCTGGAACGATGGCCGCTGCGGTGCTGAGTGCGCTGAGCTCGATTCGGCGGCGGATTTTCGCGGTATCGGCGGCAATCTTGTGATGCCGGGTTTCACCGCCCCCAAGCTGGCCTGGGTGTCGCACCATCAACCCGAGCTGTTTGCTCGCGTCGCCAAGGTGTTGCTGCCCAAAGACTACGTCCGTCTGGCCTTGACCGGTGACTACGTGTCCGACATGTCGGACGCCGCCGGCACCTTGTGGCTGGATGTGGCGCGCCGGGACTGGTCCGATGCATTGCTGGCGGCGACCGGGCTGGATCGAGACAAAATGCCGGTCCTGGTGGAGGGCTCCGAGGTGTCCGGGCGGCTGCGCCCGACCTTGTGTCAGCGCTGGAACATGGGCGCGCCGCCGGTGGTGGCCGGCGGCGGCGGAGACAACGCGGCCGCCGCCTGTGGTGTCGGAGTGTTGCCAACCGGGTCGGCCTTCGTGTCCCTGGGCACGTCCGGCGTGCTGTTCGTCGCCAACGAGCGTTTTTCCCCCAATACCCAGGGCGCGGTGCACGCGTTTTGCCATGCGGCACCCGGCCTCTGGCACCAGATGGGCGTGATTCTGTCGGCCACGGACAGCCTGGAGTGGTTGGCCGGGGTGACCGGCACGGGGGTCAGCGAACTGATGGCCGAACTGGACGCGAGTCCGCCGACGGCGGAGGGCCCGGTATTTCTTCCCTACCTGTCCGGCGAACGGACCCCACATAATGATCCGGCCGCCCGCGGCGCCTTTGCCGGCCTGACCCGGGTTCACACCCGACGCGATCTGACCCAGTCGGTGCTTGAGGGGGTTGCCTTCGCATTTGGCGATTGCCGTGCAGCCCTGGCTGACGCCGGTACCGATTTCGAGTGCGCCTACGCGGTGGGTGGCGGGGCCCGCTCCGTACACTGGTTGAGGATTCTGGCGTCGGTTCTGGAGCGACCGTTGTTGCTGCCCCGGGACGGCGATTTTGGCGCCGCCTTTGGTGCGGCGCGACTGGGTTTGTGTGCCGCCGACGGCGCTGATCCGCTGGTGGTGTGCGCGCCCCCGGAGATTGATCGGGAGGTGCGACCGGAGCCCGCTCTGCGGGATCGGTATTCCGAGAGATACGCCCGTTTTCGCGCGCTCTATCCAGCCCTGAAGGAGACCATGCCATGACCCGTTTTTTCCAGGACTGCGAACCCGTGCGTTACCGGGGCCCCGATAGCACTGAGGCTCTGGCCTATCGCTGGTATGACCCGGATCGAATCCTGCTCGGGCGGCGCATGGAGGACCACTTGCGATTTGCCGTCTGTTATTGGCATACGTTCGTTTGGCAGGGCAACGATCCGTTCGGTGGCCAGACCTTTGAGCGACCCTGGTTCGGTGGCGGCATGTCCCATGCGCGGCAGAAGGCCGACGCCGCGTTCCAGTTGTTCGAGCTGCTGGGTGTTCCGTTTTTCTGTTTTCATGACCGGGATATCGCGCCGGAAGGGGACAGCCTGGCCGAGTCCAACCGCAATGTGCAGGAGATGGCGGAGCTGCTTGCCACCCGGATGGAGTCGACCGGTACCCGGCTGCTGTGGGGAACGGCGAATCTGTTTTCCCACCGCCGTTACATGGCCGGCGCCGCCACCAACCCCGACCCGGACGTGTTCGCCTATGCCGCCGCCCAGGTCAAGAATGTGCTGGAGGTCACCCACCAGTTGGGGGGCGCCAACTACGTGCTCTGGGGCGGGCGCGAGGGGTATGAGACCCTGCTCAATACCGACTTGCGGCGCGAATTGGACCAGATGGGCCGGTTTTTGAACCTGGTGGTCGAACACAAGCACAAGATCGGGTTCGGTGGCACCATCCTGATCGAACCCAAACCCCAGGAGCCGACCAAGCACCAGTACGACTTCGATGTCGCCACCGTTTACGGTTTCCTCAAGCGCTATGGTTTGGAAGACGAGGTGAAGGTCAACATCGAGGTGGGTCATGCGGTATTGGCCGGCCACGCGTTCGAGCACGAAATCGCCCTGGCGCAGGCCTTGGGCATTTTCGGCTCGGTGGACATGAACCGAAACGACTACCAGTCCGGTTGGGATACCGATCAGTTTCCGAACAACGTGCCGGAGGTTGCCCTGGCGCTGTACTTCATCCTCAAGGGCGGCGGCTTTACCAGCGGTGGTCTCAATTTCGATACCAAACTCAGACGCCAGTCCCTGGATCCGGAAGACCTGTTGCACGCTCATGTGGGCGCCATGGATTGTTGTGCCCGCGGATTGATCGCCGCCGCGGCCATGATCGAGGATGGTCTATTGCGAAGCGAGCTGGACAACCGATACGCGGGCTGGGACAGTGCGCCGGCCCGCGCCATGCTGGCCGGTGACGTCAGCCTGGAGGAGATCGCGGATCGGGTGGAGCAGGCCGAGCTCGATCCCCAGCCCCGCTCCGGTCGACAGGAGTATCTGGAGAATCTGGTCAACCGGTATCTGTGAGCACGCTGTCCCAGGAGGCGCCTTGATGCAGTCTCCGGGTGATGCGGATCGCGGGCGGGAGGTAGACCGTGAAGGAGCCTCTGATCTAGCCTGGACGAAGCAGATTGGAGGGTGAAATGTGCAGATTCAAGGGGCGGATCGCGGGGCAGATCGCGGGTAATAGGTATTCTATTGCCAAGATCTGCAACGATGAAGCGGTGCATTTCGGTCCCAAGATGCGCGTTCACGAATAGATCAGATGCTCCTTAATGCTGTGGGTAAACGCATCGTCACCGTCCTGTGGGTTGGCAGCCTTTGGACTGTTGGCCTGATGGTCGCACCCATGCTGTTTGCAACGCTTGAAGATCGGACCCTGGCCGGACACATCGCCGGCGCCCTGTTTACCCTGGAATCTTATGTTGGATTGGTGTGTGGTCTGTGCCTGCTGATGTTTGCCTGGGCCGAGGGGCGATTGCGCCGACTGAGCACCGGCCTGGTGTTGACGATGATCATTATTACTCTGGTGGGAGAGTTTGGGTTGCAACCGGGCATGGCCGCGTTGAAACAGCAGGGTTTGACCGATGGCGCCGCATTCGCCGGGCTGCACCGCGCTGCGTCCGCGCTTTACCTGTGCAATTGCCTGCTCGGTCTGGCGCTGGTGGTGTTCGACGGAGACCGGACGGATGGGATCAGGGAAGCTTGATGCGGGCCTTTTCGGGATTGCGCAGATACAGGGTTGCGATCCGACCCATGATTTGGACCCTTTCGGCGCCGGTGCGATCGCACAGTTCGGCCGCGTCGGACTGACGCTGAACCCGATCCGACCCTGCAATTTTTACCTTTATGAGTTCATGATGGTCCAGTGCACGGCGTGTCTCCTCGCACACCGCGTCGGTCAAGCCCTTGTCACCGACCATGATCACCGGTTTCAGGTGATGGGCCAGTCCACGTAAGTACTGCTTTTGTTTGGACGTGAGCATGAATGGCACTCGAAAACCGGGCGTCAGGCCCGCAAAAGGGCGCACAGTCTGCCCAAAACCGTGTTTTCTTTCCAGCGCCGCGTCTTGGTCGGAGGCCCTACTGGTCCGGATCGTGCTCGCTGGCACCGGTAAACGGGCGTCCCATGGATCGTCGGCGGGGGCCTAAGGCGTGGCCAGGAGCAAGAGCAGCGGACGATGGCTCAAGGAGCACTTTCAGGACGAGTTTGTCCAGCGCGCCCAGCGGGAGGGTTGGCGATCACGGGGGGCGTTCAAGCTGGAAGAGATCGATGCAAAGGACCGGCTGCTGAAGCCCGGCATGGTGGTGCTGGACCTGGGCGCCGCGCCAGGTGGCTGGTCGCAGTACGCCGCACGGCGGCTGGGCCACGCTGGACGGGTCATCGCATTGGACATTCTGCCCATGGATTCCCTGGCCGACGTCGCCTTCCTGCGGGGGGATTTCCGTGAGCCGTCCGTGGTGGATACCCTGCTGGAAATTCTGGGCGATGACAGGGCCGACCTTGTAATGTCCGACATGGCCCCCAATATGAGTGGTGTGAAAGCAGTTGATCAGCCGAGTTCTATGTATTTGGCCGAGTTGGCACTGGATCTCGCTGAGCAGGTGTTGCGGCCGGGTGGCAGCTTTCTGGTTAAGGTATTTCAGGGCGAGGGCTTCGACGAGTTGTTGAAATCAATGCGAGGGCGTTTTGGCAAAGTGGCCAGCCGCAAGCCCAAGGCATCCAGGGATCGAAGTCGGGAACTGTACCTGTTGGCCCGGAACTATGGCATGTAGTACTGTCTAAAAGTTCGGCGCATTTCCGAGCGCCATTGTCAGGAATCCAAACGTGCTGGAGAACAGGACGCCCTCCGGCCGACCCACGAGGTAGTTGCTTTGAATGACATGGTGAAGAACATCCTGCTTTGGGTGGTGATCGCCGTGGTACTGATGTCTGTTTTCAACAGTTTCGGACCGCGTTCGGCACCCACGGCTCAGTTGGCCTACTCCCAGTTTCTGGATCAGGTCAACCAAGGCGCCATTGCTGAGGTCACCATCGACGGCAGAACCATCATCGGGCGCAGCGCCAGCGGTGAGAAGTTCACCTCTTACAGCCCTGAGACAGACAACACCGCCATGATCGGAGAGTTGCTTGACCGCGGCGTTGAAATCGAGGGACGTGCGCCCGAACAGCAGTCCATGCTGATGCAGATTTTCATCAGCTGGTTTCCGATGCTGTTGCTGATCGGGGTCTGGATTTTCTTCATGCGTCAGATGCAGGGTGGCGCCGGCGGCCGCGGTGCCATGTCGTTCGGCAAGAGCCGGGCGAAGCTGATGAGCGAAGACCAGGTCAAAGTAACCTTCGCCGACGTGGCAGGCTGCGAAGAGGCCAAGGAAGAAGTGTCCGAACTGGTGGACTTCCTGCGTGAACCGGCCAAATTCCAGAAGCTTGGCGGCAAAATCCCTCGGGGGGTATTGATGGTGGGTTCGCCCGGGACAGGTAAGACCCTGTTGGCAAAAGCCATCGCCGGCGAGGCCAAAGTGCCGTTCTTTACCATCTCCGGGTCAGACTTCGTCGAAATGTTCGTCGGTGTCGGCGCTTCCCGTGTGCGTGACATGTTCGAGCAGGCCAAAAAGCACGCGCCCTGCATAATCTTCATCGACGAAATCGACGCGGTCGGACGCCATCGAGGCGCTGGTCTTGGCGGTGGCCACGACGAGCGGGAACAGACCCTCAACCAGCTGCTGGTCGAGATGGATGGCTTCGAAGGCAACGAGGGTGTAATCGTTATCGCCGCCACCAACCGTCCCGATGTATTGGATCCGGCATTGCTACGACCGGGCCGATTCGATCGCCAGGTTGTTGTGCCGCTACCCGACGTTCGCGGCCGGGAGCAGATTCTCAAGGTGCACATGCGTAAGGTGCCGATGGCGGACGACGTGAAACCCAGCATCATCGCCCGCGGCACACCCGGATTCTCCGGGGCAGACCTCGCCAACCTGGTGAATGAGGCCGCTTTGTTCGCGGCTCGCTCCAACTCGCGCGAAGTCACCATGGACAATCTCGAGCAGGCCAAGGACAAGATCATGATGGGCGCCGAGCGCAAATCCATGGTTATGACCGAGGATGAGAAGAAGCTCACCGCGTATCACGAGGCCGGCCATGCCATTGTCGGATTGACTGTCCCATCCCACGATCCGGTCTACAAGGTGACCATCATTCCAAGGGGACGGGCCCTGGGTGTGACCATGTTCCTACCGGAGCAGGACAAGTACAGTGCAAGCCGACAAACCCTGGAAAGCCAGATTTCGAGTCTGTTCGGCGGGCGCATAGCCGAGGAGCTGATCTACGGAAACGATGCGGTCACCACCGGCGCTCAGAACGACATCGAGCGCGCCACCAGTATTGCCCGCAACATGGTGACCCGTTGGGGCCTGTCGGATCGACTTGGGCCGCTGTCCTATGGTGAGGACGAAGGCGAAGTATTCCTGGGGCACAGTGTGACCCAGCACAAGAGCGTGTCAGATGAAACCGCCCATGCCATTGATGAGGAGATTCGCGCAATCATCGATCGCAACTACCAGCGGTCGGAGAAAATTCTTGAGGAGAACAAAGACGAACTCCATACGATGGCCAACGCGTTGATGAAGTACGAGACCATCGATGCCAACCAGATCGCGGACATCATGGCGGGCCGGGAGCCCTCGCCACCCAGCGACTGGAGTGAATCTGATCCGCCGTCAGGATCGGCTAAGGCCGAGGACGACGACTCTTCGGATACCGCCAAAGGGTCTGCCTCTTCGCCGCCGGACGACGGTGCCATTGGCGGCCCCGCCAGCCAGCACTGAGTCCGATCGGGCCGGCGCATTGACTGCGCCGGTCTGAACCTGGAATTGCTCCTCTCCGCGACCGCATCGGCCGATGCGGTCGCTTTCGTTCCTGCGGGTGTCCTGTTGCATAAGTTCCCTGCATCTCAGCAGGCGGGAAGCGCCCAGGCGCTTTGAAGTGTTACCAACCTATGGGACGGGACAGCACTATCCTGCTTCCAATAGCAACGGCCCACCGCCCTTTCTTACGGGCCATTGTTTTGGGCGCAGTGTTCCCGTGGTTTGGTGCATCACCCATACTTGGCACAACACTTGGTTCTCCCTCAATCCGATTTCCGGCCGACAGCCGCCGGGCTGGTTTGGTAGTGTATGCGCCCGCGGGACGGGGATGACATAAGAAGGACTCAGATGGGCAGACGATTTTTCGGAACCGATGGCATTCGAGGACGGGTCGGCGAGCCACCTATCACCGCCGACTTTATTCTCAAACTGGGCTGGGCGGCCGGTCGTGCATTGGTCTCCCAGGGCTGTAACAAGGTGCTGATTGGCAAGGATACCCGCATATCGGGTTACATGTTCGAATCGGCCCTGGAGGCCGGTCTTTCCGCAGCGGGGCTCGATATCGCACTGCTTGGGCCGATGCCGACGCCGGGTATCGCCTACCTCACACGGACCCTGAACGCCTGCGCAGGCGTGGTCATCAGCGCTTCCCACAACCCGTACTATGACAACGGGATCAAGTTTTTCTCTCGGGACGGCGCCAAGCTCCCGGACGAACTCGAGGCCCGCATCGAAGCATTGCTCGATGAGCCTCTGACCACGGCGGAGTCATCCGCCCTGGGCAAGGCGGAGCGTATCGAGGATGCGCGCGGGCGCTACATCGAGTTTTGCAAAAGCACACTGCCAAGCCGGATCAGTCTGCGCCACCTGAAGATCGTGGTTGACTGCGCCCACGGCGCCACCTACCACATCGCCCCCAGCGTCTTTTCCGAACTGGGCGCCCAGGTTGTGCCAATGGGGGTTTCCCCTAACGGACTCAATATAAATGATGGGGTGGGATCGACCCAGCCCGAACAGTTGCGCCAGGCGGTCATCGCCGAGCAGGCGGATCTGGGCATCGCATTTGATGGCGACGGTGACCGGGTGGCCATGGTTGACGGCAACGGTCGGGTGCTCAATGGCGACGATCTCCTGTATGTGATTGCCCGGGACCGGCTGCGTGCGGGGCAACTGCCGGGCGGGGCGGTGGTCGGCACCTTGATGAGTAATCTGGGGCTGGAGGTGGCGTTCAATGAACTGGGCATCGATCTGCACCGGGCAAAGGTGGGTGACCGTTATGTCATGCAGTTGTTGAATCAGCATGGGCTGATGATCGGCGGCGAAGGGTCCGGACATATCATTTGTCTCGATCGCACCACCACCGGCGACGGCATTGTTTCCGCGTTGCAAGTAGTGGCGGCGATGGTCACCGCGGATGTGACCCTGGCGGAACTCACTCAGGGTATGAGTCAGTACCCGCAGCATCTGGTGAATGTGCCGGTGGCAAAACAAAAGGATCCCGCGGACTCGAAGCGTATCCAGGAGGCGGTCCGGCAGGCCGAGCTGGAACTGGGCGTCCGGGGGCGTGTTCTGCTCCGGCCTTCGGGCACCGAGCCGGTCATTCGGGTGATGGTGGAGGGCGAGGACGAGGGCCAGGTTGCGAGCCTGGCCAGTGCCCTGGCGGGCACGGTCCGGGAGGCCATGGCGGGCTGACGCGCCCGCGTTGCTTTTGGTCGCGCTGACCGGTAAGCTTGCGCGCTCATTTTTCCGGGAGACGGAAATGCGACGCATCCTGGTCGCGGGCAATTGGAAGATGAACGGCTCGAACGAGTCCATCGCGCATTTGCTGCGCGGGATCGTGTCGGGTCTGGCGCAAGCATCGGACGTGGACGTGTTGGTTTGTCCGCCTTTCCCGTACTTGGCGCAGGTTCAGGGCCTGTTGGCTGGCTCAAACGTGGCGCTGGGCGCACAGAACGCCAGTGAGCACCTGCCGGGCGCCTTCACCGGCGAGGTTGCGGTGGAGATGCTCAAAGATTTCGGCTGCGAATATGTGATCGTCGGGCACTCGGAACGGCGCGCCCTATATGGGGAGACGGATGCTCAGGTCGCCGATAAATTCGAAACCGTCCAGGCTGCCGGTCTGACCCCGATACTGTGCCTGGGCGAGACGCTTGAAGAGCGTGAATCCGGCGTGACCGAATCTATTGTTGCCCGGCAGCTCGACGCCGTGTTGGAGCGGGTCGGGGTTCAGGCCATTGCCGATGCGGTCGTTGCCTACGAACCGGTATGGGCGATCGGGACCGGACGCACCGCAAGCCCGGAGCAGGCTCAGGCCGTGCATGCGTTTATTCGGGCCCGGGTCTCGGGTCACGACACCCAGCTGGCGCAGACCCTGCGCATCCTATACGGTGGCAGCGTCAAAGGCGGTAACGCTCAAGAGCTGTTCGGCAAACAGGACATCGACGGTGGCCTGATCGGCGGCGCGTCCCTGCAGGCCGATGATTTTCTCGCGATTTGCAACGCGGCACACTAGGGCCTGTTAACACTATGCGGATACCCATCGACAGAGCCCCATGTTTTGCAGGACCAGGCGCTGTGTACCTGCCGTACAAGAGCGAAACTGCAACGCAGGCCTGTGGGAAATGGGGCCTGTCCCTGCTGGTTGGCCCTCAAATCGGGCCATGCAGCGTTGCACATCGCTTATTTGGAATATCCAAACTGCGCTCTGCGCGCCTTGCTTGGCCCGATTTGAGGGCCATCGCTGGGCGTCCGCATAGTGTTAACAGGCCCTAGGTACAATTCTGAATGCAAACCGTTTTGTTGGTCGTCCATGTATCCATCGCCATTGGCTTGATCGCTCTGGTGTTGCTTCAGCAGGGCAAGGGAGCGGATGCCGGCGCGGCGTTTGGCAGCGGCGCCTCGTCCACGGTGTTTGGTTCCCAGGGGTCTTCGACCTTCCTGAGTCGGGTTACGGCCGGCTTGGCCGCCGGCTTCTTCATCGTAAGCTTGACTCTGGCCGTGCTGGCTGGGCGCAGCGGCGCAGACAGCAGTAGCGTGGCCGAGCAACTGGCTCCGCTTGAAGCGCCCGTGGTCACCGATCTGCCGATGCAGCCGGCGGATGTCCCGGCCGCGCAGGAACCGGTTTCCGGGTCCGATCTGCCCGCCCCGCCGGCGGTGCCCGAAAACGGAAACTGATCAACTATTGCCGACGTGGTGGAATTGGTAGACACGCTGTCTTGAGGGGGCAGTGGCGCAAGCCGTGCCGGTTCGAGTCCGGCCGTCGGCACCATATTATGGGCATGCTTCGCCAGTCGCATGCGCACTGCGGAACGATTCGGGCACGGCGGCTTTCCGCCGCAGTGCCCGATCGGGTCTGTTTTTGATTCCGCAGTCGTCGCCCGCCCTGCACCGACCGATCCGTTTCCACGGCCGCGTCACGCACCTTCACGATCAGTGGGTATTTGAACAGGCAAGCGGCCTGGCTTGAATCATCCGAGTCCTGCTCGTCCCGTCGATGGAGTTTTGGCTGCAGTGCAGCAGGAAAACGGTTAAAGTAAGGCCGATTTTTTTTACGTGGCGGCCGCACTCCAACACGCTTTTTGGTGTCCATCGGGAATCCTGTTCGTTAGATCGACCCAGGCGTCTGCGCGGTAGAGTTGGATGAGGCGAGGTGTTGTCCAGTTCGAGTACGGTCTCGGGGTCGTCTAACATACGCATGGCCGTCGCCGTGTGGCGCGGAAGGTCGCGGAATGGCGATGCCGCAGACGGTTCCCTCTGTGCTGTGCAAACTCCTCGGTCGATGGTCAGAGGTGACTGGGCCCTGGGCCGCGCGGCCCCACCCGTTGAACAGGCCTGGGCCTGCGGCGTGAGCCGATCAGCCCGGACGCTGCGTCCATGTCCTTGAACTGTGGATACGAGAGCTGGTGATGATCAAGATCAAGAAGGGTCTCGACTTGCCCATCACGGGGGCCCCCGTGCAAACCATTGAGGCGGCGCCGCCGGTGCGATCCGTGGGCGTTTTCGGCCCCGACTATATCGGTATGCGCCCCACCATGCGGGTGGCGGTGGGCGATCGAGTGCGCTGTGGACAGGTACTGTTCACGGATAAGAAGAACCCCGGAGTCCACTTTACCTCGCCGGCTGCAGGTGTGGTCGCGGCGATCCATCGGGGCGCCAAGCGTGCCTTGCTTTCGGTGGTGATTGAACTGGACGGTGACGAGGCCGAGCAGTTCACCCGCTACGAGGTTGACCAATTGGAGACGCTTGATGGCCAGTCGGTCCGGGCGAATCTGATCGAATCGGGTTTGTGGACAGCGATTCGAACCCGCCCTTACAGCCGGGTTCCGGAACCGGAGTCCGAGCCCAGGGCGATTTTCGTGTCGGCCATGGACAGCAACCCGCTGGCACCGTCGCCGGCTGTGGTGATTGCCGATCAGCCCGAAGCGTTCAACAACGGTCTGCGCGTGCTCACCCGCCTCACCGACGGCTCGGTCCATGTTGCCAAGGCGCCCGGCGTGGCGTTGCCCATGCTCGACTCTTCCCGCATCCAGGTCACAGAGTTTGCAGGCCCCCATCCGGCGGGGCTGGTGGGCACGCACATTCACTATCTGGAGCCGGTGGGTCCGACCAAGACCGTTTGGCACGTGGGCTATCAGGATGTGATTGCCATCGGCACGTTGTTCACCGAGGGGCTCCTGCGCAGCGAGCGGGTGGTGGCCCTGGCAGGTCCGCTGGTCCGCCGACCCCGGTTACTGCGGACTCTTTTGGGTGCCAACCTGGACGAACTGACCGACGGTGAACTCTTCCCCGGTGAGCATCGCATTATCTCCGGGTCGGTTTTCACAGGCCATATTGCCGACGGCCCCAAGGCATTTCTCGGACGTTATCACACGCAGGTTTCGGTGCTGCTGGAAGGCCGACAGAAGGATTTGTTCGGCTGGCTTCGGCCCGGTCGGGAACAATTTTCCGTCACCAACGCGTATACCGCGCATTTCAGACCCGACACCGTGTTCAGCGTGACCACCTCCACCAACGGCAGTGAGCGGGCCATGGTCCCGATCGGCACCTATGAGCGCATCATGCCTCTGGACATACTGCCCACCCAGCTGCTGCGTGCTTTAATCACCCGCGACACGGATCTTGCCCAGGATCTGGGTTGTCTGGAATTGGATGAGGAGGATCTCGCGCTATGCACGTTCGTCTGTCCGGGCAAGTACGAATATGGCCCGCTGTTGCGCGAAAATCTGACCCAGATCGAGCAGGAGGGATGAGCCTATGCGCAGTCTGAAGACCTATCTCGATGTGATCGAGCCGCATTTCCACCAGGGCGGCAAATACGAGCGCTTCTATGCGCTGTACGAGGCCGCATCTACCATTTTCTACACGCCTGGCCAGGTGACCCGCGGCGCCTCCCACATTCGCGACAGCATTGATCTGAAGCGCATCATGATCTTTGTCTGGATGGCCACTTTCCCGGCCATGTTCTGGGGCTGGTACGCCATCGGCCTCAATGCCAACGAGGCCATCGCCGCGCTCGGACTGGAGGGGCAGTCCGGTTGGCGGGGATGGCTGATCGGATTGTTGGGGGTGGGCTACAATCCCGGCAGCATCTTCGCCAACATGTTTCACGGCGCCCTGTTCTTTCTCCCGGTCTACCTTACCGTGTTCGTGGTGGGTGGATTCTGGGAAGTGCTGTTCGCCATGGTGCGAGGCCACGAGGTCAACGAGGGTTTTTTCGTTACCTCGGTGCTGTTCAGTCTCACCTTGCCGCCGACGGTACCCTTGTGGCAGGCGGCTCTCGGCATCTCCTTCGGCGTGGTCATCGCCAAGGAGGTTTTTGGCGGGACCGGCAAGAATTTCCTCAATCCGGCTCTGGCCGGCCGGGCTTTTCTGTTTTTCGCCTATCCCGCCCAGTTGTCCGGCGACTCGGTATGGACCGCCGTGGATGGATACAGCGGCGCGACCGCGTTGGGCATTACAGCCGGGCAGGGTGTTCCCGGGTTGGCGGAAGCAGGAATTACCTGGACCCAGGCGTTCCTCGGCAATATTCAGGGCTCCATGGGTGAAGTGTCGACCCTGATGATTCTGCTGGGCGGGGTGTTTTTGCTCTACACCCGGATTGCCTCGTGGCGCATCGTCGCCGGCGTGATGATCGGGATGGTGCTGTTGTCCGCCCTGTTCAATCTGATTGGCAGCGAGACCAATCCCATGTTCGGCATGCCCTGGTACTGGCATCTGGTATTGGGCGGATTCGCTTTCGGTATGGTGTTCATGGCCACCGACCCGGTATCCGCCGCCATGACCGATACCGGCAAGTGGCTGTTCGGCATTCTCATAGGCGTCATGGTGGTGTTGATCCGTGTGGTCAATCCCGCGTTTCCTGAAGGCATGATGCTGGCGATCCTGTTCGCCAATCTGTTTGCCCCGTTGATCGACTACTTTGTGGTCCAGGCCAACGTCAAGCGGAGGAGGCTGCGCAGTGTCTAATCCAAAGGACAGCGTCAAGCAGACGCTGATTGTTGCGGCTGCTCTTTGCCTGGTGTGTTCGGTGCTGGTGTCCGGCGCCGCGGTGATGCTCAAGCCGACCCAGGACTACAACCGGGCCCTGGACCGCAAGCGCAACATTCTTCAAGCGGCCGGTTTGATGCAGTCCGAGGGGGACATCGATACGCTGTTCAAGCAGATCGAACCGCGGGTGGTCGATCTCGAAAAAGGCAGTTTTGTCGAGACAGTGGATGCCGCGTCCTACGATCAGCGCAAGGCCAGCCGCGACCCCAAGTTGAGCACCACCTTGACCGTGGAACAGGACATCGCCGGCATCAAGCGGCGCGCCGACCAGGCCAACGTGTACCTGGTCCGCGATGCCGCCGGTGGCATCCAGAATATTATTCTCCCGGTCCACGGCTATGGTCTTTGGTCCACCATGTACGGGTTTCTGGCCCTCGATGGGGATGCGCGCACGGTGGTTGGGTTCAAATTCTATCAACAGGGTGAGACGCCGGGGCTTGGCGGTGAGATCGCCAACCCGCAGTGGCAGGCCCTGTGGGTGGGAAAGCAGGTTCTGGACGCCGATGGACGGCCCGCCGTTCAGCTGGTCAAGGGTGGCGTCGACCCGGGTTCCGCCGAAGCTGTGCATCAGGTGGATGCTCTGTCCGGGGCGACCCTGACCAGCAACGGCGTTGCTAATTTGTTGCAGTTCTGGCTGGGGGAAGACGGTTTCGGCCCGTTCCTCGCCAGCATGCGTGAACAACAGGGGAGCAGCAAGAATGGCTAGCGTCGATGCCAAGGCGGCGAAAGAGGTTTTGTTCGGGCCCGTATTTGCCAACAACCCAATCGCGCTGCAGGTGCTGGGCATATGCTCGGCACTGGCGGTAACCAGCAAAATGGAAACCGCCCTGGTCATGTGTTTCGCCTTGACCGCGGTCACCGCGTTCTCCAATGCGCTGATCAGCATGATCCGGTCTCACATTCCCTCCAGCATCCGTATTATCGTTCAGATGACCATCATTGCCTCGCTGGTGATCGTGGTGGATCAGATCCTCAAGGCCTATGCCTACGAGATCTCCAAACAGCTGTCGGTGTTTGTCGGCCTGATTATCACCAACTGCATCGTGATGGGGCGGGCCGAGGCCTACGCCATGCAGAACGGCCCGGTGATGAGCTTTCTGGATGGTATCGGCAACGGTCTGGGCTACTCAGTCATCCTGATGATCGTCGCCACGATCCGGGAGCTGTTTGGATCGGGCACCATGTTCGGGGTTGAGATCCTGCCCCTGGTCACCAACGGCGGTTGGTACCAGTCCAACGGTCTGTTGCTGTTGCCGCCCAGCGCGTTCTTTATCATCGGCTTCTTTATCTGGGCGCTCAGAGCCTGGCGCACGGAACAGGTGGAGGCTGCAGACTGATGGAAGCCTATCTGTCTCTGTTCATCCGCTCCGTGTTCGTCGAGAACATGGCGCTGTCGTTTTTCCTGGGCATGTGCACGTTCCTGGCCGTGTCGAAGCAAGTGTCAACCGCACTGGGGCTCGGCATTGCCGTGGTGGTGGTCCAGACCATCACCGTGCCGGTAAACAACCTCCTGTACCAGTTCCTGCTCAAAGACGGCGCCCTGGCCTGGGCGGGGTTGCCGGACGTGGACCTGAGCTTTCTCGGCCTGATCAGCTACATCGGCGTCATTGCCGCCATCGTGCAGATTCTGGAAATGACCCTGGATAAATACTTCCCGGCGCTCTACCACGCCCTGGGGATATTTCTGCCCTTGATCACGGTCAACTGCGCCATTCTGGGCGGCACGCTGTTCATGGTTGAGCGGGATTACAACTTTACCGAGAGCACGGTGTTTGGTTTCGGCAGTGGCGTCGGCTGGGCCTTGGCGATTGTGGCCATGGCGGGCATACGGGAGAAGCTCAAGTATGCCGATGTGCCGGAAGGTTTGCGCGGCTTGGGCATCACCTTTATCACCGCCGGCCTCATGGCACTGGGTTTCATGTCCTTTTCTGGTGTCCAGTTGTAAACCAGTCACCGACGGCCCGGTCCAAGCCAGCGGCCACTGAACAGGGAGAGTCCCGATGCTTGAAGTGATCCTCGGAGTAACCTTCTTTACCGGAATCGTGCTGGCGTTGGTGTTTATTATTCTGGGGGCGCGTTCCCAGCTGGTCAGCACCGGCGATGTGGCCATCACCATCAATGACGATCCGGAAAAAAGTATCACCGCCCAGGCGGGCGGAAAGTTGCTGGGCGCATTGGCCGAATCCGGCATTTTCGTTTCCTCGGCCTGCGGCGGCGGTGGAACCTGCGGGCAATGCCGGGTGATCATCACCGAGGGCGGCGGCAGCATTCTGCCCACCGAGACCAGCCAGATAAGCAAGCGCGAGGCCAAGCAGGGATGCCGCCTGTCCTGCCAGGTTGCGGTCAAGCAGGACATGGTCATACAGGTGCCGGACGAGGTGTTCGGTGTCAAGAAGTGGGCGTGCGAAGTCCTGTCCAACGACAACGTCGCGACCTTTATCAAGGAGTTCAAAATCGCGCTGCCCGAGGGCGAAGAAGTGCCGTTCCGGGCCGGAGGCTATATTCAGATCGAGCGCCCTCCCGGCATGGTGCGTTTCAAGGATTTCGACGTAGACGAGGAATACCGTTCGGACTGGGATCGTTTCCAGCTCTGGGATATGGTTTCCGAAACCAAAGAGCCCGTCATCCGCGCGTACTCCATGGCCAATTATCCGGAAGAGAAGGGCATCATCATGCTCAATGTCCGGATCGCGACACCACCGCCCAATGTGCCGGACGCGGTCCCTGGTCTCATGTCCTCTTTCATATACGCTCTCAAGCCCGGCGACAAAGTCACCATTTCCGGACCGTTCGGTGAGTTCTATGCCCGGGAAACCGACAACGAGATGGTGTTTGTCGGCGGCGGTGCCGGCATGGCGCCCATGCGATCACACATTTTCGATCAGCTCGGACGCCTGCAAAGCACCCGACGCATGAGCTTCTGGTACGGCGCCCGCAGTAAGCGCGAGATGTTCTATGTAGAGGATTTCGATCATCTGCAGGCCGAGCACGGAAACTTCCAATGGCATGTGGCGCTGTCCGACCCGCTGCCGGAGGACGAATGGACCGGGTATACCGGGTTTATCCACGAGGTGCTCTATGAGCAGTATCTGAAAGATCACCCGGCTCCGGAGGACTGCGAGTACTATCTTTGCGGCCCGCCGATGATGAACGCCGCGGTGATCAAGATGCTCGAGGGTCTCGGGGTCGAGCGGGACAACATTCTGCTCGATGACTTTGGCGGCTGAGTCGGGCCAGCCCAGCCGACTACGAGCGTCGTCCTGGCCATGGGGGTGGGTGACAGCGCTCGTTCTGGTTCTGGCCGCTTGTCAGGGCTCCGATCCGGCGCCCGAGCTGCGGGTCTACACCGGCCAGACCATGGGCACGGTGTACACCGTCAAGGCGGTTTCGGTGCCCGGCAGCGCCGCGTCCACCGCACTGCAGGCCGACATAGACGCCCTGCTCGAGGGCGTCAACCAGGCCATGTCGACCTATCGGGAAGATTCCGAACTGAGCCGTTTTAACGCCTGGAACGGAACCGATTGGTTCCCTGTTTCCGGGCAAACGGCCACCGTGGTGGGCGAGGCTCTGCGTCTGGCGGATCTGACCGGGGGTGCTTTGGATGTCACCATCGGTCCCCTGGTCGATCTGTGGGGTTTCGGACCCAGTACACCATCCGGTGCCCTGCCCAGCGAGGGCGAGCTGGCGCTGGCCGCCAGCCGGGTCGGCATAGATCATCTTCAGGTGCGCACCGAGCCGCCGGCGCTGCGCAAGACACAACCGGGCCTATCGGTGGATCTGTCGGCCATCGCCAAAGGCTATGCGGTTGATCGGGTGGCCGAGCGCCTGGAACTCGACGGGATTGATCGCTACCTGGTGGAAGTGGGTGGTGAGCTGCGGGTCAAGGGCCTGAACGCGGAGGGGTTGGCCTGGCGCATCGCGGTGGAAACGCCTACCCCGGTGGGACGGTCCGTGCAGCGGGTGGTGCAGCCCGGTGACCAGGGCGTGGCCACCTCCGGCGACTATCGCAACTTTCGCGAGGTGAACGGAAAACGGTATTCTCATACCATCGATCCCGCCACAGGGCGGCCGGTGGAACACACATTGGCATCGGTGACGGTGTTGCATCCATCGGCTATGGTGGCCGATGGGCTGGCCACCGGGCTGATGGTTATGGGCCCGGGCCGGGGTATGGCGTTCGCAGAGGCGGAGCATTTGCCGGTGTTGATGCTGGTTCGCACCGGCGACGGGTTCCAGGAGCGCGCCTCCTCCGCCTTTGAGACGCTGTTACGCTGAGGGAATCAAACAATGCAACTGTTCTTGATCAGTTTTGCCGTAATCGCGTTGGCCGTGGCGGCCATGGCGGTGGGTGTGATCGTGTCCAATCGACGTATCCAGGGCAGCTGCGGTGGACTGGGCGCCATCGACGGTCTGAAATCGGCCTGTGAGGTCTGTTCCTCGCCGTGCAAACGACGTCTTCAGGCGCAGCAGCAGGCCGCCGCTGGCGACGGTGTTTGACTCGGGGCCTGCGCCCTTGTGAACCGAAACGTGATTCGCAGGAACAGATCCGGGTTTCCCTACCGGTCCTTTGGGTTCACGAAGCGGACAAACGCACGCAGGATGTCCCGGCGGCTGATCTGCCCCACCAGGCGGCCCTCGTGCAGCACCGGGTAGCGACGGATGTTGGTTTGCAGGAACAGCTCAGCCACGTCGAGGATGCTGATGTCGGCGTCCACCGTCTCCACATCCTTGGTCATCAACTCGCCAACCGTGGCACCCAGATCGTCGTGATAGGCCGCGCTCAGTACCGCTTTCAGGCAATCCTTCTCCGAGATGATGCCCAGCATGTGATTTTGTTCGTCCACCACGGGCGCGCCTGAAATGCGGTATTGAAGCAGCGAATTGACCGCCTCAAGAACGTCTGTGTCCGTCTTAAAGGTGACCAGATAGGTCGCCATGTAGTCTCGGGCTGTTACCGATTTCAACATGTCTGTACTCCGAACCCGAAGGCTCCGCCGTCGCACTCCCCCGATGGAAGCGCCCCCCCGTTTGGCTGGGAATCATAGTGCCACTCAGGCGCTTTCGCCAAGCCGGCGGGGTGTGTGGGCGGCGGCGGCGTTGCTTTCGCTGGGCGTGATGCTGCTAAGCGGCTGTGGTGAGGGTTCGGTCCAACGGGCGCTGGACGACTATGCCGCCGCTGTGGCGGCGGCGCTGCCGGACACAGCGGCGTCCACGGTAACGAAGCCATCGTCAACGCCGCGTTACCCAGACCGGCGCGAGTTGCGCCTCACGGTGCTGGATCTGATG
>Ga0316196_10000165_pt1 | contig 22329 bp, 19 predicted proteins | sample Eddsed2cm_MG_FD_204938 | JGI IMG/M metagenome (GOLD analysis project Ga0316196, IMG submission 204938) | Coastal sediment microbial communities from Maine, United States - Eddy sediment 2 cm | ecosystem: Environmental > Aquatic > Marine > Coastal > Sediment | place: USA: Maine | collected... | reverse complement strand
AGGCGAAGCCCTACGCGTCGGAGTGCCGGAGTGGCTCTACCGCGACCTCGCGGCTACGTACGGTGTGGACACCGCAACTGCCTTCTTTGAAGCGTCCAACCTGCCGACACGGATCGGCGTGCGCCGGCGGTTCGGGGATGCTCCCGGCACGCCGGCTCACGGAATCGACGATGCCTTCATCCTCGATGAGCTGGCCGGCCATCGCGACGCGATTGCGAACGGCGACCTCGTCGTTTCGGACCCGTCTTCAACCGCAGTGGCGGCTGCCCTCGATCCGCGACCGGGTGATCGAATCCTGGATCTGGCCGCTGCGCCCGGTGGGAAGAGCATTCACCTGTTCGACTTGGTTGAAGGTCGAGGATTGATCGTGGCAATGGACCGTCACGAGCGGAGGGCAGCGGCCGCTCAGCGCCGGGTCCAGCACCTGGGGGCCAAGATCCAATGGGTCGTTGGCGATGCTGCGGCACCGCCGTTTCGGGAGGCTTCCTTCGATCGGGTGCTTCTCGATGCGCCGTGCACCGGTCTCGGCACGCTCAGGCGACGTCCCGAGATCCGCCATCGGATCGAGGAAGGCAGTGCTGCAGAAGCAGGCCGTGTTCAGCGCCGGATGATCGAGGCGGCACTCGTCTTGGTGCGCCCCGGCGGGCGGCTCGTGTATTCCGTTTGCACCGTGACATCCGATGAAACGACCAACGTTGTGAAGGGGACCGGGTCGCGCGCGCCGGCCGGACTGCCGGGGGCGGTTCTTGACGGGGGCTTGCTCCTTGCACCCCACCTCACGGGCTCCGACGGGATGTTCGTGGCCGTGATCGATCGGTGACCGGCCGCTTCCCGGGCCGGATGTGGATGTGTTCTTGGGAGCTTGCGCAGCCCAGAACCGGATACACTCGTCTCACGTGATCAAACCAGCTCGAATCGCACCTTCCATTCTTGCGGCTGACTTCGCCCACTTGGGCGACGAGGTCGAGCGGGTCGAGGCGTATGTTGACCTGCTCCATGTGGACGTCATGGACGGGCATTTTGTGCCGAACATCTCTCTTGGGATGCCGGTCATTTCATCGCTGCGGGCGTCGACCAGCCTCAAACTCGACTGCCACCTCATGACCCTGAACCCGGACGCCTACCTCGAGGATCTGAAGGCGGCCGGGGCGGACCTGGCGACCGTACACATCGAGGTATTCCCGGACCCAACCAACGTCGCCGCAATAGCGCGCGATGTGGGGCTGGAATTCGGTCTCGTTATCAACCCTCCGACGCCTTTCGAGGCGATCGAGCCCTTTGTCGAGATGGCGGACATGGTGGTCGTGATGTCTGTCCACCCCGGCTTTGGCGGGCAGGCGTTCATAGAGTCGGTTCTGCCGAAGATCGAGCGTGTGCGGAAGTTCGTTGATTCCGCGGGCCTTTCGACCGATATAGAGGTCGACGGTGGGATCGACGTGACCACGATCCGGTCAGCTCGCGAGGCCGGTGCCGACGTGTTCGTGGCCGGGACCTCGATATTTCGAGAGCCCGACCCGGTTGCCGCCGCGCAGATGTTGAGAACGGCCGCCGGCCAGTAGAGGGAATATGGGAGATCGGATCCTTGTCGTTGATGACGACCCGGACATCCTCCAGTACGTCAAGATGAATCTGGAACTCGAGGGGTTCGAAGCCGAGACAGCTTCGAACGGACTCGAGGCGCTCGAAATTGCGACGAAACACCCGCCCGCGCTGGTTCTGATGGATGTGATGATGCCGGGCATGGACGGACTCACAACCCTGCGCCATCTCCGCAACGATCCAACCACCTCGAGTGTTCCGGTGGTGATGCTCACCGCGCGAGCCCTGGCAAAGGACCGTGTCAAGGGGCTCGATCTTGGCGCAGACGACTACATCACCAAACCGTTCGCCGTCGAAGAACTGATCGCTCGCGTCGGCACGGTGATCCGGCGCGCCCAGCAGATGCGCGACGTCTCACCGCTCACCGGACTACCCGGGAACTTCAGGATCGCAGCGGAACTCGAGCAACGCATCGAGTCCCGCGCACCCATCGCCGTGGTCTACGGCGACCTGGACAACTTCAAGGCCTTCAATGATCACTACGGGTTCATGCGCGGGGATTCCGTCATCAAGTACACCGCGACCACGCTGACCAATGTCGCCGCCGCGTGTGGTGATCCGGAGTCGTTCGTTGGCCACGTGGGTGGCGACGACTTCATCTCCATCGTCGATCCCAATCTTGTTGAGACGTTCTGCGACGATGTGATTCAGACGTTCGACGATGGCATCCTTGACTTCTACGACACGGCGGATGCACTTCAGGGCTACATCGAAGTCACGGACCGTCGTGGTGAACGCCACGCGTACCCCGTCGTCTCGTTCTCCATGGGTGTGGTTACCAACCAGTACCGCGCAATTGCGTCCGAATGGGAAGCTTCGGCGATCGCATCCGAGATGAAGGAATTCGCGAAACGCCAACCCGGGTCGACCTATTCGATCGACCGCAGGCAGTAGGCAGTACCAAGTAGCAGGTACTTCGTTGCCGAGGTACCTGCGAGCACCGGTACGCCCAAACACGGTTTCAACCTCGCTAGTCTTCTGTGTGCCCCCTTCAGGGCAGGGTGCAATTCCCGACCGGCGGTGAAAGCCCGCGACCCCCATCCGTTGATGGGGCGGATCCGGTGGAATTCCGGGGCCGACGGTGACAGTCCGGATGGGAGAAGGAGGGCGTGTGACGCGTCGCGTTGAGGACAACCTGTTCCGGACGCACCGCGCGGACGAGTTGATGCGTCGAGCCATCGGCCTCACTGAGGCCACGAGGCCGCATCCGAATCCGCGGGTCGGTGCGCTTGTGGTGAACCCAGCCGGGGAAGTGGTATCCGAACGCGCCCACCTCGAAGCCGGGTCGGCCCACGCCGAGGCGGCAGCACTTGCAGAGGCCGGGCCGGCGGCTCACGGATCCACACTCGTCGTCACGCTCGAACCGTGCACCCACTACGGCCGAACTCCGCCATGCGCCCAAGCGGTGATCGATGCCGGCATCAAACGTGTTGTCGTCGGAGCGCTTGATCCCGACCCGCGGGTCGCCGGTCGGGGCGTCGCTCAACTTCAGGAGGCGGGCATTGAGGTGCTCACCGGGATAGAAGAACCGGCTGTGATCGCAAACGACCCGGGCTACTTCCATCATCGGGTGACCGGCCGGCCGCTCGTGACCCTGAAGTTGGCCGCGACGCTCGATGGCCAGGCGGGCGCCGCCGACCGGACTTCGCAATGGATCACCGGACCGGAGGCCCGCACCGACGCGCACCAACTCAGGGCAGACAACGATGCGGTGCTCGTCGGTATTGGGACTGTGGTAGCTGATGACCCGCGCCTCGATGTGCGTATCGAGGGATACGGCGGCGCACAACCACGACCGATCGTTGTTTCCGGGAGGCGCGAGCTCCCATCCCATGCAGCAATTGCGCAACGCAACCCCATTGTGTTCACCGGCAGCGAAAGCGGGGTGATGCAACACCAGGGGGTCTCCTCCGTGTTGATGCCGGGAGCCAACGGGGTCGACCTCGAGGGTGCCGTCAAGTACCTCGGAGGCGACGGTGTGCTCACGCTCCTCATCGAGGGCGGGCCCGCAATAGCCGGGTCGGCACTGAGAGCCGGGATCGTCGACCGAATCGTCCTCTACTACGGGGCGCGGCTTGCGGCTGGAATCGGCCTTCCAGCCATTGCGGGAACCCTTGAGACGATCGGGGACACGCTGGAAGTGTCGATCGACGGCGTCACCATGCTCGGTCCGGATCTTCGGGTCGACGCGACCATCGAGAAGGAAGTGTGATGTTCACCGGAATCGTCAGCGAACTCGGCACCGTGGCCACCGCGACACCCGCCCGTGGGGGAGCGACCTTCACCATCGCCGCCCCGCAAACGTCCGTTGGGCTCGCCGTCGGCGACTCGATCAGTGTGAACGGAGTATGCCTCACCGCGGTCGGTGTTGGTGATGGGATGTTCACGGCTGAGGCGGTGTCCGAGACACTCCAAAGGACGAACCTCGGAGACCTGAACGGCGGCTCCGTCGTAGATCTCGAACGTCCGGTTGCAGCTGCAGGCGGACGATTCGACGGCCACGTCGTGCAGGGCCACGTCGACGGCGTCGGCACGATTCGGTCGATTGAGTCCGAGGGGACCTCCAAGCGCATCAACATCACCGCTCCTGCAGGTCTCGCCAGATACCTGGTCGAGAAGGGATCGGTGACCGTGGACGGCGTGAGCCTCACTATCACCGCGGTTTCGGCCGTTGCCGATCACGACCCATGGTTTGAGATCGTCTTGATACCGCACACTCTTGATGTCACCGTCCTTGGGGTACGAGCGGTGGGGGACCGCGTCAACCTCGAAGTGGACATACTTGCCAAATACGTTGAACGACTCATGGAGGCGCGGGGATGAAGTACGCGAAGATCGAGGAGGCGATCGCTTCGATCGCTCGAGGGGACATGGTCCTCGTGGTCGACGACGAAGACCGCGAGAACGAGGGTGACTTGATCGTCGCCGCGGAGAAGGTCACTTCAGAACACATCGCGTTCATGGTCAGACATACCAGCGGGCTCATCTGCCTGCCGATGACCGGAGAACGTCTCGACTATTTGAAGCTGCCGTTGATGGTGATGGAGAACACCGACTCGCACAAGACCGCGTTCACAGTCTCGATCGACCTGGCGGACGGCACCACGACGGGTATCTCCGCCGAAGATCGGGCCCGGACCATCCGGTCGGCAGTCGACCCATCGGCAACTGCCGAGCAGTTCCACCGTCCGGGTCATGTGTTCCCACTGCGTTACCAGCCTGGTGGAGTACTCGTCCGTCCGGGGCATACGGAAGCAGCGGTGGACCTTGCGCGGCTCGCAGGCCTTACACCGGCGGGAGTTCTGTGCGAGGTGGTGAATGATGACGGGTCGATGTCGCGCGGAGAGGCGTTGATGATATTCGCCGACGAACATGAGATCCCGATCATCACCATTGAAGACCTGGTCGCATATCGATGGAGAGAAGAGGCACTGGTGACACGTGTCGCCGACGCCTCGTTGCCGACCCATTCGGCGGATTTCCGCGCATTCGGATACCGAGCGATCGATACGGGATCGGAACACATCGCCCTCGTACTCGGGGACGTGGCCGGTCGAGAAGACGTGCTCACACGACTTCACTCCGTGTGTCTCACCGGCGATGTCTTCGGCAGCCTCCGATGTGACTGCGGTGCGCAGCTGAGAGAATCGATGGCTCTCATCTCGGCCGAGGGCGAGGGGATCATCGTCTACAACCCGACTCACGAGGGGCGCGGTACCGGCCTGCTGGACAAACTCGCCGCATACCGGCTCCAGGAGCAGGGTTTCGATACCGTCGAGGCAAACGAGCAGATCGGCCATGCCGTCGACAGCCGCCACTACGGCGTGGACGCGCAGATCTTGCATGATCTGAAGGTCTCGAGCGTCCGACTCATCACCAACAATCCAGAGAAGATTGGTCAGCTTCGGGAGTTCGGCGTCGAAGTCAGTGAACGGATCCCCCTCTGGGTAGGAGAGAACAGCCACAACGAGTTCTACCTGAAGACCAAAGAAGAGAAACTCGGGCACTTCGGGGTGGGCCGATGAGTGCGCCCGTGCGTGGCGAGTTGGACGCATCCGGACTCCGAATCGGAATCGTGCGTTCGCTCTTCAACCAGCCCGTGACCGACGGGCTGCTGCGTGGTGCCACTGAGGTCCTGGAAGAAGCCGGGGCTGGAGACGTCACGACCATCGACGTTGAAGGTGCCTTCGAAGTCCCGGTTGTCGCGCAGCGTCTCGTCAGCGAAGGCTGCGATGCCGTTGTTGCGCTCGGGGCGGTGATCGAGGGAGAAACAGACCACTACGAACACATCGCCGGGCGGACGTCCGAAGGGCTCATGCGAGTGATGCTCGACACCGGTGTGCCGATCGCGTTCGGCATACTTACCGTCACCGACCCGGACCACGCCCGAGCGAGAAGCGCGTCCGGCGAGAAGAACAAGGGTCGCGAGGCAGCCAATGCCGCGATCAGAACGGCGAACCTGCTGAAGAAGATCTGAGACACGAGACCCGAGATACGAGACTGGAGTCCAGCGTCACAGTCCCATCGCCTCAAGTCTCGTGTCTCGTGTGAGCGCATTGAACTACGCGTACGGGCGGTCTACCCTCCGGGCTACAACTGACGCAAGCGGAGGCGCCTGCTTCCCACCCTGCCACCGAATGTGAGGTGAGTCGGGTTGTTTACTCAGGCAGCACTCGCGTCGTGCTGCCTTCTGTATTGGCACCAGGCGCCTGCTTCGTCGACACGTACGAGCAGGAGGTACTCCGATCAAGGAGCCCAGGGTCAACGAACGCATTCGGGTCCGAGAGGTACGCCTCGTCGATCCGGCCGGCGAGCAGATCGGCATCAAGTCGATCGAAGAAGCACGGTGGCTCGCATCGCAGCTCGAACTCGACCTCGTCGAGGTGGCTCCGGAGGCGAGGCCGCCCGTTGTTCGCCTCATGGACTACGGCAAGTTCAAGTATGAGCAGTCCGTCAAGGCGAGAGAGGCCCGCAAGAAGCAGACCCGCACCGTGATCAAAGAAGTGCAATTCCGCCCCAAGATCGGGGCGAGTGACTTCGAAGTGAAGCGGCGGAGGGTCGTTCGGTTCCTGCAAGACAACGACAAGGTGAAGGTCACAATGCGTTTCCGGGGACGCGAAGTAACGCACCCCGAAATCGGCAACGAGATCCTCAACCGGCTGCGCGACAGCGTTTCGGACTACGGGGAGATCGAGACCGCACCGAGGCTCGAAGGCCGGCAGATGACGATGGTCCTGGCCCCCCTCCGAAACGCAGACCGGGTATCGGAGGACGTCGGGACGGACGATGAGACGTTCATCGTCGAAGAGATAGCCGAAGAAGAACAAACCATCGTGAGCGACGAAGTCATCGCCGGCGAGGAAGTCATCGCAAGCGAAGCAGTTGTCGTCGACGAGGAAGTCATCGCAAGCGAAGAAGTCATCGCAAGCGAAGAAGTCATCGCAAGCGAAGAAGTCATCGCAAGCGAAGAAGTCATCGCAAGCGAAGAAGTCATCGTCGACGAAGTAATCATCGCTGACGACGTGGACGAGTAGGAGAGTGGAATCGTGCCGAAAATGAAGACCCACAAAGGTGCCGCGAAACGCTTCAAACGCACCGGGAGCGGGAAGGTGCGGACCACGAAGGCGTGGCGAGGACACAACCGCCACAAGAAATCACCGAACCGCTGGCGTCGCGTCAAAGGCAACAAGATCCTTGATGGCGGGAACGAAAAGCGCATGAACCGCCTGCTGGGGAACTAGGAGTCATTCGATGGCACGTGTAAAGCGTTCGATCAACGCAAAGAAGAAGCGCCGCAAACTGATGGACCGCGCCTCCGGCTACGGAGGCGCGAGGAGTCGCCGCTACCGCACCGCACGCGAACAGGTGATGCACTCGATGCAGTATGCACATCGAGATCGCCGCGCTCGCAAAGGGCAGTTCCGACGGCTGTGGATTCAGCGCATCAATGCAGCAGCCCGCGAGAACGGCACGACCTACTCTCGGTTCATGGCCGGCTTGAAAGCCGCCGACCTTGAGGTTGACCGGAAGATGCTCGCTGAGATGGCGGTCAACGATCCGACGGCCTTCTCAGCCCTCGTCGAGGTCGCGGGAGCCGCGAGTCCAGAGTGACGCTCCCCGGTCTACCCGATCGATGTGATGGAGACCCCGCACCTGCGGGGTCTCTGTTCGTCTGATGCGGATCGACGCTCCATCGAACGAGCGGATCAAGGCCGTGCGTCGGCTCCACCGGGGGCGGGAGCGTCGCAGAACGGGACAGGCGCTGGTCGAAGGCCCGAATCTCATCACGGCGGCGCTCGAAGCCGGCCTCGTGCCGGTCGACGTCTACACCGTCGACGGCGGTGAGCTGGTCACTCGCTGCGAGGCGGCCGGCTCAACCATCATCGAGGTGTCGGGTCCTGTGCTCGCGGCGATCTCCACAACGATGGAGCCACAGGATCCGGTCAGCGTGATTGTGATCCCTGCTCGAAGGCGACTGGAGTCACGTCCGACCGTGGTTGCCGTCGAGATCAGCGACCCCGGGAACGTCGGCACACTCATCCGCTCGGCCGGCGCTCTCGGGTGGCAGATCGGGATGATCGGGGGAGCGGATCCGTGGAGTCCAAAGGTGCTGCGTGCGAGCGCCGGGGTGCAGTTTTCACATCCCGCCGTCGCTGTCACGTCGTTCGAGCAGTTGCTTGTTGTCGGTCTCAAGCCGGTCGCTGCCACTGTCTCCGGCGGGAGGAATCCACGTTCGCTCGAACAGGCTCAACCGATCGCCCTGCTGATCGGCAACGAATCCCACGGTCTCCCGGCCACCATGGTCGAACGATGTGTGGCTTCGCTGACAATCCCGATTGCCGACGATGTCGAGAGCCTGAATGCCGCGGTCGCCGGGGCCGTCGCGATGTTCGCCCTTGGAACTCGTTCAAAATCTGAGTAGGTAAGTAAGGAACTGGACAACTGGCGGTCATCGCCATATCCTGGCGACAGCCCTGCCAAGGGCCCCGTCCTCAGGAGGTTCGATGCCCAGGCCAACCCGCCCCCGACTCACGCTTGGTCTTCTCGCAGCGATAGCCGTCCTCGTGATCGCGGCATGCACGGGAGCCATGCCCGACCGACGCGAGATGGCAGCAGGTGATCCAGTGATTGCGGCGGGGATGGCCACCTTCGATGAGACGTGCGCCGCCTGTCACACCATCGGCGAGGGACCCCTCGTCGGACCCGACCTCGCAGGCGTCACCCTTGCCAGGGACCATGAATGGCTCACCGCCTGGGTTCTCGACCCTGAGGCCTTCGCCGCGCTCGATGCCGACGCCGCGGCGATCTATACCGGGTCGATGCCGACACTCGGTCTTGGCACCGACGAGGTCGACGGGGTCCTGGCATACCTCGATTCGAAGTCCGATGTCGCTCCGGCTGTCCCGGTGCTGGCCGGGCCTCGAGAACTCTCGGCTGGCGAGTTTGATGAGGCTTCGAGCGTGTACTTCAATCGCTGTGCCGGGTGCCACGGGACCCTACGTGCAGGTGCCACGGGTCCCAACATCCAGCCTGAGCGGACGCTCGAGATCGGCACTGCAGGACTCGCGACCATCCTCACCAACGGTCTTCCCGGCGGCATGCCGGCGTGGGGTGAAGCAGGCATCTTGACTGCCGAAGAGATCGAGTTGATGGCCAATTTCGTCCAACTCGATCCTCCTACACCTCCGCCGCTCGAGCTTGCGGAGATCACCGACACGTGGAACCTTGTGGTTCCGGTTGCAGACCGGCCGACCGAGCCGCTGACGGATCGGGACTGGGAGAACTTCACCGGAGTCATCCTGCGCGACGCAGGGCAGGTCGCGATTATGGATGGCGACACGCACGAACAGGTTGCGATCATCGACACCGGCTTCGCCGTGCATATCCTGCGCTCATCGGCGACGGGCCGGTATTTCGTGGCTGTTGGGCGCGACGGACGGGTCACGATGATCGACCTCTGGACCGAAGTCCCCGAGATCGTGGCGCAAGTTCAGGGCTGCTTTGACGCCCGCAGCGTCGACGGAAGCAAGTTCGAAGGTTACGAGGACCAGTACATCATCGAGGGCTGCTACTGGCCACCGCAGTACGTCGTCTTTGACGGGCAAACACTCGAGCCCTTGGCTGTGCACGATGTTCTCAGCCCGGATATCAACGGCAAAGAACTCGACGAGGTGCGCGTGGCAGCGATCGTTGCGTCGCACTTCGATCCCGTGTGGGTCATGGGGTTGAAGGAGTCCGGGTACGTCGCGATCGTGGACTACTCACAGCCCGACTTCCCGCTCGTGAAGAAGATCCCGGCCGACCTCTTCCTGCACGACGGCGGATGGGACCACACCGGTCGTTACTTCATCACCGCAGCGAACGCCCAGAACAAGCTGATGGTGGTCGATGTGAAGACCCAAGAGCTGGTGGCGGGTGTTGAGACGGGTGAGACACCACATCCGGGCCGCGGCGCCAACTGGGTGGATCCGGAGTTCGGCTGGGTATATGCAACCACCCACATTGGTGAGGGGAAACTCACGTTGATCGGTGCCGATCCAGAAGGAAGTCCGGAGCACGCCTGGAAGGTCGTTCGCGAGATCGAGCTGCCGGGAACCGGGAGCCTGTTCCTCAAGACGCATCCCAACTCTCCCTGGGTCTGGATGGACACGCCGCTGTCCAACGTCCAGGAGGAGGCCCACCAAGCCTGCGTGTACAGCAAGGAGGCCATGGAACTCGAGAAGTGTTTCCAGGTTTCAGACCACGGCCGGGTGGTTCACTTCGAGTACAACAAGGCCGGCGACGAGGTCTGGGTATCGGTGTGGGATCCAGACGGCGAGCTCGTGATCTACGACGACGCCACCCTGACCGAGAAGCTGCGAATCGCCGAACCGTGGCTGATCACACCAACGGGGAAGTTCAATGTCTTCAACACGGCAAACGATATCTACTGAGGTCTGATCGAAAGGTCGTCGCTACGGGTTGGGATCAACATACATCCCACTCGTCGGCGACGGACATCGACGAGAGTTGCGCTAGGAGCGCGTCTCGGGCCCGCGACCACGCACCGTGCATGGCGCATGGGTCGGATGCATCGCAGGTCTCGCCGCTCAGAACACACGTGTCTGTGTCGGTGGGGCCTTCCATCGCCTCGATGAGATCGAGCACGGTGACGGTGTCAAGCCCGACTTCGAGCTGGTAGCCGCCACGCGGGCCTCGGGAAGAGCTCACCCATCGGCGTCGCACGAGCGGGGACATGATCTGGGGTAGGTACTGGTGCGTGGTGTCGAGTGCCTCGGCGAGCTGGCTGCCGGGCAATCGATCGCCGGACGAGCAGAGCGTCTGCAAAGCGCGAAGGGCGAGGTCGGTTCGTTTTGCCAGTTCGAGACGCATTCCTGAGAAGTGTACTCCGGAATTCGATCCGGACGGCCAATAGACAAGAAGCCTTGCGCAGGATCGCGATTGCTCTACGCTTTCGGCAGTGAGACCAATCAGCCGATTCCGCTTCGCGTTTACGGGCCCCCCGGCCCGGGCGAACGGACGCGGCTGATCACCACCGTACGAACCGGCGCCCGGGACATCGTTCCGGGCGTTTGCGCGTCTGGCCGATGCCCGCCCGATGACAGGAGCAGGAGCCGTGGATCCCACCACTAACCTCTCGGAACTCATGGAAATCCAAGAAACACTGGAGCGCCTGCGAGCCGGGGCCCCCGACCGCATCGAGCAGGTCGACTCCGCCGAAGCGCTCGAAGAGCTCGCTGCGGAACTCACGGGCAAACGATCACCGATCGCTGCCGGCCGGCGATCCCTCGGGAGCGTACCGGCCGAGGAGCGGCGCGATCTCGGGCGCGCGATCAACGACGTCGCAGTAGAACTGGACGAGCTCCTCGATGCACGCCGCTCGATCCTCGAGGCCGCCGAGGCGGCGGATGCGCTGGCGGCAGACCGCGTGGATGTCACCCTGCCGGGTCGCGCGCCGGCTCGAGGCACATCTCACGTGATTCAGCAAGTGATGGACGAAATCGTCGACATCTTCGTTGCGATGGGTTACACGGTTGCAGCCGGCCCAGAGGCCGAGACCGAGTTCTACAACTTCACTGCCCTCAACTTCGGTGCCGCTCATCCGTCCCGGTTCGAAAGCGACACGCTCTATCTCGACTATGGCGATGTACCGGAGGAGATCCTGCTGCGTACACACACTTCCCCGATGCAGGCGAGGTACATGGAGCAGCACGAACCGCCCGTGTTCCTGGTGGTGCCCGGTCGCGTGTTCCGGAGGGACCAGCTCGACCCGACGCACTCGCCCGTCTTTCATCAGATCGAGGGGCTGGCCGTCGACACCGATATCACGTTCGGTGACCTGAAGGGTGCCCTGGCTCACTTTGCCCACGAGTTCCTTGGTCCCGAGACGAAGGTCAAGTTCATCCCTCACTTCTTCCCGTTCACCGAACCCTCCGCCGAGATGCACGTCTACACAAATGGTCGGTGGATGGAGCTCCTGGGTTGTGGAATGGTCAATCCAGCGGTCTTCGAGGCGGTCGGATATGACCCGGATCAGGTCACCGGGTTCGCCTTCGGTATGGGCGCCGACCGGCTCGCCATGGTCCGCCACGGCGTCACCGACCTCCGACATCTCTTCGATGCCGACCAACGCATTTTGGAGCAGTACCGATGAAGTTCACATTGGATTGGCTCGGGGAGTTCATCGACCTTCCGACCAGGGACCCCGAGGAGATCACTGAAGCATTCGAGAGCCTTGGTCACGAGGTAGAAGGGTGGGAGCGCGTAGAGCTGAGGTTCAGTGATGTCGTCATCGGCAGGGTGATCGAGGTTGGAGCGCATCCGAACGCGGACAAGGTTCGCGTCACGAAGGTGGACGTCGGTGGTGAGGTTCTGGACATCATCTGCGGAGCATGGAACTTCGAGGCCGGTGCGATCGTGCCGGTGGCGAAGCCGGGGGCCGTGCTGCAAGGTGACTTCGAGATCTCCCGACGCAAGATTCGCGGGATCACCTCGAACGGCATGATCTGCTCCGAGTCTGAGCTCGAGATCGGCGAGGATGCCGACGGGATCATGGTCCTCGATGTCGACTATCCGGATGCGGCAGAGCGGCTCGGGGAGGACTTTCGCCAGCTCCTCCCGGAGGATGACGTCGTGTTCGATGTGACGATTACGCCGAACCGTCCCGATTGCATGTCGGTCTACGGATTGGCGCGTGAGCTCGCCGCGTTCTACGAAATCCCGCTCGCGGAACCACAGATCGACTATCCAACCAGCCCGGCGGAAACTTCGGTCACCATCGTCGACGACGCCGCCTGTCCGAGATTCGTGGGCAGGGAGGTCCGCGGGATCACCGTCGGGTCATCCCCACACGGCATCCGGGCGAGGCTTGCCGCTGCGGGCATTCGACCGATCAGCAATGTGGTGGACGCGAGCAACTACGCCATGATCGAGTTCGGACACCCAACCCATGCGTTCGACGCCGACCGACTCGGGGAAACGGTTTCGGTTCGCCGTGCAACCGAGGGTGAAGTGATCACGACGCTTGACGACGTGGACAGGACCCTCATCAGCTCCGACATCGTCGTGGCCGATGCCGCGCGCCCGGTAGCGATCGCAGGCGTGATGGGCGGAGCCGATACGGAGGTTGTGGAAGCGACGAAGAACGTCCTCGTCGAAGCTGCATATTGGGACCCACCGAGTGTGCTGCTGACCTCGAAACGTCTGGGACTCCGGTCGGAGGCCTCGGCCCGGTTCGAACGTGGCATGGACCCTGAGTTCTGCCGGTTCGCGGCCGATCGAGTGGCGCAACTGCTCGTCGAAACAGCGGGTGGCACCGTCGCGGGACTGGTTGACGCGTATCCCGCACCACCGGCTCCTCGAGTGATCGACCTGTCGATGAGTGAGATCGAACGAGTGCTCGGGATCCGTCTCGCTCCCGAGACGGCGGCGTCGCTCCTCCGACGGTTGGCCTTCGGCGTCACGGGTGATGATCCACTTCGTGTTGATGTGCCAACTCGGAGGCCCGATGTGATCCGACCGGTCGACCTGATTGAAGAAGTCGCGAGGCTCTACGGGTACGACAACATTCCGGCCAGGCTGCGGTTCGGCGACGGCATCGGCCTCCCGGATCGGGATCGCCGCCTCCGCTCATTGCGGTCGCTCATGGTTGGCGCCGGCTATCACGAGCTCATCAGCTTCTCGTTTCTCGGAGCGGCCGATCTCGACGCGTTGGATTTTCCGCTGGACGATCCGGCGCGTATCGGCATTGCCGTGGTGAACCCCCTTCGCGAGGAGGAAGGGGTGATGCGTACGACGCTCCTGGCCGGCCTCCTCAAGGGCGCGGCCGGCAACCTCGCGAAGCGGATTGACGACGTTCGCCTCTTCGAGTTCGGGAAGGTCTTTCTTCCCGGTGACGGTGTGCTGCCCGAGCAACCGGACCGGCTTGGTTTCGTGGCTGCCGGCAGGGCAACACAGAACTGGGAGGGCGATGCTCGTGGATACGACGTGTACGACGCCACAGGCCTGTGGGAAGTGATCGAACGAGCGACTGAACTGGAAGCTGTCGAGGTTCGGGCAGCGTCGAAGGCGCCCTTCCATCCCGGTCGAGCCGCGGAGATCGTTGCGGAGGGTTCGGCCATCGGCACCGTCGGCGAGATCCATCCCGCGGTTGCGGCAGCGCTTGGCATCGAAGGCAGAGTGATCGCAGGCGAGATCGACCTCGATCCGATCTTGGCACAACGTGAGCCCTGGAAGTTCGAGGAGCCGTCGAGCTATCCGCCACAGGTGTTCGACCTCGCGTTCGAGGTTGATGCCGCGGTACCGGCGGGTTCGTTCCTAACGGCGATCGACGGCGTCGCTCAAGGTCTCGTCGAGCGACGCCGGATCTTCGACGTCTACGAGGGTGACCCGATTCCAGCCGGGCGCCGCAGTATCGCGATCAACCTGGCCGTCCGGGCACCGGATCGCACGTTGAGCGACGAAGATGTCGCTCCGATCCGCCGGGCGATCGTTGAGGCCGTGGAGCAGGCAACCGGCGCAACCCTACGCGGAGAGATATGAGCCGGCTCCTCGAGGTCGCTGACTTCGGGGGCGGCTGCCTTTCCATGGACGTCGTCGAGGCTGCTCAACAAGTCCTCGGCTGGCACGTCTCGACGACGTTCGGTGGAGACCTCACGGAGGTTGTCATCGTCGAGACCGAGGCGTACAGGGGAGCGGACGATCCCGCCAGCCATGCCTACCGAGGCCGTACGTCGCGGAATGCCGCGATGTACGGGGAGCCGGGAACCCTCTATGTGTACCGCTCGTACGGGGTCCACTGGTGCGCCAACATCGTGACCGGTTCGGCTGGAGAAGCATCCGCGGTGCTCATCCGCTGCGGCGTGCCGGTAGCCGGAGTCGAGCGTATGCAGCAGCGACGGGATCGGATGGACCGCCTCGCCGACGGCCCCGGCAGACTTTGTGCAGCGCTCGCAATTACTGGAGACAGCGATGGTACGTCGTTGGGGCATGGTCCCGTCCGTCTGACGCCGAAACGCGCCTCCGAGCCGATCGATATCGAGGCGGGCCCCCGGATCGGCATTACACGGGCCGTCGATCGACCCTGGCGGTTCGTTGCACGTGGCATCGACGGGTCTAGCCTTGCCCGCACATGAAACCTGCGCACGAACAGCTTGAGCACATCACACAGTCGGTCGACATCAGCCTTCCGGAAGGGGCGCTGCTCGCACTGCTCGAAGAGGATCGGCCGCTCCGGGTCAAGCTCGGTGTGGATCCGACCGCACCGGATGTCACCCTCGGATGGGCGGTCGTCTTCGACCTGCTGCGCCGCTTTCAGGAGATGGGGCACACCGCGGTGCTCATCGTTGGGGATTTCACCGCCCAGGTAGGGGATCCGTCTGAGAAGAGCGAGACGAGGAAGCGCCTCAGTGCGGCCGAAGTGCGAATGTACGCCGAACACCTGCTCCCGGTCATCAAGACCCAGCTCCTGTCGGAGCACCTCGAAATCAGATACAACTCGGAATGGCTGGGCGCGATGGACATGCATGACGTGCTCGAGCTGACGTCAGAGTTCACCGTTGCTCGCATCATGGATCGCGACGACTTCACCAAACGTTGGGTGGCCCATGAACCGATCTCGATGATTGAGTTCATGTACCCGCTCCTCCAGGGTATGGATTCGGTTGCGACCCGATCGGATATCGAGATCGGCGGCACCGACCAGTTGTGGAACCTTCTTGTCGGCCGGGACCTGCAGGAACGCCGCGGCCAGCCTGGTCAGGCGGTCGCGACGGTTCCCCTGCTGGTCGGGACCGACGGGGTGAAGAAGATGTCCCAGTCGCTCGGCAACTACATCTCGGTTCGCGACGAACCCGAGGACATGTTCGGCAAGGTGATGTCGATACCCGACGACGCGATGCCGGACTGGTATCGGCTTGCGGCGATGGCGACCCGGTCCGAGGTCGAGGCGCTCGGGGAGGAACTCGCCGACGGCACGGTGCACCCTGGGGAGGCGAAACGCGAACTCGGGCGGCGTGTTGTCACGATCCACCACGACACCCACGCCGCCCAGAGCGCCGAGGCTGCCTTCGACCGGCTGTTCCGTGCCCATGAGGTCCCAGACGACGTACCGGTCCACGCCATCAGCGCAGAGGGCGAGGTCTCCCTTCCTGCGGTCCTGGCTGATGCAGACCTCGTGGCATCGCGATCCGAAGGCAGGCGGATGATCAAACAGGGTGCAGTGAAGATTGCGGGGGAGCGGGCCGACTCGGAGTTTGTGGACGTGTCGCTGATCAAGGACTCCGTGATCCAGGTGGGGAAACGGCGCTTCGTGCGCATCGAGATCGCATAGGCCCAGATGAACCCGGTGCAGCTAGTGTCTCGCACCGCAACGAAAGGACTTCATGGCCTCGAACAAAAACGAGTTCCCGACCTGGATCGTCGTGGTCTCCATCATCATCCTCGCGTTCCCCATCATTTGGGCGTTGAGCCTCTTCCTCAACATCATTGCTGCGATGTCGATCGGCGGCATCCTGATCGTTGTCGCGCTGGTCTTGGTTTTCGTCTGGTTGAAGAAGCGCGTCGACGCCGAGCGCTAGCGGCGCGAGCGCAGCCCAGCAAGGGATTGCGGAGATTTCGCGTCACAGGGAAGAGAAACCCACCGATGTGATTTGCGGTATATCCTGAGTGTGCTTGAATACTAATTAGCCGGCCAGTCCGGTCGGCAGTCAGCGCCGCCAACTCTTGGCGGTGCTATACTGTGAGGCCCCCCACTCGGGCGCACGCGTGCGCTCGCGGAGGGATCCGGGCTCCTTGACAACTGAACAGCGTGTCAAAAGCCAATAGGCGTTCGACCAGTCGGCACCGTTCGCGGTGCAGTTTGGTACGAGCGCGTACAAATATCGGCCACGTCATCAAGGGACCCCCGTCCCCGATGTGGCCACCCTTTGAGAGATCGATATCCAGATCTCAAAGAGATCAGGCAATCTTTCTCCCATCATTTCGATGGAGAGTTTGATCCTGGCTCAGGACGAACGTTGGCGGTGCGCTTAATGCATGCAAGTCGAGGGAGAACCAGTCGATTCGTAAGAATCGGCTGGGGAAACCGGCGAACGGGTGCGTAACACGTGAGGAACCTGCCCCGAAGACCGGGATAGCCCGAGGAAACTCGGATTAATACCGGATACCCTCTTTGGACCACATGGTCGATTGAGGAAATGGTCCGCCGCTTCGGGATGGCCTCGCGGCCTATCAGCTTGTTGGTGAGGTAATGGCTCACCAAGGCCGAGACGGGTAGCTGGTCTGAGAGGACGATCAGCCACACTGGGACTGAGACACGGCCCAGACTCCTACGGGAGGCAGCAGCAGGGAATATTGCACAATGGGCGAAAGCCTGATGCAGCGACACCGCGTGCGGGATGAAGGCCTTCGGGTTGTAAACCGCTTTCAGGAGGGACGAAAATGACGGTACCTCCAGAAGAAGGCCCGGCCAACTACGTGCCAGCAGCCGCGGTAATACGTAGGGGCCAAACGTTGTCCGGATTTATTGGGCGTAAAGGGCTCGTAGGCGGTTCAACAAGTCGGTCGTGAAAACCCGGGGCTCAACCCCGGGACGCCGGTCGAAACTGTTGTGACTAGGGTCCGGTAGAGGTGAGTGGAATTCTCGGTGTAGCGGTGGAATGCGCAGATATCGAGAGGAACACCAGTAGCGAAGGCGGCTCACTGGGCCGGTACCGACGCTGAGGAGCGAAAGCATGGGGAGCAAACAGGATTAGATACCCTGGTAGTCCATGCCGTAAACGATGAACACTAGGTGTGGCGGACTCATTGACGTCTGCCGTGCCGAAGCTAACGCATTAAGTGTTCCGCCTGGGGAGTACGGCCGCAAGGCTAAAACTCAAAGGAATTGACGGGGCCCCGCACAAGCGGCGGAGCATGCGGCTTAATTCGATGCAACCCGAAGAACCTTACCTGGACTTGACATCATGGGTCTACCTGTAGAAATACGGGGTGCTTATGCGCCCATGACAGGTGGTGCATGGCTGTCGTCAGCTCGTGTCGTGAGATGTTGGGTTAAGTCCCGCAACGAGCGCAACCCCTGTCCTATGTTGCCAGCACGTAATGGTGGGGACTCATAGGAGACTGCCGGGGATAACTCGGAGGAAGGCGGGGATGACGTCAAGTCATCATGCCCCTTATGTCCAGGGCTGCACGCATGCTACAATGGGTGGTACAACGGGCTGCGATCTCGCAAGAGTGAGCGAATCCCTTAAAGCCATCCCTAGTTCGGATTGGAGTCTGCAACTCGACTCCATGAAGCCGGAGTCGCTAGTAATCGTGGATCAGCAAAGCCGCGGTGAATACGTTCTCGGGGCTTGTACACACCGCCCGTCACATCACGGAAGTCGGTAACGCCCGAAGTCAGTGGCCCAACCCTTGTGGAGGGAGCTGCCTAAGGTGGGATCGGTGACTGGGATGAAGTCGTAACAAGGTAGCCGTACGGGAACGTGCGGCTGGATCACCTCCTTTCTAAGGAGCGACGGAGAGATCGTTCACGACGATCTCGATGTTCCTAGTCAATCTATTGGTTATTCGGTCCGGCGCAGAGCGCCGGCCGGCCGGAAGGCTGCACCCTCGGGTGAGAGCGAACCGGCGGACCGGATCTCTGGATCGGGTCGGACACGCTGTTCAGTCGTGAGGGAGTCCGATGCTTTGCATCGGGAGCGAGTTTCCTAGCGGAAACTCGTGCCCTTGCGTCTGAGGGAAGTGCGGGTTCGCTCGCACAACCCACGGGCTGGAGTTTCCTAAGGGAAACTCCCGACGTACCGGTGAAGCCGGCACGGGCTCTTTGAGAACTGCATAGCGAGTACGAGTTAAAGTCAAAGTATTCAATATTTATCAAGCTACTAAGAGCTTATGGTGGATGCCTTGGCGTTCGGAGCCGATGAAGGACGTGGCAGGCTGCGATATGCCCCGGTGAGTTGTCAAGCAAGCGTTGACCCGGGGATGTCCGAATTGGTAAACCAGGCTGGGGTAATGCCCAGTCACTCCGGTCTGAACACATAGGACCGGTAGAGGGAACCGGGGGAATTGAAACATCTCAGTACCCCGAGGAGAGGAAAGCAACAGCGATGCCCTGAGTAGCGGCGAGCGAAACGGGTAGAGCCCAAACCGATATGGTGTCAAAGGTCGACGCCGTTGCCATGTCGGGGTTGTGGGACCCTTCAGACGGTGCGTCGAAGCCGTCATAGAGTTACAAAATCTGCAGGTAGGCGAATCCGCTGGGAAGCGGAGCCACAGGAGGTAACAGCCCCGTAGCTGAAATCTGTCAGATCTCTAGAGGGTGTTCCCAAGTAGCACGGGGCCCGTGAAATCCCGTGTGAATCCGCGAGGACCACCTCGTAAGGCTAAACACTTCCGAACGACCGATAGCGGACTAGTACCGTGAGGGAAAGGTGAAAAGCACCCCGGTGAGGGGAGTGAAATAGTACCTGAAACCATTAGCTTACAAGCAGTCGGAGGGATCACTTGTGGTCCTGACGGCCTGCCTTTTGAAGAATGAGCCGACGAGTTATTGGTGTGTGGCGAGGTTAAGTCGAGTGACGGAGCCGCAGCGAAAGCGAGTCTGAATAGGGCGTCTAGTCGCATGCCATAGACCCGAAGCCGGGTGATCTATCCATGGACAGGGTGAAGCGAGGGTAAGACCTCGTGGAGGCCCGAACCCACCTAGGTTGAAAACTGGGGGGATGATCTGTGGATAGGGGTGAAAGGCCAATCAAACCCGGCGATAGCTGGTTCTCCCCGAAATAGCTTTAGGGCTAGCGTCGTATGTTCCGCATTGGGGGTAGAGCACTGATTGGGTTAGGGGGCCAACAAGCTTACCGACCCCAGTTAAACTCCGAATCCCAATGCGCCAAAGTACGGCAGTCAGACCATGGGGGATAAGCTTCATGGTCGAAAGGGAAACAGCCCAGATCGTCAGCTAAGGTCCCAAAGTCAGAACTAAGTGGGGAACGATGTGGAGTTGCCCAAACAGCCAGGAGGTTGGCTTAGAAGCAGCCATTCCTTTAAAGAGTGCGTAACAGCTCACTGGTCGAGTGATCCCGCGCGGATAATGTAACGGGGCTCAAGTTCTGCACCGAAGCTACGGGTTCTCATCAATAACCCAGGCCCTTGTGGTCCAGGGGATGGGAGCGGTAGGGGAGCGTCGTGTGGCCGACGAAGCGGCGGCGGAAGCCAGCCGTGGAGGCCACTCGAGTGAGAATGTCGGCATGAGTAGCGAATGAGGAGTGAGAATCTCCTCCGCCGGATGTCCAAGGGTTCCTGGGGAAGGCTCGTCCGCCCAGGGTTAGTCGGGACCTAAGGTGAGGCCGCGAGGCGTAATCGATGGATAACGGGTTGATATTCCCGTACCACCACAGGCGCGTCCAGGCCGAATCCAACTTGCTAAGGAAAGCCCTTCGGGGCCTACCGACCCAGTTGGTAGTAGGCCAGCAATGGAGTGACGCGGAAGGGTAAGCGGACCCGGGCGATGGTTGCCCCGGGGTAAGCGTGTAGGACGAGATCCAGGCAAATCCGGATCTCGCGAAGTCCGAGGCGCGAAGCCGAGCCGATATAGGCGAAGCCGCTGAACGCCCATGCCGCCAAGAAAAGCTTCTAGCGAGCTCCTGTGGTGCCCGTACCCCAAACCAACACAGGTGGACAGGTAGAGAATACTAAGGCGAGCGAGATAACTCTGGTTAAGGAATTCGGCAAAATGGCTCCGTAACTTCGGGAGAAGGAGCGCCCCGGTAGGGTGTAGGACTTCGCGTCCGAAGCCCGATGGGGTTGCAGAGACCAGGCCCAAGCGACTGTTTACTAAAAACACAGGAGCGTGCGAAGTCGCAAGACGCTGTATACGCTCTGACGCCTGCCCGGTGCTGGAAGGTCAAGGGGATAGGTTAGCTCTTAGGAGCGAAGCTTTGAACTCAAGCCCCAGTAAACGGCGGCGGTAACTATAACCGTTGGACAGACATCTGAATGGCGGTTACAAAACCTGGCTATATGCTGGAACATCCGAGTATCCGACGGTACTCGTTCACGAGAAAGGCACATGCTGCCCGCTTCGTGAACAGTGAAAATCCGTTCGGTGCGGACAATCAGCAGGAAACCGAAACCCACGCCCAACGACGCGATCCGTAGCGGATCACCAGGTCGTCGCTTCGAGCGACCGATCCGGTGCATCGGACACTGGCCCCTCAAGCCGGCGTTCGACGTAACCCACTGCGAGTCAGACGTTGCACGTGGACAACCATGCCTTCCCGGCATCGTAACGATCGAGAGATCGGCCGACATGGAAGTTGTGGTCCTGAACTGAGACGACACCCGATTGTCTGCTGCATCTGCAGCCGGCATGAAGGACCGACGACGTTCAGTAGGGATCCTCAGAGACTGTACGCCAGGCGCTGCACGAGAAGCGGCGATGATACAGTCCGATCCTCATGGCGACATGGGGAGCCCGGCAGAAATGACCGGGCCCGTTCCTCCACGTAATGAATTCCACGTGGAGTGCGAAGTAACAATCATGCCTAAGGTAGCGAAATTCCTTGTCGGGTAAGTTCCGACCTGCACGAATGGCGCAACGACTTGGGCGCTGTCTCAACCAGAGACTCGGCGAAATTGCAGTGTGAGTAAAGATGCTCACTTCCTGCGACAGGACGGAAAGACCCCGGGACCTTTACTGCAGCTTGACATTGGAGTTCGTTATGTGATGTGTAGGATAGGTGGGAGACCGTGAAGCGGTGGCGCTAGTCATCGTGGAGTCAACCTTGAAATACCACCCTTCTCATAATGGTCTTCTAACCTCGATCCGTTATCCGGATCAGGGACAGTGTCTGGCGGGCAGTTTCACTGGGGTGGTGGCCTCCTAAAATGTAACGGAGGCGCCCAAAGGTTCTCTCAGTCTGGTCGGCAATCAGACGTTGAGTGCAAGGGCACAAGAGAGCTTGACTGCGAGACCTACAAGTCGAGCAGGTTCGAAAGAAGGGCCTAGTGATCCCTCGGCGGCATGTGGGTGCGCCGAGGCCAACGGCTAAAAGGTACCCCGGGGATAACAGGCTTATCCTGCCCAAGAGTCCATATCGACGGCAGGGCTTGGCACCTCGATGTCGGCTCGTCTCATCCTGGGGCTGAAGCAGGTCCCAAGGGTCGGGCTGTTCGCCCGTTAAAGAGGCACGCGAGCTGGGTTTAGAACGTCGTGAGACAGTTCGGTCC
>Ga0316196_10000164_pt1 | contig 22342 bp, 19 predicted proteins | sample Eddsed2cm_MG_FD_204938 | JGI IMG/M metagenome (GOLD analysis project Ga0316196, IMG submission 204938) | Coastal sediment microbial communities from Maine, United States - Eddy sediment 2 cm | ecosystem: Environmental > Aquatic > Marine > Coastal > Sediment | place: USA: Maine | collected... | reverse complement strand
GGGCATCTTCGCCCCGTTGGCGTGCACGACCAGGAGGCACTCTCGATGAAGGGTTTGATCACCGCAGCCAGTGTTGTCGTGATTCTCATTGTCTCGGCCATTGCCCTCGTTGTCATCAATGCGAACAACACCGCGACGGCATCGCAGACCGAGACCACGCAACCGCAGGCCGAGACCACGGTGCCGGAGACAGACGTTCCGATGCCGGGCTTCATGGAGGAACGGCTACAGGATCTCGTCGAACGCGGCTTCACTACCCAGGAACAGCTCGACGAGATGGAGGGCTGGTTCCGTGGGCACGGACCGTGGAACGGCGAACTCCCCGAGGGTTTCGACCCCGACCACTTCATGGGCCACGGACCCTGGAACGGCGAACTCCCCGAGGGTTTCGACCCCGACCACTTCATGGGCCACGGACCCTGGAACGGCGAACTTCCCGACGACTTTGACACTGAGCACTTCATGAACGACGGATTTGGCCCGCATGGGTTCGGATTCTTCGGAGGAGACGGGGATCTCACAGATCTGCTCGGCGTCACGCCCGAGGAGTTGGCGGATGCGCTGGCCGAAGGCACACCCCTCATCGACATCATCGATGATCCAGAGGCATTCGTTGACTCGATGGTCAGCCTCATGGAAGAGGGGATCAACCAGGCCGTTGAAGCGGGCCGCTTGACCCAAGCGGAAGCGGATCAGCTCATCGCAGAGGCCCGAAGCCACGCCGAAGGGTTCGTCACGGGCGAGGGTTTCCACGATGAAGGGTTCATGGGACGGCGCGGGCCCGGTGGCTTCCACGACTTCGGAGACTTTGGACCGCACCATCGAGATGACGCTGACGCAGCGAGTGCGGGATACTCGGCGTAGCGAGAACACACCGAAACGCCACTCCCTCATTGCCCGCGCGGTTCGGTGACCGGGACCGTTGGCCCTGGCGGGGCTGCATCGGATCGGTACACCATGGAGCCGTCAACCGGAGGTACTCCGATGAACGCACTCGTTGTGTACGAATCTCTCTACGGCAATACCAAGCTCATCGCCGAAACCATCGCTGAAGGCCTGGCTCAGGAGATCACAACGGAGCTCATGGAAGTCAGCGCCGCTCCTGTCGATCCGTCTTCAGCGGACCTGCTCGTCGTCGGCGGACCGACTCATCAGTTCGGCCTCAGCAGAAAGAGCTCCCGCCAGCAAGGGGCCGATGACGCAGACGGGCCGGTCATCTCACTCGACATGGGGATCCGTGAGTGGATGGGAAACCTCCCGCGAGTCTCGGGAACCGCCACAGCGACCTTCGATACCAGTATTCGCAAGCCAAATCTCCCCGGGTCCGCGGCCCGCGGTGCGGCAAAGCGCCTCAAGAAGATCGGCTACCGGATCCTCGTACCCGCTGAGATCTTCCTCGTCGAAGGGGGAAAAGGCCCGATCACCGACGGCGAGATCGACCGCGCTCGACAATGGGGGCAGAGCCTTGCCGAAGTGTTCATCTCAACTACCGAGGTGTGAGCCACCCCATCACACGTTCAACGACAGCGGGAGTGCCGGGGAGATCGAGGTGACGCACACCACCAAAGACCGCCTCGTTCGTTGGCTTCAGATCCCGGCCACCGGTGGCGCTTGACGGGCGCACCACGAAGTCGCCAACAGCCCTGCCCACGGGATGTGCCGGATCGGCAGTTGTGACACCTGCAATGAAGTGGTGCCGAATGCCGGAAGGCAGCGGGTGATCGCCGACGGTGTCCCGCAGCGGGAGATCCGGATCGGTCCCCCGCCAATCGTCCTCCGCGACTGCTCCGAACCTGAGGTCCTTGATCCCAACACTTCTGCCATTCAGGAACTCGGCAAGCGGTCGGGTATCCGGCACCGCCGCGAGCGCCCACGCTGCAACGTTGGCGGCCTTCTCGAGCGGTGAACCCCGATGGGGCGTGCCCAGCGTCACCACATCGTCGACATCATGGATCCAACGTTGATCAGCTGCTTCGGCGATGCCGCAAGCGCTGCGAATCACCAGGCCACCCATCGAATGGCCAACCAGGGAAACGGACTCCACCGGAACCGGCCAGGCTGCGCGGATCTCATCGAGCAGACTTGCGAGGCGGGCCCCATTGTCGGATACCCGAAGTCCGGAGTTGTAGCGAATCGGCACGGGGGTCAGGAGCGGGTCGTCCTCGAGCGCCTCTGCCAACCCGGGTTCTTCCTCGGTGCCTTCCCAACACCGCTCGGTCTCAAACAGCCCGTGGACCAAGACGACGAGATGACCCGTGGCGCCCGGGAAGGCCGGCTCAAGACGGGTCGGTAGCGGCACATGACCCGAGGTGCGGTCGCGAACGCTCATGGGAATCGCGAGTCGGCTGGTGTGCCGTTCGAGGGTGTCACCCCACAACCCGTTCACCACGGATTGCAGGGACTCGGAGGCCGGCGACGTGTCGGGCATCCGAGTGTCGAGCACCCACCCGGCAACGGCACCACCGGCCCGTATCGAGCCGTACACCGCGTTCGAGACAGCGTGGTGAACGTGCCGGACGGGGCGGGCGGGCGCTCCCCCGGCCGCAAACCAGCGTTCGGAGATGGAGCGGTGCATCCCTTGGATGGGGGCAACCATCCGTTGGGTCGCAAGAGCGATGGAGCTGCCGGCGAGCATGCCGTCCTCTTTGTAGTCGAGGTCGTGAACCGTAGCGCACGCCTCCACCTCGGCGGGTCCGGGCCTTCGATCACAACCAGTATTGACCTGTACTGAACATCTGTTTATACTATTGAACATGAGTTCAACCGTGGCCTACTCTGCGGAAGACGGGGTCGCCGACGATCGGACGGCCAAAGCTCGTATCCGCGACGCGGCCATCGACTGCTTCGCAGAGAACGGCATCGACGGTACAACGGCAAGGAAGATCGCAACCAGCGCGGGCGTCTCACCAGGACTGGTGATCCACCACTTCGGATCGATGGACGGCTTGAGATCCGAGTGCGATCGGTACGTCGCTGCGACCATCCGCGACTACAAACACGACGCCATCTCGGCCGGGCCCAGCATTGATGTGCTCGCGGCACTTCGCGGGGCTAATGCCGGACCGGTGATGGCGTACCTCGCTGCCGTTTTGGTTGACGACTCCCCGATCGTGGCCGATCTCGTCGACGAGTTGGTCGCCGACGCGGAGGGCTACCTCGCATACGGCGTCGAAACCGGTGTCGTGAAGCCGTCGGCCAATCCGCACGGCCGCGCCGCCGTGCTCTTTCTGTGGTCGCTCGGGGCGCTGGTCCTTCACCGGCACGTGCGAAGGATTCTGGGTGTCGACCTCACGAACCCCGATATCGGGGCGGATCCCGCAATCGCCGCCTACGCCGGTCCGGCATACGAGATCATGGGTGGAGGTGTCCTGAACGAAGCCTTCGCCGCCCAACTCCAGGGGGTGTTCGCTGAGTTGGCCGCCACGGACGACCAACCAACAAGTTCACACCCACAGAGAACACAGCCCGAAACGGCACCTACGAGCAAGGAAGACGCATGACCGACAACGTCGCAATCCACACCCAGGGCCTCACGAAACACTACGGCAAGGTCGAAGCCCTCGTGGACCTGGATCTCGACATCGTTCCGGGCGAGATCTTCGGGTTCCTCGGTCCAAACGGGGCGGGAAAGACGACCACGATCCGCACGCTCATGGACGAGATCCGGCCCACTGCAGGAACGGCCACGATTGTCGGCCTCGACACGCATCAGGATTCGGTCGAGATCCGCAAGCACATCGGCTACATCCCGGGCGATCTTGCCATGTACCCGAATCTCACAGGCAGGGACACCCTCACGTACTTCTCGAATCTGCGCGGTGGAGTCGATTGGGAGTACGTCGACGCCCTCGCTGACCGACTCGAGGCAGACCTCTCGAAGAAGATCGGCGACCTCTCGACCGGAAACCGTCAGAAGGTCGGCATCATCCAGGCGTTCATGAACAAACCCCAGGTGTACATGATGGACGAACCGAGTGCGGGCCTCGACCCGCTCGTCCAGCGGGAGTTCCAAGGCATGATGAAGGAGGCCGTCGCAGACGGCGCCACCATATTCCTTTCGAGCCACACCCTGTCTGAAGTCCAGCGTGTTGCCGACCGAGTCGGCATCATCCGTTCCGGCCACCTGGTCACCGTCGAAGGTGTCCAGCAACTCCGGTCAAAGGCCATTCGGCGGGTCGATCTCTACTTCGACGGCGCACCGGATGCGAGCCTGTTCGAACCCATCGACGGCGTGCGGGAGGTCGAGGTGAGAAACCATCACGTCAGTCTTTCGTTTGATGGTCAGATGGAGGAGTTGCTGCGCGTCGCTACCAACAGCCAGAGCCTCACCCTCACCGACATCAACTCACAGGAAGCAGACCTCGAAGAGATCTTCCTCACCTACTACCGCGAAGAGGTGTGACTCCGATGTACGCAAACGTATTCACCAAGACCATGCTCGATCGGTGGAAGCCACCTCTGATCGCTGCCGTGTCGCTCGGTGTGCTGATGGTGTTCGGCATGGCCGTCTACCGAGGGATCGACGTCTCGTTCTGGGACGACCTTCCCGAAGCGTTCCGTAGCGTGTTTGGTATCCCGGAGGGAGCTGATGTCGGCGGCCTCGCCTACGGAGCCATCTACTCCGGGTACGGAATGCTCACGATGGCTGCCGTTGCGCTCGCGGGTGGGGCCGTGTCGATTGCAGGAGAGGAGAAGAACGGGACGGTCGGTCTCCTGCTGGACAACCCGGTGAGTCGCACCAGCATGGCGCTTTCGAAGGCAGCCGCACTCTTTGCCGTGACCGCGATGGCATTCGCGGTTCTGTGGCTGGCGGGGATCACTGCTCCGCTGATGCTCGATGTCGAGATCGGGACGATGGATGTCAATGCACTGGTCCTGATGATGTTCGTCAACGCACTGTTCTACGGTTTCTTCGCCTTCGCTCTCAGCGGCTGGACCGGGAAGAGTGCACTCGCGGCAGGCGTCAGCGCCGGGGTGATGGTCGTCTCCTTCATTGCCGTGGGCCTGCTTCCATTGATCGACGAAGTCGCGGGCCTAGCCGAGTTCTTCCCCTGGTACTACTTCAGCAGCGGCGATCCAATGCTCAACGGAATCTCTTGGGGCGACTTCGCGATTCTCGCCGTTGGCGCAGTCACGTTTCTCGTCCTCGGTGTCGTAGGGGTCAATCGCCGCGATCTGCGGAGCCAGTCCGTCGGAACCAAGATGATCGACCGCCTTCGCGCCAACCCAATGACGCACAAGGCCGCAGAGATGCTCGCCGGCACGGCCAGGGTGTCAAAGATCTGGATCAAGACGGCGTCAGAACACCAAGCCCTGCTGTACGTGATCGTCCCCGTTCTCTTCCTGATGTCCGTGATGATCGGACCGATGTACACAATGATGGACGACACACTCAAGTCCCTCGGCGACCAGTTCCCCGAAACACTCCTCTCACTCTTCGGCGGCGGCGACATGAGCACCCCCGAAGGTTTCTACCAGATCGAGATGTTCGGACTCACGATCCCGATCAGCATCCTTGTGGTGACCGTCGTCATCGGAACGGCTGCGCTTGCCGGTGAGGAAAAGCGCAACACAATGGGCCTCCTCCTCGCGAATCCGGTCCGTCGATCGACGATTGTCCTCCAGAAGACGCTGACGATGATTCTCTACGCTGTGATCGTTGGACTCGCGGCCTTCCTCGGCGTAGCGGCCGGATCACTGCTCGGCGGTCTCGGCATGGATATGGGGAACATCGCAGCGGCGTGTGCGCTTGCGACGCTGCTCGGCCTGGCCTTCGGCGCCCTGGCTCTTGCCCTTGGAGCTGCCACGGGGCGCACACAGATTGCCAGTTACGGCGCGGTTGGCGCGGCGGTGGTCATGTTCATCATCAACGGCTTCCTGCCGCTCAACGACAGTACGGCCGCGTGGGCAAAGGTGTCGCCGTTCTACTACTACCTGAGCAGCGATCCGCTCTTGACCGGGATGCACTGGGGCCACGCCGCGGTCCTCGCCGGACTCTTCCTGATCCTGCTGGTGCTTGCAATCGTGTTCTTCCGGCGACGGGATTTGCGCCAAACCGGCTAGCGCTCCTGGGCCTCAGCGACGGTTGACCAGCGAGAAGACGAGCGACAGGATGATCGTGAGTACGACACTCCCGATGATCGAGATATTCCATCCGAAGAAGAACTTGAGGACAACGAGCACGAGCACGAAGACCGCAAGGCTCCCGAACCACGATTTCTGCATGCCTGTCTCCGTCTCGATCGATGGAGCGTGACCCTACCCCGCCTGAGCCGAATAGCGGTCAGATGCTCAGAGTCGAAGCAGCATCTCCACGGAGGTCTGACTACCTCCGTGGAGATGCTCGACTAGTCGACCACATCGATTCTCTCACTATCGACCTCGGGTTCTGAAGCCGCCAGGACTTCCGTCGCAACAACAACGGCAAGCACGATCACCGCCGTCAGCAACACCGAGAAGCCGGAGGGTGATGGTCCAAAGAAGATGTAGACGAACCCAACCGCAACAGCAACTACTTCAATCGTCGGCTTCCAGTTCGCGACGAAGTTCGTGAACGAATTCGGATCCGCTGCAACGGGACGCCGCCAACCTTCGATCGTTCCGGATGCCCATGCTCGGGTGCGACGAGCCCTGGAGCCCGGTCCCATCACCCACGCGGCAATGCCAACGATCAGCGCGAGTATCAGACCGGCCCACATCATCTCAAAGAGGCGGTTCACGATCGTGTCCCACACATCGCCAGCAGCTATTTGTCTGGTCTCCTCCTCGATTGCGTTGATGAGCCAGTTGCGACCCATCCGAAGCCCAATGAGACTCAGCGCCAGGCCGATCGCCGTTCCAAACCCGAGAATGGCGGTCATCCTTCGTCGGTCGTACGAGACCCAGATCGCCGCAACGATGAACACGAGCGCGAGCAATGGAACGAACCAACCGGCCGTATCGAGGGTCTGAGCGATGGCCTGCACCGTCGCCAACTGCTCGTCTTCGTAGAGAACAACCGTGCCAAGCTCAAAGTCACCCTCCGGCAGGTCGAATCCGAGAGACTCGACCTCTCCGACCACCTGAGCAGCTACTTCGTCAAGGTCGATGGCGACCTGGCCACCCTCAGCGACGAGAGCACCGTCATTTCCACTGAGCACCGCACTCACCGCCTTGTGAGTCACGCGAAGTGCCTTCGACCAGATGGCACTGAAGACGTCCGAGGTAATGACCTCCTTTGAGGCCGTTGCAACCACCGAAGTGATTGAGTTCGTCACCGGAAGCGCGATGAACTCCAACTCCTCTGGGAGGGTCTCCGCGACGTATGCCTCAACATTGGCGGCCTCGACGACGCCATCGGCCACTCGCAGAGCGAGTACTGAGGCGACCGAATCCTCCTGCGGTAGCGGCGCGAGCGTGGCGACGAACTGATCCTCATCACCCAGTGTTGTCTCCAGCCAGACAATGCTGAAGCCGGCGACGAGGGTGATGATCGCAAGCGCGGCCAACACGCCGGCAAGGATCTTGCGCCACGTGTGCTGTCCGGACGAGCGGGTCTTGGTCGTCGTGCTCTGCTGCGCCGCGAGCTGCTTTCGCAATTCCTCGTTCTCGGCGCGCATTGCGGCGTAGTCGTCGACCTCAACAGATTCGGCGTCGACCGCGGAATCCTCCACCGCTGCGGCTTCAATCTCGTCAACGTCCACCAACTCTTCAGGCGTTGGTTCGCTAGGTGGTTGGGCTGTCTCGTCGCTTGGCATCTCGATCACCCCTTCTCTTCACACACTACAGCGATCGCGATCCCTCACTCCAGTCTCGAGGGGCGGCAGGCACCAGGCGCAGACGGTATCGTGTGACGTACACGGCAACCTGAGGGGTTCACATGTCGATGTCACAGGATTCGAAGGCAGAGGGATCGGCGGCAGAGGGGCTGGCTACAGACGAACTGGTAGCCGAAGAGCTGGTGGCAGAAGAGCTGGCCACGGAAGAACTGGCCGCCGAGGAGCCGGTGGCGTACGAATCGGTATTCGACACCGTCGAGCCCCAGAAGAGTGTCAGACCGCCGAAGCTCAAGAAGAAGTACTACGAGGCCGAACTCGCGAAGCTCCAGACGGAACTGGTCAAGCTCCAGAGCTACGTCAAAGAGGAGGGTCTCAAGGTCGTGGTGATCTTTGAGGGACGTGACGCGGCCGGCAAGGGTGGCGTGATCAAGCGCATCACTGAGCGCCTCAACCCCCGCATCTGCAGAGTCGAGGCCCTCGGAACGGCAACCGAACGCGAGAAGACACAATGGTGGTTCCAGCGCTACGTCAGCCGTCTGCCGGCGGCCGGAGAGATGGTGCTGTTCGATCGGTCCTGGTACAACCGGGGGTTGGTCGAGCCGGTCATGGGTTTCTGCACGCAGGAGGAGTACACGGAATTCCTCCGCTCGTGTCCCGAGTTCGAGCGGATGCTGGTTCGCAGTGGGATCCTCCTCATCAAGTACTGGTTCTCGGTGAGCGACGAAGAGCAGGAGCGCCGGTTCCTCGCTCGTATCGACGACACGATCAAACGATGGAAGCTGAGCCCGATGGATCTCGAGTCACGCGCTCGGTGGGTCGAGTTCTCAAAGGCGAAGGACATCCTCTTCGATCACACCGACATCAAGCAGGCTCCGTGGTACGTCGTGAACGCCGAAGATAAGAAGCGAGCACGGCTCAACTGCATCAGCCACCTGCTCTCGATGATCCCGTACGAAGACCGCACACTCGGTGCGCTCGAGTTGCCGCCGCGGCAGGACGACACCGGCTACATCCGCCCGCCGATCGCAGAACAGACCTTCGTCCCCGCGGAGTACTGAGCAGCCAGGAAACCCCTAGCTGCTGAACGGCCCGAGGGCATCGGTCCATGCGCCGTCGGAGGCGCTCGACGCAACGGCGGCGTCCACGAACGCCACGCCGAGGGCTCCGTCCGTTGCGTTCGGAAAGTGGAGCGCGAGCGGATCAACCGGAATGCCGGCCCGACGGGCAGCAATGGCCTCAGCTGCATCGGAATAGACATTGGCGAACCCTTCATGGAACCCCTCGGGGTGGCCCGCCACGATACGTGTGGCTCGGGCTGAGGCCGGCAGCGTGCCTGGGCCGTTCGGCGTCCGCACCTCGGCCGGCCCGTCGAGCGGGTTGAATCGCAGGCGGGTTGGCCGTTCCTGCAGCCACTCGAGGCTTCCGAGGGTGCCGGACACCCGTATCCGGAGAGCGTTCTCGATGCCGGCCGCCGTCTGGGTGACCCAGAAGGTGCCCCGGGCTCCGTTGCTGAACCGCAGAAGGGCTCCGGCGTAGTCGTCGACCAATCGGCTGGGGACCACATGCCCGACTTCGGCGGCGACCTCGGTGACTTCGAGGCCGGTAACAAAGCGAACCAGGTTGTGGGCATGCGTGCCGATGTCGCCCATGACCAGTGAAGGGCCGCCTCGGACCGGGTCGTAGCGCCACGGAAGCCCGTCGCTCGGATCGGGGTCGCTCTCGTCGGCCTTGCCGCCCTGGACATACTCGACCTGCACGAGGCGAATCTCACCAAGTTGTCCGTCCTCAACCATTGCACGCGCCTGGCGAACCATCGGGTAGCCCGTGTAGTTGTGGGTGAGGCAGAACACGAGGCCGGTCTCTTCGACCTTCGCGAGCACATCCACCGCCTCTTCAATGGTGTTCGTGATCGGCTTGTCGCAGACAACGTCGAACCCGGCATCCAGCGCAGCGATCGAATACGCGTGGTGGCTGTCGTTGGGCGTCATGATCGATACGACATCGGCGCCGTCCTCGCGATCGGCCTCTGCCTCGATGAGTGTGTACGCATCCCTATAGGCGCGACCGGGTTCGATACCGATTGCGATCGCCGCCGCGCGCGACCGTTCCGGATCCGACGAGAGGACACCTGCGACCAGCTCATATCGGTCGTCGACCCTCGCGGCGGTGCGGTGCATCGCACCGATGAAGCTCCCCGGTCCCCCACCGATGACGGCCAGTCGGAGCCTCCTACCAAGTGACTCAATGACCGGATTCGTGTCCACAGTGCTGCCTACTCTCGTTGATGGGTATGGGCCTTCACTGTACGCGAAAGCACCGTGGCGAAGCCGCCCATTCGCACTCTGATACGCTTGCGGCCGCTCGCACAGGGGACCTATCAGCACCATGTCGTACGGCTATTTCGATGATGACGCCCGTGAATACGTCATCACCACACCTCACACACCGTATCCCTGGATCAACTACCTGGGTACGGAGGAGTTCTTCGGACTGATCTCCCACACGGGGGGCGGCTACACGTTCTATCGCGACGCCCTCATGCGGCGCCTCACCCGATGGCGCTACAACAACATCCCGACCGACGCCGGAGGACGGTGCTACTACCTCAACGACGGCGGCGATGTGTGGTCTCCCACGTGGGCACCGGCCAAGGCCGACCTCGACCACTTCGAGGCACGGCATGGGCTCTCATACACGTCGATCACCGGAGAACGCAATGGGATCACGTGCGAGGTCCTGTTCCTCGTTCCACTCGGCGCCACGGCCGAAGTCCATCGGGTTCGTCTCACCAACACGACCGATCAGCACCGATCGTTCCAACTGTTCTCGCTCGCCGAGTTCTGCCTGTGGAACGCAGCCGATGATGCCACCAACTTCCAGCGCAACCTCTCACTCGGCGAGGTCGAGGTCGAGGGCAGCGCGATCTATCACACCACCGAGTATCGAGAGCGCCGCAACCACTATGCCGTCTACGGTGTCAACACCCCGATCCGCGGCTTCGATACCGATCGAGAGACGTTCTTCGGTCTCCGTAACAACTGGTCAACCCCGGAGGTGGTGCTCACTGGACGGAGCCGAGATTCCATGGCCAGCGGCTGGGCGCCAATCGGCTCCCATCAGGTCGACGTCGAATTGGAACCCGGGGAGCAGCGGGACCTCGTGTTCGTCCTGGGCTACGTCGAGAACGACGCCGACGACAAATGGGCATCACCCGGCGTCGCCAACAAGACGAAAGCACACGCCCTTCTCAATCGGTTCTCGACCTCTGAGGTCGTCGACGCCGCACTCGACGACCTCCGAGAGTATTGGGGCAACCTCCTCGAGACGGTGTCCGTATCAACGGGCGATTCCCGCGTCGACCGCATGGTCAACATCTGGAACCCCTACCAGTGCATGGTCACCTTCAACATGTCGCGCAGCGCGTCCTACTTCGAATCGGGGCTTGGGCGCGGGATGGGTTTCCGCGACTCAGCGCAGGACCTCCTGGGGTTCGTCCACCTGATCCCGGAGCGGGCACGGGAGCGCATCCTCGACGTCGCGGCGACCCAGTTGCCGGACGGCAGCGCCTACCACCAGTACCAGCCCCTCACGAAACGCGGCAACGACGCGGTCGGGACCGGATTCAACGATGACCCGTTGTGGCTCATCGAAGGCACGTCGGCATATGTGAGGGAGACCGGGGACCTTTCGATCCTCGACGAGTCTGTCCCGTTCGACAACAACCCAGACGACCGCGCGCCACTGTTCGAGCACCTCTCCCGTTCCTTCCAACACGTACTCGACCATCTCGGACCCCACGGCCTGCCACTGATCGGACGAGCCGACTGGAACGACTGTCTCAACCTGAACGCGTTCTCAACCGAACCGGGCGAGTCTTTCCAGACGATGGAAACCCAGGACGGCCGCACGGCGGAATCGGTGTTCATCGCCGGCTTGTTCGTCCACGCAGGCGAGCAATACGCGGATCTTGCCGCGGCACACGGCCTCTCCGATGTCGCGGCAACAGCGCGCGGCCACACCGCAGCGATGGCCGGCACGGTCATGAACCATGGCTGGGACGGCGACTGGTTCCTGAGGGCTTACGACCACTTCGGAAACGCTGTTGGGTCGAGCAAGAACACGGAAGGGCAGATCTTCATCGAGTCGCAGGGCATGTGCGTGATGGCCGGCATCGGCGCCGAGACCGCGCACGCCGACCGGGCGCTCGACTCGGTCTACGCGAGGCTCAACTCGGACCATGGCATCCTGCTCCACCAGCCCTCGTTCACCACGTTCCATCCCGAACTCGGTGAGATCAGCACCTACCCGCCCGGCTACAAAGAGAACGGGAGTGTCTTCTGCCACACCAACCCCTGGGTGATGATCGCCGCCGCTCGGCTCGGACGCGCCGAGGAAGCGTACGAGTATTGGAAGAAGATCGCCCCGGCATTCCGGGAGGAGATCGCCGAGCTGCACCGGACCGAGCCGTACGTCTACGCACAGATGATCGCCGGACGGGATGCTCCCCGATACGGCGAAGCAAAGAACTCGTGGCTCACAGGGACCGCGGCGTGGAACTGGGTAGCGATCACACAGCACATCATCGGTGTTCGCCCTGAACTCGGCGGGCTCCGTGTCGAGCCCTGCCTCCCCGACGAATTGAGCGAACTGCGGTTCGTCCGCCACTGCCGCGGCGCCGAGTACCAAGTGAACATCGCGAACAACTCGGCTGGTGGTTCCCCCGAGCTCACGATCAATGGCACCAGCCTTGGCGGAACCCTCATCCCCTACGCCGCCCCCGGTTCGGTTGTGGTGATCGACGTGGTCACGTAGGAGGGCCGCCAAGGCGGAAACGCAGTCAGCCTCAAGGCTCAGATCCCCGGAAAGCCCTCCGCTCCGGCCTCCCCCCTCCCTGGTGGAGGTCCCTCGGCGATCTTCGTGCCATTGGCCCCTAGACCGCGAGCAGTTGCGTGGACAAGGTAGTGCGATACGGAGACGGGGAACGATGACCGAACGCACAACTGCACCTGCACGCCCACGCCCGGTGGAAGAACCACATCCCTCAGGAGATGATCGGTTCAATCTGGTCGACAAACACTTGAGGCGCGTCCAGTACGGCCAGGATCAGCTGATCGAAACGCTGCACCTCGCACAAGATGTCTTCGGCTACCTCGACGATGGCATCCTCCTCTACCTGGCGACTGCGCTTCGCCTGCCACCGAGCATGGTCTACGGCGTCGCCACCTTCTACCACCTCTTCACGTTCGACCCCCCTGGCGACCACTCCTGCACCGTGTGCACCGGCACCGCGTGTTTTGTCAAGGGAGCCGACGACATTGTGGCGCTGCTCTCAGTAACTCATGCGGTCGCCGCCGGGACTACCGCCGAAGACGGGTCTCTTACGCTCCGCACCGCTCGATGCATCGGTTCCTGCGGGCTCGCCCCGGTCATGGTCCTCGACGGTGAGGTCCTCGCCCACCAAACACCCGAATCGGCCCTCGAGGTCGTCGGCACGGCAGTCGCTTCGGGAGGTGAGGCCTGATGCCCGCCCCAATCGACCTCCATGAAGTCGCTGAACGAGAACTCTCCGAACGCTACCGATTCCCTTGGCGGGTGAAGGCGTGCATGAGCACGGCCTGCCTGTCGGCCGGCGCAGCACCAGCGTTCCACGCGATGGAAGGATCGATCGAGAGGGAAGACCTTGCGCTCGAGGCACGGCTCATCCCGACCGGATGTATGGGCCTCTGCAGCAGGGGCCCCCTCGTCCGGGTTCTTCGACGTGGTGTCGACGAGGTGATGTACCAGGCCGTGAACGCCGAGGTTGGCATCGACATCATCACCGACCACATCCGCGATCACAAGCCGGTTGAGACCAATCTCCTCGATCACAACGTCCCGTTCTTCACGAGCCAGGAGCGCGTCGTTCTCGAGAACGCCGGCGTGATCGACCCCAACCGGATCGAGTCCTACGTCGGCCACCGGGGTTACCAGGCCATGGAGCGGGTGATCACCCGCATGGCTCCGGAAGACGTCGTCGAGACCATCCGGGCCTCCGGGCTCCGCGGTCGTGGCGGGGCCGGCTACCCGGTCGGTTCGAAGTGGGCGCTCCTCGCCGCCTCAGCCGGCGACACGAAATACGTGGTCGCCAACGGCGACGAAGGGGATCCCGGCGCCTACATGGACCGAACGGTCATGGAGGACGATCCACACCGACTCCTCGAAGGCATCGCCATCGCGGCCTACGCCACCGGCGCTACTCAGGCGTACATCTACGTCCGAGCTGAATACCCACGGGCCGTTGAGCGCCTCGATCGAGCGATCCGCGTGGCACGACGCAAGCGGCTGATCGGCCGCAACATCCTCGACACGGACTTCTCCCTGAATGTCGAAATCCGCATCGGCGCCGGCGCCTTTGTCTGCGGTGAAGAGACGGCGCTCATGGCATCGATCGAAGGCCGCCGCGGTACGCCACGCCTTCGCCCGCCCTACCCCACCGAGCGTGGTCTCTGGGGCGCGCCGACGATGATCAACAACGTCGAAACGTTGGCCAACATACCGACGATCATGCGGCGCGGAGCCGACTGGTTTGCGTCGATCGGAACCGAGAACAACGCGGGAACCAAGGTCTTCGCCCTGGCGGGCGACCTCGTCAACACTGGTCTGATCGAAGTGCCGATGGGTGTCACCCTTCGGCACATCGTCGAGGACATGGGTGGCGGTATCCCCAACGGCAAGGCCTTCAAAGCGGCCCAGACCGGCGGACCGTCGGGCGGATGTATCTCAGCCGAGTTCCTCGACACCAAAGTCGACTACGACAGCCTGCGCAACCTCGGGTCGATCATGGGTTCGGGCGGCCTCGTCGTGATGGACGAGGACGTCAGCATGCCGGAAGTCGCAAAGTTCTTCATGGAGTTCTCGATGGATGAGAGTTGCGGGAAGTGCTCCCCATGTCGCGCGGGGACGGTGCAGCTTCACCAGATCCTCGAGCGAATCACGGCCGGGTCCGGCAGCCGCCAGGACTTGCGGGATCTCGAGCACCTTTGCCATGTCGTTCGAGACACCAGCCTGTGCGGTCTCGGACAGACTGCGCCGAGTCCGGTGCTGAGCACCCTTCACTACTTCCGATCCGAATACGAAGACCTGATCCAAGCCGAGGAGGTCGCTCATGCGTGAGCAGCGGCCCACCGTCACGATCATGTTCGATGGTGAGGAGGTCGAGGCGTTCGCCGACGAGACGGTGCTCCAGGCCGCTCGCCGCAACAACGTGTTCGTCCCTTCACTCTGCTTCGTCGAGGGCCTCTCCGTGTGGGGTGGGTGCCGACTCTGCATGATCGAGATCGAAGAAGACCGCAAGATGCGGCCGGCGTGTGCGACGCCCGTCAATCCGGAAATGGAGGTCTACACGATGACCTCCAAGCTCAAGGCCCACCGCAAGGCGATCCTCGAATTGCTGTTCGCCGAGGGCAACCATGTCTGCGCCGTCTGCGTTTCGAACGGCAAGTGTGAACTGCAGGACATGGCGGTGGCGTGTGGCATGGATCACGTCCGCTACGACTACCGCTCTCCATCTCGGGCAGTTGACGCCAGTCACCCAAAGTATGTCTTCGATCCCAACCGGTGCATTCTCTGTACTCGGTGCGTCCGTGTCTGTGATGAGATCGAAGGCGCCCACGTCTGGGATGTGGCGTCACACGGCGCAAAGGCCACGCTTATCACCGACCTCGCGGCCCCGTGGGGCGAGTCCACCGCCTGCACGTGGTGCGGGAAGTGTGTCGCCGTCTGCCCGACCGGTTCGTTGTCCTACCAGGGCTCGGCCGTCGGCGAGATGGAGCACTCGGTCGCCATGATCAGCCGCCTCGCAGTTGCACGAAACCGCGGCGAGTGGCTCAGCCCGGAGTCTGTGTCATGAGCAAGGTTCGACTCGCCACCGCTTGGCTCGGAGGATGCTCGGGATGTCATATGTCGTTCCTCGACATGGACGCCTGGCTTTTTGAGCTCGCCGCCGTTGCCAACGTTGTCTACAGCCCCATCGCCGATGTCAAAGCGTTCCCGCCAGACGTCGACATCACGCTGGTCGAAGGTGCGGTCGCAAACGAAGACAACGCTGAACTCGCCCGAGATATCCGGGCCAACTCGAAGGTGGTCTTGTCTTTCGGCGATTGCGCCGTGACCGGCAACGTCACCGCCATGAGAAACCCGCTCGGCGACCCTGCAGGGATCCTGGAAGCGGTCTACGTGAAGGCCCCCGACCGGGACGGCATGCTTCCGGTTGAAGCGGGAATCGTTCCGCCGCTCTTGCCCCGGGTGCTCCCCCTGCACAAGGTGATCAAGGTCGACGCATATCTGCCAGGGTGCCCGCCGCCGGCGGACCGGATCCAGCGCGCGATTGAGGCGCTCCTCGATGGAGACCCTTCCCGCATTACCGGTGAGGACATCAGGTTTGGCTGAGGAGGACCGCACGGTGAAGAACATGGTGGTGATCGATCCGGTCACACGTATCGAGGGTCACGCGAAGATCACGATTGCTCTCGACGACTCCGGCTCGGTGTCGGACTGCCGGTTCCATGTGACCGAGTTCCGCGGCTTTGAGGAATTCTGCAAGGGTCGGCCGGTCTGGGAGATGCCGAGCCTCACCGCCCGCACGTGTGGCATCTGCCCCGTCAGCCACCTCCTTGCGTCCGCAAAGGCCGGCGATGCCATCATGGGTGTGAAGATCCCCGATACGGCGGTGAAGCTGCGCCGTATCGTCAACCTGGGACAGATCATCCAGTCGCATGCCCTCAGCTTCTTTCATCTGAGCGCACCCGATCTGCTCCTCGGCTTGGATTCGGACCCTGCCGCCCGCAACGTCTTCGGGCTCATGGCAGAAGAGCCTGAACTCGCGCGGCGAGGCATCATGCTGCGGAGCTTTGGCCAGGGCGTCATCGAGTCGATCGCTGGGCGAAAGGTCCACTCGCCGGGAATCCTCCCCGGCGGCATCGCCGAGCAGATGACAGAGGAAACGCGTGAACGGCTGATCGAGGGGCTGGTCGAGGCACGAAAGACGGCAGAGGACGCCCTCGTGTTGTTCACCGGAATGCTCGACACCTTCGACCGGGAGGTGCGGGCCTTCGGATCGTTCCCAAGCCTCTACCTCGGCCTTGCGAACGACGACGGCCTGTGGGAGCACTACGACGGGTATCTCAAGGTCGTCGACGCAGGCGGGAAGACCGTCGCAGATGGGGTCGCTCCCGCCGACTATCGCTCGATCATTGGCGAGGCCGGGCGGCGCGACTCGTATCTCAAGTCCCCCTATTTCAAGCCCAACGTCGGTCCGGACGACGACCCTCTCGACGGCATGTATCGCGTTGGCCCACTGGCCCGGTTGAACGTCTGTGAACGTATGGGTGTGCCGGCCGCAGACGAAGCACTGACCGAATACCGCGAGCGCGCCGGAGGGGTCGCAAGTTCCTCGTTCTTCTACCACTACGCCCGTCTGATCGAGATCCTCGCGGCCACGGAACGCATGGCGAACCACCTCGCCGACGACACGGTCACGGGCCCTCACGTCCGGGCATATGCGGGGGTCAACCAACACCACGCGGTCGGCGTGTCCGAGGCCCCGCGTGGAACGCTCTTCCACGAGTACCACGTTGACGACCACGGCGTACTGACCGACGTCAACATGATCATCGCCACCGGGCAGAACAACCTGCCGATGAACGAGACGGTCCTTCAGATCGCCAAAGAGTGGATCGATGGTCCCTCGATCCCGGAGGGCATCCTCAATCGCATCGAGGCCGGGATTCGCGCCTACGACCCTTGTTTGAGTTGCTCGACGCACGCGATCGGCATGATGCCGCTCGTGGTCAGCCTCGTGGCTGCCGACGGCGAGGTTCTGTCCGAAGTCCGGCGTGGCTGAGATCCTCGTCGTCGGATACGGGAACGATCTGCGCTCAGACGACAGTGCCGGCCGCATCGTGGCTTCACGGATCGAGGCGATGGCTCTGCCCCGCGTGGTCGTGCGATCCCAGTCTCAGCTCACGCCGGAGCTGGCGCTCGACATCACCCGAGCCGACCTTGTTGTCTTCGTGGATGCCGATGTGGATTGTGAGCGCATGACGGTTCAGCCGGTCCAAACCGACCCGCCTGGCTCGCAATCCATGAGCCACCACACCGACCCGGCAACGCTCCTGCTTCTGGCTGAAGACCTCGGCAGAGTGCCCCCCGACGCCTACGTCGTGTCGATCCCTGCAAGCAACCTCGAGCTCGGATTCGAACTCTCCCGGCGCACTGCTGCAGCTACGGAAGAAGCGGTGGCCGCGATTGTGGGGATTGTGGAGCAGAGCCAAGACGATTAGGCCACCCGCGGCCCCTACGGGCCCAACACCACCGCCTCACGTGGTCTCGACGCGGTCAGCGACACGGCAGCCACCGCAGCCACGATCAAGACGAGACCGAGGATCTGCAGCAAGCCCAGCGATTCATCGAGGAGGGCCCACGCGGTCAGTGCGGCCGCAACCGGCTCGATCGTGATGACGACGCCGACCACCCGAGCCGGCGCTCGCGAGAGCGAGGCTATCTCCAGCGACAGCGGGAGCGCCATGGCGAGTGTTCCGAGCGCCACGACGGCCCAGATCACCGTCGAGTCCGATGGCGCCGGCATCGACCAGGGTCTGGCGATGAAGAGGCCGACAACACCCCCCATTGCGATCGCACCCGCAGCGAGCGGGAAGCCGCCCACGATCGCACCGACGTCCTCACTCAACCTCAGGTAGGTAGCGAGGAAGACGGCTGAGGCGAAGCCGGCGAGCACCCCGACCACGTCGAGGGTCTCCAGATTCCCGATCTGGACCAGCAGACCAACTCCGATTACGGCCGAAACCACGGCTCCCCACGTGATCGGCCGTGGATGAGCATGGCCGGCGACCCGGTCCCAGACCACCACCAAAACCGGTGCGAGAAACTCGAGGCCGACCGCAGGGCCGACGCCGATTCGGTCGATCGAGATGTAGAAGAAGCCGTTGAGAACGATCTGCAGCACACCAACGACGGCTACCCGCACCGGAGCACGACTGATCTGCGACCGATACATGATCGCCCACGGCAGGAGACAAACCCCGGCGATCGCAATACGAAGAGCCGAGAGCCTGAACGGATCGAAGTCGTCGATGACGTAGCCCACAAGGGCGGCGCTTGTGCCGAAGATGACCCCGCCGATGGCTGCCATTGTGATGCCGCTGGCCGTGCGGTTCACAGGGGTCGCCCCAGCCAACGCAGCCCGAGCGCGATCAGCGACATGCGCAGAACCGCCTCATCGGGAATCATCCTCTCGTTGAACGGGGGAAACGCTACCCCGAAGCCGGGGGCAACTCCGGTGGGGTGTGACGTGTTTGGCTCACCGACGAACCGCACATCGATGCGCCGTCGATCTCCATGACCACGACCCACGCCGAGACGAGCGTCAGTTGGTGGCCACGCTCTACGGGGGGAGCGATTGGGAGAGGTTGAACCCGCCGGCCACGGGCAGCCACGCCGATTCAGCCCCCGGCCAGCGGAACTGCGAATCTGCAATGCCCTCCGTCAGCGTATGCCGGAAGTACACCGTGCGATCGGATGGCCGGTACACCGCAGGTGTGTCACGGCCGTCGACAACTCCCCAGTCGCCGGCCACGAATCGATCGCCCGGATTGCCGAAGTAGATCGAACCGTCGGCCGTCCCGGTCGTGCGCGTGTTGCGCCAATAGAACAGTCCAGTTGATTCCCGGTGGAGGCCGACTTCGTCGACTCCGTCACCGTCCCAATCCCCGACGACCGGCTGATCCCCGGGATTGCCAAAGACGAACGAATAGTCGGCGGCACCGAGGCCTCCGTCGTCCGCTCCCAGTTCGTTGATGACGTAGAACTGCTGCTCCGACGGGCGGTAGACGTGGATAGTGTCGCAACCGTCGCCGTTCATATCTCCCGCCAGTGGGATATCCCCGGGATCACCGAAGAAGAACCTGGTGTCGGCGACACCCTGTCTGTTGCTGTTTCGCAGGTACACGTAGCCGTCGGATTGGCGGTAGAGGCCGGGCGTGTCGGTTCCGTCACAGTTCCAGTCGCCAGTGACCGGATAGTCCCCCGGGTCCCCGAAGTAGAACGACGGTGCAAAGCCGCTGTTGTTCCGAAGGTTCCAGATCCCCGACGCCGGATCCACCAGTCCGACCGACTCGCCATCTGGTGTATTCCCCTCGATGACGCCAAGCACACGACCGGCGAGAACCTGATGCCCGGAGGCTGCGGGGTGGAAGCTGTGCTCAGGGTTCACCAGGTCGACGCCGTTGATGAACGATGACGATGTGGCGGGTGCGCCCGACCCGGTGTCCGGCCGGCACAGCTCGTTTCCGGCGAACGCATCCCACGTGTCGACGTACAGGAACTCTGGACCGCCCGGCCGGTTGCTGCGTTCGGCCTCCAGTCGCACCACCGCATTCAGGTCAGCCGTCTTGGCGTTCGCCCACTCCTGCTCGGCGATCGTGAAGGTGCCGACGGGAAGCAGCGGAGCGAAGTCGCAGTCGGCATGGGGAGCGACCGGAAAGATCCTGGGATACCCCACCACTATCACCCGAGCCTCTGGCGTGAGACGGGTTCCAAGATCCGGGAATAGGGTCTGGAGGCTGCCTCCGAGGGCGGCCAGGTCCTGGCGAACCTCAGCATCGTGTCTGGTGCACGATTGGGAACCCAACAAGCAATCGGAGACGAGGTCTCCGAATCCCAGATCGTTGCCGCCCACGGTCAGTGTGACCATCGACGTCGCCAGATCGATCCGGTCGAGCGCAGAGGACGGCGTGCCGCCCGACAGCTCGAGGATCGGGTCGTCCCAGGGTGCCTGATCGGTACGCACAACCGTCGTTGACAGGTCGCCGGTGGTTGCGCCGCTGCACGCCCACACATCCACCGGAACACCAAGCATCGTTCCCAAGTGCATGGGGTAGGACAGCGAAGAACGGTGACACTCGTTGACGCCATCCCGGTCGCTCGCGTACTCGAAGGGGGGGACACCCTCACCCGACGTATACGAGTCGCCGATCGCCACGATCTCCCCAGCGAGGGGCGCCTGTGACGCCGAGGCATCAACCGGCGGCCCCCACGAAAACACCAGAGCGATCGAAACGAATGCGGCTCCCACCGTTGCCGCCAGCCGCCGGATGATTCGGAACGCCAACACCGAGACCGAGGATATCGGCGCCTGTTCGACGCACGCAACCCTCGATCTCGCTATCGGAAACCGCTCTCCTGAACGTCAGCAGTGTCCGCGCGGCGATCTTCTGCACGTCGACGCCGATAGGATTGGCCCGTCCCCGTGGGCCGGAGTGGCTGTGTTCCCTGCAATCCTGTTGCTGATCCTTGGCCTGTGGTCGGCAGCGGCGACGATCAACGCGTTCCGACCGTTCCGTCAGACGCTGCTGCTCTTCCCGAGCATGTTCTGGTCGTGGTTGGTCATCGGCCTGCCGATTCAGCATGTCGTCGCTCAGATGGTGGTCACCGGACTCCTGATCTGGTGGGGAGCGCTCGATCACAGCCTCGGATGGATCGGCCTAGTCTTCCTTGTGGCATCCTGGATCGGGTCGCTCGTCCTGCTGCTGAAGACCCGACGCTCGAGAGAAGCCGTCGACAGCGCGCTCGCAACACACGGGATCCCACGATCGGGGAAGCCAGTTCCGACATGGCGGACTGTCGTCGCTGCACCCTTCAAGGGACGTGGCGTCGAGAAGATTTCAAACATCCCCTACCGGACCGTGGCAGGCCGTGTCCTCAAACTCGACGTGTACCGAGGTCCTGGCGAAGAGACCAACCGCCCGTCGCTCCTCTATGTCCACGGTGGCGGTTGGACCGTCGGTGACAAACGCGAGCAGGGTCTTCCACTCCTCCACCACCTGGCCCGCAACGGGTGGGTCTGTTTCTCGGCCAACTACCGGCTCAGCCCCGGCGCCACGTTCCCCGACCACCTCATCGATGTGAAGGCGGCCCTCGTGTGGGTCCGCGAGCACGGGGCCGAGTACGGTGCCGAAACGTCGTTCCTTGCCGTGTCGGGTGGATCGGCCGGCGGGCACCTTGCTGCACTCGTGGGCCTCACCGAGGATGATGCTCGTTATCAGCCCGGCTTCGAGTCGGCCGATACGTCGGTGCAGGCGGTTGTGCCGATCTACGGGGTCTACGACACAACCAACCGGCTTGGTGTCCAGAGCGACCAGTATGTCCCCCTGCTGATGGAGCCGCTCGTGATGAAAGCCTTCCTCGAGGATGAACCGGAGAAGTTCCACGAAGCCTCTCCACTCGACCGAGTCCACCCCGACGTTCCTCCGTTCCTGGTGATCCAAGGAGATCGGGACACGCTGGCACCGGTCGAGGAAGCCCGGGCGTTCGTCGATCGGCTTACGGAGGCATCTGAATCCCGAGTGATCTACATGGAGTTTCCGGGAGCCCAGCACATTTTCGACCTGTTCTACTCGAACCAGTCCGCGCAGATGGTCGAAGGTGTGCTCGCCTTCCTCAATGCCGAGTACAACCGGAGCGAAGACTCCTCATCCGGCGGATGAGGTGGCCGCTGGATCGAGCGTCGGCCGATGTCACCCTTCGCGGCC
>Ga0316196_10000158_pt1 | contig 22695 bp, 17 predicted proteins | sample Eddsed2cm_MG_FD_204938 | JGI IMG/M metagenome (GOLD analysis project Ga0316196, IMG submission 204938) | Coastal sediment microbial communities from Maine, United States - Eddy sediment 2 cm | ecosystem: Environmental > Aquatic > Marine > Coastal > Sediment | place: USA: Maine | collected... | reverse complement strand
TTATAATTTATACTATTCTTAGTTCGTAATCTCTATAATTACCGGAGATACTTTCTTCAGTTTATAGCTTTTGTTATTCGTGATATACGCTTGAATATCGAATACCTGAACAGCATCACCTCTTTTAGCTCTTTTTAAGGCCGATTTAGCTCTTGTATCCAGCTTATTGCCATTTACACTTACCGTAGGTTGTCCAGGCACTTTAAATTTAAATCCACTAATTGCAAGATTCAAGTCAAAATCAAAATCTTCAAGTAATGCACCAATTGTTGCAATTTCAAGATTTCTTCTGGGCATTTTGGCACTTCCTGTTTCTCCTCGAATAGATCCGGATGGTCTTGGAATATCCTTGATTCTGAACTCAGATTTAGAGGAAACACTTTGGCCGTCAGGCAACGTACCAGATGCGACAATTGTAACTGTTCTTCCCGTTCCCGGGTTCATGATATACTTACTGCCTTCTCTTTTCTTAAGACCTGGTGCCGATGCACTAACCTTGTTATTTGGAATTCCAGGAATCGAAATCGACATTGGGTTAGAAACCCCGCGATATACCACATTCATCTTATCTGCTGCAATTAATGCTGCATTAGGCTTAGTGATCGTGGCAAATGTTTGAGAAACAGGAACTTCCGTTCTCTCACCATCCTGAATAAATACCAGGTTACCGGCAATCTTATGGTCTCCGGGAGCTCCGGCACTAACTAAAAGTTTTACCTGACCATTTTTGATCTCATAATCCTTACCTTCATTCAGCTTTCTTCCATCTAAAGTAAGATTTACCTCATTTGGTCTTGTTGTAGCATCTTTACGACCTAATACAACTGCCCCTGAGAATTTCTCACCAGCATAAAATGCCGATTTTTCCTGCTCCAGTAGCGTGGTATAATTAGTCATAGAAACTTCACTGGTCAACTGACCTTCTAACATAGACTGTAAAGCATCCTGCTCTGTAGCCTTAACATCAGATTGTATCTGTGTTATTTTAGTTAGAGAAGCAACAACCGGAAAACCTTCGAAATGATAGTTGATCCAATCCTGTTTTGTTCCATCTCTTTTCTCAACTTTACCTTTAGCATCACCAGTTTCAAATCTGGTTTGAACAGAAGCCTTAACTTCATTCATGCTTTCTGGTAAAATAGCCGAAACTTGAGTACGGTAATCAGTAATCCTCTTTAAGAATTCTTTTCCTTCCGGAGCCAGGTTATCACCTTGAAAAAATTTCTGATCTAAATAATCAGACTTATCCATAACCTGATAGTCTTTAGGATCTTTAATCTCGGTTAACATTTTACCTTTAAGGGCCTCCAGATAGTCATAATAATCCTGGGACAATTCCTTAATCTTTTTGGCATCTTCCAGTAGCGGACCAAATTTTTCCGCATTTTCAGATGCTTTAGTTTCTAAACCATTTAAGAACGCTACGTTGTTCTCCGTGGTTTTTGCGTTAGAAGCTTCCAACTTTTCGTTCATAAGACCGAATGCAGCCAGAACTTCCTTGCTCATATTTAACGCCAGCATCGCGATGAAGATCAAATACATTAAGTTTATCATCTTCTGACGTGGTGATAATTTTCCTCCTGCCATGTTTTCTAATTAGTTTTGATTAAAATTTTGATTTGGGTTTACTAATTCACTAATTAGTTTTTACTCATTGCAGATAACATACCTCCATATACTCCATTTAAGGAAGAAAGATTGGAAGCAAGAGATTCCATTTGGTCTTTAAGAGCACTTGCATTTTGAACAACTTCTTCATTTACAGAAGCCTGTCTGCTAGCGCTTTCCAATTGTACTTTATACAAGCTGTTTAAAGACTCCATTTGAGACGCTGCCTCTACCATTTCATCTGAATATTTTTTGGTAGATTCCATTGCATCTACTGAAGGAGCAATACCTTTTGCAGCACCTTCAAAATTGCGAATGCTTTCTCCAAGGCTTTCCATAAGGTTAGCGTCTATGTTTGCTTCTTTTAAAAGCTCATCTAATTTTCTGGACAATATGCCTTCTGCTTCTTTAGCATCCTGAACATCATTTTTGTTACCAGACATACCACCTGCTAATTCAGGGTATACCAGAGACCAATCGTATTCATCATCTACCGGTTCAAATGCGCTAATTGCAAAAATAAGAGCTTCTGTAATAAGACCTACCGCCAGAAGAAGACCACCTGTTAGAGGTCCAAATTCCCAGTGCAGGATTTTAAATAACGCACCAATGATAACCACCGATGCTCCCAGGCCATAGGCCATGTTAAATAGTTTCTTTGTTGATTTTGACTGTGCCATAATTCTAAATTTAATTTAAGTTTAATGTTAAAAATAAGTATTTGGTTTATTGTTTGATTTATTTATATACGGAAAAACTATTGTGTTGAGTCTTCCTCGCCCATATAATCTTGTACGGTCCTAAAACCGATATAACTTCTGGCGGAATCTCTATACTCATAATCTCTGGTACTTACCTGTAGGAAATAAGCAACATCTTTCCAGGAACCTCCACGTATAACTTTTCTTTTATTACCATAATCACCTCCATTGGGATTCATAGTAGATACGTAATCGTATGAATTTGCGTCATAGCTGGAATTAGTCCATTCAGAAACATTCCCTGCCATATTGTAAAGATTGTAATCATTTGGCTCATAAGACTTGGCTTCTACTGTATACAAAGCTGCATCAGCTGCATAATCACCTCGCTGTGGTTTAAAGTTAGCCATAAAGCAACCCGTATCGCTAATCACATAAGGACCACCCCAGGGATAAGTTCCACTTTCGATTCCTCCTCTGGCGGCATATTCCCATTCGGCTTCTGTAGGTAACCTGAATCCGTTAACAAATTGTCTGCCCCGACTCTTCTGGTCATCATTTTTAAATTTCGTTCTCCAGTTACAAAAAGCCTGGGCCTGCTGCCATGAAACTCCAACAACCGGATAATCACTATAGGCATCGTGCCAGAAATAGTCATTATGCATTGGTTCATTATAGGAGTATTGAAAGTCTCTTATCCAAACTGTCGTATCCGGATAGATCTCCAATTCCTCATGTTTAATAAAATCCTTTCTTCTGGCATCCCTTGAACGTGCAGCTGCCTCAATGTCCATCCAGCTGTAACTGTATTTAAGCTTTGTAACATCTACGGTACGCTGACCGTTATATGATTCCTCTTCAGGAATATATATTGAATCCATTATTTCTGTATAGTATTCATCAGGATATTCCGAAATGTCCCAGACCAAATCCTGATCTCTATTTAGGCTTCTTCCTTCATAACCAGTCTCACCCATCCCGGAATAATTATCCAACATGTACTTATCATATGTAGACATATTGGTAGTATCTGCATCCTTAAATGCATATTCTCCAATACCTTCATCCTCCGGGCCCATTCCTAGTTCATCAGCCAGGATGGCCAGCTTAGTTCTTACAATGGAATCTTTCACCCATTCTACAAACTGGCGATATTCACTGTTAGTTATTTCCGTATCATCCATGTAGAATGATCTTACGGTTACAGTTTTGGTTGGCGCATTAAGAACCTTTCCTACATCTTCCTCACTTTTACCCATGATAAATGCTCCTCTAGGGATCAGTTCCATTCCATAAGGTTTTTCCGGATACCACTTTTTACCCTGGACTCCGACTAGTTCTCCTTTTGTCTTAGACCCACAACTAGTGAGCAAAAAAACAAACGCTATAGATAATAACAATAGCTTCTTCATACTTTAGGTTAAATTTCGATTAAGACTATAAACAGTATTCACAATTATTATTCTCTAAAACTGCATTTTGAATAATTTATTGTATAAAACGATCTATCCTTTAAAATAATTTAGTGTTAGTTAAAACCTTTCTTATAGGCCTTGAACCACCTTTCGGGAATATTTTGGTTACATGCGTCTAAATAGTCCTGTTCAGTGCATGGTAATAACGCAGGTGAATTTATTTTATTATGTGAAGATAAAATTGATGGAATCTCAACCCACCACCTTTCGGTAAGTAAACTTTTATAAAAAATCAATTGTTCGGTTTCCGTAGGCACATTAAACTTGTTGAAGTCCTTGCTTTTAGCACTCGGTAACTCTTTTATTCTAAAATTATATCCTTCTATAAAATACCATATTATCTGTGATATTAATTGAAAGGATTGTACGGTATTCTCGCTTTCATATATTCCAAATATTGCGACATTATCACTCATTCCCGCATATCTGGCTATAGCACATATTTCTCTTCCATTAAATCCATTTGGTGAAAAATTCTTAGACCCATCAATCTCGCCTGCTTTAATTGCCCTGGCATCAAGACTTACAATATGTGCGTTTCGCAATACGGGTTCTGCCAGGGAAATGTCGGAGGTTATTTCTCCCAGCCTGTATGCATCAAAAAATAGGCGGTCCATCAGATCTATTTCTTCCTGAGCATTAAAATAGCTTTGATAACCAATATTAGAAAAATTGAAAAGATTGTTGGGCTTATCAGTAATTATTTTACTCATATAGGAATGCGAAGAAATAAGTTCCTCATCTGCCCCGAAATCAAACCTGCTGTCTATTGACACCAGATTTACCATATCCTTAATTTTATCAAATGCCCTATAGGTAGGGTAAGTAATATCCTGAGTCGCACCAATTATAATCGGAATTACATTTTCTTCAAGTAATTCGGCTACAATTTCCTTTACAACAAAATAGGTGTCCTCAACCGATTCGCCTTCTTCTATATCACCGAGGTCGACAAAGACTGAATTCCAATTACCCATCATTAGTTTGTAAAGCTGAATTCTGATCTCAGTGGTATCTAGTCGTTCTGTTTTCTTTTCAAATGCATTTCTCGATTCAAGAACTCCCATTAAGGCAAATGATGCATTGGCCAGGACAGGTAACCCTTTTTTCTCTGTATGCTTGTGAATATTCCTGCCAAGAGATTGTGGTGGTAACAGCTCACAGTGCGCGAGGGCCATTTCATCAACAGGAAGTAAAAAATCAAACGCCATATTGGTACGTTAATCTTAGGTTTTCTTAGTCTTCTTTTTCGGTTTTTTCTTTTCGAGTAATGCTTTTGCATCTTCCAGGGAAACATTGGCAGCATCTACCTCTTTGGCAAGCTCAACCTTGGTCTTGCCTTTGATAATTGTATGCCTTCCCCATCGCGCCTTTTCAATCCGGATGCCTTCATCAGACCATTCCTTGATAAGTTTCTCTGCCTCTTTTTGCTTTTTAGATTCTATCAACTCAATAATATCAATTTCCGAAAGATTATCAAAGTCATACTTTTTATTCACATTTATGAACATACCATCCCATTTGATAAAAGGCCCAAAGCGACCCTTACCTTTGATAACATCTTTATTTTCATAAACCGCAATAGGCGCATCTGCCTTTTGCTTTTCTCGAATTAATTCTATTGCCCTTTCAAGATCGACATCAAAGGCACTCTCACCTTTGTCCAGAGAGACAAATTTTTTGCCGAATCTAACATAAGGACCAAATCTGCCAACATTAGCCTCTACTTCTTCTCCTTCAAATACTCCTAACTTTCTGGGTAGTTGGAATAGCTCCATTGCTTCCTCATAGGTAATCGTATTAAGGGATTGTTCAGGGAGTAAACTGGCAAATAATGGCTTGTCCTCTTCCTCGACCGTACCAATTTGAACCATAGGGCCAAATCGTCCCAAACGAACAGCAACTTGTCTTCCCGTTTTAGGGTCTTTACCCAGGACACGTTCTCCGCTTGCACGTTCCGCGTTTTCTTCAACATCCAGTACTTTGGGGTGAAAGTCCTTGTAAAAATCTTTCATTACCTTTTTCCAATCTTCCTGACCTTCAGCAATTTCGTCAAAATCTTTCTCCACTTTGGCGGTAAAGTTATAATCCAAAATATGCGCAAAATGATTCACTAAAAAATCATTGACAATCATTCCTATATCTGTGGGCACCAATTTGCCTTTATCTGACCCTATCACCTCTGTGAGAGATTTTTCCTCCACTTTATCCGATTTTAAAATCAGTTGTGAATACTTTCGTTCTTCTCCTTCAATACTTCCTTTTTCCACATAACCCCTGTTTTGAATGGTGGAAATTGTTGGGGCATAAGTTGAGGGTCTTCCAATACCCAGCTCCTCCAGTTTCTTTACCAAAGTAGCCTCTGTATATCTATACGGGGGTCTTGTAAACCGTTCTGTTGCGGTTATATAATTATAGAATAACTGATCGCCGGTTTTCATTGCCGGAAGCAAACCTTCCTGCTCTTCAGCTATATCCTCTTCGTCTTTACCTTCAAGATAAACTTTTAAAAACCCATCAAATTTAATGACTTCTCCATTCGCAGTAAATTCTTCCTGATAAGAGTTCGACTTGATTTTTACATTAGTACGTTCTAATTCTGCATCGCTCATTTGTGAGGCAAGTGTACGTTTCCAAATCAATTCATATAATTTAGACTGATCTCTTTCCAGTGAAGGAGATTGCAAATTCATATCCGTGGGTCGTATCGCCTCATGTGCTTCCTGAGCTCCTTTAGATTTGCCCTTATAGTTTCTGACTTTACTGTACTTTTCACCATAATTCTGTATAATGGTGTCTTTAGCAGCCCCTATTGCCTCCCCGGATAAATTTACGCTGTCTGTCCTCATGTAAGTAATCAGACCAGCTTCATATAAACGCTGGGCAACCTGCATAGTTCTGGCTACCGAGAAATATAATTTACGTGACGCCTCCTGTTGTAAAGTAGAAGTAGTAAATGGTGCGGCCGGTGATTTTTTTGCAAGTTTTTTATCCAGACTTGCAACATTAAATAGCGACCCTGCATTTTTATTTAAAAATACCTGCGCCTCTGCTTTGGTTTCGAAGCTCTTCCCAAGTTTTGCCCCAAATACATTCCCATTCACTGTTTTAAATTCCGCCACTACTTTATAGGAAGCTTCAGGATTAAAAACCTCAATGTCCCGTTCCCTCTCCACAATTAAACGAACAGATACAGATTGAACCCTTCCCGCAGATAAACCGGGTTTAATTTTTTTCCAAAGAACAGGTGATAACTCGTATCCAACCAACCTATCAAGAACTCTTCTTGCCTGCTGGGCATTTACCAGGTTATAATTTATTTCTCTGGGGTTTTCAATGGCCTTTTGAATAGCTGATTTGGTAATGGAATTAAACACAATACGTTTAGTTTTGGATCGATCAAGGTCCAGTGTCTCCGCCAAATGCCAGGAAATAGCTTCTCCTTCTCGGTCTTCATCACTCGCCAGCCATATGGTGTCTGCTTTTTTCGCAAGGTCCTTCAGCTTTTTAACCAGGGCCTTCTTGTCCTCGTCAACAATATATTTAGGTTTAAAGTCATTTTCGACATCAACTCCTAATTCTTTGGAAGGAAGATCGGCTATATGGCCAAAACTGGATTCAACTTTAAAGTCTTTTCCCAGAAATTTTTCTATTGTTTTGGCCTTTGCAGGCGACTCTACGATTACTAAATTCTTAGCCATTCATCAGTTTTTGAAGAAACAAAAGTATGTCAAATTTTTTATTTCTGTTGCTACAATGCAAAACCCAAGTCATTTACCAGTCGAAAGTAAGGGGTATTTTATACCTTATATAATGCCAATAGGATTTGTTTTTAATTGGCGAATAGATGTAAAAAATATGTTATTTTTATGCAAATCGCTAACCCATAAATTATGTTTCAAAAGATCTCTATCCTGGTTTTTTTCCTTTCTCTAATAATTCCTATAACTTCAAATTCGCAAAGAAAAACCAAAGACAAAAACACCAATATATATAATGAAGCCCTTTACAATTCCATAGAATGGCGATTAGTAGGGCCGTTTAGAGGAGGGAGGTCCGGAACCGTAACGGGTGTAAAGGGTAATGATTTGCTTTACTATATGGGAACCGCCGGTGGTGGTGTTTGGAAAACTACTGATGCAGGAAGTACATGGGAATGTATTTCTGACGGCTTTTTTGGAGGCTCCATAGGGTCGGTTGCTGTTTCAGAATCCGACCCTAATGTAATTTATGTAGGGGAAGGGGAACAAACGCTACGGGGAAATGTCTCTTCTGGAAACGGGCTTTGGAAAAGTGTAGATGCCGGTGAGACATGGAAATTTATTGGCCTGGAGGGGTCCGAACACATTGCCAGAATACGCATTCACCCTACCAATCCGGATATTGTTTATGCTGCAGCCATTGGAAATCTATGGATTCCTAATGAGACCAGAGGAGTTTACAAAAGTCTTGACGGTGGTTCTTCTTGGGAAAAGATTCTTTATATAAGTGATAAAGCCGGAGCAGGTGATCTCATTCTAGATCCTAATAATCCTAGAATTCTTTATGCCTCAACCTGGGAAATGAAGAGAAACGGTTATAGAATGGACAGCGGTGGGCCAGACAGTAAACTTTATAAAAGCACTGATAGTGGTAATACGTGGACTGACATTTCAGACCATAATGGGCTTCCTTCGGGACCCTGGGGCATTGTGGGTATTACAGTATCGCCGGTTGATTCAAATAGAGTCTGGGCAATAATAGAAGCGGAAGATGGTGGGCTTTTTAGATCTGATGATGCAGGCAAGACCTGGGAAAAAATTAACGAAAACAGAGCACTACGACAAAGAGCCTGGTACTATAGTAGAATCTATGCAGATACCCAAGATAAGAACAAAGTTTATATAATGAATGTAAGTTATGGGGTATCTACAGATGGCGGCAAAACTTTTACATTGAAAAATGCCCCTCACGGAGATCATCATGATTTGTGGATAGACCCCGATAATAATCAGCGAATGGTTATAGCGGATGACGGTGGGGCTCAGGTATCAAATGATGGGGGAACCAATTGGACAACCTATCACAATCAGCCTACTGCGCAATTCTACCGCGTTACCACAGATACGAATTTTCCATATAGAATTTACGGGGCACAACAAGACAACTCTACTGTTAGAATCTCCCATAGAAGCTCCGGAAGCAGCATCGGAGAAAAAGATTGGGAGATAACTGCGGGAGGCGAGAGTGCTCATTTAGCTGTTGACCCAAAGAATAATGATATAGTCTATGGTGGCACTTATAAAGGATATATGATGCGCTATGACCATTCATTAGATCAGACAAGGTCTACAAATGTTTGGCCAGACAATCCTGCGGGTTCTGGTGTAGAAATTATGAAGTATCGTTTTAATTGGAATTATCCTGTTATGTTCAGTATACATGACAAAAATCGACTATATGCCGGATCGAATTTTTTACATATTTCTACAAACGAAGGACAATCCTGGGAGGTAATCTCTCCGGATTTGACCAGAGGTCTGCCAGAGACAATAAAATCTTCTGGAGGCCCCATTACCCAGGATAATACAGGGGCAGAGTTTTATTCTAACATTTTTGCCATCGCAGAATCGTCCTTAGAGAAAGGGGTTATTTATGCAGGGAGCGATGACGGCCTGGTACATATAACTAAAGATGACGGGAAAACCTGGAAGAATATCACCCCCCCATCTAACCTATCACCCAAATTAAATATGATTAATTGTATAGAACCAAGTCCTTTCAAAGAAGGCGTTGCCTATTTGGCTGCCACGTCCTACAAGTTTGGCGACTATACCCCCTACCTTTATAAAACCACTAATTATGGTGAGAGTTGGACACTTATCACCAATGGGATAAAGAATAATCATTATACAAGAGCTATTAGGTCGGATAAAGTTAGAGAAGGATTATTATATGCAGGCACCGAATGGGGAATGTATATTTCTTTTGATGATGGAAAACAATGGTCTTCATTTCAACTAAATCTTCCTATGACCTCCATAAGAGATTTAGCCGTTCGGGATAATGATCTTATAGCCGCTACGCATGGAAGAAGTTTTTGGATGATTGATGATTTAACCCCCTTACATCAGCTCACAGAAGAAATGGCTAAAAGCGATTTTTATCTTTATAAACCTGATATTACTTATAGAACACAACAGTCCTCGGGTTGGAGCAAACCCGACATGAGGTTAGAAGGTGAAAACCATCCTAATGGAGTCATTGTAAATTATTATATAAAAGATAAAAAGGAAACAGATACTATTGCCCTGGAGATATTGGACGCTAAGGGAGCGTTAGTTCAAAAGTATAACACGAATGCCAAGGTGGACAAACAGGATCCGTCGGCGACAAAACCTTTAAAAGTTGTCACAGGAGGAAATCGTTTTATCTGGGATCTAAGATACCCCGGCTTCAAAAGCTTTGAAGGAATGGTTTTGTACTCTTCTCCTAATGTAGGTCCAAAAGCAGTTCCCGGCACCTATAGAGTAAGACTTACTTATAATGGAATAGCATCTGAAAAGGAATTTACAATAGTAAAAGATCCAAGACTCCCAAATACAGAGACCGATTTTAAAAATCAATTTGATTTCCTCATAAAAGTACGAGATCAGGTTAACAGAGCCAATCAGGCAATTATTGATATCCGCTCTGTAAAAAAGGATTTGGCTTACGTAAAGGAAAAAGTTACAACTGATGAGGATCTCAATAAACTTGTAGAGGAGTTCGAAACCAAGTTAGATAAGGTTGAAAATAATATCCATATGACGAAAAACCAAAGCAGGCAAGATCCGTTAAATTACGGCATAAGAATAAACAATAGGTTAGCATTTCTGATGTCAGATTCTCAAAGAGGGGATTACCCTCCAACGGATCAGTCACTTGCTTTTTTTAAGGAAATTAAAAAGGAATTAGACACAGAGATAGACAGTTTAAATGATTTGTTTGAGGCTTATGTGAATAAAATTAATAGCCAAGTATCAGACAAACAGATAAAAATGATTTCTACTAACTAATACTTATTTAGATATCTCTGTAATTCAAATACCTCCTTCTACTTATCCGAATTAAGTTCTTGGAACGTAAGCAATGTTTCGATTATGGGAGGTATGTTTTCTAATTCAGAATTCAACTAAGATATTGATTCATGGGATGTAAGTAATGTTACGGATATGGGAGGTATGTTTTCTAATTCAGAATTCAACCAAGATATTGATTCATGGGATGTAAGTAATGTAACTAATATGAGAGGTATGTTTGTGCTTACGCCTTTCAACCAAGATATCAGTTCTTGGGATGTGAGTAATGTTACGGATATGGGTGGTATGTTCAGAAGTTCTTTTTTCAACCAAGATATCAGTTCTTGGGATGTGAGTAATGTTAGGGATATAAGTTATATGTTTCTAGAGACATCTTTCAACCAAGATATCAGTTCTTGGGACGTGAGTAGTGCTACAATCATGGATGATATGTTTTCTAGTGCAACTTCATTTAACCAAGATTTAAGTGGGTGGGATGTGAGTAATGTAACGGCTATGCAACGTATGTTTTCTAGTGCAACTTCATTTAACCAAGATTTAAGTAATTGGAACGTTTCACAAGTAACATTATGTAGTGATTTTAATAATCTAACACCACAATGGATACTTTCAAAACCAAACTTCACAAACTGTAATCCTAATTAATTTCTCGTAAACCCCAACATCCAAAAAACTCAAACCCTCTTTAATTGTGGGTTCTCATATCGAGGATGAAATTTGGCCCTACTCTCTTTTCATTAAATACAAGTACTTGTCTAAAGAATGCAATGCCTAGCACTTTTGAATCACAATACTCTATTATTTCTTATATTCAGTCATGCCCAAAAAGAAGTACAAACAACCTCGATATACAGGTCAAGAGTCTCAAAGAAAATTCAAAGGATTTGGATATTACATCCATTCAAATGAAAAGTTGACAAAGAAGGAAAGGCAGGATGTACTTGAAAAATCTAAAATCTATCTATCTGAGGTGTATGATTCGCTACCCCATGATACTGAAACAAAAATTAAAATGGGTATTGCAAGTGAACTAGACAGTTCTCTTTCAGATTGGGAACTCAAAGACATCTGGAATGAGATGTATGATAGTTACGGATATTTAATGAGTGGGTTTAGCGAAAAGTGGGAAAGTGAACAGGTAAAAGGCTATAACGAAGAAACATTCAAACACTCACAAGAGTTTGAAGAATTGGAAGAAAGAATTTCAAGATTAGAGAATGAGGTTATGAATCTTAAAACACAATTACTTAAACCCAAGAGGGGGACTGGTTTTGGGTAACTGAGAAAAACCTTTTTCACTTCTAACTTCAAAATAGGGGTTTTTATTTCGAGGTTAGTTTTTCAAACACGAAAGATGTTTGATTTAACCCTCAAATCTCCTTAGGAACATTAGAGTACTTATCCAGGCTATCTCCTTCTTTGAACTGTTCTTTACCCATGATCTCATCCTTCTCTTCATCCCATATAACCTCAGCAAAGAACAATTAATTTCCATTCAAGAAGCTAAAGATCAAACATTCTTCATGTTTTCCAATTCATGATCAATATCTTTGATTATATCTTTCATTCGATTTTCCAGATCTCTATATGGTAATTCCACATGCCAAAAAAAGTCGTTTTTCAGGCTCCGAAGAAAAAATAGGTATTCCTGATCTGTCTTTAGTTTTTCATAATTAATTGGAATCATGGAGAATTTTAATTCAGGCATTTCATGTTTTTCTGGATTATATGCCTCTTCAAAGTTGTTTATCCACATTCCATCGAATCTTGATTTTAACATATTTCTTGAAGTAACGACTATATTATGCTCATAAAGCTGCCTCTTGGGTTTATATATTTCTTCGTAAACGGCTATTATTGTAAGGAGTTTAACCCTTAGTTTCTTATTCGTAATTGCACTGATACCATTTGAATTGTAATTTTGAATTAACTCACTAGACAATACAGTTGGATATATGAGAATAGTATTTCCAAAATGAAATCTTAATGAATCATTATAGCTCAGATCTTTTTCTAAATGATTTAATAAAATTGTACATGCTCTCGGTACACGATTCATGTACCTCATAGTAGCATCATTGTTCATTAGGCTGAGATTTAAACCTGTTTTAAGCGTTATCAAAATATCCTTTTCTTCTATTCTCTTCTTTCTCTTTTCGTTATAGATATTGACTTGTAGCGCAATCAAAATACCAATAACCACCAGTAAAATCTCCCCAATAGCATACCTCATGTATTTTAATGGCTTGTTATCGTCAGCGAGTTTCTTGCGGATTTTTCTAAAAAAGTTGATCATTGGAAGTGGATGGTTGGTGGTTACCTTAACAAGGTACTGAAATATTTTATTCCAATAATTTACATTTATTAAACTTACCATATAAGTGATATAATACCATAAATTGTTAGTTACATATTTGCCCTAACTACATCTGTGGGAAGTGCTGTGAAATGACTTGTTGTTCGAACGGAATAAAGTAAAAGCCCCATGTCCCACAAAAACTTCGTTTTGAAGGACTTTCCTAAGCATTGACATGATAATGATTTTTTTCACTAGCGTTTTTCCGGATGCCATTGTCCGCACCATACCATGACAGACGTTGTTTTCTTAGGAAGTTAAATAAATAACGATTTGGCTAAACTGCATTTTAGGCAGTTTATTTATTGTTATGTGCTAGAATTTTATAGCTATTTAGCCGGATAGAATTTAGTATGGTAATTTTTCCTTTGCCACATTTTACTTTCAAAAATGACAACAATAACTAATATTATCCCTAGAACTAATGCTGGCATATAAGAATCCCCAAATATTCTGTAGAAATTATTAGAGGACGCATGCAATAACATAACAGTCAAAATAGAATACCCGGACTTATTGTAAAACCATAAAAACAGAAATGCCCCTTGAAACTGGACTGCAAAACGTGATAAAAAAGTAAAATCTTCGGGATATAATCCATTATAGTGTAAAGGCAGGTGCCATAAGCCCCAAACTAAACCAATAATAAGGGCCGTTATCAATGGATTATATTTCTTCTGTAATTCCTTTTGTAAAAATCCCCGCCAACCAAATTCCTCCGGAGCTCCGGTAAAGAAAAATGTCAATAAAAAAGCAAGAAAAAAAAAGGCGTCAGGAGTAAAAAAAGGCCTTGTAGATTCTAAATCAAATAATTTACCAAGTGCAAAACTTAGCATGTAAATTACTGGGATAAAAAGAATTGCAAGCACATACCATTTAATCTTAGTTTTATCAAAAAGAAAAGATTTAAGATAGTTTTCCCTGAGACCTATATTTTTTGAGTTTGACATCATCAGTCCCCAAAAAAAACAACTTGCCAGTAATAGAATAACACCCAATATACTCAACTCATCTAGTCCATTCCATAAGTTCCTGTCCCATGTATTACTATTGCCCATTTTTACAAAAACAGATGCAATGCCAATTACAAGTATCGCAATAAATGAAAATAACCAAAACAGCGATTTTAATTCGATTTTAATTTTAGTTGCAGAGCAGATATGCAGAAGTATAAAAGCTGAAATTGCCGGTCCAAATCCGCCAATTAAAATGATGCCAAGATTGATGTCTTTTGGTAAGCTTATAATCATTGGAGTAAACCAAAATGACCAAGTAATAAGAAAGGTTATTATTAAATAACTTATGATTGGATTAGATCTAATTAAACTTTTCACCTTTAAATTTTTAATAATGATATTTGAACATAACAAAGGGATATAGTTATTGATCATATCCCACTTATGTAAACTAAGATAATGAATTAATATAATAGGCTTAAAATCAGTCTAATAATACTTAAATAGAAGACCACCAACAAATGCAGACTCGCCATGCCTCCCAAAAGGTTGGCACATCATGTATACCAACCGTAGTTACACATTCAGCAAGAAATATATTATTCCAATAATTTACATTTATTAAACTTACCATATAAGTGATATAATACCATAAATTGTTAGTTACATATTTGCCCTAACTACATCTGTGGGAAGTGCTGTGTTATCAATCGAAATAACACCCTCACATTTATAAGCAATTAAAAGAGCCACAGATATATTTTGTGGTTTTTTTATGTTTCAAAACCTGACATTCTGGCATAAAGTTCTTTATATTTGTAACCTCATTTTAGGTTATACCCATAAATGGGTATAACTTATAATGTTGAGAGGGGGTAAAAAATAGTTATACCCACATGGAAAATATGAAAAATACTAAAAGATTAAATATCAGCAATATAGAAGAAGGTGAAATTTCCGAAAAAAAGACTTATACCCAAAGTTATACCCATAAAAATCCAAATCAATATAATGGCGAATTAATTGACAATCAATATGTTAATTCAAATATAACAAAAAATAGAAAGTTATACATTGAAAGCTATGGCTGTCAAATGAATTTTTCTGACAGCGAAATTGTTGCCTCTATTTTAGCGCAAGAAGGATTTAATACCACTAATTCTTTGGAAGAGGCAGACCTTGTTTTGGTTAACACATGCTCTATTCGGGAAAAAGCGGAGCTGACTGTAAGAAAAAGGCTTGAAAAGTTTAACGCCATAAAGAAGACAAGGCCCCATATGAGAGTAGGTGTTCTCGGGTGTATGGCAGAAAGACTGAAGAGCAAGTTACTGGAAGAAGAAAAGATTGTGGATATGGTAGTTGGACCGGATGCTTATAAGGATCTGCCAAATCTTATCCGAGAAGTAGACGAGGGAAGGAATGCCGTTAATGTTATACTTTCCAAGGATGAAACATACGGTGATGTGGCCCCGGTAAGATTAAATTCAAATGGGGTAACAGCCTTTGTATCCATTACTCGTGGCTGTGATAATATGTGTACTTTTTGTGTTGTTCCCTTTACAAGGGGTAGGGAGCGCAGCAGAGATCCTCATTCAATTGTTAATGAAGTAAATGAACTCTGGGAAAAAGGATTTAAGGAAGTTACCTTATTGGGCCAGAATGTTGACAGTTATTTATGGTATGGCGGAGGTTTAAAAAAGGATTTCGACGCGGCATCAGCAATGCAGAAAGCAACGGCCGTGAATTTTGCCAATTTATTGGAATTGGTTGCGCAAGCACAACCCAAAATGAGGGTTCGTTTTTCTACTTCAAACCCACAGGATATGACCCTTGATGTTATTGAAACCATGGCCAGGTTTAAAAATATCTGTAATTACATTCACCTGCCAGTTCAGAGTGGAAGCGACAGAATTTTAAAGGCAATGAACAGATTGCACACCAGGGAAGAGTATTTTGATTTAATAAATAATATAAGGAACATTTTGCCGGATTGTGCCATAAGCCAGGACATGATTACAGGCTTCCCAACCGAAACCGAGGAAGATCACCGGGATACTTTATCCTTAATGGAATATGTAAAATATGATTTTGGTTTTATGTTTGCTTATTCCGAACGGCCTGGTACAATGGCCGCGAGAAAACTTGTTGACGATATCCCTGAGGAAGTAAAAAAAAGAAGATTAAATGAGATTATTGATCTGCAATTAAAGCATAGCTTTCTTAGAACAAAACAACACTTAGGTAAAGTTGAAGAAGTTCTTATTGAAGGGACATCCAAAAAATCTGATTTAGAATGGATGGGGCGTAATTCTCAAAATACCGTTGTGGTTTTTCCTAAAGAGAACTATTCTGTTGGAGAATTTGTAATGGTACGGGTAGAAAATTGCACCTCTGCCACTTTATTGGGCAAAGCAGTTGGTTATTCTGAAAACAATTAAGCATGGAAAGTGTACAGGCAATAAAACAGCGATTTGAGATTATTGGCAATGATCCAAAGCTCAATCGTGCCTTAGAAAAGGCTATTCAGGTTGCTCCTACAGACATTTCTGTCCTGGTCACAGGTGAAAGTGGTGTTGGAAAAGAGGCGGTACCAAAAATTATTCACTCTTTATCCCATAGAAAACACGCAAAATATATAGCCGTAAATTGCGGGGCCATTCCCGAAGGCACTATAGATAGTGAACTATTTGGCCATGAAAAAGGGGCCTTTACCGGCGCAACCCAAACCAGAAGGGGGTATTTTGAAGTTGCAGATGGCGGTACTATCTTTTTGGATGAAGTAGGGGAACTTCCACTTACCACTCAGGTGCGACTACTCAGAATATTGGAAAATGGGGAATTCCTGAAAGTGGGATCTTCTCAGGTCCAAAAAACCAATGTTCGCATTGTGGCTGCCACTAACATGAATATGATAGAGGCCATCAAAGAAGGAAAATTCAGGGAAGATTTATATTATAGATTAAGTACCGTAGATATTCATATTCCTCCTCTTAGAGAACGAAGGGAGGATATTCATTTATTGTTCAGAAAATTTGCTTCGGATTTTGGGCAGAAATATAAAATGCCCACTATAAGGCTTCAGGATGATGCCATACAACTTCTCACGAAATACAGATGGCCGGGAAATATCCGTCAATTAAGAAATGTTGCTGAACAAATATCTGTTTTAGAAGTGGGAAGAAATATTAGTTTATCTACTTTAAACGAATATTTGCCAAATGCCAGCAATTCTAATCTTCCCGCCGTTATTGGAAGGCAAAAAAAAGAAAATGACTTTAGCAACGAACGAGAGATACTCTACAAAGTCTTGTTTGATATGAAATCAGATCTGAATGATCTCAAAAAACTTACTTTGGAAATGCTTCAAAACAATGATTCAGCTAAAGTACAGGAGGAAAATGAAAATTTAATCCGTAAGATATATGGCACCAATGGGGAAGATATCGAGGATATTGAGGAAGAAAAGAGTAAAGCATTAAAAGTTTTACCCCTGCCGGAAGCCAGAATAGAAACGAAACCTGAAATACTACAGGAAGATAAATATCATTTTGCCGAGGAAATAGAAGAGGAAGAAACACTTTCTTTACAGAAAAAGGAAATTGAATTAATCCAAAAATCACTGGAAAGAAATAGAGGAAAACGAAAGGCAGCGGCGGCAGAATTGGGAATTTCTGAAAGAACACTTTATAGAAAGATAAAACAATATGATTTGTAACTAATTTTTTTGAATTGAACTATTCTGATAACTCTTTGAACTATATCTTTTGAAAAAAACATTTAACAGTATTCTTAGCATCTCCCTGATGTTTCTATTAATGGGTTGTGGAGCTTATAACTTTACCGGTGGTGATGTAGGTACAGCCACCTCATTCCAGGTAAATTATTTCCAGAATTATGCTTCCCAAAGCCCGGGATCTACTTTTGAACCAGGTTTGGACAGGGATTTTACTTTGGCATTACAGGATCTGATTCTTAACCAAACAAGTTTAGATTTGCGGAATTCAGACGCAGATTTGATATATGAGGGCGAAATTGTAGAATTCCGGATATCTCCAATGACAGCGACCGCACAACAGCGAGCCGCACAGAATAGATTAACCATGGGCGTGAATGTTCGCTTTTTTAATCGAACAAAAGAAGATGTAGATTTTGAACAGCGATTTTCTTTTTTTTATGATTACGACGCGAATACACAATTCTCATCGGTTAGAGATGAAGCACTCGGGGCTATTTTTGAAAGAATAACCCAGGATATTTTTAATGCATCGCTGGCAGACTGGTAATACATTTCGAAATATATAAGGGAAGCCCCTTAATTTTGGCGATACAAAAAATAGTGATTTATTAGTTAATTGAAATGAACGTAGCAGATTTTACATTCTTATTACAGAATCCGGATAAGGTATTAGAACCTGTTCAGACAAATCAATTGGAAGATATCCTAAATGAATATCCGTACTTTCAGGCTGCCCGCGCACTTCATTTAAAAGGACTCAAGAATCTAAATAGCTTTAAGTATAATAACGCACTAAAAGTTACGGCGGCTTACACCGCAGACAGGGATATACTTTTTGATTTTATTACCTCTGAAGTATTTCTTCAAAATTCAATTGCGGACACTATTTCCGGTAAAACCTTACCCCTGGCTGACAAGGAGATCCTCTCCGAAGAAGTTGAACCTAACCTGGATATCGATACTCACCTTATTGATGATTCACAGGATCATCCTTTACCACAGAGTGCCAAGGATGCAGATAACATCCTTGATCCTTTACTTTTTTCATCAAAGGATCCTGAAGTAGATAAATTCATAGCTGCCGAAAAAAAGGCAGAGGAAGAGTTAGAACTCGGCAAACCCCTCCCATTTACAAAACGAGAGAAACATTCTTTTGGGGAATGGCTGCAGCTTACTTCATTTAAATCAATAAAAAGGACGAAGGAAAAATATGAAGACGTAGAAATGGAGAATATTCCTTTTCCATTGGAGGAGGACATCCTGAAAAAGAAAAAATTTGAGTTAATAGACAAGTTTATAGAAAACAAGCCCAGGATAGTCCCAACGGAAAATCTGACTTCAAACGTTAACATTAAAGAATCAACTACGCTTGACAAAAATGAGTTGATGACTGAAACACTGGCGAAGGTTTATCTGGAGCAAAAAAAGTATAAAAAAGCCATTCAGGCATATAAGATTTTAAGTTTGAAATATCCAGAAAAAAGTAGTTTCTTTGCAAACCGAATAAAAGCAGTGCGAAAGCTACAGCAAGAAAATACAAAATAAATGAGCACATTTTCAATCTTTTTGGTCCTTATCATAGTGGTTTGTTTACTGCTGATATTGGTTATTATGGTGCAAAACCCTAAGGGAGGCGGATTATCTTCTTCATTTGGTGGAGGAGGAACTCAAATTGTTGGGGGTGTAAAAAAAACTGGTGATTTCCTGGATAAAAGTACCTGGACTTTAGCTACGCTATTGATAGTTCTTATTCTATTATCCAATGTAGCACTAAAAGGAAATTTTGGGGAAGCCGAATCTAAATTACTACAAGGTGATGACATAGAAAATGTGGTTCCCGAAACTGTTCCTGAGGAAGTACCTGCACCTGACAATAGTAATCCTTTAGATACGATTCAATAGAAAACAGCAAGGAAATATATTCAAATGCCAGCATAAATGACAAGCTGGCATTTTTATTTTAACATTATGTCAGTTTTTAAGAAATGGCATAATTTCTGCCCAATAGAAGAAGAAATTTATAAACTAAAAACTATATAATATGGCTAAAGTAAACATTAAACCACTTGCCGACAGGGTCCTAATTGAGCCTATGGCAGCGGAGACTAAAACGGCATCGGGGATATATATTCCGGATACTGCCAAGGAAAAACCACAAAAAGGGAAAGTTGTGGCAGTTGGCCCGGGTACTAAGGATGATAAAGTGACAGTAAAAGTCGGAGATACGGTACTTTATGGAAAATATGCCGGTACCGAGCTTAAGCTTGACGGATCCGATTATCTTATGATGAGAGAAAGCGACATTTTAGCAATTATATAATAACTGAAAATTAATACTAGAAAATGGCAAAAGATATAAAGTTTGATATTGAAGCACGGGATGGTCTAAGAAGAGGCGTTGACGCTCTGGCCAATGCAGTAAAAGTAACCTTGGGACCTAAAGGAAGAAACGTAATTGTAAGCAAATCGTTTGGGGCTCCTATCGTAACTAAAGATGGGGTTACCGTAGCTAAGGAAATAGAATTGGCAGATGCTTTGGAAAATATGGGGGCGCAAATGGTAAAAGAAGTCGCTTCTAAAACCAATGATCTTGCTGGTGACGGAACTACTACGGCTACAGTACTAGCTCAGGCTATTGTTAAGGAAGGCCTTAAAAATGTTGCTGCAGGTGCTAATCCAATGGATCTTAAAAGAGGAATAGACAAGGCCGTTGATGCCATTGTTGAAAACCTGGCAAAACAGGCAAAAAAAGTAGGCGATTCCTCAGAAAAAATTAAACAAGTGGCTACTATTTCATCTAATAATGATGAAACTATTGGTGAGCTTATTGCACAGGCTTTCGGAAAAGTTGGTAAAGAAGGTGTTATAACCGTTGAAGAAGCAAAAGGAACAGATACTTATGTAGACGTTGTTGAAGGGATGCAATTCGACAGGGGATATCTTTCTCCTTATTTTGTCACCGATTCGGATAAGATGATTGCAAACCTAGAAAACCCTTATATATTGTTGTTTGACAAAAAGATCTCAACAATGAAAGACCTGTTGCCAGTTCTGGAACCGGTAGCACAATCCGGAAAACCGCTATTGATTATTTCTGAAGATGTGGATGGGGAAGCATTGGCTACTTTGGTAGTCAACAAATTAAGAGGTTCCTTAAAAATAGCTGCAGTAAAAGCACCTGGATTCGGTGATCGAAGAAAGGCTATGCTTGAAGATATAGCTATATTAACCAATGGTACTGTAATTTCAGAAGAAAGAGGTTTTTCTCTTGAAAATACTACCTTAGATATGTTGGGAAGTTGCGAAAAAGTAACCATTGACAAGGATAATACAACTATTGTCAACGGAGCCGGAGTAGCTAAAAACATAAAGACAAGAGTTAATCAAATTAAATCTCAGATTGAGACTACTACTTCTGATTATGACAAAGAAAAGCTTCAGGAACGTTTGGCTAAATTGGCCGGAGGAGTAGCCGTGCTTTATGTTGGTGCAGCCTCTGAAGTAGAGATGAAGGAAAAGAAAGACCGTGTAGACGATGCGCTTCATGCCACAAGAGCGGCGGTTGAAGAAGGTATTGTTGCCGGTGGCGGTGTGGCATTTATCAGGGCCAAATCTGTTCTTGCTAAAGTGTCTGTAGAAAATTCAGATGAAGAAACAGGGCTGCAAATTGTAGCAAGGGCCATAGAAGCTCCAATGCGAACCATTGTAGAAAATGCAGGTGGAGAAGGTTCTGTAGTGGTGGCAAAAGTACTTGATGGTAAGGGTGATTTTGGTTATGATGCAAAATCCGAGACCTATGTGAACATGCTCGAAGCCGGAATCATAGATCCTGCCAAAGTAACCAGGATAGCACTGGAAAATGCGGCTTCTGTTGCAGGCATGATTCTGACTACAGAATGTGCTTTAACCGACATCAAGGAAGAAGCACCCGCCGGACCACCAATGGGTGGCGGAGGAATGCCGGGAATGATGTAAGAATTTGAAATTGTATATCAAAAACCGCTCTTTTTAACAGGGCGGTTTTTTTATGGATACCTTTTAATCATTATAAATATCCGCAAGCGTCTCCTTATAATTTTTAAAGCAGCCCCTGTCCCATCAGGTCAAAAATAACATCAGATATATGCGGCTTTCCAGTTTTGCCCAGAATATTTCTGCGATGGGTATTCACAGTATGTACACTCACAAATATTTTTTCAGCAATTTGATCACTGCTCAGACCTTTAGATATCATTTTAATTATCTCAAACTCCCGATGTGTTAAATGATGACCCATATTCAATAATTCATCATTAGGAAAACGAAACAAAGAAACATCATCACCAACATAATAATGAAAAGCATCCCTATGCATTGTAAACCAATCAATATTTGTGTTTACCTGAAGGTAATAAACAGATTTATGTGGAATTGGACTAAAAAACATATAGCATTGAAAAAGATGGTTTGCATATTCCTGATCCGGTTTTAGCATTCTAATATTGGTAGATAAAAATGCTGCTCCCTTATGGGCTATAAAAAGATCTTTATCCAAATCCAGTAATTTAGCCCTCCCTAAACCAAACCTATGAAGATCTTCAGGATGTACCTTGCTCATCATTTTTAAAGGGTCATTCTTAGCGGGTGCAATGCCTACCATTGCCATACTGCGCTTACTGGTAAAAATAATCTTAGTTTGAGTAAGATCCATTACTATAAGCATTTGATCGTTTTCCTCCATCAACCTTTCCAATTTACGCATGATAGGATCATTGGAGTCAATATTTAGAAAGCCCGAAGGCAAATAAGACTCAATAAAATCG
>Ga0316196_10000157_pt1 | contig 22712 bp, 28 predicted proteins | sample Eddsed2cm_MG_FD_204938 | JGI IMG/M metagenome (GOLD analysis project Ga0316196, IMG submission 204938) | Coastal sediment microbial communities from Maine, United States - Eddy sediment 2 cm | ecosystem: Environmental > Aquatic > Marine > Coastal > Sediment | place: USA: Maine | collected... | reverse complement strand
CGCAGGCAGCTGGAAGGCAAGGAGCCCGTATACACCAGCCAAGTAGGAATGAAGAAGGCTGCAAAAGACCTCATGACGCAGGAGGAGATCTTCCAGCTGGTCAGGGACAAGCTGCCCAGAGGGGCGAAGCACGCCAGTGGGGGCCTGCCTGACGCAAGAGGGCTCAGCGACGTCGACATAGCCCTTGTCCGGAAGAAACACGACAACCTGCGGGACAAGTTCCCGGAAGGCACGACCCTGCGCACGCGCCCCGACAGAACAATCTACAGCATCCCCGGTTACGACAGGCCGGTGGAGGTCTACGTGGGCCACAACAAGGAACGCGTCCGGCGCAGCGTCAAGCACAGACTGAATTTCGTACGCCTGGAGAGCAAGTACCCGCAGTTGGCGGAAAAAGCCGCCAAGCTCAAGGCGAGTGGCATGGGCACGGAAGAGGCATGGGCCACTCTCCTTGGGCTTGAAGGCGACCAGTACGAAGTGATGCTGGACACGCCCAAGGTGCTGGCGGCGGCCGAGCGCCTCAGCAAGACGGCGGCGGACCCTGCACCCTTCGGTAGCCCGACGCTTGGGTACATCGGCAGCAAGAAGAAGATTAATCCACACACGCTGAGTAAGCTGCTGAGCCCGCATGGAACGACATACAAGAGCGATAAGGGAGGAAATTTGTACGTCCCGTTCAACGCGCCGCCCAGAAAGAAACAGGACGAGCAAATGATCCGTGAGTTCTATGCCCGGCAGGCAGCCCCGCTAACGGACATGCTTACCTACGACCCGGACAAACAGAAAACACCCAAAGGAACCAAGCCCTACGAGCTTTACGACCTGTTCAAACGGCAGTACGGCAAAGGATTCGACAAAGAGCTTGCCAAGGCGAATAAGTGGGCGCGCAGGACCAAGATGCCGTTCAACATGGGTGCGAACCTGCAAGCTAAACCGATAGTCTACACCAGGCCGGGCGAAGGGTATTCATACCAAACCGGCAGCAAGATACTGGAGCACAGGCCTCCAGTCGGGTCCCTGAGCTCGTTGCTGGTCGATCGTCCCCTGCACTCCACCAGGATTCCTCTGTACAAGCTAACTGGCAAGGCGGACACCATAAACCAGCTGAACCCGCAAGAGTGGATTGACTCCGAGCGGGTGCTCAGGCGCCCGCAGAGCCATGAGTCGGCCATGTTGCACGAAGGGGCGCACGCCGCTTCCAGCCTAACGCCCTGGGAGAACGTCAACCTGGCTGAGATTGACTGGGCCAATCGCAATGACCCGGTCAAGGGTGCCAGGATAAGGAGCGCCAAGAACCTGCTCTTCCCGCCGGACGTCACCTACCCTGAGTATTCCCCGGACGAATACGTGCCGGCCATAAGCTCCATGCAACAGCATCTCTACAAGACGACCGGCAAGCGTATGGAGAGCCCGCAGGACGTCAGTGCGCTGCTCAAGAAGTATTCCGGCTACGACCCCAAGGCACTTGAGGTGATCATGAAGAAGGAAAAGGTGCCCACGGAGGCCCGCAGGTTCCTGCGCTATCAAAACTATATCGAGCGGCAGAAAGATCCCAAGAGGCTGAAGGAGTTCCAGGACAGGGTCAAGCATTGGGCGCCCGGAATAGTCCGGACCGAACAGCCGCAGATGCCCAAGACGGCGGGAGACAAGCCGCACCCGGCACTCAAGAAATGGATGACGCTGGCGGAAGGCTACATACCGAAGGCCAAGCGGATCAAGAACTCGGAAGGAGTCCTCGAAGAGCACAAGACGGTCGGCACGGGCCACTACATGCACCCTTCCAACAGGGCAAAGCTTGTGAAGTTGTGGGGACAGGACAGGTATGATGCCATAGCCAAAGGCGCCCCGATCAAGGAAGGCGAGGACAGGGTAGCCACCGAGCATCACCTGGAGAAGGTGGTGCCCACCCAGCTGGATGCGTGGAATCCAAACTGGCGAAAGCTTCACCCCATGTACCGACAATGGCTCAAGACCCACGCCTACAGTCTCGGAGACAACCTGCAACAGTTCAAGCAGGGGCACAACGCGGTCAACGCCATGGTACTGAACCCGAACCTGGATAATTCAAAAAGACTTTGGAATGCCTTCTGGAACAGCAAGTTCCGACGACAGACGGGAACCAGAATGAACAAGATGAAGCCGCTGTACGATGCAGGCACGGCAGCCAGTTTGAGAGGAGCCAAAAAGAAATGAACGACGACAAGCTTATCAAAGCCATGGACATACTGCACAAGAACGCCGCTGTACGTGACTACCTGGAAGCCGGCGGCGCCGGTGCGCTGCTCGGCGCTCTTATGGGAGGTGGCATAGGCGCCATAGGCTCCGAGAAAGGCGAACTGCTCAAGAACATCGGCGTGGGCGCAGGAGTCGGTGGCGCCATAGGCGGGCTTGGTGGCCTTGCCTCCGGTGATTCATGGAAGAACTTCAAGCGCGACGTCAAGAACGCCGGCGGGCTCAAAGCTTACTTCAGGGACAGGCCGAAGCCTGCGACGGCGGCGGACGAGAAGCTGGTGGCGCTTCTGCAGCGCGGCGCCCCGGGCTCCGAGGTAGTCAACACCATCCCCATGCACGAGTTCCGCAAAGACTACGGTGAAGGGCTCGACAAGGAGCTCGAAGAGGCCTCCAGGTACGCCAAGGAGAAAGGGCTCCCCTTCGACATGGCCGAGCGCATCAAGAAGAACAGGATCATCCGCACCCTGCTGCTCAAGGGAGAACTTGGACATGCGTGGGCCAGCTGGACGCATACGTATAGGGACCAGCACGGCAAGATGCACCCCGCACAGGCGATCACCGCAGGGGACAAGACCACAGCCGAAACCGCAAGGGAGAGGATGACCCCGCTGCAGCTGATAGTCAACGGCCTGTCACTGGATGGCACACCGCCCAAAAACCTGCGCAAGCCTCCCGTCGGCGAAGAGCGCAAGAAGGACCTGCGGGAAAGCCTCATGCACGAACTCACCCACGGGCTATCCGCAACGGACTCCGGAGCCAGTGCCAGGATAGACAAGATGGTGGAGGCTCGGTTGACCAACCCGGACGAGCCGGGGTCGGTGGCCAACCAGCTGAAACAGATCTACGGCGGCAGCATGCCCACCCTGAAGCAGCTCAAGGACGATGGCTTCCTAGACGTACTCTATCCGGAACTGCCGGGCAGGTCAGCCGAGATAGTGCCTCCGTTAAGCGCGGTGCAGCGTTATGTCTACGGCAAGACCGGCAAGCGCATAACCTCCGACAAGGAGTATGTGGACTTCATCAACGACAATGAGTTCAACCTGAAGACGGACACGGACTTCGAGAAGCATATAGAGGACATGCCCACGGAGGTACAACGCTTCCTACGCTACAGGCGCACCATGCGCAAGGGAAGGGGAACGCCCGCAGGCATACGCAACCGCAGGTACATACTCTTCGACATGCTCAACAAGATGCTTATGCCCGGCATCGTCAAGAGTGAAGGCGGCACCGACATGAGCAAGGTGGCGGCGCTGCCGGTAGAAGGCCCATCGACCAAGGAGGGCATCATCAAAGTGCCCGGCGTTCCGCAAACACAACCGAAGGCGCCTTCCACGACATCCAAGACCGAGGAGATCAAGGAAGAAGGATTCAGGCGGTCGCTTGGGCATGCAAAGGCCGAGAAGCGCATCAGGGAGCACAAGGAAGAGCTGAACGAGTACATGAAGTGGGCGACCGCCCTGCGCAGGAAAATCTATACCGCCGAGGACCCCAAGGAGGCTGCCAAGCACAGGGCTACGCTGAACAACGTGATGAAGGAAGTCGACATGGTGGTTCGCCAACACGAGCGCTGGCGGGCCGACAACATAGAAGCCGTCCGGAGTGTCGACATAGTGGATGACGGCGGCCCGGCCGATGATACGCCCGCCGCACGCAAGGCGTATGCGGACGAGCGCACCAAGGCATGGATGGAGAACGCCGGCCGCAAGTCCGCACGGAAAGCCATGTTCAACGAGCTGATGAACAGAGCCGCGGATCTGCCCTACTCGCCCAATGTGTCCGGTGCGGACAACTACACCGAACGCACCCGCCGCAGCGACTTCGCCTACACGATGGCCCACCAACCTCCAGGGGACTCGAGGGACACGCCCGAGGCTTACAGGAGCTTTGCCGACGTGAACGACGCCCTGGCGAAAGCCAAGAGCAGACAGGAGCAGTTCAAGATCACACAGGAGAAGTACCCGTCCAGGGTGAGCCCTCCACCGAACCTCGACCCCCAAGGTTCCGTGAAGAGGTACGATGAACTGCGGAAGACGATGCCTGCCTCCAAGGCCATCAAGCAATTCAATAATCCTGCGGAAGAGTCATGGCTCAGGAAACTGATCGACCAAGGATTCATGACGTCCGAGGCCAAACCGACGGGAGGCCAAGACATGAGCAAGGTGGCCAATGAGAATTCCGTAATTCACGTAAACTCCGGCCACTCCGTAAGGAGTGCATCGAATCGCTCCGGAAAAAGGTTTCCGGGAGAGCCAACGCATACACACCCGCAAGGGGGTGTGTATAAAGAGGCCGCGGGAAATGCCCTGAAGAAGGTGCTAAGCGCCGCTTCGAGCGTCCCCACCCCTCCGGCCAAGCGCACGATCAAGCGCAGCAAACTGTCCAACAAGCTGCTGGCCAGGTTCCGCGGCAAGAACCCCGGCGAACCAGGCAAGCCCACAAGCCTGATGAAGGAGTTCCGCAGGCAGTACTTCAAGAACGAGGGCGACCTGGAGCGGGTATTGAAGGAAGTCGGCGAATACGCCAAGAAGACGAACATGCCGGTAAACATGGCCGAGAACATAAAGGCCGACCTGCCCATACGGCGCATAGTGGCCCCCTCCAACTATCAGGGGCAGGCCAGGCATCCCAAGGGCACGTACTACCAGCCGGCACACGGCAGCATGGCCGACTACGGCAAGACGCAGGCTACGACGGGAACCATGGCCATGGACCCCAGCTCGGCAAGGAAGGTGAGCAGAGTCAACAAACTGGACGCCGAGGCCATGGGACTGCGGCCCGAAGACTACGAAGGGTTCATGACCAACATGAAGAGCGTCAAGGAAGCCATAGGCCATGAGATCCGCCATGCGGCCAGCACCCCTAGGCAGGATGATCTAAGGCGGTTCAGGAGCCCAAGCCGGGCAGTGGAGACCGACCCGGAGATCCTGGCATGGTACAATCTGGCGTCCATGCGGCCAAAGGGCGGGCGCAAATGGCACGAGACCTACCCGGAGATGAACCTGGAGGAAGTGTTCCCGCAACTGGGCGCCCTGCAGCAGTGGCATTACAGGAAGACGGGCAAGCGCCTGCTCTCCCCGGAGGCGTACGACGAGTTCGTGGAGCCATACGTCTCCATAAAGGATTTCGACGAGTTCGAGCGGGCCATCATGGATATGCCCGTGGAGGTAAAGCGGCACATGCGCAACCTGCGCACCATAAAGATGGACACCGCCAACCCGCAACGGGCCGAGACGATGATGAGAATATTCAGAAAGTGGGCCCCGGGCACCATGGGTATCGCCGGCGGCGGCGGCATGGTGGCTGCGAGCCAAGGAGAGTAGAGCATGCATTTGAAGGAAGCGTTGATTGGTAAGGTAGCGACTAGCTTCAAGAGGGTCGTGAAGGCGTTAAGCGACACACCACGGCGTCCGGCCAAGACGACGGCCAAAAGCCTGCCCATTAGCGAAGCCTTGGCCGGGCGGGCACTGCCTGGCGTGGACACGTTGTCACGATCCGAACGCATAAAGGCCACGAGGCGCCTCAGGAACGTGGCGGGCGCTCGAGCGTCTTTTTCCAAGCCATTGAGTGACCTGGAACTGAAACGCAGGTGGAGCGCGCACAAGTACAAACAGGGCATGGTAGACCCGGAGGTGCCGCATCGAATACGCAAGGCGCTCGTGGAGGAGTACCCGGAGGGCAAGGAGCTGAAGCTCTACGACGAGTACAAGAAGATCTATGGCGACGACCTGGATAAACTGCTGAACCAGGTGGATGAAGCCGCAGGCTACCATAAGATGCCGTACAATATGGCCGAGACCATAAGAACCCGAACCATCCAGCCCAAGTATGACGACTACTTCGCCGCATCCCCGGTAGGCGATCTGGTGCTGGCCGCCAGGAAGGGAGGCAGCCTGGTCAAAGACATGACGCAGGGTGAGTTCATGCAGTTTCTCAAGAGGAATGGGATGACGGCCAGGGACCTGGCTGATTCCAAGAAGGTATACAAGCTGTGGCGCGAATCGCTCAAACACGAGCTCTCTCATCTGGCTTCGCTGCCTGAGCCGGTGGGTTGGAGCGTGCGTGGTTACGACTTCCCGGAGCTGTCCAACTTCCCGGGAGAGCGGATGGATGTGGTCAACAAGGCACGCTTGGAGTTGCTGAGGGTACGTGAAGATGCTGCCCGTATGGGTACCTCGTTCTCGAAGAAATTGGCGGACAAGGCCAAGATGAAGCTTAAGCAGGCTATCAGGCAGGCCCCAAGCAAGACGACCAGGAAGACCATGACCTACCCGGAGATGATCCCTGAAGAGATCACACCGCAGTTGAGCGCGCTGCAGCAGTACGTACACAAGACCAAAGGACGCATATTGAGCACCCCGGAAGAGTACGACGCGTACGTGCTGCCGTTCCTGGATATGTCGCCGGCAGAGTTCGCCAAGGCCACGGCAGGTATGCCGCGCGAGGTCAGGCGGCATCTGGACAACTTGCGTACGATGGCTGCCGGAGCCAAGAGAGACCCAGGCAGGTTCAATACCATGTATGACGTCTTCCGCAAGTGGGCCCCTGGGACACTAGGCGTAGGCGGTGCAACGGGCGTCGGTCTAGGAATGAACAAGGAGGGTGGCCTCCTGAAGCAGGCACTGCAGAGGAGACTGGGATAATGCATTTGAAGGAAGCATTGTTGCGGAAGAAGGCCGTAAGCCCCAAGAAGGTCGTACAAGCCTTGGGCACCAATGCCCCGAAGCCCGCCAAGCCGAAGGGGCTCGCAAGCTTAGTGGGCGGCAAAAGGCCGCAGGCCCTGAACATATTCGATACGTACGCCGACGTATATGGCGGGGCAAAGAACCTGAATAAGGAGCTTGACGCCGTCAGTGACTATGTCAAGCGCACCGGTATGCCAGTGGACATGTCCAAGAGTATACGCACCAAGCGGGACATACCCCTGATGGACCTTGACAACGCCGACGGAGGCCACTACATGCCCCGCCAGAGCAGGAAGGCCCTCGATGAACAGATTGCCATCATGGAGAAGGAACAGGCCCCCGAGAGATTGATGGAGCTGGCCAAGCAGATGAGAGGGCAGATAGAGGAAGGCGCGGAGTTCTCGACAGAGTATATAAACCTGCCTTCAAAGCCCATGAAGATGCCGCCAGGCACCGATATGAACCGAATGCATGAGATCTCCCAGCTTACGATGGAGGAGATGCTCAAGAAGGACAAGAAGGGAGTCGCCCTGCATGAGATGGCCCACGCAGCCACTGATGACGTGTTGGCGACGCCCAAAAGGTATGAAGAGCTAGGTAAGTACATGCAGTCACTCGGCTTTGACCCACGACCAATCTCCTCCACTGATATAGAAGTGGGTAGAGAGGACCTCCGCAGGATGCTTGAATGGGCAAAGCAGCAAAAGAGAAGCATAGCGGAGTGGGAGCAAGCGACACAGGCGGCCAGAGCGCGTAGGGCCAAGGGAGCGCGCGACTATCTGCGAGTGGCCCCCAAGAAGAAGCGTGCAGCGGCCATAGAGGAGATGCGACAGGCATTGGGCAGGGTGGAGAACGACTGGGGCGACATAGGAGGCTCGAGCATCGACAATCTTTTCCGTGCGGACCCAAAAGCCAGTCTCTACAGGATGGCGGAGTACATGGCCCTCAATCCGAAGCACACTGCCAACGCGCTGAAGGACGTATCGCCGGAAACTGCCGACATTATGCGAGCCACTCGTGAGTCTTTTAGAGCAAGAGATCACTTTGGCATGCAGTTGGCAGCGGACTCCGACAAGTATGGCCCGCTCGTGAAGCGTGTGAGAGACAAGTTAGCCTTACAGGGGCTGGCGAGGGAGAAGGAATCCCTGCAGAGCAGCTTGAAGTCCATTCGCGAGCAGTGGGCGGAGAATCATAAGTACAGACATGGAGGCAAGCGTGACGTCTGGACCTATCCCGAGTCGTCTGAAGCCGAGGTGTTCCCGGCAATTTCGGCGATGCAGAGGCAGGCGTATGCGGACTTTGGAAGAACCCTGCGCACCCCGCAGGAGTATGAAGAGTACGTCATGCGTTTCATGCGTCTCAGCGATGATGAGTTCGAGGCAGCCATGTCCACCAAACCCATAGAGTTCCGCAGGGCTATGCGCTACCATCGTGTGGTGCTGCTCAAAGATCCGGCTTACGCCAAACGCTTCATGAAGACCATGAGCACGATGGCGCCCGGGATACGTAACGTTGCGTTGACCGCCGGTGGCTTAGGGGGAGGAGGCATGGTTGCGGCTGGCATGCAGAAGGAGGGCGGCCTCCTGAAACAAGCTTTACACCGGCTCCAGTGGCTCCCATACCTGGAAGAGGCATAGGACAGGAACTTGCCCAGGACAACATTCAGTAGTATATTAACATGTAAGAGACACGACCATCATCGGAGATTCACTATATGAGAGCCATGGAATTCCTGCTCAAGACCGCTGCAACGAACGTCTGGCCCAAGCGCACCCACGCCAAATGGCGCAAGCCGACGCCCTGGAACAAGCAGGTCGCGATAGGCCGCCGCATGAACGAGATCAAGGTCAAGGCCGCAAAGGCCAGGTCGGAAGGCCGCCGCATGACCTCCGCCGACATTGATGGCGTAAGCACTGGAGGCACCAACCTACGTTACGACCAGAACCGCTGGAAGCCACGCACATTCAACGACCAGGTAAGAAGCGGCTACCAGGGCGGCGAGCCCGTCCAACGCAGACACCCTTTCCAGGAACCCGCCCAGAGCTACAAGATAGCCGACAGGGGCCTAGGCAACCCGTCGCGCCACATCAGGGTATGGGGCACCAACCCAGGTAACACCGGTGGGCCCGTAAGGCTACGGGACAAGGGCGATTGGCGCAACTGGTGGAGCAGGATCAACAAGAACGCAGGAGACGATACGATGAACGACGAGAAGAAACAGGCCATCAAAGCCATATTGAATGGCGAGCGAATCACGAAGGAAGCGGCAGTGGAAGACAACCCAGACGCCTTGGTAGAGTATACCCGCCCTGAGACCCTTGGTGCGGGAGCCCTAGGAGGCGCAAGCATCGGTACAGCGCTCGTCTACCTCCTGAAGACCAACCCAAAGCTTGGTGACTATCTTGCAGGCACCGGCGCCGGTGCGATTGCCGGTGCTGGAACGGCCGCCGCCATTGAGGCACCGCTCAACAAACGTGCTGACTTCACCGGCAGAACGGCCAAGGGTATCGCCATAGGCGGCCTTCTTGGTGCATTGGCAGGTAGTGGTGGACTGGCCACGGCGGCCTACAAGGGAACCAAGGACCAAGAGCAGGCAGCTGAGGAAGACCCGACGCTTCCCAAACCTTTCGCCAGCGCATCGACCGCGGCCACTGGAGCCGGCCTCGTTGGTGCAGTAGGCGGCGGATTGGCAGGCGCAACCATCGGAGCGGTGGCACCCAACGTGGCCGTAGGACTTTATGCATTGATGAACAAAATGAAGGGCGGCAATGCCGCCACAGCGTAGGAGAAGAAAAATGGACGACAGTAAAAGAGCAGCTATCAAAGCAATGTTGAACGGCGAAAGAATCCAGAAGGAAGCTTCCGAGAAACCAGTCGACATCCTCGACGCCGTACGCGAAGTACTCCTTCGCAAGGAAGCCGGCCCACAAAGCCAAGGTGCCTACATGACAGGCCCCAGCGGCCAAACCGCCGTACAGCGCAGCAAGCCGGGCTATCGTGAGGCCCCGCAAGCCTACCAGGCACGTCTGGCCAAGGACAAGGCGGCAGCCGAAGCGCGCAAGAAGCGCCGTGCGCAGCTTGCCGCCCAACAGGAAGCTGCACAACAGTCCGCCGACGAGCGCAAGGCCTACCAGGGCGCGGCTACCGGCCGTGGCTATACCAGCCGTATCGAGACCATGAGCAAGTAGGAGGCGCCACCATGCCCGCCAAGAGCGAAAAGCAACGTAGATTCATGGCCCTCGTCCGTGCGTACAAGCGGGGCGAGGTGTCTGACGTTAGTGAGTCCGTGAAGCGGGCCGCGGAGAGCATCAGCGACAAGGATGCCACGGACTTCATGAAGAAGTCTGCCCTGGAGGAGGCCGGCAGCCTGCGCAACAGGCTGGTGGTCCATAGCGCTTTGCTTCGTAAGGAAGCCGGACCCAGGCTGCAGCGACTGGGCGAAGGGCTCACCACACACGGCAAGGCGTTCAAGCCTTACGTAGAGTGGGGGCTCCCCATCGGCCTTGGTAGTGCCTGGCTTGGCGGAGAGGAGTATATGCGCCACAGGGGAAACAAGAAGCAGCGCGAGCTCTTTGAGAAAATCAAGGAACACTACCTTAGCGACCCGGAACTCGGCTGGACGGTGGAGGACTTCACATCTGAGAATATGCGTATGAAGCCTGGTATCCGAAAGATGTTCGAGGGAAAAGGCTACAAGGGTGAAAAGGGTTTCAGCCCGTTTTCGTCCATTCTTCGTGCCGGCACGGCTGCCATGACGAGCTCACCGTGGTACTGGCGTAAGATGTATGGTAGGCGGACTCAGGATGTTATCGATGACTGGAAGAAGAACGACCCCGTGAAGTACAAACAGTACCTGGAGCACGTCGGTATGGGCGGTGCCGCAGAGTTGCCGGTCCTGAAGGGTATAGGAACCAGCATAGCGCTTGGCGGTATCTCGAAGGTCCCGGGAATTGTCTCCAATGTAGAAAAGGCAAGCAAAGGATTGGCCACCCTTGAAGCGCGCGGCGAAGAGCTGGGCGAGATTATGGAGGGGTGGCAGGGCAACCTCGACAAGAAGCAGCTCAAGAAGAACATTGGCGAATTCTTCAGCACGGCTGCCGAGGGCAGCATAGAGGGCGCCAAGACCAGCGCCAAGAACCTCATGGAATGGATCAAGAAGAACCCCGGCAAGACCGTCGGCGGCGTAGCCGGCGTTGCAGGCATCTATGCCCTATGGAAGATCCTAAAGGACCGTGAGGAGAAAGAGGACCTCGAAGAGAAGGCCGAAATAGAATCCAAAGCCCTGGCACGGGCCTTAAGGCAAGGAAAGAGACGATGAAGAAGGAAGCAGGTTGGAAAGGCGCATTGGCCGGTGGTAGCACGTTGGCTGCCCTTAGGTTACTCATAGCCAAAGGCAGAGGCGACCGTGGTGCAAGAATGTGGGTGCCGACAGCCGTGGCAGGCGGCCTTGGAGCCATCGCAGGCGGCGTGGGCAGCGCAGTCGAAGAGAACGAGATCGACGAGAAAGAGAAGGTCGAGAAGGAGATGGCCGAGGCACGAAAGATCCTGGCACAGGGCTCGAAGAAGCTTAAGAAAGCCAAGAAGGCGATCAGGAAGCAGGCCGGGCCAGTCAAAGGAATAGCGAGCGTCTTGAGAGGGTACCTAGATCCGAAATACACTGCTGTTCCCAAGAAGATGCCGCAGTGGAGCCCGGACCTCACTCCCGAGAAGAGAGCTGAAGTGGAGGCTAACTGGCGCAAGGCCAATCCCAGCAGTATGAAGAAGATGCCGCAGTGGAGCCCCGACCTGACCCCGGAGAAACGCGCCGAACTGGAAGCCAACTGGCGCAAGGCCAACCCATGGCGGGTTGGAGACATACGCCCCAATCGCAGACGTCTGGCGGCAGCTGGACTTGGAGTTGGAGCTGGACTTGGAGCTATACCGGCTGCACTCAAGGGTATGCATGAGGAAGCCGTAAAGCCTATGCCACCTGACCATCTACGACGGCCGAAACCCGTGTTGCCTCACCACAGCTGGCCGAAGAATCAACCTGATCCCAAGGGGAAAGCGACGCCTAAGGAATTATCCAAGGAAGGCATGGAGAAGCGTGCCGCCCTGGAAGACTTTATCGACGCCGAGCTGCACAAGCGTGCCGAAGGCTGCAGCAGGTCCAAGCGCAAGAAGGGCAGCAGGGCGCACAAGCGTGCCAAGCTGGCCAAGAAGATCAAAGAGCCCACCATGCAGAAGACCGCAGGCGCCGAGAAGCCCAAGGAGCAAGTGATCGCCAAGGAAGGCAGCTTGAACGAAGTCATAGTGCCCAAGCGGGCATACGACCTTATAGACGACGCCATCGAGGTGATGCGAAAAGAGGCTGAAGAGTATATCAACAATAGGAGCGCATAAGATGCATCTAAAACAAGCACTGGAACCATATGTGGAAGCCTTGAACGAGGCCTACCTGGAACAAGCCGGCGACAGCATACCTGATCGCGTCAGGGCGCGTCTGATTATGAAGGAAGCGGCGCGTGGCGGCGCTTTCAACCCCGTTAACTGGGCATGGCCTGGAAAAACGGTACGTGGTGTTACGGGCAGTAGACCTGGGCGGGCTGTTGGTGAGTTCTTCAATCCGCAGATGGACGCTGCAGCCAAGAAGGCACTTGACGACGAGTTCTTGGACATCATGAAACGCATCGACACCAGCACGCTGGATGAAGCGACAAAGAAGGACCTGCTGAGCCAATACCAGGCTGCTGCGGAAGCCTCCAGAACGCCGAAGATGGTGAAAAAGACCGTAAGAGAGGCGGAGGGTGCCACGGCGGACGCGAGGGTCCAAGATCTTATTGATGCCGGAATGTCCAGAGACGATGCGACGAATATCGTAATGGATCTTAGCAGCGTCTCCAAGAGACAACGTGATTTGGCTTCCGCAGCTGCACGCAAGGGAGGCCGGCGCCAAGGGGCAGCGGCTGCTGTCGGTAGTGGCGGTCTCGCTTATGGCAGCGTCAAAGGAGGCAATGCCCTATTCGGCGGCGACGAAGTCAAGTCTACAGCCCCCATGACCGACGCGGATGCCGACGGCAAACCAGAAACCCCTGTGGACATCGCACCGTACCTCTATGGTGTAGGCGGCGGTTTCGCCGGTGGTGCAGGGCTGCGGGCTCTCTACAACAAGCTTACCGGCCAACGGGCTGGCAAGAACGTCGTTGGCAGTGGTCTGGCAGGCGCAGTGCTTACCCCGGCCGTCATCGCCATAGTCCGCTCCCTCCAGAAGGGAAAGACAGGTGAAACCAAGCCTACGGAGACCGCTACGGTATGAGGTTACTGGACCAGCCCCTTCAAAAGCAAGCCGACGAGGGCTACAGCAACAAAGAGGCACTTATCCGCGCACTTGCCAGTGGCGGCGTAGGTGCCATTGCCGGTGGTCTCGGCGAGTTGCTCACCCGTGGTTCCGTATCGTGGGCAGGCCCCACCATAGGAGCGGCCATGGGGCTGGGAACCAATACAGCGGTAGATCCCCGCATGCGAGCCACCATACGCGAACTGTGGCGTAGACAGACGGACGCCGGGCTGGAACCAGAGAAGGACAGCCTTCAGGTTCAGGGAGGGCTTGAGGGTTGGCAACAGGCTATTCTGGAGTACCAGAAGGACAGACAGCGGGCGATGAAGACCGGCAAGCCAACAAATCTCATGCGGACGTACAACCAGTACAAGACCCTGCTGAAGTCGGGGAAGCTGGAAGGCGATGACGAAGCCGTGGCCGAGATGCAGGACCTGGTAGGCCGAGTAGACGCCTGGAAGAAGGGCAGGAGCAGGTCGGCCAGCCTTCTCAAGGACCCACGGTACGCCGATGTCATGAAGTACGCCCAGCAGGGCGGAAAGCTTGAGAAGGTCACGCAGACGCTTGTTCCGAACTCATGGCGCGCCAGAAAGGTGCCCTGGCAAACCGACGAGCAACGTAAGCTGATGGACGAAGAGTTCCGGGTGGAAGACATAACCCTTCCTACAGCCATCTATTTCGACAGGTTCGCCGACAAGTTCGGTAGGGAGCCGGAGCCATGGGAGCTGCAACGATTCGTCGAGGCAACCAGATCTGGCTTGGGACCTGAAGAGCTGGAGCAATACTGGCAGGGACGGCACAAGACCAGCGGGCAACAACTTTACACCGGAACGGAAGCGCTTATAGACCTGTCATCAGGGCTCACGGGATTCGTTCCCGGCATTGACAAGGCCATGGCCAAGACGCTTCAAAAGGTCCCTTCCAAGTGGGTCAGAGGCGCCGGAGACGAAATTGCCACCAGAGTGGCTACCACAACCGCCAGGAAGGCGGCCAACAAGGAGATCGCCCAGGCGCTAGGCAAGCGGTTCCTGCCGGGAAGCGCAGAGAAGCTGCAGAAGATTCTGGTAGAGAAGGTAGGCCCAGAGAGAGCCAAGGCGCTGATCGCGAAGAGAACGGCCGCCGAGGCTGCCGAGAAATTGGCAAACAAGCCATTCACAGCGCAAGCCACCAAGAAACTGCTCAAAAAGTTACCTGGGTCAAGGCTTGCCGGCAGGCTCATTAAGAGCACACCCATCTTAAGGAGCATCAAAGGGGTCACCAGGGCAGAACCGATCAGTGGTTCTGTTCTCGACGCCATCGATCTCCTCAGGGATGAGGAGCGTGGTGGGTGGAGCTGGAACGTACTGCGCAATGCGCGTGCATCCGAAAGACTCATGAGCCAACGAGAGCGTTATGAGGATATGATCAACCCGCTTGCATTGATCCCGTGGCTGCCTGACTCCTGGAAGCAGAGCACAGGGGAGCGTAATATGCTTTACAATATAGGAGCCGGGGGATTGGAGGGCGCGGTCAGCCGTTGGCGCACGCCCCTCATAGCAGGGTTGCGGGCCAAGGACATAACACAGCTGAAGCTCGAAAACAGGAAGCGCAACAAAGCCTATAAGAAGCTGGTCGGCACCGACCCCACAAGCTGGCAGGCGAGAAAGAACGTTATGCGAGCCACTCCCGGCAAGACGTTCACGATCGGGCACAAGGAGCAGGACATTTTCAAGACGAAGGGCCTACCATACACCAGACGGTTCAAGGTGCAGGATGTGTATTCTCCCGATGAATGGTACGATATGCGCGTCAATCTCGGATTTACGCCGGACGGCATGGGTGGCTGGCACAAGCTTTAGATTTATCCTTGCTCGTTGAGCATTCGCCTCTACCCTCCAGGAACCACTCCTGGAGGGTTTTCTCTTGACAAAGTGGTTTTATGAGACTATAATAGGTATATCCCTATCCCCATCCTTGGTCCGCGCCTACTTAGACGCGGGCCTTTTGTTTGACAGCCCAGGCGCATCCGGCTATTATATACTAGTCAAAGGAGGATACACATGGTTTACTTCATTACAGGGGAGCCCGGAACCGGCAAGACCTCCTTCGAGGAGTGTCGTGGGCTCCAGTGGCACTTGCGGACCATACGAAGAAGCATCTACATATCAGCGGACAGGAATATCCTCTACAGCAAGATCACCAAGACTGCTGGCACCTCCATCTGCCGCATGGCCCTTGAACCCAACATACCAGACCTGTATCCGTTAAGCGGTCTACAGGGGCAGCGTGTCCTGCGGACTGTTCCGTACAAGGATTTGTTCTCTTTTGCGTTCGTGCGCAATCCATGGGACAGGGCCATTTCAACCTACTTCATGTTCAAGGACGACCGCAGCAGGATGATGCGCGGGATGCCCAGGGACTTCCCCGGCATGATCGAGGCCTACGCCGCCGGCAAGGCCACCGCTGGAGTAGCCAGGCATCTGGCGCCCCAGGCACCACACTTCCTATACAAAGGTGAGCCATTCGTCGAGTTCATAGGGCGCTTCGAGCGGCTGCACGAGGACTGGGCGCACGTCGCCGGCCGCATAGGGCTTGACGTGGAGCTTCCACATGCCAACGCTACGAAGCACGACCATTACTCCACCTACTACACCCAGCGGGAGATCGACATCGTAAGGGAGCTGTATGCCGAAGAGATAGAGTATCTCGGCTACGAGTTCGAGTATAAGTTGCCTAAATTAGACGGCAACTCTTGACTGCGCGGGGAAACGCCGCTATACTGTTTAACGAAGGGCCCAGCTGGCGCATCGCCGCCGCCCTTCATATTGCAGGGTAGAGCAGTGGTAGCTTACCAGTCTCATAATCTGGTGGTCGTTGGTTCGAATCCAACCCCTGCAACCAAGGGCGGTAGCTCAAGCGGAAGCCGGAGAAGTTCATGGGTAGCACGTGAAGGCCTATGTGCGGGGCACGGCCACGACGAGGAAGCCGTTGATCAGGCACCCTCTGGACCGAGAGCGGTCGCGACAAGCGTCAAAGATCCGGGTTCGATCCCCGGCCGCCCCCAAATTGCGTAAAGTACGGAGTTCCCGGAAAATTGCCCAGCAAAGGAGAAACAGCATGGGATTCGGCATAAACGATTGGGATGTGACTATAGGCCCCACAGTCATCAACCAGGCGGCCGTTGAGAAGCAGGAGTACTGGGACCGCCTCAGGCGTTTGGAGGACTACGCCCGCCAGAAGAAGCACGATGAGCATGGTAACATCTACGTCACCAAGCCTGAGATCATGCGCACGCTGGGGATAGAGGGAGAGGAGTACAGGAACTTTGTGGGAGAGGCCAAGCGCAAAATGGATCTTAAGCGCAAGGGCAGGAGCCGCTTCTGGATAGTGACTGAGTTGTCCGATCAGCTGGATGAAGCGTACGTACAGCCTTTGGCGTCTGGGGCCGAGATAATGCATACGCTGTACGGCCATACAGACGTGCAGGCCGGGGACGCCCTCACAATCAAGCGCTTGGGGATGCTCGACAAGGCCGAGCCCGGTGACCCGGTCTTCGGAGTGGTCAAGGCCATAGAAACCATAGATAACTCCGGTGGAGTGATAAACAATGTCCAAATCATACTAAACTGACAAAGGAGAAACACCATGCTAGTAGTCATCAACGGAGAAGTCCACAACAGCGAAGACGAAGTAGTGACCCTGCTCATCTTCCAGAATGAACGCCAGGACCTCATGAAGGCGTTCACCAAGAACGAAGACATCTACACCAGCTACCCGGAAGGCACGCCCCGCAAGGAGATCGACGCGAACATTCTCGCACTGCAGGAGGCCGTACGAGGCAAGGCCGCGGAAAAGAAGAAATGATCGTCAACGACACCCCGGAGCCCGTCTACGTGAAGCCCGGCATCAAGTTAATCCCCGAGCATTGGTACCCAGGCCTTAATCGTATAGTGGCCTATGCCCACAACAAGCCTGAAGCCAGTGACGGGCGCCGCTACGTCGGCAAGCAGGACATACTGCGCGAGGGTGGCATAAAGCCCGGAGAGTACCGCGCGTTCACGGACTGGGCAAAGTGTAGTGGCAGTCTTTCATCCCACGGCAAGTGGTGGGAGGTGCACGGAGATGCGGTCGAATTCCACACACCAAGGTACCGCGTGGAATTCGACCGCATCATGACGCCCAAGGTCCACCTGGACCAGGGTGATACGATACAGGAGCTGCGGACGCATGACATGGATGTGCGGGAGGTCTTCAACGACGTGGCGCTCAAGGAAGTAACGGCCGATCTGGACAGGCAGTTCATAGCCGCAGCCATCGGAGGTAACGATGAAGCTTGACCACATAGACGAACCGATCGCCGACATCGGGCAAGACCACGACAGGCAGGTAGTCAAGGTGGTAACCGACGTCGGTTACCACCTGGTGGTAACCAACACCATGGACGAGATGTCCCATGAGGACAAGGAAGACCTGTGGAAACAGATAGAGGAGCTGATCGAGCCCAATCCGAACCCCGGCGTCGATGCAGCCCAGATCATAGCCAACGTCTGCGAGCGCAAGCACCGCGCCAACGACGGGGGCCACTACCTGGAGAAGCAGGACATCCTCCGCGAACGGCCCATGACGGATAAGGAGTACAGGGAGTTCTTAGGGCATGCCAAGCGCCTCAACCTGCTGGAGAAGAGCGGCCGGTGGTGGCGGGTCACCATGGTACCGTACGGACGCCCGGGAGATTACCTGCGCATGAGGCAGCGTGAGGACAGCTTCTCACGCAAGATATTCCCACCGGGAATGCTGGATCAGCCGGCGGACCCCATAGGAAAGAAGGTACAACCATAATGGCACACGTGGCGATACAACCGTGGCAGGAGGAGATGATTGACGACATGCTGGACGCCAACCGCGAGATGACGGCGCTAAGCAAGCTGCAGAAGTGGATGGACGCCAAGGGCAGCCGTTGGTTCCGCCTTGGCGACGTGCAGTGCGTATGCGGGATGGGCAAGAAGGAGGCCAAGCAGTTCGTGGCCACGATGAAGTGGGCCGGCAGCCTGCACCATGATAAGGGCAGCCCGTGGTACCAGCTCGTCACGATCCGTGAGAAGGTTGAGGGTTACCTTGGCCACAAGTGGGGCCTGAACAAGAATTTCCCGGATGACCACCCTTACAAGACGGAGGCGCCTGCCGGCCCGCTGCCTGAGGGTGTGCGTGAGCTTGACGACGGCAGCGGGTATGCGGTATCCAGCGAGCTGTCCGGCTGCAGCTACGACGACATGAAGGAAACCCTTAACGGAGAAGAAGTATGCCCCTAAGCTGTATGTTGTGCCCTTGGAAGGGAAAGAAGGAAGAAGCCACCTGGCACGACCTTTCCCGCTTCAACGACGACTCGATGTGCTCCAACCGGAAGGACTCGGGCTGGTGGGAGTGTCCCGAGTGCGGCAAGGTGTGCCGGGCACACGAAGACAAGGAGGATGAAGATGCTGCTGAGTAAAGCCTATGAGAATTACGAAACCCTGACGGACACGTATGCATGTTGCGTACGCTGCAAGAGGGCCTGGGTGGACGACATGGAGCTGCACGGCACCCTAAACTGCCCCAAGTGCGGCCCAAGGGTAGGTGCCCTCTACCGCGGCGCAAGAGACCCAGCGGACTATGGATGCACGCTGGACAAGGACGACCATGAGAAGAAGACCGACGAAGCCGTCGAGGAGGCCACGCCGAGGGCCTACAATATAGCGGAACCACGGATCACCAAACACTGACATGACACACTTGGGAGATGATAATGAAAGCGATGCACTTAGGAAAGTGGCGTGAGACGGCCTGCGGGCTGGTAGGCACCACGCACGCCATCACCGGCGAAGTCCGGAAGGTAGACTGTTACAACTGCCGCCGCACGAAGATCTACAGTGCCACTGCCGCGCAGCAGCAGCACGCCGAGCTCTTCCGCAAGAAGGCGGAGGAGGCCGGCGACGAGAAGAAGCCATCAACCAACCTATTCGGAGACATATATGGATGATGAATGACTTGAAGCTTACGGAGGTCGAGTGCGCCATAGCCACCGACCTGACCAAATACACCAAGCGGGTCAAGGGCGCCAAGGCGCTGAGCCAGGCAGAGCAGGGTGAATGCATCAAGCTGGCCAAGGAGATAGCCGCCAAGATAGAGAGCGTCGTGAGGACGCCCACGTGGGAACTCATCGGACTGCAGGAGCCTCCTGCAGATGAGTCGGAACCCCCCTCACCTCAAACCGAGGCTGGAGAAATTCACGAATCGGCCGGCCAAAGTGTGACAAAGCTATGTCCGTGTGGGTGCGGTGTACCTATGGGGCTGCATGATCCGCTGAATGAGGAGAAGACCGATGCCTAGACGAGTATATCTGGAATGCCCCAAGTGCGGCAAGACGCGTTACGATAGAACCAAGCTGTGTTGCGACGTCAAGCTAAGGCGCTACACCGGCGGACAGGCGTTCGTCAGGAAGGACGGCGACTTCGAGTGGCGGTTCTTCGTCAAGGGCGACCTGCGCGCCAGCGGGACCAACCCGCACAAAAACGTCAACGACGCCATAGCCGACTTCAATGAAGTCATGGGCTACACATTACCAACGGAGGAAGAAGATGAGTAAGACGAAGATGACGGACCTGCTGACGATCGACTACGACAATCTGGAGGAGAAGATCGAGCAGTACGAGATGAAGTGGGGCGAGAAGCCGTACGCCCTCATTGTGGATAACTTTACCGTCTGGGATCTGATTGCAGCCCTGAAGGTGGAGGACCCCGAGGCCCTGGAGAAAGGCCCCAAGGCTTTCGAGAGCACGAAGCTGCGAGGGCTGCAGGTGTTGGTGAAGATCGGAGAGCGCCGTGCGCAGCTCGTGGACAAGGACACTTTCGAGCTGGAGAAGACCAATGAGTGATGGACCCATGCTGGAGATAGAGAACGACAGGCAGTGCGTGCTGATCGACATGCGGGAGGTCATCACCATGAGCATCAACATCGGCGAGGAAGAGCGGACCGGGCTGCGCATCCTGTACAAGCATCACGACACCCAGATCTTCTTCTCAACCAAGTCATACGAGATGGCGGCAGCCGCGTTCAACAAGTACAGGGCGTTCAAGGAGAAATAGTTGCGCTTGGCGGCGGCTTGCGTTATCGTAGAGGAAAGGGCGGCGCAGTGTGGGCCGCTCATTAACCAACATAGGAGGCTACCATGGCAGATGGATTAGTCGACATGAGTAAACAGTTCGGCAACTTGCCGATGGAATCCCTGATAGGCGGGCCTCTACAGGCCGCTGCTAAGGCTAACGCCAACATGGTCGCAACCAATGCTGAGTTCATTCAGCAGATCGGGTTCAAGCGCGACGACAAGGGCGACATAACCGGTGCCAACATGGTTGAGTTCAAGTTCAACCAGCTTATCACCAGCACGAACGACAAGGGCGACGTGGTCCAGACCCCGCAGGAAGTATCCGTGCAGGCACCCATGCTGGCCATCGTTCCCTTGCCGGCCCTCAAGGTGAAAGACGTCAGCGTCGACTTCACCATGCAGGTCAACAGCAGCACCAGCGATACCGACGAGTCCAGCAGCGAAGGCGGCTACTCCGGTACGGCCAAGGTAGGCTGGGGTCCGTTCAGCATGAGTGTATCTGTGCATGGTAAGACCAGCAGCCACAGCAAGCATACCCGCAAGAGCGACAACAGCGCGAAGTATGACGTGCACGTATCCGCCACGGACGACGGCATCCCTGAAGGGTTGTCCCGCATCCTGGACATGATGCATGACGCCATCACCCCGCAGGCCGCTGCGCCTGTAACGGCTCCTGCCAAGTAATGGCCAACAAGCCATTTGATCTGAGTAGTGTCCACCACGTCGAGCGCGTCGTGGTGGGCAATACCGATCCCTCCAGGATAAAGACGGAGGAGGAGATACAGGCCGCGATGGACAAAGTGAACTACCTGGTCAGTAAGGCGTCCCCCAAGGGAACCATCATCGGCCAGGAGAAGGGGTTCGCCGTCTATGCCATAGGCGAGCACCAGGTAGTACTGCAGCACATAGTCTACCACATAGGCTTTACAAGGAAACCAATGAAGCTGGCGGAGGCTGAGTAATGGGCCCTGAGAACAAACTGACAGGCAGGCGCAAGAGGTTCGGACGATGCTCAGTACCAGGGCATGGAGACCGGTGCAGTGTCACGCATGAAATCCGCCAATCCGGGACCAGCAGGGCACAGGACAAACGTGAATGGAAGAAGCAGATTAAGGAGCAGCTGACAAATGGCGCATAAGACAACGACCGGACTGACCAAGCTGATCCAGGCCCTGCAGAACGCAGTGGTCAAGGCCCAGGGGCTCCTGCGCAACCAGCACCTAGACGTGCTCAACGACTACATAGACGACGACGGAAACCCCGAAGTCGTCAAGATGAAGCTGCCCGTTCCTGATCAGGGCGGCTACAGAGAGGTCGAGGTTCCCAAGCTTGCACTGGTCCCGCCCACCGGCCTTAAGATCGACAAGCTGAAGATGGAGTTCGACGTCGAGATAGGCGGTATGGACGAGGCCGATGATGATCACGGCCACGAGATGAGCATCCGCATGAGCCGCGGCTTGTTCAGCCGCAGCACCAAGGCCAAGTGCCAAATCACCTTCACGGGAGACGAAGCCCCCGAAGGATTGTTGAAGATACAGGACGAACTGCAGAAGTTCATGTAAAGGAGAAGACTGATGAGTGATAAGTACGCACACGAGATGCCCTTCTTGCTTGTCGGGCCCACCATGCTCTTCCTACACGATGGAGTCGAGTATGTGAAGGACGGTGTCCCGGTCAGTAAGGAGAAGCCAACCAATGCTTTGATAGCTTTGGGCGGCAAACGCGTCACCTTCGACGACCAGACGATGGTGTATGCTCTATTCCCAGAGGAGGAACAGCCATCATGAAGGAGCTTGAACAATTCCTAAGCAACGTCGTGGACACCCTCAACGAGATGTCCCAGGTCCGTGGTAACTTTCAGCGCAACATGAGGCGTGACTTCGGACACGTCAGTGTGCCTGATCTATGCGGAGCACAGCACCTACCCGCCGGTATACTTGACACAGAGGAAGACGAAGTCCTCACCCGCATAAGCACCAAGAAGCTCTGTCTGGACACGGCAGAGCTTCGTATACGCTCCAAGCAGGTGGCACTTCAGGAGGCCATGCGGAAGTGGCCGTACGACATAAACGAACTGCTGAATCAGGCATTCGAAGACACGACCGCCGTGAAGGTATCCGACATGGAGGTTTACCCGTCGCTGGACGGTTTCACGTTCGGCATCCTGGCCTCCGTGCTCGTACTGCATAAGATTGCGGATCTGAAGGCCCAGTGTACGAGTACGGCCAATGCGTACTTCATACCACCTGGGGCAGATCCAATGTGTGTGCTACTCAGAGACGAGGAGGGTGACTGATGGCTACAGGTAATGTAGAAGCAACCATAGACGACGACATCCAGGAGCTTGAAGACTTCGAC
>Ga0316196_10000155_pt1 | contig 22757 bp, 20 predicted proteins | sample Eddsed2cm_MG_FD_204938 | JGI IMG/M metagenome (GOLD analysis project Ga0316196, IMG submission 204938) | Coastal sediment microbial communities from Maine, United States - Eddy sediment 2 cm | ecosystem: Environmental > Aquatic > Marine > Coastal > Sediment | place: USA: Maine | collected... | reverse complement strand
TTTCGTCAGACCATAAACGCCGTTGTTCTCAATGATGTAGCACATATTCAGGTTGCGCCGGATCGCGTGCACGAATTGGCCGGCACCGATCGACAACGAGTCACCGTCGCCCGAAACACCAATGTAAGTCAATTTGCGATTTGCCGCATTCGCGCCGGTCGTTACTGACGGCATGCGCCCGTGAACTGAATTGAAGCCATGCGACTGGCTTACAAAATAGGCCGGCGTCTTGGACGAACAACCGATGCCACTCATTTTTGCAAGCATGTGCGGCTCGATATTCAGCTCGAACACGGCCTGGATAATCGCGGCCGTTACTGAATCATGGCCACAGCCTGCGCAAAGCGTCGACACGGCACCCTCATAGTCCCTGACAGTCAGGCCGAGCGAATTTCGCGGCATGCCCGGATGAGAGATCTTCGGTTTGGCGATATAGGTCATGCAGCCTGCCCCTTGGAGTGCTCTTCGAGTACCCGCTTCACTACGAAGTCGGCATTCAGAGACATGCCGTTGTAATGCAGCACCGGAATGAGTTTCTTCGGATCCGCATCGCAATCCAGGATCAGCAAGGTGCGCAGTTGAGCATCGCGATTCTGTTCGACGACGTAGATGACATCGTGCTGTTCAATGAACTCCCTCACCGAGTCGTTGAACGGGAATGCTTTGGCACGGCAGTAGTTCATTGAGATGTTCTGTGCAGCGAGCAAATCGAGCGCCTCCTTGCATGCGCCGTCCGAACTGCCGACGCTCAATATTCCGGCTTTATTGAACTTGGAATATTTAATTTCGGGCTCGGGAACGATCGATCGTGCCGTTTCCCACTTCACCAACAGGCGGTCGACAACGTCCTGATAGTCGTCTGAATTTTCTGTGTAAGCGCCGTACTTCGTGTGGCCCGAGCCGCGCGTGAAGTAAGACCCTTTTGGGTGCTGGCCGGGTAACGTGCGATAAGGAATGCCGTCGCCATCGACATCGAGATAGCGGTAAAACTTCTCCATGTTCTCGAGATCCTCGGCATTCAGCACCTTGCCACGATCAGGAACGCGGCTATCATCGTATTCGAAATCAGGCACCATCCAGTCATTCATGCCAATGTCGAGATCCGACAACACCATGACGGGTGTCTGCAGGCGCTCGCTGAGATCAAACGCGTCCTGAGCCATCGTGAAGCATTCAGCAGGGTCGCCGGGGAAAAGCAGCACGTGCTTCGTGTCACCGTGGGAGGCGTACGCGCAGCTCATTATGTCGGCCTGCTGTGTGCGCGTGGGCATACCAGTGGATGGACCTGTACGTTGCACGTTAAACACAACGGCGGGCAATTCCGCATAGTAGGCATATCCCAGGAATTCGCTCATCAGCGAAATGCCGGGACCGCTGGTCGGTGTAAACGACCGGGCACCGTTCCAGCTTGCGCCGAGAACCATACCAATGGCGGCGAGTTCATCTTCAGCCTGGATGATGCAGTAGGTGCGTTTACCGGTTTCTTCGTCGACCCGGTACTGGGAACAGAATGACCGAAACGCATCCATCAGGGACGTTGACGGTGTAATGGGATACCAGGCGCCCACAGTCGCCCCGGCGTACATGCACCCGAGTCCCGCCGCAGTATTTCCATCGATAACGATATGTCCCTTGGTGCGGTCCATCGCTTCGACCTTCATCGGCAACGGGCAAACGAAATTCTCCGTCGCATAATCGTAACCGAGGCGTATCGCCTTCATATTCGAATCGATGAGGTGAGGCTTTGAAGCAAATGTCTCTTCGAGCATCGCCGTAATCGTGTTGAGATCAATGTCGAGCAGCGCCGCCACCGCGCCGACATACGCAATATTCTTCATCAGGATGCGTGCGCGCGCACCATCGAAATTCTCATTGCACATTCTCGACAGAGGAATGCCGAGCACGGTTACGTCATCGCGATCCAGCAGCTTGCTGCGCGGCCAGGTCGAGTCGTAGACCAGCCATCCGCCCGGCGCGAGTTCAGCAAGGTCTCTGGCGTAGGTCTGTGCATTCATCGCAACCATCAGGTCGACGCGATTCGAACGTGCCTGGTAACCATCGCCGGTCACACGAATCTCGTACCAGGTCGGCAATCCCTGGATATTGGACGGAAAGTAATTCTTGCCGACGACGGGGATACCCATGCGGAAGATCGACTTCATCAACAAGCCATTCGCGCTCGCTGATCCGGTGCCGTTGACCGTACCTATCTTGATCACAACGTCGTTGACTGAGGCCACGTGAATACTCTGTTAGGCGGCCGGCGCCGCAGCATCCTGATGCTCACCGGCGGCTTCGTCGCTCGCATACGGCAGCAATACCGTTGATTTCTGCATATCCCATGCACCTGTAGGACAGCGTTCCGCACACAGACCACAGTGCACACAAAGGTCCTCATCCTTGACCATGACGCGACTCGTCTGTGGCAGATCTTCGGAGACGTAAAGAGCCTGCTCGAGATTTTCCGCGGGTGCCGACAAGCGAGTCCGCAAATCAGCCTCGTCACCGTTTTCGGCAATGGTCAGGCAATTGACCGGGCAGATATCGATACATGCGTCGCATTCAATACAAAGCTTCGCGGCGAATACCGTTTGGATATCACAGTTGAGACAGCGCTCGACCTCCTGGACTGCCTGTTCCGCAGTGAATCCGAGTTCGACTTCGATATCGAGCTTCTTGAAGCGCTCCTTGAGGTCGACGTGCGGCATCAGGCGCCTGGCTGCCGGATCGTAATCGTTCGAATAGCTCCATTCGTGCATGCCCATTTTCTGGGTAGCCAGGTTCACGCCGACTGGCAACCTGTCCTTGAGACTCTCACCCTGGCAGTGCTTGTGCATCGAGATCGCCGCTTCGTGGCCATGCGCGACAGCCCAAATAATATTTTTCGGACCGAACGCGGAGTCGCCGCCGAAGAAAATGCCTTCCCGAGAACACATCATCGTTTCTTCATCGACGACCGGGCATTCCCACTCATCGAACTCAATGCCGATGTCGCGCTCGATCCATGGGAACGCATTGTCCTGGCCGATAGCGAGGATGACGTCATCGCAGGGAATGGTCACTTCGCCTGTCACGGCGCCACGATCGATGCGTCCCTGCTCATCGACGTTGTACTCCATCAACTCGAAGGTCATACCAACGAGCTTGCCGTCCTCGAGGACGAATTCCTTGGGCGAGTGGTTGACGATGATCTCAACGTTTTCCTCTTCGGCATCTTCAAGCTCCCAGTCGGACGCTTTGAAAAAGCCGCGCGGCTTGCGCGCCATCACCTTGACATCTTTGGCGCCAATTCGCAGCGATGTACGGCAACAGTCCATCGCCGTATTGCCAACGCCGATAATCAGGACCTTTTCACCGATTTTCTCAATATGATCGAATGCAACCGACTCAAGCCAGTCGATGCCGATATGGATGTTCTCGGAGTCGTAACGGCCCGGAATTTCGAGATTCTTGCCCCTGGGCGCGCCTGTGCCCACGAAAACTGCGTCGAAGCCGTCGTCGAGCAAGTCTTTCATGCTGTCGATGCGGTGATTCATCTTCAGGTCGACACCGATATCGAGAATGTAACCAATCTCTTCATCAAGCACTTTGGGCGGCAGGCGGAACTGCGGGATGTTGGTCCGCATCAGGCCACCGGTCTTCTCGAGGGCTTCGAAGATGGTGACCTCATAACCGAGCGGTGCGAGATCATTGGCGACCGTCAATGAGGCACAGCCTGCGCCAATCAGGGCAATTCGCTTGCCATTGGTCTGCTGTGGGGCTTTGGGCAACGAGGCAGTGACATCGTCACGATGGTCCGCGGCCACTCGCTTGAGGCGGCAGATAGCCACTGGACGATCCTCGACACGGCCGCGACGACACGCTGGCTCGCAGGGTCGGTCACAAACCCGGCCCAGGATGCCTGGAAATACATTTGACTTACGATTCTCTATATACGCATCGCTGAAGCGCCCCTGGGCGATCAGCCGAATATATTCAGGAACATCGGTGTGGGCAGGACATGCCCACTGGCAATCGACGACCTTGTGGAAGTACTCAGGGTTGGAGGTGTCAGTCGGTTTCATTCCATGCTCGCGCCGGTCATAATCATGCAGCCGACTTTGGGTCCGATCCCTTGAATGGCGCTAGCATAACGGGATCGACCGGAAAGTAAATACTTAAGTTCGGCCTGACGGGAGCGCGGCAATTCGAGCCGCTGACCGCGATGGCATCCGTCAATTCACCGCGTCAATCATCGACGAAAATGTATGCCCCGCAAACGGCGAGCAGTGACATTTGACGAATTCATGTCTGTTTGCGAGCGTTGCCCGTGTGTGCGATAACCGCTGTGGCACTTCATTATTGGGCGGACAATGAGCGAAATCGATTACCTGGAACGGATTCAGAACGCGTCGGTCTACGACGTCGCAATCCGGTCTCCGCTTGAGCTCGCGAACAATTTGTCGGCCCGACTCAATAATCGCGTCTGGCTGAAGCGCGAAGACCTGCAGCCGGTCTTCTCATTCAAGCTTCGTGGCGCATACAACAAGCTCGCATCACTGCCTGACAGCGAGCTGGCGAACGGAATCATTTGCAGTTCGGCCGGGAACCACGCGCAGGGTGTTGCGCTGGCTGCGAAGTGTCGCGGCGTTCGGTCTGTCATCGTAATGCCGGTTACGACGCCGTCGATCAAGGTCGATGCAGTGAAGGCGCTGGAGGGTGATGTCATCCTGTTCGGTGACACCTATGACGATGCCTATGCGCATGCGCGCGCTCTCGAGAAAAAGCACGGCTACGTCTTCATACACCCGTTCGATGATCCTGAGGTCATTGCGGGCCAGGGTACGATCGGCATGGAGATTCTTGACCAGATAGATGGCGACATCGACGCGCTGTTTGTACCGGTCGGTGGCGGCGGACTGATCGCCGGCATCGCAAGTTACGTCAAAGCCGTGCAGCCTGGCGTCCGCATTATCGGCGTAGAGCCCGAAGACTCCTCGGCCATGCGCGATTCCATTGCAGCCGGCAGACCCGTCGTTCTGGATCACGTAGGCATTTTTGCGGACGGCGTAGCGGTGCGGCGCGTCGGCGATGAGACGTTTCGGCTTTGCCAGCAGCACGTGGACGAGTTCATCACGGTCGATACCGACCAGATATGCGCTGCCATCCGTGACATTTTTGAAGACACGCGCTCTATTGTTGAGCCCGCCGGCGGACTCAGCGTTGCGGGACTCAAGAAATATGCCGCCGATAACAATATCTCCGGGCAAACGCTCGTTACGATCAATTGTGGCGCCAACGTCAATTTCGATCGCCTGCGGCACATCGCAGAGCGTGCTGCGGTGGGTGAACACACTGAAATGCTCCTTGCCGTGGAAATCCCGGAAGAGCCGGGCAGTTTCAAACGGTTTTGCGAGATGCTTGGTCGACGCGGCGTCACCGAATTCAACTATCGATACAGCGACTCGCGGAAGGCCCATATTTTCGTTGGCGTGCAATTGAGTCGTGGTGAACAGGAACAACATGAACTCGTCTCACAGCTCCGCGATGGCGGATATCCTGTCGAGGATCTGAGCAATAACGAAATGGCCAAGCTGCACGTGCGCCACATGGTCGGAGGGCGCTCCACCGGCGTAGAGAACGAACGCCTGTTTCGATTCGAATTTCCCGAACGGCCGGGCGCACTCCTCGAATTCCTTAACGCGGTCGGCAACGACTGGAACATCACCCTGTTTCATTATCGAAATCACGGTTCGGACTATGGCCGCATTCTCGCGGGCATCGATGTCCCGGAAGGCGACACCGACCGCCTGGAAGCGCACCTCGCTGAGCTCGGGTACGCTCACTGGGAAGAAAGCGATAACCCCGCGTACGCAATGTTTCTTTCCTGAGCTATGTCGCGCAACCGACCGGCTAGATAGTTTCATCGGAAACCCCGGTTTCGGCATATGCGACCGCATTATGCCTTTTTGGTTGCAACCAACTCGGCGGTGCGCGCATCTAAAATTTGAACACACCCGATCATAGTTGGCGAAAACAAACTACTGAACCCCATGTATGCGGTTTGTTTCGTGACGATTGGCGGTGGCATTTGCCACCGCCTTTTTTTACCACATCTCGCGCATACGCGACGCTACGTCGAGGCGCTTGTCGGATTGCACCTGTTGCCGCGGCGCATTCGCTTCGCCCCGACCGTGGAACCGCCGTTCCATCGTCTCAAGTAACGCATCGGTCAGGAATCGGCTGCGAGCCCCGTAGACATGTTTGTCGCCATCGCGGCGTTGTTGCGTCACGTGGTACTTGAGCGGTGCGACCAGGGAAAGCGATTGTTTGGCTCGGGTCATGGCAACGTACAACAGGCGACGCTCCTCCTCGATCATCGCCGGTTTGCCCGTTGCAAACTCAGAGGGGAAGTTGCCGTCGGACACGTTGAGCACAAACACCGCTTCCCACTCCTGTCCCTTGGCAGAGTGCACAGTGGACAACACGAGATAATCTTCGTCGAGCAGCGGGTCGCCGGCAAGGTCACCCGCAGCGCTGGGCGGGTCCAGCGTTAACTCGGTCAAAAAGCGCTCCCGTGTCGCATAGCGTCCCGATATTTGCTCGAGTTGTTCGAGGTCTGCCTCGCGCGTGTCCAGGCCATCGTAAAGTCGTTCGAGATGGGGCTGGTACCAGCGACGCACAGCCGCTATCTGTGCCTGCCAGCCAGAGTCATCGGCCTCGGCGCCAGACAGATTTTTCATCAGCTCGCAGAAATCCGGCCAGTTTCCTGCAGTAGCCGCCGGCGGCCGGAAACCGGCGAGCGCCGGAAACAGGAACTCACCCGCTTCAAGTTGCTCATAACAGCGTGCGGCATTCGACGGCCCCATCCCAGGCAATAATTTCAGTATCCGGAATGCTGCAACCTGGTTGCGAGGATTCTCTGCCCACTTGAGCACTGACAGCATGTCCTTTACGTGCGCCGCCTCGAGAAACTTCAGCCCTCCGTACTTCACGTAGGGAATATTCCGCCGCACCAGTTCGAGCTCAAGTCGATCGCTGTGGTGTGCGCCGCGGAACAATACTGCCTGGTCCATGAGCTGCATGCCCATCTCGCGGTTGCCCAGGATCGCTTCGACAACGTATTCGGTTTCGGCATCACTGTCTTCGACCGTGACGTAACTCGGTTTGCCACCCGTTTTGCCATCGGCGTACAGGTTCTTTCGGTATTGACGCTCGCTGGCGGCAATCAGACCATTTGCTGCGTTCAGAATTTCCTGAGTTGAGCGGTAATTCTGTTCGAGTGTCACAACTTCTGACGTCGGCATGAACTGGTCCGGAAAGCCGAGAATATTCTCCACATCAGCCGCGCGAAACGAGTAAATCGATTGCGCATCATCACCAACCACAGTGACACCCTGACCTTCCGGTTTCAGCGCACGCAGGATCTCTGCCTGCACGATATTCGTGTCCTGGTATTCGTCGACGAGCACATGATCGAACCATGCTCCGATCTGCCCGGCAAACTCTTCGTCAGCAACCAGGTGGTACCAGTAGAGCAGCAGATCGTCATAGTCGAGCACCTGGCAATGCTGCTTGCGCGCGACGTAGTGCCTGAATAATTCCCGCAGTTCGGCTTCCCAATCGGCACACCATGGGTAGGACTCGTCCAGAACGTCGGCGAGCGATTTGCGCGTATTGACGCAACGCGAGTAGATAGCGAGACAGGTATCCTTTTTCGGAAAGCGCCGCGACTTTTTTGTCAATGCCAGCTCATGCCTTGTTACGTCGATGACATCCGCCGCGTCGCTTCGATCGAGGACCGAGAAGCCCGGGTCAAGACCCACATTCGCAGCAAATCGTCGTAGCAGTCGATTGGCGACCGAATGGAATGTGCCGGACCAGGGCAAAATTCCGGCCGGAATCGCATTTGCGCTCCTGCCGGCCAGCGCCTGACGCACGATGGCATCGACCCGTCGCGTCATCTCCTGCGCAGCCCGCCGCGTGAAAGTCAGCAGCAATATGCGCTCGGGGCTCACGCCTTCGACAATCAGGTGTGCCACACGATGCGCGAGCGTCATTGTCTTGCCCGTACCGGCTCCGGCGATGACGAGCAGCGGCCCGGAACGGAACGGCTCGTTCGGTTCCTTGCTGCCGTATTCGGCAGCCTGACGCTGCGCTGGATTCAGCAACGCCAGGTAATCCTCGATACGCTCGGCCGCCTGCACCTGATTTCCCCTGTGGAAAAGTCTGTATTTTTATACAGTACTGGATGGATTTACAAGTTCAGGTGGTTGGTTTTATGAGAAATTCTTCTATCAGCCGCGCCAGAACGGCCGGTTGTTCGAAATGCAGCATGTGCCCGGAGTCGTCGATCCACGCGGTGCGGCGCCGCGGAAACGGCAGGTTTTCAGGTGACGCAAAGTCACTGTCACGCCCGGCCACGAGCAACACATCGGCCGTCACCTCACGCCAGCAGGCTTCAACTTCAGCGAGCCGGTACAGGACGGGGTTTGGTAATTTGTGCGCAGGGTGGAGTCGCAGCCGCACCGCGGCATCGCCGACGTCACTGGCCCATTGCCGCGCCACAAACTCTGCTTGTGGCCGGCTCATGCGCGGATTCCTGTGCCGGATCGACTCTGCCAACACGGAGTAGCTGTCACGCACTGTGGGTTCGGGAAGATGACGACCGCGCTCCACCCATTCCCGGTAGCGGCGCGGTGCCTCCGACGGTGCGCTGTCAGGCAAACCAAAGCCCTCAAGATTGACCAGTGCAGCCACCCGCTCCGGAAATGCCCCAGCGTATAGCCCGGCAATGTTGCCACCCATGCTGTGGCCAATGAGGCGCACCGGGCTGTCCGCACTGTAGTGGCTTAGCAGGCGATCAAGGTCTGCCAGGTAGTCCGGAAACCAAAATGCCTCTGTATCAGGCTGCGTGCGACCAAAACCGCGCCAGTCCGGCGCGACCACCAGCCAGTCGTGCCGAAATTCGTCGACAACGAACTGGAAGGTCCCTCCAGCATCAGCAAATCCGTGCAGAAAGACGAGCAAAGGCGCCTCTTTTTTGCCCCACTCTGTCACGGCATAGTCGATGCCGCGCACATTGATCTGCGCCATACGCGGCACTTCTTTGGGTTCGTAAACCTGCTCTTCGGACATGGGAATGCATGATGCCCTATTCCGCACGGCGTGTAGTCTGTATAAATGCGCTCATGACTCTCGACATTGCCATTGTCCTGATCATCCTCGGCGTTTCGCTGATCCTCTTTATCAGCGAAGTCATTCGTATGGATCTCGTCGCGCTGCTCGTTCTCGGCGCGCTTGCACTTACGGGCCTCGTAACGGCCGATCAGGCCTTCGACGGCTTCTCGAACGGTGCCGTGATCACGGTCTGGGCAATGTTCATTCTGAGCGAAGGCCTGACGCGCACAGGGATTGCCGACATCATCGGCCGGCAGGTCATGAAACTGGGTGGGCGGCGCGAAGTCACGATGATCCTGGTCATTATGGTCACGGGCGCCGTACTGTCAGCCTTTATGAACAACATTGGCGTTGCCGCGCTCATGCTACCCGTCGTCGTCGATGTCGCGCGTCGCACACGCATTCCCGCGTCGCGCTTGTTGATGCCGCTGGCGTACTCCACGTTGCTGGGCGGCCTGATGACCATGATCGGCACGCCACCCAACCTGCTCATCAGTGAGTCGCTGACGCGTTTCGGTTTCGAACCCTTCAAATTGTTTGATTTCACGCCCATTGGCGGCGCGGTCATGGCGGTCGGCGTGATATTCGTCGCTTTCTTCGGCCGATTTCTTCTGCCCAAGCAGGTCGCGGAACACGGCAAGCATGTCAGTCAGCGCAGCCTGCGCGCGCAATATAAGTTGCACGAGCGCACCTTTATGATGCGTGTGCCGACAAACTCTATCCTGGTCGGAAAGACTCTCGCCGAGAGCCGCATCGGAACGTCGACCGGACTGATCATTCTTGCGCTCGTGAGACAGGGTCGCAGCGAACCATTGCCGAGCCGGCAAACCATCCTGCGCGGGGGAGATGGCATCCTTGTGCAGGGTCGCGTGGATCAATTCCGCGAACTGCGGCGCTGGAGTGACCTCGTCATCGAGCGCGAAGCGCCGGTCCTGAAATCCATGGTCGCCGCAAAGATAGCCTATGCGGAAGTCACAATTTCGGACACATCTCCACTTGTCTCGGAACTCGTTCGTCACGCCGCGTTTCGAACGCGCTTCAATGTCTCCGTTGTCGGTTTGCGGCGGCGCAACCAGTACCGACTGACCAACCTGGCCTACGTTCCGTTGCGCAAGGGTGAGCGAGTGCTCGTGCAGGGCGAGGTCGATGCGGTAGCTCAGCTGGAGAAGTTCTCCGACTTCACTGAAGTGGAGTTACTGACAGGCGAGCGTCTCGACGAGCAATACCGTACCGACGAACGCATGTTCGTCGTCAGACTGCCGAAGGAAAGCGATCTTGCCGGTGCCTCACTGAAGAAGAGCCGGCTGCCCGATGTTTTCGACTTTCGCGTTGTGGCAATCTTCCGCGACAGTGCTCTGACCGTGATGCCTCGCGGAGACGAAATTCTCGTCGGCGGCGACTTGCTTTTGATTGAGGGGCAACCTGGTGACCTCGATGTACTGCGAGGTTTACAGGAATTTGAAATCGAAACCTCGGTCCCGGCCAACCTGGGTGCGTTTGAGTCGGAGCGCCTGACCCTCATGGACGCGACACTCGATCCTCGTAGCACACTTGCGGGACTCACCGTTGGGGAGCTTAACTTCCGTGAGCGCTACGGTATCGAACTCGCCGGAATCTGGCGCGAGGGCGAGATGGTAGGCACGGATATCGCCGACGAGCGATTACAGATTGGCGACGCGTTGCTGCTGCTCGGTCCGCGTGAGCGCCTGCAGCTGCTGTCGACGGATTCTGACTTCCTGATTCTGACACCCCTTGGCCAGAAACCACCGGACACGCGCCGTGCGCCTTTGGCGGCGTTTATCATGCTCGCGGTCGTCGTGTCCGTCATGATGGGGAAGGCGCCGATTTCTGTCGCAGCGGTTGTCGGCGGCAGCATCATGGTGCTCACGGGCTGTCTCAATATGGAACAGGCGTATCGGGCGATCGACTGGCGCGCGATTTTCCTGATAGCCGGCATGTTGCCCCTGGGAACGGCGATGGCTGATTCCGGGGCGGCCACCTATCTCGCGGGCCAGGTCATGGCGCTACTTGGTGACGCCGGCCCGTGGCCCGTCATCATGGGCCTGTATGTCCTGACGGCCATGGCGACGATGATAATTCCGACAGCCGCACTTGTGGTCCTGATGGCGCCGATCGTGCTGTCAGCGATGGGCGACATGGGTCTGCGGCCCGAAACCGCAATGATGGCCGTCGCGATGGCGGCGTCAGCGAGTTTCACCAGCCCGATTTCTCACCCTGCAAACATCCTCGTTATGGGTCCAGGCGGTTACCGTTTCATCGACTATCTCAAGGTCGGTGTTCCGCTGACAATCGTCGTATTTATTGCGGTCATGGTCTTACTGCCCATCTTGTGGCCGTTACAAGCAATGTAAGGAAGCAAGGGGACATGGTGAATACAGTCGTTATTGCAGGCGCCGGACACGGTGCCGGCCAAGTTGTCGCAACACTCAAGCAAAAGAAATTTGCGGGCAAGATCATCCTGATAGGTGACGAAGCACAACTCCCCTACCAACGACCGCCGCTATCAAAGAAGTTCCTGGCCGGTGAGCTCGATGCAGAACGCCTGCATTTTAAGCCAGCATCGTTCTACGACGATCCGCAGATCGAGGTGCACCTCAACACGAGAATTGAACGCATCGATCGTGCGGGGAAAACGGTCATCGCCAGCGAAGGCGTCGAATTTTCCTATGACAAGCTCGTTCTCGCGCTTGGATCACGAGTGCGCAAGATTGAGGTGCCGGGACACGACCTGCCCGGCATTCATTACCTGCGCAGCATTGCCGACGTCGAAGCGATCCGCAGTAAAATATCGGGCAACAAGAATCTTGTTATCGTCGGCGCAGGCTACATCGGGCTTGAGGTGGCGGCCGTCTGTCGCCAGCAGGGTCTCGATGTCACGGTCATTGAAATGGCTGACCGCGTATTGAGTCGGGTTGTTTCGCCCAACGTCTCCGATTACTACCAACTCGAACACACGAAACACGGCGTGAAGCTCTTGCTGTCGACAGGCCTCGCGGCGTTCGAAGGCAAGCGACGCGTCAAGCGCGTTATAACCGACGACGGACAAGAAATTCCGGCCGACTTTGCCGTTGTCGGCGTAGGCATTTTGCCAAACTCAGAAATCGCCGAAGCGGCTGGTCTCGACGTTGTCAACGGCATCATCGTCGATGACACATGTCAAACGGCCGACCCTGATATTTACGCGATCGGTGACTGCACTTCCCACCCCAACGCTATTTACGGACGCCTGTTACGGCTCGAGTCGGTTCACAATGCTCTCGAACAGGCAAAGACGGCTGCCAGTAATATCTGCGGCGTCGAATCACACTACTCCCAGGTACCTTGGTTCTGGTCAGACCAGTACGAACTCAAGCTGCAGATCGCAGGTTTGTCAGAAGGCTATGATGACGTTGTATTACGCGGCGACCCGTCGAGCGGCAGCTTCGCGTGCTGCTACCTCAAAGATGGTGCGCTTATCGCCGTCGATGCGATTAACTCTCCGCACGAATTCATGCAGTCGAAAGCGTTGATCGCGAGACATGCGAAGATTGATCGGAACAAACTTGCCGACGCTGAAATAGCGCTCAAGGATCTGGTGTAGCGTCCGGAGTTGGCGCCGGCAGCTCGACAGCCAACTTGCCGTCAACGGCGACCGGACCGTGTTTCACGGAATAGGCTTTTGCAAGTAGCGACTCGACACCATCGGTGTCGAGGTCAGCAAATTCTCCGCTGCCACCGAACACTCTCGCTGTACCCAGCGCACCGGGCCCCGACGTGATGGTGCCGCTCCAGTTGCCACGCCAGTTGTCACCGGAACTCCGATAGGCCGGGATCACGATTTCCCGCAGATAGCTCCAGTAATTTTCCCGCTGTTCGACGAACAGGCTTCCCCGGCCGGGTAAGTAGATGTGCCAGGCGCTGTCGATGATCGCTTCGCCGTTAAGAATTCTCGTGCTCTCGGAGCGGGACGAAAACTTGATGCCGATCGCAGCTGGCTGATTGCGACTGTCCCGCAGCACGGTCGCCATAGTGTCGGTGAGGCGTACGGTTGGCTCCCAGAGCTGCAGCACTTTGGAAGGATATGGCGCAACTGTCGACTGGCCATCGTTCGTAAAGATCAGCGCATCTGTTGCAACTGCGGAGTAATTCAAAGTGATGACGTCATTGTCAGAAACTGACAGCGGCGACAATTTATTCTGTGACGTCATGGGGTTGTAGTACAGCAGCGCCAGGAACGCGACAGCCCCCACGGCCATACCGGCGATAAGCGAAATCAGGTACTTCATTCTTCGTCGACCTCTTTCGCAACAAATGCGGTAGTGAGTTCGATACGCCCCGTCGGTGCGTCCTCGGCGCCGGACGTATCTGCCACCCAATGCTCGGTGACGCGACCGACCAGTGGAGCGAACTCGCGAGTCCCCGCTGCGAGATTTCCTGCGCGATATCCATCCTCAAGCGGTTCAGCCTGCATGACCACATACGCCGAACCTCGCGCCGGCAGGTGCAGTACCCACTCTACGATGTCTCCTGATGACGCGTTATTTGCGGCAATACGGCTCGCGACGCCCACGACTGCATCTTTGCCATTGCGAATTTTGAACAGCTCAGCCCTTGTGTCCGCGAAAAGCGGATCAACGGGCCACTCCAGCCCTACCGGCAACGGCTCTTTCTGGGATGGCGCACCTATCATGACGCGATCCATGGGAATATTGACGTGAAAAGACTCGGTATTGCCGCGGTTCGGCTGAACGACGATTAATGACTGCTCACGAGATTGGTTAACGGCCGGATAGTAATGCAAGGCCGCCGCCGCACCGGCGACGCCCAGCAGGATTCCCGCTATGAAGGTCTTGAACATGTGCCAAGTTTAGTTAAATTGGCTCTGCCATCACACTCCACACCATTAATTTGTGACAGAACGCACATAAGGCAGGCCACATAATCATGACAACGCCCATTTGCCTCTGGTCAGGCCCTCGAAATGTGTCGACAGCCCTGATGTACAGTTTTGCCCAGCGCGATGATATCCGCGTCATTGACGAGCCACTGTATGGCCATTACCTGCGTGTATCCGGTGCCGATCATCCAGGCGGGCAGGATGTGATGGACGCAATGAACTGCGATGGTGATGCCGTAATGAGCGCGTTGATCGAGCAACAAGCCCACGATCCAACGAAGCGCCTGTTCATCAAACACATGGCACACCATCTGGTCGGCCTCGATCTCGGCTTCCTGCGCAAGACCTGCAATCTCTTTCTGATTCGGGATCCGAAGGAAATGTTACCGTCGCTGACTGTCCAGGTTCCGCACGCACAACTTGCGGATACGGGTATGAAACGACAATGGGAGCTGTATTCAGAACTGCTGTCTGAGGGGCAGCGGCCCGCTATTCTCGATTCGCGAGAGTTACTGCTCGACCCCGAAGGTGTCCTCCGGCAGCTTTGCGATCACCTTGGCCACACGTTCACAGCCGACATGTTGCATTGGCCGGCCGGGCCGCGCGCTGAAGATGGCGTATGGGCGCCTCACTGGTACCATGCCGTGCATCAGAGCACGGGGTTTGCAGCGTATACACCGAAGCTTGATTTCCCCACACACCTCGAGTCGCTTCTGATGGAATGCCAGCCGTGGTATGAACTGCTATTCGAACAGGCGATTCGCGCTAAAAACTTCGGAGACCGACCATGAAATTGCCAGACCCGCGAAATAAGGACATCGTTGTTTACGTTGGTGGCGAGCTTGTCCATCGCGACGAGGCGCGTGTTTCCGTTTTTGACAGCGTCGTCCAGGGCGGTGATGCCGTCTGGGAAGGTTTGCGTGTTTATGACGGCCGCATTGCCGCGCTCGAAGGGCACCTGGAACGTTTGCAAAATTCCGCCAAGACACTGGCGTTCGAAGCCGTGCCTTCCAGCGACGAGGTGCGCGACGCGATATTCCAGACACTGGAAGCAAACGGCATGCGTGATGAGGCACACATGCGGCTGACCCTGACGCGCGGTGAGAAAGTCACATCCGGAATGAATCCGAAGTTCAACCAGTCCGGCTGCACGCTGATCGTCCTTGCGGAATGGAAGCCATCCGTTTATTCAGACAGCGGCATTCGTGTCATTACAGCATCCACTCGCCGTAACACGCCGCAATGCCTGGACTCAAAGATTCACCACAACAATCTGCTCAACAATATCCTCGCATCAATCGAAGCCAACGTTGCGAACGTGGACGCTGCGATAATGCTGGACATCCAGGGGTTTATATCCGAAACGAACGACACAAATTTGTTCATCGTCAAGAACGGTGCAGTCAGCACGCCGCATGCGGATAGCTGCCTGCCCGGCCTCACTCGAAAGATGATCCTCGACATTTGCGCTGAGAACGAAATCCCGGCAGACGAAAGGAACCTCTCGTTAACCGAGCTGTATACGGCTGACGAAGTATTTACGAGCGGGACAATGGGTGAACTGACACCCATTCTTGAGGCTGACGGGCGACAAATCGCCAGCGGCGCAGTCGGAGACATGACCCGCCGCTTGCAGCAACTTCACCGGGAATTTGCGTTCGAACACGGCACGAAACTACCGTTCTGAATTACTCCGACGCGAAATAGTGTTCGAGATATTCATCGAAGCTGATGTCATCGCCGGCTTCGATGTCTTTCTGGCGCTCGAGTGAGCCTTGCGCCTCCTGGCTGAACTCTTCGTGTCGCGCTTTCGACATCGGGTTGATGGCTGCAAAATAGTCACGGTGGCCGCGCGCCACCGAGATCGCGTAATCGAAGAAGCTGTTGCCACCACTTTTCAATTCGTGAAGTAGTTGCGCCGAAGGCGTCGCGTCAGGCGTATCAACAAGTCCCCGCATCGAATCGACTGCCTGGGTATAAGACTCTCCACCCTCCGCCACATCTATCTGGCCTGCGATCATGCCAACTTTGTTGAGTATGTCCGTCGCCCATGTCTTCAACGAGACCTCTTTGCCATCACGGAGGAGACGGAACGCGGGATCACGGCCTTCTTTCGCCACGTGCGACTGATTACGCGACGTTTCATCCAGGGCCGCGGCATCGAACGGCGGACTATCTTCGAGGAGGCAGTAAATGAGAAACGCCTCCATGAACCGCATTGTGTTCTGGTTGATACCAGCGGGATCGTCGACATTGATATCAAGGGAGCGAATTTCTACGTACTCGATGCCACCCCGTTTGAGTGCCGCTGTCGGCCGTTCCCCGGAGTGTGCGACACGCTTCGGTCGAACCGAACTGTAATACTCATTCTCGATCTGCAACTGGTTAGCCGACAACTGCCGGTACTTTCCGTCTACCTTGACACCGATAGTCTCGTAGTCGGGCTCCGGCGTGTTGAGTGCATTCTGCAAATCACCAATGTAGTCATCAAGGTTGTTCAGGGATATGTTGATGCGCGACTGATTTTGATTACTGTAGCCGAGATCGCTCATCCTGAGCGACGTGCCGAACGGCGCATACCAGGTGTCGCCACTGAGTTCCTGCATGCCTATATCGGCGCCGCTTCCGAACGATTTACACATCGCCGGCGAGGCACCAAACAGATAAAGAGTCAGCCAGCCAAAGCGGCGAAAATTTCGAATCAGGCCGAGGTACTGGTTGGAACGAAACGCCTGCTCGTCGCCCGCGTCACCGACGGCTGACTGGTAGCGGGGCCAGAATGATTCGGGAAGTGAGTAATTGAAGTGAATTCCGGCAATCGTCTGCATGTGACGCCCGTAGCGGAAACCAAGACCACGACGGTAGATTGTCTTCATCTGGCCGACATTGGACTTTCCGTAACGAGCAAGCGGAATTTTCGCATCCGCAGGAATACGACACGGCATGCTCGCGACCCAGAGTAACTCGTCGTCAAGGCATTCGTAGGCAAACTGATGTACGTCGCACAAGAACCGAAGCGCTTCCCAGGTGCTTGAATACACGGGTGTAACAAATTCGAGAAGCGCCTCCGAAAAATCCGTCGTTATAAATCGATTGGTCAGCGCAGACCCGAGCCCCGCTGGATGCGGTTTGCGCGACAGGTATCCATCCAGATCGAGTCGCAAGGCTTCCTTCTCGATACCTTTAAGACCACCGCCCAATGACACACTGCCTGTCGTTAAGGCGTTGAATCGTTTGTCGAATATCTGGCTCAAATCGTTCTTCTTGGTCGAGCGCCTGCTCAATCGACGGCGCGTTCTTCAAAGCCCGGCCCGCTGTTTTACCATAAGCGTCGCTCCGGTGCGTGCATGGCATTATCCGGCTTGTTAGTCTGGACATCGACATGAGGCTACAAATTCAGAAATTCATCGTCATCGGCAGTGTGTTTGCCGCCACATTGTTGTTGTCCGAACCTGCCGCTGCATTTCGTTGTGGCAGCAAGCTGGTCAAGGACGGCATGCATGAGCTTGAGGTCGTCAAGATCTGCGGCCAACCTGCATCAGTTCGACGTCTGGGTTATGCGGTCCGGAGCGTCGAGATACGCGCGCACCGACAAACGGTGCCGGGCTGGACTATTTCCCGCTCTCCCGGTTATCACTTCTATCCGACTGAGGTGATGGTGACTGAGTACGTCTACAATCTTGGGCCACAAAAGCTCATGCGCCGACTTGTGTTCGAGGACGGCTTCCTGGTCTCAGTCGAGACGATGGGTCGCGGCCATCGAGACTAAAGCGCTGACATGCGCCCCGATCTGAAGGTAGACTTCGCTCTGCAGCTCTCTATCCAATCATGGAATCACCTTTATGAATGAATCCCGCTTGCGGCGCTTGCGCGACAAGTCTGCCAGTTCCGCCACGCTGATTAATGAAGGATGCAAGATCACCGGGACCATCTCTGGCACCGGCAGCTACCTGGTGAATGGCGAAATTGACGGCGACTGCGATCTTGACGGCACCGTAACAGTCGCCCCCAGTGGCGTCTGGAAGGGGACCATCAAGGCATCCAACGTTATCGTCGCCGGCCAGGTTGAAGGTGACATCGTCGCCGCAGGCAAAGTTGAGATCACGGATTCTGCTCATATCGCTGGCACCGTATCCGGCGAGGCCATCGCGGTTGCCGAGGGCGCCGTTGTCGAAGGCGTGATGAAGACGACCGGACCGGCCCAGCCGCTAGAATTTGTTGAAAAGCGTAAAGAAGACTGATCGCCCGACTCTTCTGTATCTGACACAATTTACCCACATATGGTAACTTTGCTCAAAATGCCGCCTCAATAATAGTCCATGGTGGAAATACACGTCCGCCGTTGCGGGCGATGCTACACTTGTGTATGGCGATATGCCCCTGACAACTATAAGAAAAAGGGCTGGCGCAGATAATTATGATCGGCAGCAGAATTCCTCGTTACGTTTCAGTCATCCTGGCCCTCGGCATTACCGTCGGTGCTGGCATGCTGATGTGGTTTTACGGCCTGTACTCGTGGTTGAACGCTGGAATTGCCTCGACCGCGCCTGAGCAGCACGAAGTCCTCGTCAGCACCACGTTTCGCTGGATCGCGGGCGGCAGCCTGGTCGCCCTGGTTGTCGTAATTGGCATCATCGTCCTGATCGTTCGCAGACAATCCGACCGAATCCATGACCTGAGAATCCAGGCTGAGAAGCTGCGCGACGCTGATTTTGGCGAGCCGTTACTGCAAACGCAGAGCGACGCACTTGGTCGGCTTGCGGGCGTCTTCAACGACATGCGCGACCGCCTGAAAAGCACCACCATTTCCCGCGACTATGTTGACCGTATCCTGTCAGGTATGAATGAAGCCATTATCGTGACCTCGACCGATGGCACGATAAAGCGCATTAATCGCGCGACCACCGTTCTCCTCGGATTTGAAGAAAACGAACTGTTGGGCACATCAATCGATGAGATCGTCGACAAGGCCAGAACCGGCACACTAATTGAAGACAGCGTTTCCGGAGTTCCGAAAGAAGCCTTTTTCGAAAGCAAGTTCGGTGAGTCTGTTCCTGTGTCATACACGTGTTCGGTGGTCGACGGTGAGGGTGTCGAGTCACCTGATCGAATTTACGCGGCACAAAACATTACCGAGCGACGGCGTGCCGAACAGCGTATTCGCTATCTCGCCCGCATTGACGCACTGACCAAGGTCCCCAACCGCATGCAGTTTCAGCACCTGCTGCAACGTGCAATCGCGCGTGCTCGCAGGGCTGGTCAGCCACTGTGTCTGTTCTATATTGATATCGATCATTTCAAGGAAATCAACGATACATTCGGGCACCTCGCCGGCGATGCAACGCTCGAGACCGTTGCGGAACGCCTGAATGCCGCACTGCCCGACCATTCGGTTATTGGCCGCCTGGCCGGTGATGAGTTCGCCGTCGTAGTTGCCGGTCTGGGCCCGAGCGACAAGGGCAGGTCCGAAACCGACAAGCTCGCCAGGAGCCTTCTCGATCGTCTTGCCGACCCGTTCTTTGTCCAGGGCCATGAGGTCTTCATGACAGCGAGCATGGGTATCGCTTATTACCCGAAAGACGCGCCCAATGTCATCGACCTGATTCGCAACGCCGACGCAGCCCTGTACAGTTCCAAGAAGACAGGCGGAAACGTGTTCGCGTACTACGTCCCACAAATGAACGAAGCCGCCGTCGAGCGTCTCATGACAAAGAGCAAGCTAAAGCGTGCATTCGAGCGCGATGAACTGCTTGTTCATTACCAACCAAAATACAATCTTGAGACAGGTGAGGTGTTTGGCGCAGAGGCGCTCGTTCGATGGGAGCTGCCGGACCGTGGCCTTATTCTGCCGTCCGACTTCATTCCGATTGCGGAGGACTCGAACCTGATCATCGAAATAGGTGAGTGGGTCCTCGACAAAGTCTGCGAGGACTTTCGACTGTGGCAGCGATCAGCATCGTCGCCCGGCCGAGTCTCGGTCAACTTGTCCCTGAAACAACTCCGGCAACCCAACTTTACAAATCGCATCAGCGCGATAATGAGAGGCCACGAGGTGTCTCCCACATCACTCGAACTCGAGATTACCGAGTCAACAATGATGGAGAACCCCGAGCGCACAATCAAACTCCTGGACCAGCTATACGCACTTGGCCTGCACCTGGCCATCGACGATTTCGGAACCGGCTATTCATCACTGAGCGCGTTGCAACAATTTCCAATCAGCACGCTGAAGATTGATAAGTCGTTCGTGCGAGATGTCGCATCGAACCCTGACGATGCGACGATTGTCGGGACAATCGTGCAAATGGGTCACAATCTTAAGCTGGATGTTGTTGCCGAAGGCGTCGAAAACGAAGACCAGCTGAACTTCCTGCAGAGCCTTGACTGTACATATGTTCAGGGGCTGCTGTTCGGTGAGCCGATGAGTTCTGATAATTATCTCGAGCTCTTGCTTTCCCAGGCTGACGGAACCGATTCATATCGGGCGCTGTTCGGCTGACGACTTCACTCCACCGCAGCAAAATGATTAAATACGCGGATATTCTTTAACCTGTCCGGCGCTAGCGCGGCTTACCCAGAGTACAACTCATCCCATGAACAGACTTATCAAGATTTCTTTCGGCACCGTGTTTCTGCTTTCATCGTCAATCGCTTTAGCCTGCGACTACCCGGAACGTCCGTCGATCCCGGACGGATCAGCCGCATCTAAAGATGAACTGATTGCCGCCAAAAACTCAGTCCAGGACTTCATGGCCAAAGTGGACGAGTACCTCAGCTGCGTCGAGGGTGAAGAGAAAGCCGCGGTAGAAGAAATGGACAACCCATCGGAAGATGTGCTGCGGCGCCGGGACGAGATGTTAAATAAGAAGTTCGACGCGGCCAATGAAGAAAAAGCACTGCTCGGCGAGCAGTTTAATCAGGAGATTCGCGCTTACAATCAGAAGCTCAAGGAAGCGAAAGAGTAATTTTCTGACGCCTGTCTAGAGGCGATTGATTTCGCGCCGGAGATCGTGTTTGTCTTCGGTCACGATTCGTTCCAGAACACGAATACGCTCTTCCAGTTGATCGAGCCTCTCGGTCTCAGCATTGGTTATCTCGTCGCTTGCGTTCTTTTCAAGACGCAGCCTGGCTATTTTTTGAATTGTGGTCGCTGTCATCACGACGGCAACAATACAGACAACGTAAAAAAGCGTGTTCATTATCGAGCCCCTGGTTCGTTTTTAGTGTATCTCAAAGATTCCTGAATTCCCTGTCAAGATTGTACCGTGACGACGTCACGTACTTCTCGATGCGAGCCAGCCTTTCATCAAGTGCCTGGTAACGCTGCTTCACCGCCTCTGCCGCCTGGGCTCTCTCCTCGTTTTCGGCCTGAATTCTTTCTTTGCGCGTCGAACGTCGGCGCCTTTTTCGAACTTTGCGTTCCACGATGTACTCATACTGCCCGGACTCCGCGGGCACGAGGAGCACGATCGCGATGTAGGCGGCAGCTGCGAAAGGCATCGCTACGAAGAACGCTATGATGAAGATCACCCGGGTCGCGCGCAGATTGAAGCCGAAGTAGTCAGCTATCCCTGCGCAGACACCGCCAAGAACGGCGCGGTCGGCATCACGAGTGAAGTGGCGGCCCGATGTAGATGCGTACACAGTCATGAATGTCTCCAGTAGTCGCGCTGGTTACGACGCCAGAACTCATATTCGGATCGACTTCCCGAATACACCAGTGGCTTTTCCCTGACCAACAATGTGGCGCCGATGTATACCGCTGCCGTCAGCCAGAAGAACAGGACAAGGCAAACGATGGCGATGATGCGCACAGTGGATAAGCGAAAGTTGAACCGGTCAGCTATGCCCGCACACACGCCGAAGATCCATGCCCTCTCCTGATCGCGATACAGCCCACGTAGCGGACCGTAGTCTGTGTTCCAGGTGCGTTGACTCATTTTTGTTTCCTTCTGATGGATTCGGATTCAACCCTATGCAACGTTCTTGTCTTCATCATCCGCGTTGCCGGCGATGCGCTTTTTTAACGCATCCAGTTCTTCCCTGACAGAGTCCTCTGCCTCAAGGCTTGCGAACTCATGATTCAGGTCCTTCGGCAACCCGAGGTCATAGGCCTCTACCCGACCTTCGACGTCGTCAATGCGTCTCGTGTATTGCTCGAAACGAATCATTGCATCGTCAATCTTGTAGTCGTAAATCTTCTTTCTCACGGCAAGCCGGCTGCTTGCTGTTTTGTGGCGTGCCAGAAGAGCCTTCTGCCGTGTCTTCGCGTCTTCGAGTTTGGCCTCGAGCCTTGCAATATCTTCGTTCAGCTTGCTCAGCCCTTCATCGACGGCAAGGTAATCCTGCTTTAGCACCTCGGCGGCAGTCGTGACGCGAGACTTCTCGACCAGCGCGGCTTTGGCGAGGTCCTCACGGCCCTTGCGAATCGCAAGCTCAGCTTTGTCTTCCCAGTCGCGCTGCTCCCGGTCGACCGACTCGAGTTTGCGATTCAGGTCTTTCTTGTCGGCAATAGACCTGGCGGCCGCGGAGCGAACTTCGACCAGCGTGTCTTCCATCTCCTGAATCATCAAACGTACGATTTTTTCGGGGTCTTCGGCTTTATCGAGAATCGCGTTGATATTGGAGTTCACGATGTCACTGAATCTCGTGAAAATACCCATGGATGTGTCCTCATTTTGGATGAAACCTACCCTAAGTG
>Ga0316196_10000154_pt1 | contig 22815 bp, 21 predicted proteins | sample Eddsed2cm_MG_FD_204938 | JGI IMG/M metagenome (GOLD analysis project Ga0316196, IMG submission 204938) | Coastal sediment microbial communities from Maine, United States - Eddy sediment 2 cm | ecosystem: Environmental > Aquatic > Marine > Coastal > Sediment | place: USA: Maine | collected... | reverse complement strand
TACCGAAGTAAACTTTGTCGCCGACTTTTACGTCCAGTGCGCGTACATCGCCTGAATCAGTGACTTTGCCGCTACCGGCTGCGAGAACTTCACCCATGCTGGGCTTTTCAGTGGCCGAATCAGGAATCACGATACCACCAGCAGTGGTACGCTCTTCTTCCTGGCGCCTGACGATTACTCGGTCATGCAGGGGACGAATATTCATTATTACTACGCTCCGTTATCTTGTTAATGTTTCGCCATCCTTTGGGGATGGACCTGTAAAATGAGCCGCGAATTAGCACTCGCCGCCTGGGAGTGCTAATAATATTCAGCGGCTTTTCGTAGTCAAGCAAAATGGGGGAGAAAATGAAGGTTTCAAGCGTAACGCCTGGAAAAAAGCTGATTTTTACCCGTTTTAGACGAAATTAGTCTTCGCGGTGGTAGTTTACGCCGTCGATAACGTTGCCATCACCGCGTTTGCCCGAATTGCCCCGCGGCGGCCTACCCGGCGGCCGATCTCCCTGCACGCGATCTCCCTGCACGCGATCGCCATGCACAGATTGCCCGTGCACGGATTGTCCATGCATGGACGAAACCACCATACGCGATGCCGCAGCAGTCGCCAGCCACATACGTGTCGGCGGAAACAACAGCAGAAAACCGATGGTATCGGTAAAAAAACCGGGGGTGAGCAGAAATGCACCGGCCACTACCAACGCCATACCCTCGAGCAGTTCGCGCGCAGGCAGCTGGTTTTCCTGCAATTTCTGTTGGGCACGGATCAGGGTTGATAATCCCTGTATCCTGAGCAACCAGACTCCTATCACGGCAGTCAGCACGACCAGCAGGATGGTCCAGCCGGCACCGATAACCTGACCTACCTGGATCAACAGGTAGATTTCGACAATCGGTATTGCCAGGAATAAAAATACTATGAATGGAAACATTGGGCTAACAAGCGGCTAACATGAGATGTCTAAAATAACGCTATTACTATTGTGATACTGCACTTTCGCATAAATGTGGTTAGCATACCAATTATTCAATAGCCACCATGGGTATTCTGATGTCAGAGCCCTGCCTGGCGATCACCTCCGGGCCCGATCTTGCCGGAGCCCGGCAGCAGACAAGTAGAAGGGTGAAAAATGACAGCTGAAAAAAAATGGCCGCGAGTGCAAACATATTGCCGGAAATGGGCTCTATATACGGGTGTAAGGGAGAATTACGTCATGACCGGGAACACAAGATCTGCATCAAGACCTGCGCAGCGCGACTCAGCGCACTTGTGAGATGAACTCAAATCTACCCATCCGACGCTGTAGCAACAATCTTGCTTTTTTGGCCTGCATTTTAAGATAGAATCTGACGGGCCCGATTACCTGAACTGGACAAGCGCTTCAACTCGATGAAAATGTGCAAAATAATCTTAAAACTCGGTCTGTTGCTGCTGCTGCAATTTCCGCTGGCAACGGCCCAGGCGCAGGATGAAGAACTGCTGCCCCCGGAAGAAGCCTTTAACCTGAGCGCCTGGCTCGACGGCGACCGGCTAGTCGCCGAATATCGCATTGCACCCGGTTATTACATGTATCGCAAGCAATTTGGTTTCGAGATCGTGAGCAGCGATGCGAGCGCGCGTTTCGATGACGCGCAGATGCCAGCGGGTAAAATCAAGAACGATGAATTCTTCGGCGATGTCGAAACCTATCGAGACCGCGTCACCATCCAGCTGCCCATCCGCTTTGAGACAAGGCCCGGCCGACTGGAGGTAAAAGCCACCAGCCAGGGATGCGCGGATATCGGTGTCTGCTATCCCCCGCTAAAGCAGTTACTGACAGTCGATATGGCCATGCAAGGGAAAATCACGCCTACCGCCTGGAACTCAAGGACAGCTAGCGCCGATTCCGCAAGCGATGACATAGCCGCCCTGCAGGCGCTGCTGTCGGAAGTCACCAGCAATCTCGACAATCAGCAGCAAACGAACAGCGCATCTAGTCGCGCCTCTGGCGAGGCATCTGCTGACAACGGTAATGCACTCGCGACGCTCCAGGCCCTCGGGCAGGATCTGGGCCTCGATGACGAAAGCGAAATACTGCATCCGGATCAGGCTTTTCTGCTGTCGGCGCGACTCGACGCCAACAACGTCATTCAAACCAATATTTTGCTGGCAGAGAATATCTATCTCTATCGCGACAAGATCAAGATCTCCCTGGTCAGTGGTGAAGGTCATGCACTTGGACCCATTTCCGTGCCGCGTGGCAAGCAAAAAGACGATGAGTTTTTCGGGCCCACCGAAGTCTTCTATGACCAGCTAAACCTTGCGATTCCGCTGATGTCAGGCGCCAGTGCCAGTAATCGAATCCAGTTGTCTTACAGCTATCAGGGTTGCGTCGAGGATCGCATCTGTTATCCGCCGATTACCAAATACCTCGACATTGATGCGGGCGCCGGGCTGATTCAGGTTGTCGATCAACTCGACACGGCAAATGCTGCCTCCGCGAGTTTGCCGACCCTGTCAGCACCAGCAGCTGCTGATCCAGGCAGTGCGGCACCGGTTTCGGAACAGGATCAGTTTACCGCCTTCCTGAAGGACAAGAGCCTGCTGGTAATCATCGGATTGTTCTTTCTCGCCGGCGTCGGGCTGACCTTTACGCCCTGTGTATTCCCGATGATCCCGATTCTATCCAGCATTATCGCCGGTCAGGGTGAATCGATAACCACCTCACGAGCCTTTGTTTTGTCACTGGTCTATGTGCTGGCAATGGCGGTGACTTACGCACTCGCTGGTGCGATCGCGGGCTACTATGGAAATGAATTCAATATCCAGATCTGGTTTCAGGATCCGATCATCCTGAGTATTTTCGCCGCCATATTCGTATTGCTGGCACTATCGATGTTTGGCTTTTACGACCTGCAGATACCGAACGCCATCCAGTCGCGCCTGACCGCAATCAGTAACAGCCAGCAAGGCGGCACCCTGATCGGTGTCGGGCTGATGGGTATTTTCTCGGCCATTATCGTCGGTCCCTGCATCACCGCGCCGTTAGTCGGCGCGCTGTTTTACATCACCCAGACCCAGGACTGGCAACTCGGCGGTCTCGCCCTGTTTGCACTCGGCATGGGCATGGGCGTGCCGCTGCTACTGATCGGAACATCCGCCGGTAATATCCTGCCGCGCGCTGGCAGCTGGATGGATGCCGTCAAATCCGCCTTTGGTATCATTCTGCTCGGCGTTGCCATCTGGATGCTCGAGCGCATTCTGCCCAGCGCCATCATCATGGTGCTGATTGCCGCTTTGATGATCTCCTCGGCGGTCTATATGGGTGCGCTCGATTCACTGAGTGAAACCTCATCGGGTTGGCGCCGTCTGTTCAAATCAATCGGCCTGCTCATATTAATCTACGGCTTCGCCTACCTGATCGGCGCCGCGGCCGGCAGCAATGACCTGATCCAGCCACTGCGCGGCGTGACCGCTTCAGCGGGTGGTTCCGCCAGCGAACAGCACCTCAGCTTCAGACAGATCAAGGGGCAGCAGGGACTGCAACTTGCATTGAATGACTCCAGGCAGCAAGGCCGCGCCACCATGCTCGACTTTTACGCAGACTGGTGCATTTCCTGCAAGGAAATGGAGAAATACGCATTTACGCATCCGGACGTCCTGTCGGGGCTGGCACAGGTGAACACCTTACAGGCCGACGTAACGGATAATGATGATCTCGATTCGGCACTGATGAGTTCGCTCGGCATTTACGGCCCACCCGCAATTCTCTTCTTTGATGCCAGTGGTCGCGAGATTCGCCATCGCCGCGTCGTCGGCGAAATGTCGGGCGAGCAGTTCGCCGCCCACGTCAACGCAACCTTCCAGTGAAACGCGATCATTTGCTGCTCGGTGCTATCGCACTGGGGTCGATGCTGGCCGGTGTGCTGTTGTTCAAGTACCTGCAGCCACTGCCAGAGCAACCGCCTTCGACGACCAATGTCGAACTGCACTCAATTCCGTTAACCGACATCGATGGCCGGCAAACGCTGCTCAAAGACTGGGCAGGCGACATACTGGTAGTGAACTTCTGGGCGCCCTGGTGTGCACCCTGCCGGCGCGAAATACCAGCGCTGATTGAAATAGAACGCGAATACCGCGCACGCGGTGTACGCGTGCTGGGCCTTGCCTTTGACGGGGAAGAGCAGGTACGCCGCTTCGCCGCCGAATACCAGATCAGCTACCCCCTGTTTCTCAGCGGCAACCGCAGCGCGATGTATAATGTGGCTTTCGACAACCCCAGTGGCAGCCTGCCCTATACAGCCCTGCTCAATCGAGATCAGAGCATTGTGTTTCAGCACAATGGGGAATTAACCGCGCAGCAACTGCGCGCACAGCTGGAAGCACTGTTATAAGTTGTTGAGAACATTAGATTGCAACCCACATTGTCGGCAACTTCGCCAAACTAGCGCTTATCTCCAGAAAACTGGACTCTATCTGTCCAATATGTGAGAATCCCCGAATCTTGATTTCAGGCGAGTAAAATACTCAAATGCCGCACATTCTGATCATCCATGGTCCTAATCTGAACCTGCTGGGCACACGCGAACCAGAAGTCTACGGCGCCGATACACTCGCCGAGATCGACCAGCAACTGACTCAACTCGCCGAACAAAAGGGAATGGCGCTGCAGACCTTCCAGTCGAACAGCGAAGGCGATATCGTCAGCCGCATTCAACAGGCCGCCGGGCAGGTCGATTTCATCATTATCAACCCGGCTGCCTACACGCACACCAGTGTCGCCATACGCGATGCCTTCCTCGCCACCCGCATACCGTTCATCGAGGTTCACCTGTCAAATGTGTACGCGCGCGAAGAATTTCGCCAGCATTCCTATCTGTCTGATATCGCCACTGGCGTGATCAGCGGATTTGCTATCAACAGTTACCGCCTCGCACTCGAAGCGGCCAGCATACATTGCCAACAATCCAGTCAATAAGAGGTCCGAATAAATGGATATTCGCAAGATAAAGAAATTGATCGAGTTGCTCGATGAATCCGGAATCGCCGAACTGGAGATAAAGGAAGGTGAGGAATCGGTGCGCATCAGTCGTCAGACAACCGGCTATGCGCAGCCAATGGTCGCGCCCGCCCCCATGGCGGCACCGCTCCAGGCAGCACCAGCTGCGGCAGCGGCACCAGCGCCAGCGGCTGCGCCGGCCGAATCTGGACACCCGGTAAGATCACCGATGGTCGGGACCTTTTACAACAAGGCCTCGCCGACTTCCGCACCCTTCGTCACCCAGGGACAACAGGTCAGTGCGGGCGATACGCTGTGCATTATCGAAGCGATGAAAATGATGAACCAGATCGAGGCCGACAAGAGCGGCAAGATCAGCGCCATCCCTGTTGAAGACGGCAGCCCGGTCGAATTCGATCAAGTGCTGTTTGTCATAGAGTAATCTGCCGTGCTCAAGAAAATTGTTATTGCCAACCGCGGTGAAATCGCACTGCGTATCTTACGTGCCTGCCGTGAAATGGGCATCAAGACGGTTGCGGTGCATTCCACCGCGGACCGCGATCTGAAACATGTGCGCCTGGCCGACGAGTCGGTTTGTATAGGTCCGCCCTCGTCACTGGAGAGCTACCTGAACATTCCGGCGCTGATCTGTGCGGCCGAATTGACCAATGCCGATGGCATTCATCCGGGATATGGTTTTTTATCAGAGAACGCCGAGTTTGCCGAACAGGTCGATTCCAGCGGATTCAAGTTCATCGGTCCGAGCGCAGATTCGATTCGCACCATGGGCGACAAGGTTGCTGCCATAGCGGCAATGAAGGAGGCCGGGGTACCGACGGTACCGGGGTCAGATGGGCCGCTCGATGACGACGGCGAGAAATCTCTCGCCATGGGTCGCTCTATTGGATATCCGGTAATCATCAAGGCATCCGGTGGCGGTGGCGGTCGAGGCATGCGTGTCGTGCACGACGAAGAGAGCCTGTTGAACTCGATCGAGTTAACCCGATCAGAAGCTGCGGCTGCGTTTAATAATGACGTCGTCTACATGGAAAAATTCCTGGGTGCACCGCGCCACATAGAAATTCAGGTACTTGCGGATGCACACGGCCACGCCATACACCTTGCCGAACGCGATTGCTCTATGCAACGCCGCCATCAGAAGGTGGTCGAAGAAGCACCCGCTCCCGGCATTACCGAGGAACAGCGCAACCGGATCGGCAAACGTTGCGCCGACGCCTGCATCAAAATGGGTTACGAAGGTGCGGGTACCTTTGAGTTTCTCTACGAGAACAACGAATTTTACTTTATCGAGATGAATACTCGAGTGCAGGTGGAACACCCCGTTACCGAGATGATTACCTGGGTGGATATCATAAAGGAACAGATTCTGATCGCCTCCGGCTATCCGCTGCGCTTCAAACAGGAAGATATCCACGTGCACGGTCACGCAATCGAGTGTCGCATCAACGCCGAGGACTCGCGCACCTTTCTGCCCTCACCCGGCAAGATAACCCTGTATCACGCGCCCGGCGGTCCCGGGGTACGCATGGATTCGCACATCTACAATGGCTACACCGTGCCTCCCTACTACGATTCGATGATCGGCAAATTGATCACCTACGGAAGCTCGCGGGAAACCGCCATTGCACGTATGAACGGGGCCCTGTCCGAAATCGTCATCGAAGGCATCAAGACCAACATCGATCTGCAAAAAGACATCTTAAGTGACGAGAATTTTGCCAGGGGTGGCACCGATATCCACTATCTCGAGAAAAAGCTCGGGCTCGACTAGGCCACCTCAAGATGACCTGGCGGCAACTCAGTCTCACCTGCCGGGCGGCACAGCTGGACGAGGTCGAAGACCTGATGATGGAGCTCGGCGCATTGAGCATCTCCCTGCGTGACGCTCATGACGAGCCGATTTACGAACCCCTGCCCGGTGAAAGCCCGGTATGGCGCGAATCAGTCGTAAGCGCTACCTTCGCTCGGGACAGCGACCCGCAAGAAATTGCTCAACGGTTGCTGGCGCGCTTGCCGCCAGAGCTCGCATCCACGGTCACCGAAGACAGCTTTCAGGACCGTGACTGGCAGCAGGCCTATCGCCAACACTTCAAGCCCCTGCAGTGCGCTCCGAAACTCTGGATAGTACCGACCTGGAGTGAACCACCAGACCCCGACGCCACCATAGTGCGCCTGGATCCGGGGCTTGCATTCGGTACCGGAAGCCATCCGACTACCGCCCTTTGCCTTGCCTGGCTGGCAGAACAGGATCTGCAGAATCTGCGACTGATAGACTACGGTTGTGGCTCGGGCATTCTCGCCATCGCCGCAATCAAACTGGGAGCAGACCGTGTGCTTGCAGTCGATATTGACGAGCAGGCCCTGACCGCCTGCAAATCAAATATGGAAGTCAACGCGGTCACAGACACACAAATCAAGGTTTGCCTGCCCGCAGCAGCTGGCGAAACCGCGGTCGACCTGCTGATGGCCAATATCCTGGCTGGCCCGTTAGTCGATCTGGCCGGCCAGTTTGCCAAACTGGTCAACCCGGGTGGAAAAATAGTCCTTTCCGGGATTCTCGTATCGCAGCTGAACGATATACAATCCGTCTATCGCGATTTTTTCGCGCTGGAACCTGCTCGCCAAAGAGGCGATTGGGCCTGTATCGGGGGCCGCAGGCTGTCATAGACGACAATGGATGAAAGGACGTTGACGGGTGACTAATGTTTAGCAGCACACATTTGGGCGATGTGATGGAGACCAGCTGTGATCAGTGCAATAGCCGTTTTCGCCTGACGGAAGATCAGTTACGCCAGGCCTACGGTAAGGTGCGTTGCAGTCAGTGCGGGGCCGTTTTTAACGCGATGCTCGGGTTGAAAAATTATGCCGGCGAGCTACCAGCCGATTATGATCAGGAGTACCTCCCTGACATGGATTTGCAGGCGCAATCCCACGCTGATTCTGATGCAAAATCGGAGGACAGTGCGGACGCCGAGATTCGCCAACGGGAAAGTCAGACGCTCAGCCTGCATGAAGCCATGTACGGTTCTGAGAGACGTTCTTTTTTCTCCCTCGCGCCCCTGAGCTGGTTCATCGGCATCCTGTTGTTGAGTGCGCTTGGCATTGCCCAGGCAATTTATTATCAACGCTACCAGCTCATCGAAGATCCGCGTTTCCAGCAACAGGTCATCACCCTTTGCCAGTTGCTGCCCTGCGCGGAACGCGACTTTACCAGTTTGGAACAGATCCGCTTGCTCGAACGCAACGTGTTTACCCATCCGATTGCATCCAATGCGTTGATGGTCACCGGCTCCTTTATCAACCAGGCACCGTTTGCGCAGAGGATGCCCGATCTACTGATCAGCCTGTTCGATATGAAGGGCAAGCTCATCGCAAATCGACGCTTCAGGCCGAACGAGTATCTACTGGAAGACCGTAACCGCAACGTCGTTGAATCACAGCTTCCAATCCAGTTCAGGCTCGAAATTATCGATCCGGGCACCGATGCCCTGACCTACGAATTCGAATTCTTCTGATTATCGGCGAAGGCTTTCTGCAAATAAGTCACATTAATGGCGACATCGAAATATAATGCTGTCTGCACATTGAATCTCGGAGTATATTGAGGCCTGTTAGACGCTCCGGCTATTGCATTTGCTGCACGGCAAGCTAGAGTTACTGAAGTCAATTTCACGCACATATCTAATTGTTTCTTAATGTATAAATCCATTCCCAGGAGTGACTACCGCAACCACCCCGGTGCGCCTGCAGTCCTTCGTCCGGAAACCTCCGACTGAGCCTGTCCGGAATATGAATCTGATTTATCGATTACAGCGTTTTCTGCCATTTTTGCGCTGGGGCAGGAACATGACGCGCACTACCGTGCGCGCCGACGCGATCGCCGGGCTCACCGGTGCCGCCATCGTACTGCCGCAGGGTGTCGCTTTTGCCGCTATTGCCGGCATGCCACCCGAGTACGGGCTTTACACCAGCATGGTTCCAGCCATTATCGCCGCCCTGTTTGGGTCTTCCTGGCACCTGGTATCCGGACCGACGACAGCGGCTTCCATTATTATGTTTGCATCGCTCAGCGGCATGGCAGCGCCCGGTAGCGAGGAGTATGTTGCGCTGGCGATCACCCTGGCCTTCATGGTTGGTGTACTGCAACTCATCATGGGTGTGGTCAGGCTTGGTGCGCTGGTCAACTTTATCTCTCACTCGGTGGTAGTCGGCTTCACCGCAGGTGCCGCGTGCCTTATTGCCGCCAAGCAAGCCAAGGATTTTCTTGGCATACAGTTCCCTGAAGGTGCCCATCTGTTCAATACGATTGAATTTCTATGGCAGAACTGGATGCACCTGCACCCGCTGGTCATGCTGGTCGGTGCGATTACCCTGCTGACCGGCATTCTGTCCCAGCGTCGCCTCGGTGGCATGAGCATGGTCGTCGCCTTGATTGCCGGCAGCCTGGTTGCCGCCGTATTCAACTTCGCTTTTGGCGAAGAAATTTCCGGCATCAAGATGGTCGGTGCACTACCGGCGCAATTACCACCGTTATCCTTACCCCAGTTTACGCTGGAGACTTTTCGCCAGCTGTCGCCACTGGCCCTCACCATGACGCTGTTCGCATTGACTGAAGCAGTTTCTATCGCGCGCTCTATATCCCTTAAATCCGGTCAACCGCTCGCCGGCAACCAGGAATTTATCGGCCAGGGCTTATCCAATATCTTCGGCAGCTTTTTTTCATCCTACGTCGCTACCGGTTCGTTTAACCGCAGCGGAGCAAACTACGATGCCGGCGCCCGCACCCCGCTGGCAGCGGCGCTCGCCGGCGTCTTATTGATCGTGCTGGTCATGCTGATCGCACCATTGACTTCCTATCTGCCGAAGGCAGCGGTTTCGGGGCTGCTATTCCTGGTCGCCTGGCGTTTGATCAACTTCAAACAGATCATGAAAATTCTGCGCGCAGACGATAACGAAGCGATTATCCTTGGACTGGTCTTCTTTGGTACGGTTTTCTTCTCTATCGAATTTGCCATCCTCGCCGGCGTTATCATGTCGCTGATGATCTTCCTGCGCAAAACGTCACACCCGCGACTGTCACCGCGTGTGCCTGATCCGGCGTCGCGCTCGCGCAAGTTTATTTATGGGCAGTTCCTGCCCGAATGCCCACAGCTCAAAATCCTGCGCCTGGACGATTCCATTTATTTTGGATCGGTGGCACATGTCAGCGAAATTTTGCGCCGATATCGAGAGCATTATCCCGAGCAGAAGCACCTTTTCCTGTTGACCAAGGGTATCAGCCAGGTCGATATCGCCGGCGCCGAACTGATTGTCACCGAGGCCCGTGAAAGACGCGCCATGGGCGGGGATCTCTACCTTTACCGCCTGCGCGATAGCGCATCGAAGGTATTCGATCGCGGAGGTTATCGCGATGAAATAGGAGATGCCAACATCTTCGACGGCAAGGAAGAAGCCATTCCGGCGATCTTTGCGCGACTGGACAAAGACATTTGTGCCACCTGCGATCACCGCATTTTCACGGAGTGTAAGTCGATACCAAAGAAGCGCAAGGCCAGGCCAAAAAAGGCGGTGAAAAAATCCACCAGTCCAGCCGCAAAAGCGACTGGTACAACCTGACATGTCATTTGCAATAGGCCCCTATCAATTGCAAAACCGACTGGTGCTGGCGCCCATGGCAGGTGTCACTGATCGTCCGTTCCGTGAGCTGTGCCGCAAGCTTGGCGCCGGTATGACCGTATCTGAAATGATAACCAGCCGCCCGGACCTGCGCGACAGCCGCAAAACCCGATTGCGCATGGATCATACCGGTGAACCGGGACCGATCATCGTGCAGATCGCCGGGGGCGTACCGCAGTTAATGGCCGAGGCAGCCGCATACAATGTTGCCAACGGCGCGCAGATAATCGATATCAACATGGGCTGCCCGGCCAAGAAGGTATGCAAGGTTGATGCCGGTTCCGCGCTGCTCAAAGATCGGGATCTGGTGAAATCAATCCTGCTGGCCGTGGTCGCCGCGGTCGAGGTGCCGGTAACACTCAAGATTCGTACCGGTTGGTCACGCGCGCGAAACAACGCCGTGGAGATTGCCCAGCTTGCCGAGGACTGCGGTATCCAGGCATTGAGCATTCACGGACGCAGTCGCGAAGATCGCTTTCTGGGCTCGGCAGAGTATCAAACCATCCGCGAGGCAAAGCGCAAAATCCAGATTCCCGTGATTGCCAACGGTGACATCGATTCAGCCAAAAAAGCAGAAATGGTCATGGACTTCACGGCTGCTGATGCTATTATGGTCGGCCGTATTGCGCAGCAACGACCGTGGATATTCGGCCAGATTGATCATTATCTGAGCACCGGAAAAAAACCTGAGGAACCCGCGGACGAATTAAAACAGGCATGGTTACTTAGCCATTTAAAAAACTTGTATGTGTTTTACGGTGAGCATCAGGGGGTGCAGATCGCGCGTAAGCATATCAACTGGCAACTTGCCCATCACAATAGTTATGCCAGAGTCAAACCGCTGTTAATGCAGGCACAGACCGCAACTCAGCAACTGGACACGATCAACGCTTACTTTGACGACTGCCAATTGGATAGCTATGAAATGGCGTGTTGACAAGCGCCGGCGATGCAACGTGGTTAGAGAGTGTGGCAACAAAGAAAAACACAAGTTTGTTACAGCAATCGGTAGAACAGGCGATTCGAAAATACCTGGATGATCTCGATGGAGAACTTCCCTGTAATCTGTTCGATACCGTAATCTCGGAAATCGAGCAGCCGATGCTGAAGACCGTACTGCGGCATTGTGATAACAACCAGTCCAGAACTGCCTCCTGCCTTGGCATCAACCGGGGCACCCTGCGCAAGAAACTTAAGCAATATCATATCGATCATTAATACTGCCGGTTTTGTTAATCGGATTTGTCGATATTCAGATATAATTTCGCCTTTCTCAATATCGACACGGACTCGCTATGCCCCAAGCCATTCGTCGCGCGCTGATCAGCGTCTCAGATAAAACCGGTATCGTTGAACTGGCGCAAGCCCTGGCAGACAAAGGCGTGGAACTTCTGTCTACCGGTGGCACCGCCGGACTGATCGCCGAAAAAGGTATCGCGGTTACTGAAATATCCGACTATACGGGCTTTCCGGAAATGATGGCCGGTCGAGTCAAAACCCTGCATCCAAAAGTGCATGGTGGTATTTTAGGGCGCCGCGGCCTCGACGAAGCCGTCATGCAGGAACATGGTATCGAGCCGATCGACCTGGTGATTATCAATCTTTACCCATTCCAGAAAACGGTGGCCAACCCGGATTGCAGTCTTGATGATGCCATTGAAAACATCGACATCGGTGGGCCTGCAATGGTGCGTGCCGCCGCCAAAAATCACGCCAGCGTAGCCATCGTTGTCGACCCCGATGACTATCCGCAACTACTGCAGGAGATAGCCGCCGATAACTCGGTGAGTGATGCCACACGATTCTCGCTTGCCATCAAGGCCTATGAGCATACCGCCCAGTATGATGGCGCGATTGCCAACTACTTCGGGCGTTTAACACAAGGCACTGAAAAGCAGGAATTCTCGCGCACGCTCAATCTGCAATATCACCACAGCATGTCGATGCGCTACGGTGAGAACCCGCACCAGTCGGCAGCCTTTTATACCGCCGCAGATCACCTCGAACCCAGCGTTTCCAACGCGCGTCTGATCCAGGGCAAGGCACTTTCCTTTAACAACATTGCCGATACCGATGCGGCGCTCGAATGCGTTAAACAGTTCAGCGACCCCTGCTGCGTCATCGTAAAGCATGCCAACCCCTGTGGTGTTGCAGTCTCGGCGACTATCGAGCAGGCTTACCAGCGCGCTTTCAGCACCGACCCTGAATCGGCTTTCGGCGGCATTATCGCTTTTAACCGACCGCTGGATGCTGCCACTGCCAGGGCAATCATCGAGCAGCAGTTTGTCGAAGTAATCATCGCGCCCGGAATCCTCGATGGCGCTTCAGAGGCGGTCGCCAGCAAGGAGAACCTGCGCCTGTTGTGTTGCGAGCCATGGAATGAAGCCGGTGTGCGCTACGACTATAAACACGTCAACGGCGGCGTACTTGTGCAACAGGCCGACCAGCAGCTTTACCAGGGTCTGGAAGTGGTCAGTGATATCAAGCCCGATGAACAGCAAATGCAGGATCTGGTGTTTGCCTGGCAGGTCGCCAAATTTGTCAAGTCGAACGCCATCATCTATGCGCGCGACAACATGACCATCGGTGTCGGTGCCGGGCAGATGTCGCGCATCAACAGTGCGCGTATTGCCGCAATCAAGGCCGCGCATGCTGGCTTTGAAGTGACCGGTTCCATAATGGCCTCTGATGCATTTTTCCCGTTTCGCGACGGTATTGACGCGGCCAATGAAGTTGGCATTCGCGCGGTTATCCAGCCGGGTGGCTCGATGCGTGATGACGACGTCATCGCCGCCGCAAACGAACACGGCATGGCGATGGTGTTTACCGGTATGCGCCATTTCCGCCACTAGCAAACGCCAGGGAAATCGGATGAAGTTATTAGTAATCGGCGGTGGTGGACGCGAGCATGCACTGGCATGGAAGGCGGCGCAATCGAGCCTGGTCGAACGAGTTTTTGTCGCGCCTGGTAATGCCGGCACCGCTCTCGAGCGCAATGTCGAAAATGTGGATATCGGTGCAGAAGACATCGAGTCACTATTGGCCTTCGCCCGGAATAACGGGATTGATCTCACCATCGTCGGGCCCGAGGCACCGCTGGTGGCGGGTATCGTCGATCGCTTTGAAGCCGCAGGGCTCGTCATATTCGGTCCCAGCGCAGGTGCTGCGCAACTTGAAGGCTCAAAAACATTTACCAAGGAATTTCTCGCCCGCCACAATATCCCGAGTGCCGCTTATCGCAGTTTCACCGACCTCGACGCGGCCTGTGCCTATGCCGCGGAGCAGACCATACCGATCGTCATCAAGGCGGATGGTCTCGCCGCTGGCAAGGGCGTCATTATCGCGCACAGTCATGCCGAGGCGGATGCCTGCATTCGAGATATGCTGGCCGGCAATCGCTTCGGGGAGGCTGGACATCGGGTCGTCATCGAGGATTTCCTGGTCGGTGAAGAGGCGAGCTACATCTGTATAGTCGATGGCGAGCAGGTGCTACCCATGGCCAGTTCACAGGATCACAAGGCGCGCGACAACGGTGATCTCGGACCCAATACCGGGGGTATGGGTGCCTACTCACCAGCACCTTTAGTCAGTGCAGCTGTCGAAGCACAGATTATGCGTGACATCATCCAGCCAACGGTGAATGGCATGAATGCCGAGGGTAATCGCTATCGGGGCTTCCTCTACGCCGGCCTGATGATTGGTGACGATGGAGTGGCGCGCGTAATCGAATACAACTGCCGCTTTGGTGACCCGGAAACTCAACCCATCCTGATGCGCCTCGAATCCGATCTTGTCGATCTCTGTCTCGCAGCCTGCCGGGGGGAACTCGAAACCCGCACGACGAGCTGGGATGAACGCGCCGCTGTCGGCGTGGTCATGGCGGCCAGCGGCTACCCCGATAGCTACGCAAAAGGTGATTTAATCGAGAATATTCCCGCCGAATCGGCAAACGGCAAGGTCTTTCACGCCGGCACCCTTGCAGACGATGAAGATAAAATTCGTTCCGCTGGGGGACGCGTATTGTGTGCTGTCGGACTCGGTGAAGATGTGCGCGCCGCTCAACAACGCGCCTATGAGTTGATTGCGCAAATCAGCTGGGACTCGGCTGTTTATCGCACCGATATCGGTTTCAAGGCGCTCGCTTCGAGATAATCAAAAATCCGTTGCGCTCGAGAGAATCGAGCCGTTCTATGGCGAAGTATTCTGCTCGCTATGCGCGCTGGCTGGGGGATTTTAACCTTTCAGATAACCTCAGTTACGCGACAAAGATAATGTGATTTCTTAGCATTATCCTGTAAACCCATGAGATCAAATAAAAAAATCACATCCCTGTGAAATTGACACAACCACAACATATTGTATGTACTAATTTTTAATACCGCAATATATTGTGATTTGATGACAAATGGATATACTACGCCGAACCAATTCAGGGATTTGTTTTATGAAGTGCCCCAATTGCAGTTCACAGATGTTTATCACCGACGAAACCGTCAATCACAAAAGCCACGTTATCTTCTTTCGCTGCAGTCTGTGCGTTAGCGAGCATGTGTCGGCGGAACCGGTCAAGGAACTCATGAGTCGATCTGCAAGCCCTGAGACTGGCAGCATTTTTTCGCAGACCGCGACGCGAGTTCAGTTCGCAATCTGACTTTGTCGCCCTGATCGGTCAACGTGATCGGGCAACCTTCGTGCGCAAACGGCGAGCAGGCCAGCGGATGGTGGTCTGATATCAGGCGGTCGACTATGACAGGGCGCCGATTTCACTATCAGATCGACTGGTCCAGCATATGAGGCCGGCTCGTCTACTTACCTGGAACTCTATTCGCGGCTACTTCCTGCGGCCGGCGCTTTTACCTGGCGCCTGACGACTCGATCTCCATGACGAAACTGGCCAGGAATCAGAACACAGGCTGATGTGATCCCGTTTAGCTCGTCCGGCAGGCATTCGCATCCGCGCCAGACCCGTACTCATCTGCAGCTCAACTAGCAATCAGCTTGTCTGAAATTTGAGGCTGACCTGCAAACCGCCCAGTTTCCCGCGACCGAAATCAAGTTCGATGTTATACGACTGAACAATATCAGCGACCACGGCAAGTCCGATACCCTGCCCTTCACTCGCTTCGTCGAGTCTTGTGCCCCGATTCAGGATTTTTTCGATTTCACTATCAGTCAGTCCCTCGCCATCGTCTTCGATGACCAGATTGAGCGATCGACTCATCTCGTCACACAAGGCCGTCACGGCTATCCGACTATTGCCATACTTGAAGGCATTGTCGAGCAGATTACCCACGATCTCGAGGCAATCCCCCTCGTCCATTCGTAACGACATCGTCGAGGGAAAACTGCGTTCCACCCGGACGCCCTTTTCGCGATAGACTTTTTCCAACGCCGACAGCAGCTTTTCGATTGTCGCAATCAAATCAACCGGTTTACTGATGCTCATTTCAGATACGTTGGTCGCCTTTTGTAACTGGTAGGACACGATCTGGTTCATGCGCTCGGTCTGCTCGCGCAGGGTTTCTATTTGTGACGGTCCCAGCTGTGCCTGATCACCAAGCCCGGTCATGACCGCCAACGGCGTTTTCAGGCTATGCGCCAGATCGTCCATCGCATTGCGGTAGCGCTGGCGTTGATACTGTTCGCGTTTCAACAGGATGTTGAGGTTCTCGGTCAAGGGTGCTATTTCTGTCGGATATTGTTGTTCGAACCCGGTTTGCCGATGATCTTCAATCGCCTTGACCTCCAGGCCGATTTTCTGCAAGGGTCGCAGGCTCCAGCGCGTGACCAGGTACATGATCAACAACAACAGCAGCGTTGTCACTATCAACCACGCCCACAGTGTTTGGCGGAAGCGGTGCAACTGCTCAAAGTAATCGACCGCATTACGCCACACGACCACATCGTAACGGCGCAGCTTGTCGTTACTGTCCGGCCATTGCAACGCAAACCCCAGGCGAAAATACGGTGTTGCCAGATGTTGCGTTGTTTCAAATTGCCATTCGCCGATCTCACCCGGGTCGATCGTCGGGAAGCCGATAGTGATCGATTGGGAGCGCCAGATCTCGCGTTTGTCGCGGTCATACAGTAAGGCATACAAGCCCGAATTACGGGTAACCAGATCCGGCTCGAACAGGCGGTTAGCAGAAACAACCAGACCCGACCCTTGCACATCACGATCGATCGCAGCCAGCAGGCTGTAGATCAGCAATTGCAGGCCATCCTCTTCGGCCTGTAACGCACGCTTGACGACCGCACGTTCGAGCGCGATCGCAGTCAACACCATAAAAACCACCAGCACCACCATCGATACCAGCGTCAATCTGGATTTAATCGACTTCATCGCCTCAGTGCTGTTCGGCGCGCTTGAGGTTTAAACGGTATCCTCGTCCGCGCAGTGTTTCGATAGGTTTTAAATTCTCATCAGGGTCGAGCTTCTGCCGCAGCCGGCGAATAAACACCTCGATAACATTGCTGTCATTGTCCGATTCATCGTCATACAGGTGTTCGGTGAGTACGGTCTTGGAAATCACCTCACCAGCGTGCAGCATCAGATATTCAAGTACCTTGTATTCATAGGCGGTCAGTTCCACTTCACGATCGTCGACGTAGGTGCGTTGCGTCGCCGTATCCAGGGTGAGCGGAGCACATAGAATGCGTGAATCCGACCAGCCCGAGGCCCGTCTGATAAGCACTCTGATGCGCGCCATCATTTCTTCATGATGAAAGGGCTTCACCAGGTAGTCGTCCGCGCCCGCATCGAGCCCTTCAACCTTGTCCTGCCAGCGACCGCGAGCGGTCAATATCAGAATCGGGACATTGTTGCCTTGCTTACGGATCTGGCTAATGACTTCGAGTCCGGACAGACGTGGCAGGCCCAGATCGACGATAGCCACATCGGCCGGATACTCCTGCATCAGGTAAAGCCCTTCATCACCGCTATCGGCACTATCCACCGCAAACCCCTCCGCTTTCAGACGCGTGACGATTTGCTGCTGGATGTCGATATCATCTTCTATGACGATCGCTCGCATTGATTCTCTCGCTTTGCGGATTGCTAAAGATTAAATCACAGGCGCAAATTCAATGCGCATCTTTATCTGCTTACCCGGATCGTAAGGCATGAGCAGCGGGTATTCATGCAGTACTTCTACCGGTTAAGACTGACAGGCACTATAAGGCGGGGTAACTGAATCGAGCCTTAACACTCGCACAAGTCATCGAACTGCAGGCCATGCTATAAATTATTTACCTTCCACTTACCGCGATATCAGACAGGAACGGCGGGAGTGGCGCTCTGCGAATTAATCCCGGCGCAGTTTATCGCTCAGCGCGATCGGTGTTGGATAACGCGCAACCACGTAGTATGACGAGAATACAAAACTGATCAGCGTCGCAATCTGGATTAGATAGGAAACCTCGGCACGGATAATCGCAAGCTGCGATGCCATCACCGCGATCAACAGTGAAAACTCACTCATCTGCCCGAGCCGCATGGCAACCTCGGTGGCTCGTTCAGGCGTTTCTTTGGAGAGTCGCATCAGGGTCTGATACAGCAGCGGCTTTACCACGATAGCAATCAGGCTCAATCCCAGCGCCGCCATCCATATATCGGGTAACACACCCAGATTGAAACCCGCGCCCAGGGCGACGAAAAAAATAATCAGGAAAAAATCTCGCAGCGGTTTCAGGCTTTCCGCGATGAACAAAGCGATGGGGCTGCGCGCCAGTGACACTCCGGCGACAAAGGCACCGATTTCATAGGAAAGCCCCATGAGTTCGGCAGTCTCGGCCAGGCCCAGACACCAGCCGACCGCGAGCAGGAAAATGTACTCCTGGATGCGATCGAAACGGGCAATCAAGCGCGATAAAATGTTCTTTTCCAGAAGGTAGGCACCTCCCACCAGCAAAGGAAAAGCCAATGCCGGTTTAATCATCGCCCACCATCCAGCGTCGGGATCGGCACTACCCTCAATCAAAACCAGCAGGAATATCGCGATGATGTCCTGCAACAGCAGCACACTGATAATAATTTCCCCGGTGTGCTGATGATGCAGCACCGTCGTCGGTATCAATTTCAGGCCGATAATGGTGCTCGAAAACATCAGCGCAGCACCGATGATCAGGGCTTCCGTCGTAGTATAGCCAAACATCAGGCTGTATCCATAGCCAAGCAACAACAGCGCCAGAGAACTGACACCGGTGACAATCGTGGCCTGCCCCGCCAGGCGAATCAATTCCTGGGGATGCAGGTTGAGACCGAGCAGAAATAGAAGGAAAACGATACCAACGCCGGCAATATTCTGGATCAGGCCGATATCCGCGATCAAATTGATGCCCCAGGGACCGATCAATAAGCCGAGACCGATATAGGCAATGATGAGCGACTGGCGCACGGTCATCGCGATCGTGGCGAGAATCGCTGCACCGCTAAAAATCAGGAATAGAATATAAACTATCGAACCGTGTTCCATGGAAACGAGATTAACACGGTCAGGCCAGTGCATACAGGGAGCATACCCGCTATCACCATGGAACCACTGACTTTGCCGGTGCCGGAGCGTCGCAGCTTCGCACTATTAGGGGGCTTGCTTTTTAAAAACGTTTGCCTAAGCTTGTCGGCTGTTTCAACTACGGCCTCGCGAATGTTTGCGCTAGAAATTTCAGATCTGTACAAGACTTATGGCAGCGGGCTGGAAGCACTCAAGGGGATCAGTCTAACGGTCGAACAAGGCGATTTTTTCGCCTTGCTGGGGCCGAATGGCGCGGGTAAATCAACCTGTATCGGTATCATCTCCGGCCTGGTCAATAAAACCAGCGGAACGGTTAACATCTTCGGCCACTCCATCGATGATGATTTCATTGTTGCCAAATCCCTGCTGGGTTCGGTGCCGCAGGAATTCAACTTCAACACCTTCGAACCCGTCGAAGAAATCATAATCAACCAGGCAGGGTTTTACGGGGTACCCGCCAGGCGCGCTCGCGTCGAAACCGAACATTACCTCAAGCAACTCAACCTTTGGGAACACCGTCGCTCGCAGGCCCGACGACTGTCTGGCGGCATGAAACGCCGTTTGATGATTGCGCGCGCCTTGATACACAAGCCAAAGTTACTGATCCTTGACGAGCCCACGGCGGGTGTTGATATCGAGTTGCGGCGCACCATGTGGGATTTCCTCGAACAGATTAACGAGCAGGGTACAACGATTATCCTGACCACCCACTATCTTGAAGAAGCCGAACGCATGTGTCGCAATATCGCGATCATCGACGAAGGCAATATCATTTTGAACAGCAGCATGAAACATTTGCTGAAACAGCTAAACAGCGAAACTTTCGTGCTCTACCTGCGTAACGAACTCGACCAGGCTCCGCACCTGCCAGGTTTTGACAACGTGGTAAAACTGGATCAGCAGAGCATCGAGGTGGAAGTGCCCGACAGGCTCTCGATCAATGACCTGATCCTTGAACTCGAATCTTTGGGAATTATCGTCGAGCGTATGCGCAATAAGGTCAACCGGCTCGAAGAGATGTTCGTCAAGATGACCAGCAAACCCGAGAAAAGAGGGTTGGGCTGATGCTTTATCAATTCTGGATCGCCTATCTGACCATCGCGCGCCGGGAAGTTTTGCGTTTCACCCGTATCTGGGTACAAACCATTTTCCCACCGGTGATGATGGTGGCACTTTACTTTATTATTTTCGGTAATCTTATCGGTCAACGCATTGGTGAAATGGACGGCATGAGCTACGTCGATTTCCTGATGCCAGGGCTGGTGATGATGTCGATCATCACCAACTCCTATACCAATGTCGTATCGTCATTTTACGGCGCAAAGTACTCGCGGCACATAGAGGAAATGCAGGTCGCGCCAGTGCCCAACATTGTTATCCTGCTCGGTTTCGTATCCGGTGGTATGGCACGTGGGATCTGTGTCGGTGTCGCCGTAACTCTGGTGTCAATGCTGTTTACCGACTTTCATATGCACAGCCCACTGATCGTTCTGCTGGTCGCCCTGCTCACCTCCTGCCTGTTTTCCCTGGCTGGATTGATCAATGCCATTTTTGCCAACAGTTTCGACGACATCACCATTATTCCAACGTTTGTGCTCACTCCGCTAACCTACCTGGGTGGTATTTTTTATTCGATCAAGTTGTTGCCGGAGTTCTGGCAAACCGCATCGCTCGGTAACCCGATCCTCTACATGGTCAACAGTTTTCGCTATGGCTTTCGCGGCAGCAGTGATATCGACCTGCAAAGCGCATTGCTGATCATCGTTTTATTCATCATCGTGCTATTTGCTGTCAGCCTGACATTGCTATCACGGGGTACCGGTATACGCCAGTGATCGAGATTATCGACATCGGTGTAAACCTGACCAATAAAAGCCTGCTCGCTGACATCGATGCCGTATTGCAACGCGCTGCGAATGCCGGCATTGCACAAATGGTAGTCACCGGCACCACGGTCGCCGAGAGTGCACGGGCGATCGAACTGTGCACGAGTCATCCGCAAACACTGGTTTCGACCTGTGGTATACACCCGCATCATGCCAGCGACTGGGACACAGATACCTACCGGCAACTGCGCGATATGGCCGCTCACCCCTGCGTGCGCGCAATCGGCGAAACAGGGCTGGATTTTAACCGGAACTTCTCACCCGCCGCCGCCCAGGAACTCGCATTTGAACAACAAATGGCGCTTGCCGTCGAGCTGCAACTGCCCTTGTTTTGCCATCAACGCGATGCGCATGATCGCTTTTCAGCCATGCTCAGAGACAGGCGTGCCAGCCTCGGCCGGGTTGTAGTTCACTGTTTTACCGACACACGTGAAGCGTTGATGGACTATCTGGACCTTGATTGTTACATCGGCGTAACCGGCTGGATATGCGATGAGCGCCGTGGCCTTGAGCTGCGCGAGCTGGTCAGTCTCATTCCACAGGACCGCCTCCTGCTCGAAACCGACGCACCCTACCTGCTACCGCGCAATCTGGACCCGAAACCGACCAGCCGCGTCAATGAACCGGCCTATCTACGTCATATTCTTGACGAAACCGCCCTTTGCCGGAATCAGCCCAGCGAATCGCTTGCACAAGCCTGTCTACATAATAGCCGGACATTTTTCGACCTCTGAAATTGTCCGGCCAAAGAAACCGACGAACGGTCGTCGGAAATAGCGGAATTCGGCCCGCTTCAACCCAAATTTTCGTTACAACTTCCAGTTTACGTTCTAAACTTAGGATCAAACCCAAGTGCTTGGATTATGAACGATCAGGTAAAAGTCAATTTCTTTGCGTCAACTCCGGAACCCTGTAGCTATCTGGCAAACCGCAAGTCGGTAAGCGCCTTCGCTAACCCCCATATGGATATGGACATGAAAACCTATAACGAATTGATTCGTCACGGTTTTCGTCGTTCTGGCGGCTACATTTACCGGCCGCATTGCCCGCAATGCCAGGAATGCATCTCGGTGCGAGTGCCAGTAAAGCAACATCACTTTTCGCGCAATGAAAAACGTGTGATCCGACGTAATTCGGACATCAAGATAAACGTTATCCCGGGCCGCTTTCGTGACGAGCATTTCGATCTCTACCGACGCTACATCAACAGTCGGCACAACGATGGCAGCATGGCAAATCCGAGCAAATCGGACTACCACCGCTTCCTGATTTGCGACTGGACTGACACCCTGTTTTTCGAGTACCGCGTGAACCGGGTGCTGATCGCCGTTGCGGTATGCGACATTACCGATAGCGGTTTATCCGCGGTATATACCTTTTTTGACCCCGACTACACGGATCGCAGCCCCGGTCATTTCGCGATCCTGAGCCAGATTAATGAGTCGCGCATCCGTGATCTCGACTATCTCTACCTGGGCTACTGGATCCGGGACTGCAACAAGATGAGTTACAAACGTCGCTATAAGCCACTCGAAGCCTATCTCAACGAACAGTGGGTCGCGCTCGATTAAACCTGCCTGTGGCACCGAGCGGTGCCGAGCCTTTACTTATCTATCTGAACGGCAAGCGTAATCTTGCGACCTCACTGGCCTGGCCTCGCGCCTGGACCCGGGCCCTGTCACGGCCCTGGCTTGTCCACATACGGACACATTAGGCATCAAGATATTCCTTGAGTTTGCCCCA